>Ga0228698_1001001_pt1 | contig 15515 bp, 16 predicted proteins | sample McNCre117_Aug_MG_FD_178015 | JGI IMG/M metagenome (GOLD analysis project Ga0228698, IMG submission 178015) | Freshwater microbial communities from McNutts Creek, Athens, Georgia, United States - 1-17_Aug_MG | ecosystem: Environmental > Aquatic > Freshwater > Creek | place: USA: Georgia...
CGCCGACGAGGACCAGGCCGCTGGCCAGGGCGATCAGGGGGGCGTGTTTCACAGGTCGTCTCCAAGGATGCGTTCGATGTCGGCCAGGCGCAGCTGCGCCTCGACCTGGGCCTTCAGCTGGTCCTGTCGGGCCTTGCGGATCTGGCGCTGGGCGTCCAGCAGGGTGGCGAAGTCCACCTTGCCGGCCTCGTAGGCGGCCAGCGCGGAGCGAAAGCTCAGCTCGGACTGCGGCAGCAGCTGCTGGGCCACCAGCGCCTCGCTGCGCCGCGCGGCGTCCAGCGCGGCGAGGTTCTCGCCCAGCTCGCCGGCCAGCTGGGCCTGCAGCGCCTGCAGGCGGGCGCGCTGGGCGTTGAGCATGCTTTCTGCCTCCAGCTCCTGCGCGCGGCGGGCGTCGCGCTGCAGCGGAATGGCGACCTCGAACATCAGCCCCCAGGTGGTGATGCGCGAGCCCATCTGCGTGGGCACCACGCCGACCAGCAGGTCCGGCGTGCGGTTGGCGGCGGTGAGGTCGCGGTTGCCCTCGGCGCCGCGCAGCCGTGCCAGCTCGGCGGCCAGCGCCGGGTTGCTGGCCTCGACGCGGCGGCCCAGCGCCTCGGCCTCGACCGCCTCGGGCGCTGGCAGGTTGCGCAGGGCCTCGGGCTCGGCCAGCGGGGCGGCGCTCTCGCGCGCCAGCAGCGCGTTCAGGCGTGCGCGGGCCTGGCGCTGCTCGCTGTCCAGCGCGATGAGCTCGGCGCGCATCGCCGTCTGCTCCAGCTGGGCGCGGATGGCGTCCTGCTGCGCCGCCAGGCCGCTGGCGTAGCGCGCCTGGGCCAGCTGCTCCAGCCGGGCCATCAGGTCGAGCAGCTCCAGCGTCAGGCGGCGGTTGCGGCTGGCCAGGTAGTGCTGGGCGTAGGCGGCCTTGAGGCGCGCCGTCAGCTCGGCCCAGTTGGCCCGCGTGCGCGCCTCGGCCTGCTGGGCGTCGGCGGCGGCCACGTCGCGCCGCAGCCCACGCTTGCCGGCCAGCGGAATGGCCTGCATCACCGTGTACTTGGTGTCGCCCACCTTCGACGGCAGCAGGCTGAACGAGCTGCCGTTGCCGTAGTTGTTGACGTTCTCCAGCTCGACGCGCAGCACCGGGTCGGGCAGCGCGCCCGCCGGCTGCACCCGCGCATGGGCGGCGCTGGCCTCGTGGCGCATCGCGGCCAGCTCGGGGTTCTGGGCGCGGGCGTGCGCGAGCAGGCCGGGCAGGTCGGCGCCCAGCTCGCCGGCCTGGGCACTCGCCCCGCAGCAGGCCAGGGCCGCAGCCAGGACGAGCCGGGCGTTCAGGGTCAAGGTCATGGTCGAAAGCTCCGGAGCCCCGTCGGTGAACCGGGGCGGCACGGCAGAGGCGGCCGGGCCAAGGCCACGGCCCGCTCTGCGGACGTGCGAATGACGAGAAGGAGGAAGGGGGAGGCCGCGGGGGCGGCCAGCGGCAAGTGGCAAGTAGCCACCGGCAAGCGGCCATCGGCGCCCCAGCTCGGGCACCGGGCGCAGGCCGCAGCCTATAGCGCCAGACGCAGCAGGGCGATGGGCAGCGGCACGCGCTGGGGCGGCGCTGCAGCGGCGGCCGCGCAGTGCGCGACCCGCTCTTCGACCGTGCGCACCGCCAGGCCGAGCGTGGGCAGCGGCGCCACGTCCAGCATCGGCGCGGGGTCGAAGGCCTGCTTGGCCGACGGCAGGCTGCTGCCCTCGTCGGCGCAGAACTTGGCGCAGGCGCTGTCCGCCGGGGCGGGCGTGGCCTCGGTCGGGCAGCAGGCGTGCGCAGCCTCGACCACGGCGGCGGGCGCGTCGGGGTCTGTGTCTGTGTCGGTATCGGTATTGGCCTCAGCGTCGGTGTCGACGCTGGCCTCAGCGACCGCGCCGGCCCCCTGCTGCAGGGCCGCCTTCATCTCGCAGGCGTGCGCCAGGCCGACGCCAAACGCGAACAGCCACACCAGCAGCAGCTGGGCGGCGAATCGGCGCAGGCGGGGACGCGAGGCGGGCATCGGTGGCGGGAGCAGGAACCGGATCGAATCCAACGGCGGTGGATCGGGCTGCGCGGCATGGTGGCGGCAGACGAGCGCCGGTGACTTGATGCCGCTCAACCTTGGACGACGGATTCTAGAGGGACACGCGGCCCCGTCCGAAGCGCAAGCGGCCCGCTTCCCAGCGGGCGGGGTGCACGATGCCAGGGCGGCGCCGCGCAAGGGCGACCGAAGCCGGGCGTGCCGGCTCCGAGCCGCCTCAGGCTCAGCCGGCGAAGGCCTTGGCCACGGTGGCCAGGCGCTCGCCGAACTTGCCGGCGGTGGCCAGGTCACCGGCCGGGATCTCGTCGACGCTGGCGTCCGACGGGGTGGTGGTCATCAGGCCGGCGGAGGAGGCGACGTAGTTGACGTCGTCGCGGGTGGCGGCCTTGCTGTTGCTGGGCATCATGCCGGTGCCGACCCACAGGCCCGAGTGCTGCATGGCCAGGGTCATGAAGTAGTGCAGCGTGCTGTGCTTGTCGCCGTTCATCGAGGCGGAGTTGGTGAAGCCGGCGAAGAGCTTGTCCTTCCAGCTCTGGCCGAACCAGGCCTTGGAGCTGGCGTCGGCGAACTTCTTGAACTGCCAGCTGACGGTGCCCATGTAGGTCGGCGAGCCGAAGACGATCATCTTGGCGGCCTGCAGCTGCTCCCAGCCGCCGTCGGGCAGGTTGCCCTCGGCGTCGATGGCGACCAGGGCGGCGCCGGCGCTGGCGGCGACGGTCTCGGCGATCTTGCGGGTGTGGCCGTAGCCGCTGTGGTAGACGATGACGATGGCGCTCATGCGGATCTCCGGAAAGGGGTTCGGACGGGATTCAAGACGGGGTAAGGCGCCATGCTAGCCAGCGCGCAGGCGCCGTCCATTGCCGGCCTTCGTGGCCTGCGTGCAGTGCTTTTGAATGTCCCTGTGGGCCACCTGGCGCTGCCAGACCCGCCCAGCGGCCGCGTCGAGATTCAGGCAGGCAGTGGGGTACCGGCCGCATCGACCCCGGTCATCGCGGCCGTGGCGGTCAGCTCGACGAACTGCGCCAACGGCACCGGCCGCCCGAAGAGGTAGCCCTGGTAGCGGCTGCAGCCCAGCTCGGCAAGCATCGCGCGCTGGGTCTCGGTCTCGACGCCCTCGGCGATCACCGCCAGGCGCAGGCCCTGGCCGAGCGCGATGACGGCGCGCACGATCGCGGTGTCGGCGCCCGGCCCTTCGAGCTCGCGCACGAAGGACTGGTCGATCTTCAGGAGGTCGATCGGCATGCGGTTGAGGTAGCTCAGCGAGGAGAAGCCGGTGCCGAAGTCGTCGAGCGCGAAGCTCACGCCCAGGCCCTGGAGCGCGAGCATCTTGGCGACCACGTCCTCGACGTCGGCGGCCAGCGCGCTTTCGGTGAGCTCGAGCTTCAGCCGCTCGGGATTGGCCCCGGTGTGCGCCAGGATGCGCTGCACCGCCAGCGCGTAGCCCGGCTCGGCGAACTCGCGCGCACTGACGTTGACCGACAGCACCAGGTGGCGCCGACGCGGGTCGTCCGCCCAGGCGACGATCTGGCGGCAGGCCTGCTCGACGATCCACTGCCCGATTGGGATGATCAGCCCAGTGTCCTCCGCCAACGGAATGAAGCGCCCCGGCGGCACCATGCCCTTGGCCGGGTGCTGCCAGCGCAGCAGCAGTTCAGCGCCGTCGATGCGGCCCAGCCCATCGACCTGGGGCTGGTAGTGCAGCAGCAGCTCGGCCGGAATCGCCGCACGCAGCTCCCGCTCGAAGTGCACCCGCGCATCGAAGCTGGCCAGCAGCTCATCGCTGAAGCGCACCAAGCGCCCCCCGCCCAGGCGCTTGGCCTCGCGCACCGTCAATTCGGCATTTTTCAAGACGTCGGCGGCGGCCATGCGCGAGGGGTCGAAGACGATCACGCCCAGCGAGGCGCCGCGCCCCAGCGCATGCCCGGCGACGTCGATCGGGGCGCGGCAGGCCGCCTCGGCGCGCTGGGCCACCGCTTCGGCGAAGCGGGTGGCCATCGCAACGTCCCGGCCCAAGGCATGCAACAGCAGCGCGAACTCATCGCCCCCGACGCGTGCGAGCAGGTCCTGCGGGCGGACGCAGCCGCTCAGACGCGCGGCCACGGCGCACAGCAACTGGTCGCCGATGTCGCGGCCGTGGCTGTTGTTGAAGGTGCTGAAGTCGTCCAGGTTGACCAGCACCAGCGCGGCCAGCTCCCCGCCACTGGCCTGCGAGCCGCCCAGGTGCGCCAGCCGCCCGGTCAGGGTGCTGCGATTGGCCGCGTTGGTCAGCAGATCGACGCTGGCCAGGCGATCCAGGGCCTGGCCGACCACCGCGGCCTCATCGCCCTGCCCATTGCTGGCCAAGTGGCGGGCCGATTCAGCCAGCCGCACGACCGGGCGCACCACGCGCCCGGCGATCCACCAGGTACCCAACGCGAACAGGATCGCCAGTAGCGGCGTCAACGCCAACATGAAGCTGCGATGGGCCATCAGCGGCGCGAAGGCCACTTCGGCGCGTTGACGCACGACGATCGTCCAGCCCAAGTTCGGGCCCAGCGGCAGGCCGGTCATGCGAACACGACCCAGAAAGTAGTCCCCCGCCGCTTCACGTTCTTGCAGGGCGTCCGGCGCCGCAAGGACCTCCCCGGCGGGCTGCACCAGCCACTTTCCCTGTGCGTCGGCAATCATGACCTCGAAGGGCGTCTCGCTGTGCCGGGAGGTCACATCGGCCACCAGCCGGTTCAGCCAACTCCAATGCAAATGCGCGCCAACGACGCCCTGCAGGCGCCCCTGGGCGTCCACCAGCGGCTGGGCGACGTCGACGAATCGGGGCGGTTCACCCGATGCGTCCGGTGGCAGCAACTTGGCCAGCAGCACCGCAGCGTGGGGGTCGCCCAGGTAACTGCCCCGGGCGCCAGAGACAAACCAGGGACGCGCCGAGACGTCCTCCCCTTCGAGCATGCGACCGGTGGCCACACGCACGCGTCCGGCGACGTCCGTGACGCCGATCCACGCGTAGGCCGGTTGGCGCAGCCGCACCTGTTCGATCGTGGAACGCACAGGGTCCAGATCTGCGGCACTGGAGCGTGCGACCAAATCGGCCACGAGCGCCATCTCGCGCTCCCGGCTGCCCAGGCTCTGATCGAGGTAGTCGGCCAGCTCGTGCGCGATCGCTCGGAGCTGCACACGGGCGGTGCTGCGCAGACCGTCCTCCAGGCGCCAATTGATCACCCCGCCCATCAGGAGGCCCAGGCTGATGCCAAACGCCGCCATCGCCAAGGCAAACCGCACCCGCAGACTGCTCAGACGCCGCAACACACGCACCATGGCCAGACGCCTCTCCCCACGACAACAAAAAGTTCCCCGGCCCGACCGACTGCATACCCATCGGCCCATCAATTTTGCGCCAATTCGGGACACTCGCCCTTCGGTAGTTCCCCGCCATTGGATGGCCGCACCGCCGTCGAGCACGCAGCGTCTGAGCAACAGGGCAAAATCCCGTCCCCCGCCACGCACCGATCACCGTGACCGCCTCCGACTTCCCTGATCCGTCCGACGACGCCACCGCAGTGGCCGCAGCGGCCTCGCCGGCCTTTCCCCGGGCCATCCGCAGCTACGTGCTGCGCGCCGGACGCATGGGCACCGGGCAGCAGCGCGCGCTGGAAGAGCTCGGGCCGCGCTATGTGCTGCCCTATCAGGCCGAGCCGCTCGACGCGGCGGCCACGTTCGGCCGTGAGGCGCCGCGGGTGCTGGAGATCGGCTTCGGCATGGGCCAGGCCACGGCCGAGATCGCGCGGAGCCGACCGGAGACGGACTTCATCGGCGTGGAGGTGCACACGCCCGGCGTGGGCGCGCTGCTCAAGCGCATCGGCGAGCTGGGGCTGACGAACCTGCGCCTCGTCCAGCACGATGCGGTGGAGGTGCTGCGCCAGATGATCGCGCCGGCCAGCCTGGCGGGCGTGCACATCTACTTCCCCGACCCCTGGCACAAGAAGAAGCACCACAAGCGCCGGCTGATCCAGCCCGAGCTGGTGGCCCTGCTGGCCAGCCGCATCGCGCCGGGGGGCTACCTGCACTGCGCCACCGACTGGGAAAACTACGCCGAGCAGATGCTGGCGGTGCTGGGAGCCGAGCCGGCGCTGGTCAACAGCGCCGCCGGCTACGCGCCGCGGCCGGACTGGCGGCCGCTGACGAAGTTCGAGAACCGTGGCCTCAAGCTCGGCCACGGCGTCTGGGACCTGCTGTTCAAGCGCCGCACGGACGCCTGACGTTCCGCGTCAATCCACCCAGTTGACCGAACCGGTCAGCCAGGTCGCCAGCACCACGAGGCCGAAGGCGATGCGGTACCAGGCAAAGGGCACGAAGCTGTGCGTCGAGACGTAGCGCAGCAGCCAGCGCACGCAGAAGAAGGCCGACACGAAGGAGGCCAGCATGCCCACCGCCCACATGTCCAGGTCGCTGGCCGACAGCAGCGCGCGTTCCTTGTACAGCGAGTACAGGCCCGCAACGCCCAGCGTCGGAATCGCCAGGAAGAAGGTGAATTCGGTGGCCGCCTGACGCGACAGGCCGAAGAGCATGCCGCCGATGATGGTGGCACCCGAGCGGCTGGTGCCCGGAATCAGCGCGAAGGCCTGGGCGATGCCGACCTTCAGCGCGTCCAGCGCCGTCATGTCATCCACCGAATGCACGCGCACCGAGTGGGTGCGTCGTTCGGCCCAGAGGATCACGAAGGCGCCCAGGATGAAGGTGGTGGCCACCGTCGGTGCGTTGAACAGGTGCGCCTTGAGGATCTTGCCGAAGGCCAGACCCAGCACCGCCAGCGGCAGGAAGGCGATGCCCACGTTGATCAGCAAGCGCCGCGCGACCGGGTCGCTGCCGGCGTTGGCCAGCACCTTGCCGATGCGGCCGCGGTACTCCAGCACCACCGCAAGGATCGCCGCCGACTGGATGACGATCTCGAACAGCTTGCCGCGCTCGTCGTTGAAGTTCAGCAGCGAGCCGGCGAGGATCAGGTGCCCCGTCGATGAAATCGGCAGGAACTCGGTGAGCCCCTCCACGACGCCCATGATCAGGGCTTTGCCCAGCAACACGATGTCCAATCCAACCTCCTGGTTCGGCCGCACCGGGGGTGTCCACGCGGACCCGGATCGGCCACAAAAAAAGCCCCACATCGGGGCCGCCTATTCGTCGAAATGACGATAGCACAGGCCTCTTAGCTGGCCCATAGCGGGCCGCTGTTCCCATTGCGCTAATCTGCTCACATGGTCACGTTGAAATTGAAGAAGTCGCCCGCGCCCACCGAACCGGGGGCACAGCGGCGCACACCTGTGCGAGGCAACGCCGCTGCCCGCAAGCGCCCCACCCTAGCCGAGGCCCAGGCCGAGCGCGAAGCCGCTGCGGCCCGGCGTGCGGCCGAGCCACCGCGTGAGGAGCGGGGGCCCTATGGCGATCGACCGGGGCGCGGCGGTCGGCCAGATCAGCGGCCCGATCAGCGGTTCGATCAACGGTCGGACCAACGCCCGGGGCGCCCCGCCCGCCCGCCCCGCGACGAGTTCCAGGATCGGCCGGCGCGTGCCGACCGAGGACCGCGCCCCAGCGAAGGCCGCCCGCCCCGCGATGAGCGCCCGCCGCTGCGCCCGGCCGAGCGCGCGAGCCTGGCGCGCCCTCAACAGCCACAGCAGCCGCCGCGTCCCCGGCCTGCGCCCGCCGCGGGCCCGACCGGTGGCGCCCCCGAGGGCGAGCGACTGTCCAAGCGGATGACGGCGTTGGGGCTGGCCTCGCGCCGCGAGGCCGACGAGTGGATCGAGGCCGGCTGGGTGCGCGTGGACGGCAAGCTGGCGGTGCTGGGTCAGCGCGTCGGCCCGGATGTGCGCATCACCGTCGACCCGGCCGCGCACCGCGAGCAGGCGCAGCGCGTGACCATCCTGCTGCACAAGCCGATCGGCTACGTCAGCGGCCAGGCCGAGGATGGCTACGAGCCGGCGTCGGTGCTGGTGCGCCCCGAAAACCGCTGGGCCGAAGACCGCGAGCCGCGGCAGTGGCACATCGGCCAGACCCGCGGCCTGGCGCCGGCCGGTCGGCTGGACATCGACTCCACCGGCCTGCTGGTGCTGACGCAGGACGGGCGCGTGGCCAAGCAGCTGATCGGCGACGACTCGACGGTCGAAAAGGAGTACCTCGTGCGGGTGCGCTACACCCGCGCCAGCGAGGCCCAGCCGCGCCTGCCCGACGAGGACCTGGCGCTGCTGCAGCACGGCCTGAGCCTGGATGGCGTGCAGCTGCGCCCGGCCAAGGTAAGCTGGGCCAATGAGGACCAACTGCGCTTCGTGCTGCGCGAGGGCCGCAAGCGCCAGATCCGGCGCATGTGCGAGGCCGTGGGCCTAGAGGTGCTGGGGCTCAAGCGGGTGCGCATCGGCAGCGTGCCGCTGGGGCACCTGCCGCCCGGGCAGTGGCGCTACCTGCGCCGCGACGAGTTCTTCGCTTGACCGCGTGGCCCGTCCGGCGCGCTGGGCGCCGCGGGCCGCACGCCATTCAATGCAGGTCGGAGCGCCGCACCGCCGGCGTGGCGTACTCGATGCCCACCTGTTCCTGCGCGCGCTGATAGCTCGCACGCGCACGCTCGGACAGGCGCTGCAGCGCCACGTGGCCTTCGGCGTCGCAGGGGAAGGTCAGGCCTCGGCCGGCGTGGAACAGCGACTCGAAGCGGACTTCGTAGGCGACGTCGGGCGTGGTGCTGGGGGTCTTCTCGATCAGAACGTCGATCAGAGGGGCGGGGCGTGTCGGCATGGACCCGAGGGAGCGGTGCATGGTGGGAACCTCCTGCGCTGATGGCCTGCGGTGGTGAGGCGACTGATGGCCACTGTGCGCCGGCCAGGCCGCCGGCAATCGGATCATTCGCGGGACCCGGACCACCCAACTCGGCAGATTCGATCCGTGGCCCTTCGCACGGCCGGCGAGGTCTGTCTCAAGCAGGTTACGCCGAAGCGCCGGTCCCCGCTTCCGTCCGGTCTTCCTTGCCCAGGAACCCGCCGCTCTGGTGCGCCCACAACCGCGCGTACAGCCCACCACGCGCCAGCAGGCTGGCGTGATCGCCCTCCTCGACGATGCGGCCTTCGTCCAGCACGATCAGCCGGTCCATCGCCGCGATGGTGGACAGCCGGTGGGCGATCGCCACCACCGTCTTGCCGGCCATCAGCTGGTAAAGGCTGGCCTGGATCGCGGCCTCGACCTCCGAATCCAGCGCGCTGGTGGCCTCGTCGAGCAGCAGGATCGGTGCGTCCTTGAGCATCACCCGCGCGATCGCGATGCGCTGGCGCTGCCCGCCGGAGAGCTTGACGCCGCGCTCGCCGACGTGCGCGTCGTAGCCGCTGCGCCCGGCCGGGTCGGTCAGGGCAGCGATGAAGTCGTGCGCCTCGGCGCGTTCGGCGGCCTGGACCATCTCGGCGTCGCCCGCGTCCGGGCGGCCGTAGAGGAGGTTGTCGCGCACCGAGCGGTGCAGCAGAGAGGTGTCCTGCGTGACCATGCCGATCTGCGCGCGCAGGCTGTCTTGCGTCACCTCGGCGAGGTTCTGGCCGTCGATGCGGATCGCACCGGCCTCCACGTCGTGAAAGCGCAGCAGCAGGTTGACGATGGTGGACTTGCCCGCGCCCGAGCGGCCCACCAGGCCGATCTTCTCGCCCGCGCGGATGTGCAGGTTCAGCCCGTCGATCACGCGGCGCTCGCCGCCGTAGGCGAAGTCCACCCCCTCGAAGCGGATCTCGCCGCGCGTCACCCGCAGCGGCTGAGCGCCGGGGCGGTCGACCACCGTGTGCGGGCGCGACAGCGTGGCCATGCCGTCGGCCATGGTGCCGATGTGCTCGAAGAGCATCGCCACCTCCCACATGATCCAGTGCGAGATGCCGTTCAGGCGCAGCGCCATCGCCGTGGCCGCCGCCACCGCGCCGATGCCCACCTGCCCCTGCGTCCACAGCCAGAGGGCCGAGCCGGTGGTGGCCAGGATCAGCGCCATGTTCAGGCTGTGGTTGACCACCTCAAAGCCCGAGACCAGGCGCATCTGCCGGTGCACCGTGCCCATGAACTCCTGCATCGCACTGCGCGCATAGCCCGCCTCGCGCTGCGCGTGGGAGAAGAGCTTGACGGTGGCGATGTTGGTGTAGGCGTCGGTGATGCGCCCGGTCATCAGCGAGCGCGCATCGGCCTGCGCCTGCGACACCCGCCCCAGCCGCGGCACGAACACCCACAGCGACAGGCCGTACAGCAGCAGCCAGCCGAGAAAGGGCAGCAGCAGCCAGGCCGCGAAGCCGCCGACGATGACCGACATCGTCACGAAGTAGATCGCCACGAAGACCAGGATGTCCGACACGATCAGCCAGAAGTCGCGCACCGCCAGGGCCGACTGCATCACCTTGGCGGCCACCCGGCCGGCGAACTCGTCCTGGTAGAAGGCCATGCTCTGGCCGAGCATCTGGCGGTGGAAGTTCCAGCGCAGGCGCATCGGGAAGTTGCCCGCCAGCGTCTGGTGCTTGAGCATCGTCTGCACCGCCACCACCAGCGGGCTGGCCAGCAGCAGGCCGGCCAGCAGCAGCAGCGTGCCGCCCTGCTCTGCCCACAGCCGCGGCGGCGGCGTGGCCCCCAGCCAGTCGACGACGCGCCCGAGCATCGCAAAGAGCAGCGCCTCGAAGGCGCCGATCGCCGCGGTCAACGCCGTCATCGCCAGGATGTGGCGCCGCAGCCCCTGCGTGCCCGCCCAGGCAAAGCGCAGCAGGCCACGCGGCGGCGTGGCCGGCGGCGATTCGGGGTAGGGATCGACGAGGCGTTCGAACCAGGCAAACACGGACAGGCACTCCTTGGGCGCCGCGCTGCGACCGCAACGGCCGGCGCAGGCAAGCCGCGCAGGTTAGCCGAAGGCATGCGGCCCCGCCGACCTGCCGCCGCAGCGTGTCACTCACCTTGTCACCCATCAAGGCGGGCAGGGCAATTTCATGTACCGTACCAGGTATTCAACTCCTAGGAGCGAGCATGAGCGCGATCACCGACTACCCGGCCCTGACCCAGCAGATCACCAAGTCCCTCGCCCCCTTCCGCCAAAGCCAGAAGGCCACGATGCAGGGCTTCGGCGCGATGGCGCAGGGCTCGCTGGCCGACAACGCGCTGTCGGAAAAGCACAAGGAGCTGATCGCCACCGCGATCGCGGTGAGCCAGCGCTGCGCCGGCTGCATCGGCTTTCACGTCAAGGCGCTGCGCCGCCTGGGCGCCACGCGCGCCGAGTTCGAGGAGATGATCGGCGTGTCGGTCTACATGGGCGGCGGCCCGGCGCTGATGTACGCCGCCGAGGCGCTGCAGGCCTGGGACCAGTTCGAACCCGCATTGACGACCTGACCTCTCACGCCCCACCCGCCCCACCCGCCCGGGGCGCTCGCGGTGCGATCCGGCAAAGCGGCCGCGAAGCGTGTAACCTGTCACGCGCCGGGCCCGCCATGGGATCGGCACAGGCAGCCGGCAATGGAGGTGGCGGGATGTGGCAACGTCTGGTGCGCGTGTGGACGGTGGTGCGGGGCGATGCCCGCGTGCTCTGGTACGCGCTGCGGCATCCGCAGGCGCCGCTGTGGCTCAAGGCCGGCTGCCTCGCACTGGTGGTCTACCTGCTCTCGCCGGTGGACCTGATCCCGGACGCGATTCCAGTGCTCGGCTGGCTCGACGACCTGGTGCTGATTCCGCTGGCCATGCGCTGGCTGCTGCGCCTGCTGCCGGCGCACATCCGCGAAGCCGCCTCCGCTCGCGCTGGCGGCAATGGCCGTCCACAGCCCGACCCGACGGTGATCGACGTCACCCCGCGCCGCCGCTGACCCTCGACCTGGACAACGACCTGGACCGCCCATGACCCTGCGCCTGAGCGTGCTCGACCAATCCGTGGCCCTGGCCGGGCACGGCGAGGACGAGGCCATCCGCGATACCCTCGATCTGGCCCGCCACTGCGAGGCGCTGGGCTACGACCGCTTCTGGCTCAGCGAGCACCACAGCCTGCCCACCATCGTCGGCTCTGCGCCCGAGATCCTGATGGCCGCGGTGGCCGCCACGACGCGGCGCATCCGCATCGGCAGCGCCGGGGTCATGCTGCCGCACTACTCGGCGCTGAAGGTGGCCGAGCAGTTCCGCGTGCTCGACGCGCTGGCGCCCGGTCGCATCGACCTGGGCGTGGGCCGAGCCCCCGGCGGTGACCTGCGCACCGCCCGCGCCCTCAATCCGGGGGCCAGCGGCCAGGCTGAGGACTTCCCGCAGCAGGTGGCCGACCTGCAGGCCTGGGTGGGCGGCGGCCTGCACGCCGGCATCACCGCGCACCCGCGGCCGCCGGCCGACTGGATCGGTCGGCCCGAGCGGCGCCCGCAGGTCTGGGTGCTGGGCAGCTCGGACTACGGCGCCCAGCTGGCCGCGCACTTCGGCCTGCCCTATGCCTTCGCCTACTTCTTCATGGACGGCCAAGGCTGCGAAGAAGCGCTGCGGCTCTACCGCAGCCTGTACCGACCCAGCGCCGACCACCCGAAGCCCCAGGCGACGATCTGCGTCTGGGCCCTGGTGGCCGACGACGAGGCCAGCGCGCGCCACCACGCCCTGAGCCGTGAGCGCTGGCGCCTGGACCGCGCGCGTGGCCGGCTGGGGCCGCTGCAGTCGCCCGACGACATCGCCCGCCAGGGCTACACCGCTGAAGACGAAGCGCAATTGCAGGGCCTGCGCAGGCGCGCCTTCGTCGGCAGCCCCGCCCAGGTGGGGGCGCAGCTGCGCGCGCTGGCGGCCGAACTGCAGCTCGACGAGCTGGTGGTCAACACCTGGGCGTACGATCCCGCTGTGCGCCGCCGCTCCTACGCGCTGCTGGCGCAGGAGTTCGGCCTCGCGGCCGGCTAGTTGTTTCGTCCTGGTTCGCTTTCTGTGCGCATGTCTGTCTCCCTCTCTGCCTCCCCTTCTGCCTCCCCCTCTGCCTCCACCTCCGCCGCCGATGCCCAGCCCTTCGTCCTGCGTGGCGAGTACATCACGCTCGACGCCCTGCTCAAGGCGGCCAACGTCTGCAGCAGCGGCGGCGCCGCCAAGTTGATGATCGGCGACGGTGAGGTCAGCGTCGACGGCGAAGTCGAGACCCGCCGAGGACGCAAGCTGCGCGCCGGCCAGCGGGTGGATGTGGCTGGCCTGAGTCTGCGCATTGAAACCGATCCGGCCGATCGGGCCACGGACTGACGAGGGATGACGAAGGCCACGTCGACCGCTCGGACGTGGTGCACGGCGAAGGCCAACCCCGTTTCGCACCAGGGTGGTGCAACAGGAAAACCCGCCTCCCCTTGAAATCCGGACTGCGGGCATCATCTGGCGGTTCATGTCGATGCCCTCCCCCGCTGGCTCTGCCGGTCGCCCCGTGACCTCCCCCGTCCCCTCCCGGAAGGAACCCTCGATGAAAACTTGGTGGCTCGGCGCTTTGGCGCTGATCGTGGCCGTTGGCCTGACCCCTCCCGATGCGATGGCCAAGCGCCTTGGCGGCGGCGGCATGCAGCGCAGCCTGCCCTCGCACAGCACGCCCACCCCGACGCCGGGCAAGCCTGCCCAGGCCACGCCGGGTCAGTCCACCGCTCCGACGCAGCAGGCGGCCCCGACCCCGGCGGCCCCCACGACGCCGCCGGCCACCCCGGGCAAGCGGTCGTGGATGGGCCCGCTGGCAGGACTGGCCGCCGGCATCGGCCTGGCGGCGCTGGCCAGCCACTTCGGCTTCGGCGAAGCGATGGCGAATTTCATGATGATTGCCCTGCTCGCGCTGGTGGGCGTGATGGTGGTTGGCTGGCTGCTGCGTCGCTTCGGCGCGGCGAAGTCCGCCGACGGCGCCTCGCAGGCCGCCAACCCCTTCCAGCCGGCCTACGCCGGCGCGGCAGCAGGCGCGGGTTCCGCCGCACCGCAGGCGCACGACGCCCCCTTCGCCCGTGAGGCCCTGCCCACCGGCCAGGGCGCGATGCCGGGCAGCGCCGCTGCCAGCTTCGCTCCCGCTGCGTTGAGTGCCGCCGCGTCCACGTCGAACGCCGTCGCGCTGCCTGCGGGCTTCGACCGCGCCGGCTTCGAGAAACTGGCCAAGCTGATCTTCATCCGCATGCAAGCGGCCAACGACCGCTGCGACCTGAACGACCTGCGCAGCTTCACGACGCCGGAAATGTTCGCCTCGATCCGCCTGGATCTGCAAAACCGCGGCGACTCAACCCAGCAGACCGACGTGCTGCACGTCGACGCCGAGGTGCTCGATCTGGCTCAGGAGAACGGCCGCGACATCGTCAGCGTGCGCTACCAAGGCCAGATCCGCGAAGAGCCGTCGCACCCGCCGATCGCCTTCGATGAGGTCTGGCACCTGGTGCGCACCTCCGGCGGCAGCGGCGACTGGGCCATCGCCGGCATTCAGCCACTGAGCTGAGGCCACAGGAAGGCATCGGCGCAGCACGCCAGTGACGCCGATGCCTCTGAATGAGAGGTTGCCCCGCTCGCCTTGCTCCGCTCGCACCCGAGCGACCGGTTGCCACAAAGAAAACGCCGTCGATCTATCTGATCGACGGCGTCTTCTTTACCGAATATTGGTAGGCGCGATTGGACTCGAACCAACGACCCCCACCATGTCAAGGTGGTGCTCTAACCAGCTGAGCTACGCGCCTGCTGCCCTGACGTTATTCACCGCGGCCGGGCTTGCCGTGATGACCCTTCACCAGATACCCTCGAAATTTACCGCCGCCCGATGGGGTCGACGGCACATCTGATTTGAATCTGGTAGGCGCGATTGGACTCGAACCAACGACCCCCACCATGTCAAGGTGGTGCTCTAACCAGCTGAGCTACGCGCCTGAAGAGCCTTGAACTATAGCACGGATATCGGATTCGTCAATCCATTTCCTTCATTTGATCGAAAATCTGCGCGGAGCTCACTTGCGGCGCACCGTCTGCACGCCCGGCACACGCGCGACGATTGCCAGCACCTGGCTGAGGCGGGCGGCGTCCGACACTTCGACGGTGAAGGTCATGAACGCCGTGCCGCGCACGCTGCGGGTGTTGACGCCGGTGACGTTGACGCGCTCCTTGGCGAAGACCTCGGAAATGTCGCGCAGCAGGCCCTGGCGGTCCTGCGCCAGCACCGAGACGTCGATCGGGTACAGCGGCGTACGCCCATCCGCCGGCGGGCGGCCCCAGGCCACCGGGATCACCCGCTCGGGCGCCTGCGCCGCGAGCTGGCGGAAGTTGCTGCAGTCGGCGCGGTGCACCGCCACGCCCTTGCCGCGGGTGACGTAGCCGCCGATCGCATCCGGCGGTGCCGGCCGGCAGCAGCGCGCCAACTGGGTCAGCAGCGACTCGACGCCCACCACCAGCACGCCGCTCCCGCCCTCGCCGGCCCGCGAGCGCTTGACCGCCGGCATCGGCTCGGGCGCCGGCGGTTCGGCCGGGCGCAGCAGCTGCTCGATGTGGCGCAGCGAGTACTCGTCCTTGCCGACCACTTCGAACAGC
>Ga0228698_1001002_pt1 | contig 15495 bp, 20 predicted proteins | sample McNCre117_Aug_MG_FD_178015 | JGI IMG/M metagenome (GOLD analysis project Ga0228698, IMG submission 178015) | Freshwater microbial communities from McNutts Creek, Athens, Georgia, United States - 1-17_Aug_MG | ecosystem: Environmental > Aquatic > Freshwater > Creek | place: USA: Georgia...
CCATGATGCCAAGGTAGCCATTGTCTTCACACCACTTCGCGAGGTCGTTCCGATATGAGAGTTCGGTGTTACGGAAAACGCGCGGAGTCACACCAAACAAATCTTGCACTCGTTCCTGATGTTTCTGTACCTGGCGTTCAAATTCGGGAACTGAATAGAAAAATGCGAGTGAGTGGTAGTACGTATCTGCAAGGATTTCGACACGACCGGACGCCACGAGCTCTTGGAACGATTCGAGCACATCGGGTGCATAGGCCTCGAACTGATCGAGAACCGTTCCTGAAAACGACAGGGCGAAACGAAATTCTGGATGGGTATCGAGGAGTTCTTTCAAGACCTTATTCGTTGGGCGATACGATTTGTTTGCTACCTTTTCGATGATTCGACGATTATTCAAATCAGTTTCGCTGTTGTCATTGAAATACTGATTATCGTTCCCAATATCAAAGACCCGGTATTTTTTGACACGGTATGGTTGATGCACATGAAAATACGGACAGACAGAGAGCATACAGATTACGAAGTCACGTGATTAAGAAGTCGTTTATAAAGTTGGTACAATTTTTTCGCCGCGTCTGCCCATGATAACCGATTAATTTCACGCCGACCAGATTCACGGAGCTGCTGGTGCATGACCGGATAGCGCAGTGAGGCCAAAATCTGATTCGCCATTTCGTCAGTATCCCAGAAATCTACCTTGAGGACGTGCGTTAATACTTCTGCCACGCCTGACTGTTTTGAAATGAGTGACGGCGTCCCGTGCTGGAGCGCTTCGAGTGGGACGAGTCCGAACGGTTCAGAAACTGACGGCATCACGACAAGGTCAGCCGACTGATACATTCGATCGCGCTCCTCTTCCCATAACGCTCCAGCGAAAATCACATGCCCCGAGAGACCCATTGCGCCTACCTGCGCAATAATTTGATTCGTCATATCACCCCACCCCGAAATCACGAACATGACATTCGGGTCAACATCGACAACCCTGCGCGCGGCGCGGACGAAATAGTCAACGCCCTTTTGAATCGTGATGCGACCATGATAGAGGACAATTTTCTTGCCCTGCGCTTTTAAATCACGCAAACTTTCCGCATGACGAATTGGTTCAAAGGTGTCGCAGCCGTTATGCACGACTGAAACTTTGTCTGGACTAATGCCGTGCTTTTGAATAATGATTTGACGTGTCAGTTCTGATACCGCCACAATCGAATCAGCATACGCGAATGCCTCGCGTTCAATATTGTAAATCGATGGATCAACGTTTACACTCGCCGCCTGGTCAAATGACGTTGCGTGCACGTGGAGCATGAGTGATTTACCACTCACTCGTTTCGCTGCTATCCCCGCGAGATATGACGTCCAATCGTGGGCATGAATCAAATCAAAAGTTTCTGTTTGCGCAATCAGGGCTGCCTGCGCTGCAAAGCGATGCGCCTCTTCCAAAATAGTACGCGCTTTGTACTGTGGTTTACCCGTTGAGTCATAGCCAATAATACTCTCAACCAAACTCGTACCACTATGGTATGGCACGAGTGATGACGGCACTTCACGCACCGTTACTTTCGCTTCACCATCCGCGAACACGAACCGTGGTGTTCCAATCACCTCTTGTTTCTTTGGCAAGACGAAGATTACCTCTACCCCACTCTGATCAATGAGTTCGCGCGTGAGTCCAAAACAAGCAACGCCAAGACCACCATTTCGTGACGGTGGAAAATCCCAACCAAAAGTAAGTACTCTCATAGGAAAAATGCCTTCTGCACAGTACATTTTTTGCGCGCGATCGACACCTGTATAGTACCACGCACCCTCATTTCTGCGCGCTGTGGATAGTGTATAAAAGCGTTCGTATCATTGCTTATTTTTGTATTTTGTTGTATAAAGTTAAAAGAAAAGTTAGCCTACTATGGAGAAAGCGATGTCAGACAAAAATCACCCCTACTTGTTGCTGTGGGGCTATAGCACAATAACCGGGCAGAAGTTGTACGGCACTCGGCACACAAACCCCGAAATGCCGTTCACGGCAGATGATTTGAAAGATGACCTTGCCCCGTATGTGTTCACAGGATTCGATGTGATCCTGCCCTGGGGCACGTTGCCGACCGAATGGAACGGCAGGGCAATAAGTCGAATCCAGGTCAACATTGAGCCCTTCCTCGCAAATGTTGCCGAACGGGGCGGAATTCGCCTACAATTCCTATCTCTTGAAGGAATCGAGGTGGACGCCGGACTGAGACAGAACATCAATGCTGGCAGATACGAATTCGATCCTGGCCTCGCAGGCATCGCCAACCTGATTCGGTTCTACGGAGAACAGAAGTAAGGTAAAACCACGCCCGCCCCTACAATTCCAGGGGGCGGGCGATTTTGATTGACGAAATAAGCCTATTCTGCTACAATCGTCACCACTATGTCACAAGATTTACTCATCAAGCTCGTTTCAGCTGGTAACGCCAAAGGCGTTGGCAAAGGTCACGTATACTACACCCGTTTTAATAATAAGGTAAAAAAGGACCCATCAAAGAAGTACGAGACCAAGAAATTCAACCCAATTGCAAAGGAACACACCGTCTACAAGCAGAAGAAATAAAGTAAAGTAAAAAGCGCCAGTTGGCGCTTTTTACTTTACAAAAGAAAAAAAGCTGTTATTGTCACAAGAGAAATCATCAGCGCGGGAGTTATCAATGCTGTTTATCAGAATCGGACAACAAGAACCAGAAAGTAATTATAGAAGCTATATATTTCCGTACAGAATTGGACAAACAGGGACACTTTTTGAAAAAAAAGAAACTGCCTGGGAAACCAAAGGCACTACGGCCCTGGTAACCAATCTTGCAGATGAATGCGATCCTTTTGCGGTGAAGCAAAAGCTCATGCGACTCGGGTATTCGATTCGTGCGCAAGAATTACCCATTCTCGCGCTCATTGTCGCACAAAGTGAGGATGACATGCTCGATGTTTTCATCAAGGAAACGTCGCGTAAAGATCCGCAAATTTGGAGACATTTCGAAAAAATACTCTCCAATGCTTTTTGTCTCCCTGTGAGACTCTTAACCTAACGCAAGACCGCGCCACCCCTGGCGCGGTCTAAATTTTATATCTTTGTCTGTCATTGCGAGGTACGAAGCAATCCAGGACCTAACTGACAAAACCCTGGATTGCCGCGTCATTCCGCTACGCTACATTCCTCGCAAAGACACTGCCTAACGAATACTCACAGTCGCAGAACCACGTTCATAAACCCGAGTAAATACGAGGCGGCAAGGAGTGCCGGCCGGAGCCGTACAAGCGTACGGTGACAACGGTGCGACGCGGCCAACGAAGTAGTTGCCGGGTTTGGACGTGCCGCTACTTTAGCTTCGAATCTTTACTAGGATCGTACTTGCCTTGTTGAGCGAGACTATTCATCTTGCACACATGTAACAACATCGCCTGTGCCTCATCAATATTCTCAGGCTTACCCTGCCAGGCGAGTAGGAACGGCTCTTCGATGGCTCGAGAGTATGAGAACGTAATTGGCCATGGCTGGTGTCCGAGTTTGGCAATCGCATTCAAGTTTTCAGTTGAACGCTTTGGTGTCTGGCCACCTGAGAGGAAAACAATGCCACCGACTTCGTACGGAACAGACATATGGAAAGTACGCATCGTCGCGTTTGCAATTTGGTCAGGTGTCGACTGCTCTGGGTACATATCACCCGCGAGGACCATGGATGATTTCAAGATGAGAGCTTCGAGGTCAACTTTGTAGCGCATGAGAGTCTGCATCAGCATCTGAATCGCGCGCGTTGTCACTGCTTCTGCCCGCGCAATGTCATGGTCTCCCGCAAAGATAACTTCCGGTTCCACCATTGGCACAATGCCACATCGCTGCGCAATCTGCGCGTAACGCGCCATCATAATAGAGTTGATTTCCAAACACGCATCAGTTGGAATAGTCTCGTCAATCGATACCACCATGCGCCACTTCGCAAAGCGTACACCGAGGTCGTAGTACTCCATAAAGCGCTCTTCGAGGTTGTCGAGACCCTGCGTCACGACTTCCCCACTAAACCCATCGAGTTCTTTGGTGCCGAGATCAACTTTGATACCAGGAACAATACCGCGAGCAATCAAGACATCTCCAAATGGTGTGCCGTCGTCCGTGCCACTTTTAATCGTTGAATCATACAGAATCACGCCCGAGAGGTATTCTTCAATCCCTGGCGCGGTGAATAATAGTTCGCGAAAATCTTGGCGATTGGCTTCTTCGTTTGGTAAATGAACCATCTGCAGGCGCTTACCTGCGGTACTATCACTTTCGTCAGCGGCGAGGATACCTTTGCCGGGTGCCATCAAGGCTGCGACTGTCTCATACATTTTTGCGTGTCTTTTCATACTACTGACAGTATACAACCCCAAGTGCATGTGCGCTTGGGGTTGGTGGGGATGATGCCTCTTTCTGACAATGACGCAGACTAACTTGCGTCAGAAGAATCATAGCGGGTACGAAGCTTGAGAAGATAGAAAAAGAATATTCCTTGTCCAGAAACCAGGCCTGTGAGCGGTAGGCCAAAAAGAAAGAATGTGTAGAAAACCAAAATACCACACACTAGACTGATGATTCCAATCAGAAATCGCTTGAGCATTCATTCCTCCTCAAGTTTGTTGCTTCTGTAAAAATTTATATATCTAAATTTGCAACAAGTCAAACTAACTTCTTATTTTCCAACCTCGCTTGAATAACTGTGTAACCAAAATGCCGAGCCCAATAACAAGCGTCGAAATAATCACAATCCCGAGAGTTGGATCGGCTTCCGTATACCCAATCATGCTACTGCGGATACCGTTCGCGAAATAGAAGAAGGGATTAAAACGAGTGATACTGGCCGCGAGTGGTGGCAGCATCGTAATCGAGTAGAAAATACCGCCAAGGTACGTCATCGGGGTTATGAAGAAGGTGTTTAGGACCTGCAACTGCTCGAAACTTTCTGCCCAGAGCGCAACCACAATACCCAACATCGCAAAGATAGCCGAGATGGCAGAGACATAAAACACGAACCCAAGTGGATGCACGAGTGACACCGCCCCGAACCCGAGCCCCACAAACAAAATCAGAAACGCCACCATAAGCGCCCGCACAACCGCACTCCCCACAAACCCAATGAGCATTTCGAGATACGAAAATGGCGTTATCAAAATCTCTTCAATCCCCCGCGTAAAGCGCATGAAATAGAGCGCGGACGACGCACTCGCAAACGAAGCGTTAATAATCGAGAGCATCAGTACCCCCGGAAATACAAACCGAATGTACGGCACCCCCGCAAAATCAGAAATTCGTGATCCGATTACCGTTCCGAAAATAAAGATATAGAGTGCGGCAGATACCGTTGGCGCCACAAGCGTCTGTACAACCACGCGCAAAGTTCGCTTAACTTCCCGTCGTAGCATTGTGTAGAGTCCAATCCAATTTGTATGCATAAGTAAGTTAGTTAAATAGTTTAATAGTTACATGGTTTAATAGTACGAACGGTGCTGTCTATGCAACTATGCAACCATTCAACTATTAAACTACTTCTTTAGAAGTTCTAAATACTTCTCTTCCACCGACTTCCCACCCGCCATAAACTCAGCTTTGCTACCATTCCAAATAATCTGTCCGTGGTTAATGACCGCGATGTCGTTACAGAGCTCTTCGATTTCTTCGAGGTAGTGCGAGGTCAGAATAATCGTTTTCCCGCCTTCATTCAACTTCTTTAGATACGCCCAGAGCGCGCGACGCTGTTCAACATCTACCCCAGCCGTCGGCTCGTCGAGAATGAGGAGGTCAGGTGTATGCACGAGCGCACGACCGAGCATCGCGCGACGCTTCAGTCCACCTGATAATTTCTGGAATTTAATATCACGATGTTCCTGCAAATCAAATTGTTCGATAAGTTCATTAATCCGTTTCGCACGCACGTCACCCGGAATCCCGTAGTACCCACCCATAAAGTCCATCAGCTGTGCCGGGGTCGAAAAAATATCCACGTTGAATTCCTGCGGCGAGAGTCCGACCTTTGTCCGAGCCTTTTTATATTCCGTCACCACATCCACCCCATCAATCAAAATTTGTCCTGATGTTGGTTGGGCAATCCCCGTAATGCAATGAATCGTCGTCGACTTCCCCGCTCCGTTTGGACCAAGCGATCCAAAAAACGCCCCCTTGGGAATCGAGAGGTTAATGCCACCAACCGCCAGCTTCGCCTTGTCCCCCTTCCCGTACATCTTCACCAAATCCTTAATCTCGAGCATCGGTCGTTTTGAGTCTGTCATACGCGGGGTAGTATAACATGGACACAAAAAAGGACGGGGTCGACACAAACGCCTTCCCCGTCCCATTTTTAATAGAAGATGACGTCACTCTTTCATTGCCGCTCCCAAGCACCACGAACATCTTGATAGAGCGGAATCAGGAGCATCGAGAGAATGAGACCTGATAGGCCGATTGGCCAGAGCACGCCCATGAGAACGACATTTACTCCCCAGAAAACATATCCGCTTCCAAGCACTTCATGAGCTACTTGCTCATAGAGATTTTGTTCACGTATATCCTGGTAATTGTACCGCCCAATCCAACCAAGAACTCCTGGATAGAGCGGGACGCGCTCGCGAATGTTTTTGACACGTTTGGCGAGACCGCCTGGCAAAAACCATTGGCACTGTTCCCAAAAACATTCAAACACCCACCATTTACCGCGTCCCAGTCGACCGCTGTTGAGTGACATTAGAAGTGCGAAATACACGTACCAAACAACAAAGCCGAGCGCAACGTAGGCCACGATTTTAACAGCATCGAGAAGCAACATTGTTTATTTTCCTTATGCTAACACTCTATGAGGAATCATACCATAAATTATGAAAAAATCAAATAATTCTTTCAGTGTGCTCATTTTGAAGCACTGAATCAAAATCTAAATTAGACTTAACAACTATCACCATACATATGTAAGATGCGGCCTCTGAGCCGCTTTATTCCCTTTCGTCCTTTTGGACTCATCAGTATAGAAACACATCTATAGAGGGTAGAGTTGGGTTATGCGTGTGCATATCCCAACTCTTTTTCTTCAGATCTTGACCGCAGTGGCGCGAGCCATGAGGTCAGCCATCAAGGCTGCCCTGGTCTGTTGTTGTTGCGAGGCAACCTGCACACGCAACACTTCAACCTCACTGACTAGTGCATCAGCGCGGGCCGTCTGCTCAGCGAGAGCGGACGCCACCTGCTTCAGCTGCTCTTCGAGGCTGACGTTTTTCGCCGCCACCTCTTCAAGCTTTGCCACCAGAGTGGCCATGGCCAGCAACCCAGGATCTTCTACGAGCGGGGCCGCGGGGGTAATTCCGGTCACGATGACCTCCTCTAAGTTTTCAGTCACCGGCAGCGCTTCAATGTCTGCCGGCAAAGTTTTCACTTCTGGAGCCGTGACTTTGGACTCCATCGCCACCAGGAACATTTCTGTTTCCGTGGCCAAATTCCCAAACCGAGAATTTCCACCTGCAAAACCTTGAGCCTTTGCACCCAAAGCATAGAGGTAGGTACTTCCCGTTTTATGGGGATGCTTGGGCTTGCGACGCAGAAAACCATCCTTGGTCCATTCCGTCGCGATAGTGCCCGCCTGCTTCGGGTTCAGATTAGCGACTTCGGCCACAATAGTGGCCCAGTCAGTGTAATCGGCCCACTCGAGACCTCTTTTCACCAGAAAGTTCGCGAGGCGTTCGACACAGTGCTGCCGGAAGTAGGTATCTTTCAGCACAGCTCGGTAGTTACCTGGCTCCCTCACTGCCGGTACGCTGGTTGTTTGCGCTTTCTTTGTGCCGAAAATCGACTCGGCCAAATCTGCCATCTGATGCGACGACGGACCAACTAGCGCAAAGCGCCGCCAGACATCTTCAGAATCTGCGCGGTAGCAGAATCCGATTCCCCGCTGATTAGGCTTCCATGCCAATCAACTCAAACCATCTACTTGAGATGGAGGGCTTGTGATTTCGGCACCATTGTGATGCAAGACCACAAAAGCCTCTTCATTCGGGTATTCCAGCAACAGAGGTTTCAAAGCCTCTGCAATGAGGTCTTTCAAATTGTCTGGCACGCGAGCCGAACATTCCAAAAGAATCAGATTCGGTGAATGACCAAACTCGTAAAGCTTTGACTGCGGTACATACTCCTTGGGGAGCGGTGCAACCTCATCAGTGGGCACCTCACCAACAGGCGACGACAGAGCCGACTCGACCATATCGAGCACGGCGACTGAAGTAAGCTCGATTGAATCGGTCACCCGCTTCGAACCAACTTTAGTTTCTTGCTCAATCTGCTCCTTGAGCAAGTCATACACACGCTGCACCATGTCAGCCGGCAGATGCACCAGTATTTTCCGTCTGGTGTGATTACCTGTAGGCTGGTAACTAAATCTTAACGACTGCTTGTCGACAGTCATCAAGCGCATACCTTTTTGCGCGGAAGAACCAGGCAGCATGCCCGCTTCTTTGAGCTGGTAATTGCCAGTGAGGCCTGCCTTCGCGAAGCGTTCGGCAATCCAGATTTCAAAATCTGTCGCCTCTGCAGGGGACAGCTCGTGACCCTTCAGCACACGCTGCCACAAAAACTGCGGCGACGGAATTTCATCTTTTTCAACAAAGCGCATCCTGGCCATATTGACACCTTTCTTTCTTGCTGTTGCTGTTGCTGTTTGGTGTTACACTTTCGCGCAACACGCACTCGTGGCCCGAATACCATTTCGGGTTCTAATTAGGCCTGATAGCAAAACCGTTTGACTTGGAAACGGTTCATCATCAGCCTCCCACACCTTTGGGTGGAGAGAAAATGTGATGGTTGTTTCGTTTCCGTCACCATCACTTGTAACAGTCACTACATAACGACTTTTGCCGTTCTGTCCACCACACACATTGGTGACAGTTGCAGTGACAGGCTCCTGCAAATCGCGTGAGCCAGTCATGGAATTGTCCTTTCTAGCTTGGGTTGGTTTTTGTTATTTTTAATGAGCAAGCCTTCGAAATAATAGCACAATATATGTAAAAGTCAATGAAACTACCGGTTCATTAGACCATGTAAAAGGCGGGTCACTTGCGCAACCCGCCCTGCCAGATAAAGTCGAGTCTGGCTACTCGTTTGCTGTGGGCGATTCGCCGCCCGACAACCTATTCATCAATCTGACAACCAAAAGATTCAAGCCAGTGGCGAATATCACGCGCTTTTTTCGCACCAACGCCCTTGATCTTTTGCAACCGTACATGCAGAGAGGAGTTCACGCTAGTCTCTGCAGGATGTATGATATCAATCATCATTAAATCACCAATGAGCACCTTCACCTCTTCAAAAGAAATCTGCTCACACATCTTCGCGACATTTGATGGTCGGTCGTGCCAATCGATTGCTTTCGGAAGAGTCACATTAGCAATCTTCCATTGTTCAGAAGGAATCAGCCGCGTAACCGAAGATGGTTTTTTTCGTAGCGGCAACATCCATTCACCAGGCAGCAAATCGTCTCCGCCTGGTCGAGACAACGACTGCGCCAATCTCCCAAGTCCGCTGCGCATACACCCTTCCAGATATACATCAAGTAACATAAGCATGATATGCAACCTCTCAGGTACCGGAGGTGCCACTTCACGACGCTCCCACCTTTCAAACTCCACCTCAGTAATAAACAGATTCCGAGGCGAATCAGAAAATTTATAGTGCGAGGGACCAAGCAAATGAATCAGGTCACAAAACTCTTCGACCGAAGGGTTTTGCCGTTGCGCCAACTGACCACGATACGAATGGACCGATTCCAGCATGCATCCTTGATGAACATGCACACGAGCTGCCAACACACGCAAACTCTCGTCGATTTCAGCTTCAATCTTCGCATCGAGCGAACGGCAAAAATCGAGCAGTTTCTTGGCAGGGTTTTTATGAATGGACATTAGATTTCTCCCAGAAGTTAATCACTGCTTGTTTTTCAAGCTTCCGCGTAGTACTATGCCACTAATTATATGGAAAATCAAGAGATTGCGTGGCTCCTCAACGAAAAATACCAAGGTGCAAAAACTGCCGATTATGAAGCTGATTGCGCCCGCCTTGCTGCGGGTGAACCCCTTGGCTATTTGATTGGTCACGTGCCGTTTTTAGGCTGTACCATTCACCTCGATTCAACCCCCCTCATTCCTCGAGTTGAAACAGAATTTTGGGTGGAGAAAGCGATTGCGACTATCACATCGTCATTGCAAACGAAGTGCGACAATCTAGAACTAAACGACACGACTTTGGATTGCTTTGTCGTCCTTCCTCGCAAAGACGACGGTGGCGATACAGGGTTAAAGATCCTCGATCTCTGTGCGGGATCAGGCGCAATTGGTGTCGCGGTCGCAAAAGCGATTCCGGATGCACACGTAACATTCGCAGAAATCGACCACAGTCACCTCCCCACCATTGAGAAAAACCTCACCGAGAACCTCCCTGCCCAACCTTTCAATCGGACGAAAGGTTGGACGGTTCTGCAGAGCGATTTGTTTGAGAATGTGTCTGGGCAATTTGATATTATTTTGACGAATCCTCCCTACATCGATGCGCAAGCACACACAGTCGACGCGAATGTCGCCGCCCACGAACCGCACCTCGCACTCTTTGGAGGTACAGCCGGCATGGAAATTATTACACGAATCATTACTGAAGCACCACATCACCTCACCCCAATCGGACAACTCTGGATTGAACACGAACCGGCACAGGTCGAGGCGATTGCTGCGCTCGCTCACAATCATGGATTTTCCTGCGTTACCCACCCTGACCAGTACGACACCCCTCGCTTCAGCGTGCTGACTATGGCACAATTATAAGTATGGAAAATCTACCCCACCTCATACTCCCGACCAAAACAATTGTGACATTAGTGTTTTATCTATTCTTAATTGTCTACGCAACTTTTACCGTTGTGTTCTATTACCACTGGCAGAACTATTCAATGAACAAGGGTGCGACGACCGCCACCCACATTGCCTACTTTGGCATCACGATTCCTCTCCTTGCACTCATGGGACTTTCACTACTCGCACTATAACCACGCTGTATGCAAACAAAACTCTACGAAAAAATTGAACTCGAAAGTGATGAAGTTGTCATCACGACCGTACGGAAACACTGGTTTGTCATTACGGTTGAATTGATGGTGATCATTTTGTTTGGGCTCGTGCCAGTCTTTCTGTTTATGGGCGTACTCGCGTTGCCGCCTCAGTCAATCGTAAGTACCTTTGTACAAACAGGCACCCCACTCATTACGTTCTGTCTCGCGACCTGGCTCCTCATGAGCACGCTCGCAGCGGTCACTTCGTGGACGAGTTACTACCTCGACCTCTGGATTTTGACTGACCGTCGCATTATTGTGATTGATCAAATTGGGTATTTTAATCGCAAGGTCAGTAACTTCCGTCTCGAGCGCCTCCAGGACATCAACGTTTCAATTACTGGTCTCATTCCAACTCTGCTCAATTACGGCATCATTCGAGCCCAAACCGCAAGTGCAAGTGAAAATAACTTCATTAGTTACAACCTGCCTGACCCCCGCGGCCTCCAATCACAGATTCAAGCGGCCATGGATGCCCGACTCACAACCATCGAAAAGATTCCTGACGCCGCTCTCGAATAAGCCTTGCAACATAAGCATTTTTCGCCTACAATCTCATACATATGACAGACAAAATACTCTCGACGGACTCGTACAAAGGGGTGCGTGATTTTTACCCCGCAGACATGGCGATTCAACGCTATATCTTTGGTATCTGGAGCGAAACAGCCGAAAGTTTCGGCTTTGAACGCTACGACGCTTCTGTCCTCGAGCCGTCTAATCTCTACAAAAGTAAGGGTGCCGAAAACGAAGAAATGGTCAATGAACAGACCTACACCTTTATCGACCGTGGTGAACGCGAAGTAACCCTCCGCCCCGAAATGACCCCGACCGTTGCCCGTATGGTCGCTGGTCGCCGTCGCGAACTCTCGTTCCCGGTCCGTTGGTACAGCATCCCAAATCTCTTCCGGTACGAACGCCCACAGCGCGGACGATTGCGTGAACACTGGCAGCTCAACTGTGATATTTTTGGCGCTGCTGATTTTACGGCTGATGTTGAAATTATTGCACTGGCGAGTGAGCTGATTTTGAATTTTGGTGCTGATGCGTCAATGTTTGAAATCCGTATCAACGATCGTACCGAGATGCGTGCGAAGTACGCAGCCTTTGGCGTAACTGACATCGACACCCAAGACGCTATCACTCGACTCAATGACCGTTTCTATAAAATTAGTGCAGACGAATACAAAGCTGCCCTTCTCGAGATTGTAAAAGACCAGACGATAGTCGACAGCATCTACACGCTCGTGTCTGGTGCCGATACTACTGACGCCAACAAAGTTGTGGACGGACTCCGTGAACTTGGTATTACGAATGTAAAAATCGATCGCTCGATTGCGCGTGGCTTCAACTACTACACCGGCACTATTTTTGAAATCTTTGACGTCTCTGGTGAGAACAATCGTTCGATGCTGGGCGGTGGTCGTTACGACAACCTAACCGCAATGTTTGGCGGCGAAGCAATCACGGGTATCGGATTTGGTATGGGTGACGTGACAATGCGTGATTTCCTCGAAACCCACAACCTCCTTTCAAGCAACAACACTGCCCCAACTCTCATGATTATTCCAATGGACGCTGCCCAGAATTTAACTGCTCAGAAAATTGCCAAGCAATTCCGCGACGAGGCCGGCATGAGTGTTGCAACTGACATCAGTACAAAAAAACTCGGCAAGAAAATTGGCGACGCAAGTGAACGAGGTGTGAATTATATTGTAGTTGTCGGCGAAGATGAAATTACAAAAAATAATTTCACCCTCAAAAATATGAATGAAGAAGTGACAGTGTCAGGAACTATCGACGAGCTGATTGCGCAGTTTAACGATGGCCTGATCGGAGAGTAATAAAAAACAAAAACTGACTGGAAAAATCCAGTCAGTTTTTGTTTGTGATATACTGTTGCCCACATATGCGTTACATTGTCTTCGACCTCGAAACCCAGAACATTTTCCAAGAAGTTGGGAGCAACGATCCAGCAGCGCTCGATATTTCGGTTGGTTCGTTCTACGACAGTCAAACCGACAAATACACTACTGTTTCAATCGATGAACTACAGACAGTATGGCCACTCCTCGAACAAGCCGACGCGCTCGTTGGCTACAACAGTAACCATTTTGATATTCCACTCTTAAATAAATACTACCCAGGCGACCTCACCCACATCAAAAGTATCGATCTCCTCGAATCAATTCGACTCTCACTCGGACGTCGTTTACGACTCGATAGTGTGGCCCAAGCCACCGTCGGAGCCAAAAAATCAGCCGACGGACTCCAAGCCGTCCGCTGGTGGAAAGAAGGCAAAGTCGCCGAAATCAAAAAGTACTGTGAGCAAGACGTGAAAGTAACCAAAAAAGTCTTCGACTACGCCATGACCCACGGCCACGTAAAATTCAAAGACGGTAGCCGAAACCGAGAAATCCCCCTCGACATCAGTACTTGGATGATCAAAGATGACACGGTCATGACCCACTCGTTGCTGTTCTAGTGACTTGAATATTTCGCAAATACCTGTAATCTTTTGATAGAAAAATCACCCTGAAATCGGAGGCGCCCCATGTTTGACTTTAGTCCTGAGCGTAACGATAACGGCACACCACGATACACCATGCTGTATGTCCGAATCTGGCTTGATTCCCTGCGGGTACAAGTACAAAGATGGTTCCCCCCACCTCACATATGGCAGCATCTTTGGCACTGGTTCGGAGTCTGACTACCAGAGCTGTGCGGAAGCGAATGGTCAGATGGCACTCTACTGCATAGATATATGGGTCGAACTAAGTCGTACGAACTGCGAAAACTACGACGCCGTAACTGAAATGCTTAACAATCAGACGGAGGCATACGGAATCGCCCGCGAACACTACAGTAGCCAAATCCCGAAACACACCGCCCACAAGTAGAAACAAACGGACGCCGCTCGAGCAATCGAGCGGCGTTGTTCTATGGAATATAGATTGCTATTGTAGATCTTCATAACTGTTTTTAAAATTAACTGTTATTCAGGATACCAATTAGCTATAAAAATTACCTGATGTGCGAGGCGGACAAGCGAAATTGTTTGAGGCGGACAAGCGTACGGTGAAAATTATTTCGTGCCGGCCAACGAAGTAGATTGGGTGATTTTGGCGACCGAAACGCCCTACGCTAGGAAGGTTATATAGAAGACGAATGCAGCCAACAACAACCGATACCAAATAAACGGCCACAACGTATGTCGACGAATAAACGTAAGCAAGAAATGAATGGCGGCGAGTCCAACCCCAAAGGCGACAATTGAACCGATTCCAATTGAGATAAACGAGACATCTCCCCCACCGGTATGGATGAGTTCGATTAACTTCTTGGCTCCTGAACCAAGGAGAATCGGAATTGACAGAAGGAATGAAAATCGAGCCGCTTCACCACGAGACAGGCCGAGCAGCATACCGCCTGAAATCGTCGAACCAGACCGAGACATACCTGGCACCAAGGCGAGACACTGGAAAAGGCCGATTTTAAAACCAGTCATACGTGTGAGATTATTCTGAGGGACTGAACCATAGTACACCCACTCCGCATAAATAAAGAGGAACGACCCAAGCATGAGTACTACCGCCACAATAATCGACGATCGGAAAATCGTATCCATGAATTTTTCGAGCAACACCCCAGCGACTACTGCTGGAATAGTCCCAATGAGAAGCGCGTAGAGTAAGGTTAACTCTTTTGCATTCACCGGTAATCGCCCTAATTTTCGGAGCGCCGTCTGTGTCAAAAGCCACAAGTCCTGAGAAAAATAGAGTATGACCGCAAGCGTCGTAGCAAGCTGTAATACCGCATCAAATGCGAGTGAACCTACCGTCTGCAACCCTAATAATTCACGCATCAAAATGAGATGACCCGATGAAGAAATCGGGAGAAACTCTGTAATACCCTGCACAAAGCCGAGCACTATCGCTTGGAAAATTGTCATAACACCAGCAGTATACCACAGTGTTTTTGTGATACAGCGAGCCGTAATGGTATACTTTTTACATAGAATCGTTACTCGTCTAACTACACTTCACTCTATGCAATCTGAATCAAACCCATCTATCGCCGTCCCGGTCTCCATCATTTTTGGATTTGCGCTCATTGCGGTAGCGATATTTTTTAGTGGCAGTCGAAGTACGGAACCAACTCTCGCACAAAATAATACCGCACCTGCTGAAGTAGCGAAAACATCGGTACGACCGGTCGACAGTAGTGATATGGTACGAGGCAACCCAAACGCGCCGATTAAAATTGTTGAGTACTCTGATTACGACTGCCAATTCTGTAAACAATTTCACGACACCATGCATCTCATCATGCGAGACTACGGTGTAACTGGCAAAGTTGA
>Ga0228698_1001003_pt1 | contig 15488 bp, 19 predicted proteins | sample McNCre117_Aug_MG_FD_178015 | JGI IMG/M metagenome (GOLD analysis project Ga0228698, IMG submission 178015) | Freshwater microbial communities from McNutts Creek, Athens, Georgia, United States - 1-17_Aug_MG | ecosystem: Environmental > Aquatic > Freshwater > Creek | place: USA: Georgia...
CAACCTTTACCTCAGCGGGATCACCACAGCGTGATCAGTCGGCACCTTATTTACCAGCCGACCGAGACAACTTCTCGCGCGATTTGACCGCGCCCACCAGGCATGACCGTTTTTGGTCGTGCGTGTTGCTGGGTGTTGGATCATCGCGAGAACGATTGTGAAAACTTACCGCAACATCACCAAACACACCCATCTCAAGGCCTGTGCCTTGGCTACTTATGCTCTGCTGTCCTAAGGGGGCATCATGGCAGGACACTTCTTGCTGTCCCCGGCAGCGCGCGATTTTCCACTGGAGAAAATCGACAAGATGAGCGATGAAAAAGTTCATGCTTTCTTTGCAGAAACGCGTTGGGGCCAAGGTAACACTCAGGTTTGCCCAATGTGTGGGACCGTTGAAAATCACTATTGGCTTAGGACGCGGCGGCAATGGCGCTGTAAATCCAAGGGCTGCGCGTACACCTTTTCTGTGACCACCAGCACCAAGTTTGCCGATCACAAGCTACCTCTGCGCACCATCCTGAAGGCAATCGTAATCTACGCGACCAACGTGAAAGGAATTAGTGCAAGCGCCATGGGGCGACAGTTGGGGGTTGCGTATATGACTGCGTTCACCTTGCTTCACAAGCTACGTGAAAGCATTCTGGAGACTGCTAACAAGGAACCGCTTGACGGATTGGTGCACATCGATGGCGCTCACGTTTCTGGGCGTTTTCGAAAGCCTAGGGTGAAGCAGAAGGCAACAAAAACGCAAGCTCGGACAAAATTGCCGCCAGACTCATTCCCGTTCCATCCCAATAGGCGGATTGTCATGGTGCTTCGTTCCGTGGATCCAAATGGGGGAACTGGAGCCATCCGGTCTATCGTGCAGATCGTTCCCTCTGAAAGCAGGGAATGGGCAGATCCACTTGCCAAGCAGTTCGTCAAACGCGGTGCCACAGTAATGACCGATGAGCATCCAGCTTATGGCTTGTATATGGCGCGTTTTAACCATGCCACTGTCAATCACTCGGTTGAATTTTCAACCGATGACGGGGTAAACAACAACCAGGCTGAGAGCTTCTTTTCACGCATGAGGCGTCTTGTCATTGGGCAAGTGCATCGGGTCACGCCCAAATACATGCTGGACTACGTCACAGAAGTTGCCTGGCGAGAGGACAACAGGCGTGTATCCACCAAACGCATGGTCGAAGACATCTTGGGCAAAACGCAGAAAGCACGGTCGCGCTGGTGGCGAGGCTATTACCAGGGCTACCACCGTGCGGACGAAATCATGTTCGTGCCAAAGTGAGCAAAAGGACCGCAGCATGCGCGGTCGCAATCAGTCTTGAAGTAAATTGGGGTGCAACGACCAGATGCCAAAGTCATTTGACTTCGGGGCGTGATGCCGCACAGCCACCTTTTCTTTTTCGAGATTCTTCAGTCGATTTTTCACCGCTTGGCCAGCTCGATTTAAGTTGGCCTTTGTCATTTCGATCGACTGTTCGAGCATGAAGTTGTGCGTCAGAACGCGGGAATTGACCGGCTCACCAGCACTCTCTTTCAGAGTTCGCAGCAAGAACGCTGTCAATGCCCCGTTCGGAGCAATTCGCGGCGCATGTATCCTTTTTCCCGCTATGACAGTTGGATCCACTTTCACCTCGTGAAGTGGAATCACTGCGTCAAGGGCTTTGAGCTCCGCTTCAAAGGCGGATACTTTTTTAGGAAGTTCTTCAAGCTGCTTCAAGCACCTGTCCAGCTGCCCTTTCAAATACGATCGCTGCCTGATCAACCACGCCATTGAAGAAGGGGTGCGTTCAAGTCCTGTGTAATCTCTATTTTTTTTCGTCATGCTCGATGTTTCTCACAAAACACCGGAAGGTGTCTTGTGCAACAGCGAGATAATGCCGTTGTCTGGAGGTTGCCGATGGCACTGGCAAGAATGACTTTGGGTATTGCATCGGGACGTTTTAAGTCTCTCCTGTGCGCATTTCAAGGCGCGTCTCTGCACCTTTTAGATCAATAAATTCAGCTGCGCACTGCGCCGCGTCGTCCCAGTCCCTCAGCAATAAATGCCAGCACCAAAGAATTGAGTGACACGCCCTCAGTTTTCGCCCTGGCAGTCAGTTGCAGGTGCATGGATCGGGGAAGTCGTGCGAGGACTTTGCCAGACGCCGATGCCGGTGTGAAGTCTTCGACATTGAACGCGGGGGCTGGGACTTCCTGCCCCATGTCCACCATGGCGCTGACTGTGGCAATAAACGCCTCCCGGCCGTCTGCAATGGCTTCCAGTTCGGTTGCACCGTCTGCCATCACGCCCGGAATGTCAGGCATGGTGAACATGAATCCGCCACCGTCTGCCGCGTCAATGGGGCTGACAACGTGGCTGTAGGCCTCAAAGGGGAAAGCGGGCTTCACTTTGGTAATGGTCTTAACGGTCATGACTTACTCCTGAATCTGGTCGATTGGCGCCACAAAGCGCTTGATGTAAATGGCCTTGATAGGCCGGTGAGCAGGTACGGACAATGGGTCTTTTACCGAAGGATGTGAAAAAACGTGATGACTGCCCCCGGTGCTTCGCACCTCTAAACCATGCTGTTTGGCTACTGTGAGCAGTTTTGCCATGGCCCAATCGTTCGGGTTCTGGCGCATCGCATTGAGTAGTTTGGTAGCCGTGTTCATTTCGAGAATGAAAGCGCCTGTAATATCATTTCGCAAGAGCGAATTGCGGCATTGGTGTCCCGGTAGTTGGTTCCGGCAAAGGAAGCTCCCGCATCCATTGAAACGCCCTGGGGCGATTCAATGTCACCGGAAGTGCTTGCGCTTGCAAGGCGTTTATCTCGCAAATTTCCCGAGTGAATGTCGTAGGAAAGTAAGTTATTCCCACAAGGAGATTGATATCTTTGTGCCAGATCCGCAATATCTTGGCTATGTTTCACCAGGCTTAAGTGATGTGACCGAACACGCGTTGGATTAATATTCGTGGCGAATGAGCTTGGGCGCCGCGGTGATCGCGCTGCCGCGCTGGATTTGTTTGACCTTGCGATGGTTACCACGACGGGTTGCCCATCATAAAATCGGCGCTCGCGAATTGATTGCCGTCTGCCAAGGGCGTAGATCGTTCAGGAAATGTCCTGGTTTTATGTCGAGGTTTCATATTGCAGCAACCGAACAACCCACTACACGGCAAGACACTGGAGTCCATTGTTACCGAACTGGCGCATGGTTACGGGTGGGCGGGGTTGGGGGAGCGTATTCCGGTGCGCTGTTTTACCCATGAACCCAGCGTCGCCTCGAGCTTGAAGTTTTTGCGCAAGACGCCCTGGGCGCGCGAGAAAGTGGAGGGCTTGTATTTGTTCATGCTCAGAGAGCGCCGCCGCAACGGCGCGTGAGCAGGGCGTAGCAATTAGAATGGGGGTCTGCATGACCGACCATTACTCCGCCCTTGGGCTTGGCAGCGACGCTTCGCTGGCCGATATTAAAAAAGCCTTTCGCCAAAAAGCCGCGCTTTACCATCCGGATCGCAATGATGCTCCCGATGCAGCTGCACGTTTTCGTGCCGTGCAGCAAGCGTATGACGTATTGGCGGACGATACCAAACGCCAGGCCTACGACGACAATCGCCGCCGCAATTTGCTGGATGACCCCGCTGCGACCGCACGCGACATATGGGCCAACTACTTCAACGCACTCGTGCCCCCAAATACCACTCCGGATTGATATGCATATTTCCCGTTATTTTCTTGACTTGCGTTCCGCTTACCAAGCTGAGCTTGACGACCTGGCTTCCGATTCCGAAGGCAAAGATGTGCTGCGCAAGCGCCTGACGGAAAAACGCAAGGAGTTGGGTTTTTTGGTCCAAATGATTGAAGTAAGCCCGGAGATGGTGGCAGTGGTTTTGCACCAGGCCTTTCAATTCACCCGGTCTGCCGTAATGGACGATTTGCTTTGTCGCGATGCCGATGACCTTCCGGAATGGGCGCATATCAGCGAGGCGGTTTCGATCGCGGGATGGGCTGGCGACACCGTGCGAACAATTTTGAAAGCGCCCATGGGCGCGTGGTTTATGACCGTTGCGGCAGGGCTGGAGTACATGCGCAGCAAGCCGCTGACGGCGGCAGAGCGTGCCCAGTTGGCGGGCCCCGCAGGTGACGACGACACCGATGAAGACAGTGACGGCCTGCGTGATTTTGACGATGTGCGCGATGCGCGCCACGACGACAACCATACCGAAGACCACGATGAAGACGAGGCCGAGGCCCGTGCGCGTGAAGAGGCGGGCAATGACTGGCTGGTCGATCAAGGTTTTGATCGGAAGGACTAAGGAACCGCCATGAACGCACTTGCCCTGATTGCCAAGACCCAAAGCCTGATTGCCTCCGGCGACATTGTTGCGGCGGAAGCCGCCTTGACCGAGTTGGCCGATACCGAAGGGGACAATGCCCTGATGGTGGTGTTGGAGCAACTACCGCCCAAAGACATTTTGGCGGTGATTCGTGAATACGATAATTCCAAAGAGTCCGTGATTAACTTGCTGGTTACACCCGAGCAGTTTGCCCGAGCGGTGGTGATAGAAAAACAATACAAAGACCTTACCCGCACGCATTTGCGTGGCATGGTTAATTCCGTTATTTTTCGGGAAGATGGCGATCCGGTGGCGTTTTTGAACGCCATCGGCGACCTGGAGGGGGGGGCAGACGCACTGGCGGATTACTTCAGCGAGAAGTGGAGCCGGATCGAAGCTTTTGCCCGTTGCGGTACGTTCGACTACGCCGAGGATGACGGCGAGATGCTCTCCGAGTCCGCCTTGCTGGCCAGTGCCTATGCCAAGCCCCGTGTAGACGAAGACGAAGTGGCCGATCAGGACTGGATGCAATTGGCCTGGTTGCTGCGCCACAGCTGCCCTGATTTGTTCATAGAGATGTTGCTGGTGTTGCGAGCCAAGGCGCGCGCCTACGATTTGGGTGAGGAGAGCGAAGTAGAAGAAGACGATGGCAAGGTGGAAACCAGCGACACAGACCGCGGCAAAGCCACGCCTGCAGCCTTGGACGCCGACGAAGAGTCGGCAATTTAGGCGCCGTGCCACCGAATTCCCAGCTTCTCCACCATGTCGAAACCGCTTGTACCCTCGCCAAACGCCACCCAAAATATTGCGTTATTCGATGGCCGGCCTTTTTTTGAAAAAACGCTGATCTATGGTCTTCAACACGGCCTAATTGATCGGGCCAAGTTGGATGCCATACGCGCCGACGCACCCAAAGGCATGGTGCAGATAGCGCGCTATTTTGGCAGCGAGTTTTTGCGACCGGAGCTGGAGAAAGCCAAAGACCGTATCGTTAACTTGGTCAGTTTGAACCTGGAGTTGGCCAGTGGCGGTGATTTGCACAAGGCCGCAGAGGTGCTGCGTGACCATTCATTTATGTCGCGTTCCAAGGCCGCGTCCGATATGCTGAAAGCGCTTATCGTGATGCCGAAAACCAGTCACTTCGGCATGAACGAACAGGGCAGCTTTCGTGACGAGCATATTCCGCTGCTTGCCAAATGGACCCTGTGCAGCTTGCCTGACTATCAGGATGCGTTGGCACAACGCCGCAAGGTTGGGCAGGTGGTTGATGCTGCCATGTGGTTGGCTGCACGCCTGGGGCTGGACCTTGATGATCTGGAGGCCGCCGCTTGTGATGCCGAAGCGATTATTCGAACGGCGTTAATGGCGCTGGCGGTAAAGCAAACCCAATGGCCCGACTGGGTTGCGTTTCAGAGAATAGTTGTTTTTTTGCGGAAAAAAGCCGCTACGCTAGAGAACTCGAATAACCCCAATGAGGCAAACCGGGCAACCATTGCGTTTCCTATTCCAGCGGCACTGCCCCCAGAATTCCGTCCGATTGTGCAGGCGGTGCGCGAAAGTTTGCTTGCCGATTTGCCCAAGATGCAAGACGCCGCCGTGGCACCACGCAAGTTGTTCGCACAAACTCCAGCGTTTATTGGCCGCTACTACTGGACGGAAGATGCCTTGAGTGAGGTCAATGATTTTGATCGGGAGGCCTCGGCCGCCTGGAACAAGGCCACCGCGGGTCACAGCGACGACAGTTCTTTGCTCACACTATTCTTGTGTATCGCCGCAGGCAGTCCGAAAAAAACATTGGTGACCGATAAGGCTGCAGCCAGTCTGGTGCGCAAAATTCGCAAAGGCAGCTGGGCGCCGCAGCAGGTGGCGCCGTATATCGAAAGCAATGCACCCGAGCATCTGCAAAACGACTACCTGGCTTTGTGGCGTGCATTTTGTGAAGAGGCTGAAAGTATTTTGCTCAGCGACCACGATCCCAATTTGTACGATGCCATGGCGCTATTGCGCCGGGAGTGCAACGTTTCCGGCAGTTGAGTACCCGACCCCGCTGCACAAAGGGGTTTATATACTCAGGGGATGACCGAAGTCGCAAATCCCCGTTCCCGACCAGCGCATCGCACCAATGATCCGGCGCGGACCATGGCCGGCATATTGGATGTTGCTACCCGAGAATTCGCAGACAAAGGACTGAGCGGTGCGCGCATAGACACGATTGCAGAAGCTACGCAAACCAGCAAGCGCATGATTTACTACTATTTCGGTAGCAAAGAAGGCTTGTATCTCGCAGTGCTGGAAGATTCCTATCGCAAAGTTCGGGAAACCGAAGCCGCGCTGCAGCTAGACGATCTCGCGCCCGAGCAGGCGTTGCGTGCGTTGGTTGAGTTTACGTTTGACCACCACCGCCGCAACGAAAACTATATTCGCATCGTCATGAGTGAAAACATCGAGCGTGGTGCATATCTGGTGCGCAGTGAAAAGATACGGGAGTTGAATTTGCCGGCGATCGCCGCAATCCAGCGCTTGTATGCCCGCGGCGTCGCCGCCGACGTGTTTCGTCCGGGACTGGACCCCGTTGATATTCACGCATCGATATCGGCACTTTCGTTTTTTAATGTCTCCAACCAATACACTTTCGGTGTCATATACAAAAGTGAGTATCCCAAAGAGGAGGCGACAGCCTTGCGAAGGGAAAGTATTGTGAATATGGTGCTGCGCTTTGTTCGCAAGTAATTGTCATAACAGCTAGTTCAAGTACAGCAAGAGGAAGAGGGTTTTCCCTTAAGTCCAAAAACTAACTAGTTCGTACAATTTCGGCTAAGAAAAACGTGGGGTATTCGGGCTATTCTTGTTTAAATAGCCACGTTTCCCAATAGAGGAACATCACAATGAGTCAACCCACCGTGCACCCAGACCACCATGCCATCGGCATCGACGTTGCCAAGGACAATCTCCCGCACCAGCGTTTCGCCCCCGCTATTGAGCGATCGTTTGATATTTTTTTGGCGCTTGTTCTGTTGCTGGAGCTGGTTTTGCTGTTTGGCAATACCGCGATGCGTGGTTTGCTGAATACCTCATTGGTGTGGGCCAATGAAGTTGCCGAATATGCGCTGACCAGTCTGGCATTTATTGGTGGTGCAGTTGCCTATCACCGTGGCTTGCATCTGGTAGTGCGCTTCGGTATTGATAAGTTGCCCCTGCGCTGGCATGAAACGGTGGAGTGCGCGCGGCACTATTTTGTAATTGCCGTGGCCTTGGTTGGCCTTTATTTCGCTATGCCCATGTGGCACGACTCCTGGACCAACCTCACTGTTGTATTGCAAATTCCAAAGTCGTGGACCCTCTTGCCATTCTTTATTGGCATGGGTTTGACTCTGGTCTTTGCTTTGGCCGAGTTGCGCCGTCACACCGCCAAAGAAAATATGGTTGCGCTGCTGCTGGTGGCTGCAATTGCTTTGCTATGGTTTATCGCGCAATATTTCACGGGACCCTGGACAGGGGTGACCGTGATTGGTTTTGCGCTGGGTTTATTGCTGTTCCTGGTGTTTGCCGGTGTGCCGATTGCCTACGTGCTGTCGGTTACCGCTTATGTGCTGCTGCTGAGTTCGGGTGAAGACCCCATGGCCGTTTCACTTGCCATGTCCAACGGCATCAGCAGTTTTATTTTGTTGGCCGTGCCTTTCTTTATTCTGGCCGGTAACGTCATGACCGAGGGCGGCCTTACCAAGCCACTGGCAGACTGGGTTACCGCCATGGTGGGGCGTATGCAGGGCGGTTTGTTGCAAGCGCTGGTGATTGCAATGTATATTTTCTCGGGTATCTCGGGATCGAAAATTGCCGATGTGGCAGCGGTCGGAACCACCCTTAAGGGCATGTTGAAAGAACAGGGTTACGACCCCGCCGAAAGTGCTGCTGTGCTGTCGGCTGCCGGTATCATGGGTGAAACCATTCCGCCCAGTCTGGTCATGATGGTGTTGGCTTCGATTACTACATTGTCGGTCGCCACCTTCTTTGTGGCGGGCGTTTTGCCGGCGGCGGTGCTCGGCCTTTGCCTGATGATTCTGATCAATCGGCGCGCCAAAAAGTTCAATTGGCCGCGTTGCGCCGCCATTTCCTGGCCTGAGCGTGCCAAGGTCAGCGTGCGGGCCATTCCGGCATTGCTGGTGCCGGTAATTCTGATTATTGGCATCGTGGGTGGTATCGCCACGACCACCGAGGTCTCGTCGATTGCGGTTGTATTTTCCATTTTGGTTTCGGTATTTATTTACCGCGGTATGTCGGTCAAAAGCTTTATTACGACCTTGGCGGACTCCGGTGCCATGGCAGGCATGGTGTTGTTCATGGTCAGTGCCGGCAGTGCGTTTTCCTGGACCTTGGCTATCAGTGGATTGCAGTCCGTGGTTTCCGATTTTCTGGCGCTGCTGGGCGGCTCCGCTGCGGCCTTCATTGCGTTCTCTATTGTCTTGATGGTCGTGATGGGTTCGATTTTGGAAGGCTTGCCGTCTTTGTTGATTTTTGGCCCCATGCTGCTGCAAATTACCAAGATGTATGGCATTGATCCGATGGCCTTCGGCATCATCCTGATTATTTCCATGGGCATCGGTACGTTCATTCCGCCATTTGGCGTGTGCTATTTCGTTACCTGCTCGGTGATGGACACATCCGTAGAAAAAGTAACGCCCCGATTTTTGCCCTACTTGGCCGTTTTGCTGCTTGGGTTGCTGGCAATTGCAGTGTTTCCGGCTATCAGCCTGGCGTTGCCGCATGCGTTTAATCTGCGTTGATGCCCCTATTTGTGTTTCACGTTCCATTCAACTACTAAAAGTACCCTAGGAGATATTCCATGAAATCTGCCCGTCCCATTCTGTCTGTATTGGCCGCTGCGACCGTGTTGTGCTGCGCCAGCACCGCGGCATTTGCGCAAAATAAATTTGTTCTTAAATTGGCCCACTCTGATTCCGCAGACATGGCGACTTCCCGCAAAGCCGTAATGGCTGACGCATTCGCCAAGGAAGTCAAGGAGAAAAGCGGTGGCCGGATCGACGTCCAAGTGTTCGGAGCCGGCGCATTGGGCGGTGAGCGCGAGCTGGTTGAAGGTGTGAAAAACGGCTTCATTCAGGCTGGCCTGGCCTCTGGCGTGATGGCCAACTATTTCCCCAGCGCAATGGTTACCGATATTCCTTATCTGTTCCCTAACGATGATGTTGCCGACAAAGTAATGGACGGCGCTTTTGGACAAAAGCTCGCAGCCGATTTCAACGCCGCAACCGGCATGCACAACCTGTGCTACGGCGAAGTCGGTTTTCGGAATTTCAGCAGTGGCAAGACGGCAATTCACAGCCCGAAAGATTTGGCCGGCCTGAAAATTCGCGTGCAAGAAACGCCGCTGTACGTAACCGAGATGAAGGCCCTGGGTGCGCAACCAACGCCTATTGCATTCCCCGAGCTGTACACCGCTTTGCAAACGGGCGTTGTTGACGGACAGGAAAATCCAGTGCCTACAATGATTTTTGCCAAGCTGTATGAAGTGCAAAAACATGTCACGTTGGACGGTCACAACTACGGTATCGACTGGTTTGTGATGAGCGACAAGTTCTATAAATCCTTGCCTGCCGATCTGCTGAAAGTAGTCACAGATGCAGCCCAGGTCGCCTGCAATGCCGAACGCAAAGCCAACCGCACTTTCACGACCAACGGCAACAAGACCTTGGCCGAAAAGGGCGTTGCGGTGTACACCCCCACGCCGGCTGAAATTGCACAGTTCCGCGCTGCAGCCCAACCACCCGTGATTGAGTTCTTGAAGACCAAGATAGATCCCAAACTGATTGACAGTGTGCAAGCAGCCGTCAAAGACGTGGTTGCCAAGAAGTAATTTTTGATTTGACCGGGCAGGGGTGCGATCCATGAAAAGCACAATTCGGTGGGGCGTTTTGGGCGCAGCCTCTATTGCCGTCGGACGCACCATGCCCGCGATCAAAGATGCGCCCAGCGCCGATTTGGTGGCGCTGGCTTCCCGCGATCCACAGAAAGTGCGTGCGGTCGCAGCGCAGTTTGCTATTGCGCGTGTTTATGGCGACTACGATGCCTTGCTGGCAGACCCGGAAATTGATGCGGTTTACATACCCTTGCCGAATCAATTGCACTTCGATTGGGCTATGCGTGCACTGCAGGCTGGCAAGCACGTATTGTGTGAAAAGCCGCTATGCATCAGCTCGGATCAAGTGGCTTTGTTGTGTGCGGAACGAGATCGCAGCGGCAAGCATATTGAAGAGGGGTTTGCATTTCGCAACCACCCGCAATGGGCCCAAGTCGATGCAATCCTTGCGAGCGGTCGCCTGGGCGAGGTGCGTGCCGTGCACTGCACGCTGGCAAAGCAGTTTCTCGACCCGAGCGACGTCCGCAACAACCTGGATGCGGGCGGCGGCGCTTTGTACGATCTGGGTTCCTACGCTATCAGTGCGTGCAATATGGTGTTCAAGCGCAAGCCAGTGCGGGTTGTTGCGGCTTTGGACCGTGACCCTGCATTCCGGATTGACCGCTTGTCGAGTGCCTTGCTTGACTACGGTGACTGCCATGCCGCGTTTACCGTTGCGACCCAAGCGGGCTCCGATGCCTGGGGCACCCACCAGCAATTTTCGGTTTTGTGTTCCCAGGGCTGGTTGCGCTTGAATTTCGGTTTTGCCCATGCACGCCCTACCGCGTGCGTGCTAGAAGTGGGCGACAGCAGCACGGTAGGGTCCTTTCCCAGTGAAAGCCACACCTTCGAACCCGTGAACCACTACGTTTTGCAAGTGGAGCGCTTTTCCCAATTGCTGCAGGGACTGCCCCTGGCAACGTGGCCGATTGAAGATGCGCTGCACACCTTGCAAACCATTGAAGCGCTGTTTGCCTCGGCCCGCGAAGGATGCTGGCAAACTGTCTCTTGAATCCCGCGCCCAATCCTGCGGCCAGCGTTCGCCAAATTCACGATTCAAATCATTCACACTAGGAAATTGCAATGAAAGTTCTGATGCTGCACGGTATCAACCACAATATGTTCGGCAAGCGCGATCCGGTTCAGTACGGAACTATTACGCTCGACGAAATCAATGCCAGCTTGCAGGCATTGGGCAAAGAGTTGGGAGCCGAAATTGACGCTTTTCAAACCAATTCTGAAGGTGCCATGTGTGAGCGCATTCACCAGGCTTTTGTTGACGGTGTCGATGCCGTGCTCATCAACGCCGGTGCCTGGACCCATTACAGCTATGGTTTGCGCGATGCGTTGGCGATCCTGACCTGCCCGATCGTGGAACTGCATATGTCGAATATTCATGCACGTGAGGAGTTTCGACACAAATCCGTGTTTGCCGAAATCGTCCGTGGCCAAATTTGCGGCTTTGGGGCGGACAGCTACTTGCTGGCCCTGCGTGCCGCGGTGTCTGCAGTGAAGGCAGCTTGAAACTTGGAGCTCCGCATCGTGCGCAGACTGCCGGCTTGTTTTCTTTTTTAAAGTTTGCCTACCAGGACGGGCAGGGGTGCAGTGCGGCGTGTACGGTCCCGCCAGCCCCCGGTTCTATCACGTATGGTTGCCGAAGTTTACCGGCCAGACGAGGCCGCGCGACACCAACGCGCGGTATTCTGCTTGTCTGTAAAGCCGCGAAAGCAGACATTAGATTTCACTCGCAAAAGCTTGCTTTTTAGCTCGCTACCGGATCGCAAATCTCGACCAATGTCCCGTCAGGACAGCGGACGTAGGAAACGGTCTGACCCCACGGTTTCACGATCGGTTCCTTAATGGACACTGCTCCCTCAGCTATTGCCTTTGCGTGCGCTGTTGGGACATCGTCCGTAACGAGCGCAATCTCCATGCCCAGGGGCTCTGGCGAATTGCTGGCCTTGACATAACCACCAGGCAGATTGGATGCGCCAAGTTCGTGGGTCGCAAACGCCAGGGCAGTCGTGCCGGTGTCCATTTCGCCGTAGCCCGATTCGTGAACGAACTGCCGCTTTAATCCAAAGGCTCTTTCAAAGAACTCCACCGACGCCAGCACGTCAGATACATAAATGATGGTGTAACCGAATTTCATGACTTTCTCCTCGTGTTCGACGCTAAATCCGCCTTGCCCTTCGCCGTGAATTTCCACCATGGCAGCGATTCTCCTGTGTCCACGAAGTGCTTCACGGACAGCAGTGTGTAGTAAACACAAGGGTCATGCCTGTGCCCCATTACCGCTTTTAAGTCATTGAAAATCTTTAGCGATTCATTACTTTTGAAATCCGTAGGCGAATTAATCCCAATGGCCAGCAAGTCGTTAGCGATGGCTTTTCCGATATTCGGCAACGCGGTCAATTTGGTGAGCATATATGGCTCCGGCAATTCAATGTAGTCGCATTTTCGCCGAACGATGGCATTCGAAGCCACCCTGTCCTGTGGTTGCAAGCAGCGTACCTCGGCCAGGCAGGCATGGCGCTGGCGGGTGTCGTTAGGACCGGGTCCAACGCACGTCAGAACGGTCATCGTAATTTGTCAGTTGGTCAGTCACGTCCGTCAACGACTTCGTTCTTGGGAACAAGTCCGACTGTCCAATGACCACCCTCTTCTTGTTTTAGCTTCAACAGGTCATATGTTTTGACCATATCGAGTAGGCCAGAATGCCCGTAGGTTGTGGGGGAGAATCCTGGATCGGTTCTTTTCAGGTACTGCCCCAGAGCACCAAGGCTAACCTTACCTTCCGACGTGTCGCTGGTCATCAAAGAGACCGCATCAATGAGAAATTTTGGCCTGCGTTTGACGGTAGTTTTCGTTGGCCCGGCCTTCAACTCTTCAATCTTTGCAGATGGGGTGCTATCGGACAGTGACACAACAGGGTACGCGTTCTCTTCCGGCGGGATCCACTCAAAGAACTGATCACTGGCATTTCGCAATGCAGCGGGTGTCTTGGCCTCACCGACAATGCAAACTGTGGCGCCTCGTTCTCTTAGCTTTCGACAGAGGTATGCGAAATCTGAATCACTCGTCACTATGCAAAAATTATCTGCCCGACCATCAAACATAGCCTCAATGGCGTCCAGAGCCAATGCAATATCAGCCGTGTTCTTGCCTGATGCATATTGATACTGAAGGCAAGGAGTGAATGCCAGACGTACCAGCGCTTCTTGCCACTTGTTTGCCAATGTGGTGTGGTTTCCGTAGCCACGGCGCAAGACAACCCGTCCAAATTGAGCAACAACTTTCAATGCATGCTCGAGGATTTCTGGTTTTGTGTTGTCACAGTCCACAAGCACTGCGACACGACTTTCAATTTGCAAATTTTTTGAACTCATCCGCTATCCCCCTTTGGCCTTGATCTTAGCCCTTCGCTGAAGGGAACCTTATGTACTGTTTCGGTCCCCAAAGTGCGCATTGCGGGCGGCAGCATTCCCTGGCGATTAATTACTCGCTGTCGCAATTCCTTCGCGTGGTCAAAACCATCGGACTGGCCGGTCATGACGCTGAGCTAACTGCGCAAGATAGCTGTAATACGCACATGATCGGCGCGTGAGGGGTTTACCATTCGGTCAGTGCTTTGTCATAGAAAACCGGCTGGTGATAGTCGCTGTCCGGTACCCACGTTGAACACACAAAATGAACAAACTGACGAATAGCGATGCCCGCACCGACGTACTCAACCGCCTGCGCCGTGCTGAAGGCCAGCTGCGGGGCATTCAACGCATGGTTGAAGAGGGCGAGGATTGCCTGAAAATTGGCCAGCAGTTCTCGGCCGTTCAAAAAGCGCTGGACAGCACCTATCTGCGCATGACCCTGTGTTTCATGGAGCAGGAGCTGGACACCTGCTTTCAGCCCACACCGGAGGAGCAACCTGCGATGAAAAATATGCTCAAAGATTTGGAAACCATGCTTGCACGCATGCGCTAGTGACCCTTCTGCGCCTTTATGACGAAGCCACAGTTCCCTCAATCTGTATGTATATTCCTGTTCAGCTTGCTGATCCTTGCGTTCGCGGGCAATGTGTGGGCACCGGGTCTGAGCGAAATGGTGGCCATGGCCCAGGGACATCCCCAGGCCCCGGTGTTCGTTTTGGCCATATTGGGTGAACGTTCGCCAGAATAGGCGATTGGGGCTGGCACAATCGCGCGCTTTCATAGCGAGTTGATATGGTTTTTCAATTAAAAAAAATAGCGCGTGTCCGGCTGTCTTGTGGGCTGCTATCGTCGTTTGGCTTGGCGTTGACACTGGTGTGGTTGCCGGCAGGCAGTGCCTGGGCCTTGCGCTTGAATTCTGAGCATGTGTTCGTCGTGCGTGACGACACCGGTGAAGTGTTGGTTAACAAGTCGGCCGAGGCGGTGGTTCCAATTGCATCGCTCACCAAGTTGATGACGGCCATGGTGGTACTGGACGCCAAGCCTGATTTGGCACAAAAGATAAAGATCGACGCTGAAGACGTTGATCAGCTCAAACACAGCATGTCGCACGTGCCAGTGGGCACCACTCTGCCCCGTGGCGATATTTTGCGTTTGGCCCTGATGGCGTCCGACAACCGGGCTGCCGCCGCGTTAGCGCGCAATTACCCAGGTGGTGAAGTTGCATTCGAACGTGCGGTGCAACAAAAAATTCAAACCTTGGCGATGCACCAAACCGTCATGGTTGAGCCGACGGGCCTGTCACCGGAAAACCGGTCAAGCGCAGCCGATTTGGCAAAAATGGCCCGTGCTGCCGCGAACTACCCGGACATTGTGCGCATCACCACGGTCAATGCGGCCACGCTGCGCATGAACGGGCGACCTTACACCGTGCACAACACCAATCACTTGGTGGGCGCTCCGGGTTGGCGCGTGCTCTTGTCGAAAACCGGCTTTACCAATGAGGCCGGGCACTGCCTGATCATGCGTTTTCGCCAGGCCGGTAGGCAGGTTACCTTGGTTTTGCTGAATGCCCAGGCCAGTGCCGCGCGCATTATGGACGCCCGGACAATTCAGAAAATCACCGCATCGGCGCGCCATTGACGGGGCGCTGCACGCCGGCCTGAATCAGGCTGGTTTGGCCACCGCCTCCCCGCGTTCTGACCAGAGCGAAGCGGCAAACACGAACAGGCCGAAAAACGACATGGCAGCGCCGACATAGCCTGTCGCCGCGAAGCCGTGGCCAGAGGCAATCACCAAGCCGCCCAACCAGGCACCCAGACCGTTGGCT
>Ga0228698_1001004_pt1 | contig 15471 bp, 20 predicted proteins | sample McNCre117_Aug_MG_FD_178015 | JGI IMG/M metagenome (GOLD analysis project Ga0228698, IMG submission 178015) | Freshwater microbial communities from McNutts Creek, Athens, Georgia, United States - 1-17_Aug_MG | ecosystem: Environmental > Aquatic > Freshwater > Creek | place: USA: Georgia...
TGACTGCGTCGTCTCCAGTGCAAGCCAGAGTCTTTGCTTCGCCCCGAGCAACTCGGTCGGCCAGCTGTTCGACTTCATTGTCTCCCGGTTGTCCGAGCGGAAAGTCTCCGACCTGTGATCCTGCATACCAGAGGAAGACATGTCCCTCCTCTGTCCATACTTCAATCGAGAGTCCGTCACTGTCTATGACATGACCGACATTTTTTGCAACCACCATGAACTGCCTCCTGAACAGGTTTCTATTACTTTTATACCATATAATACAAAAAAGTCCAATCAGATACCTGATTGGACTTTTGTATTATGCAGCTCGTGAATCAGCTTCGGCTTCAGCGTCAGCAATTTTATCTGCTTCAGTCTGGTAAAAATTATTTACTATCTCTTCGACTTCATGCTCTGGGCGGCCGTCACCAAACAATAGTACCGCTTCCTGTAATACCGCCTCAGTTTCTGCGGAATCAATTCCAAGAGATTCGAGTCGTTTTGCCAGTTGTGCTACCTCTGACATTGGCGCCTCACTACTTTTTAATCCTTCAAAATTAGATGACATACAACTTATAGATTAAAACAAACTTTCAACCACCGCCTTTACATCGCCACCGTCCGCTTTGCCAGCGAGTTCTTTCATGACAGCTCCTACGAGGATACCGAGTTTACTTTTGTCGGTGACGCCGAGTTCGGCTTTTTTGGCTTCGGCTACGGGGCGAATGGCGTCCTGTGACATCATGGTTGGGAGGTACGCTTCGAGGACGGCGAGTTCGAGTTTCTCGGGATCAGCCAGTTCTTGGCGACCAGCTGCTTCGTACTGCACAATTGATTCCTTTCGCTGTTTCGCGAGACGTTTAATGACAGCCAAAATTTCTTCGTCAGACAACTGGTCTTGGGGAGTGCGACTGGTGGCAACCAGTTCGTTTGTGCAGGCGGTCATGACACTACGAATAGTGGCAAGGGTTGTTGTGTCTTTGGCCTTCATGGCTGCTTTTAATGATTCACGGAGATCGTCGTGGAGTGACATAAAATATATACTTAGATGTAATGAGTATAGTTTACCACAAAAGAAAAACCCCGCGAGATGCAGGGTCTAGAGTCGGGTCGAATGGATGTTGTTATAGGGTTCGTGAAAAATGGTACTGAAATTTCTTGAACCAATCTTTCAGCATACAAACGAGGTGGGTGGTGACATTTCTGGGCAAGCTGATGCGAACGCGGTCGCCGGCTGTTGTCCAGAAGAATTTCACCCACGTTCCGTCGCACATGCTGCGGATTGTTGTTTCAAAGAAATCGTAGAGCTCGCTTGGTATTGAGTCAGAGAACCATACGACCAAACTCTGGTTGTTTGATTCTTTTTCATCCAAACTACAGGTAAGACATGTAGACATAGCAGCCCCCGCTGTTACATTTTTTCACTTTTATTCACTCGTACAGAACGTAACCACTTATAATGGTACTCCTAATAACGTCACCGTAAAGGTTCGACTGTGCGAAAAGGTCACTGTGCTACAATTGCTTGATTATGGAACCAATTTCAATTGTAATTGTGGTATTGCTTGTCGCGATCTTTGGGGTACTACTGTATGTGTTCTTTATTCGAGAGACTGATACGAAGGGTGGGGCAGCGCCGGAATCAATGCTCCTCATGCAGCAGCAGCTCCAGGAATTGTCTCGCACGATGCGGGAACAGATGAGTGAGAGTAACCGCGTCGTCCAGCAGGGGAGTCAGATGCAATTTCGAGAGAGTAAGGAACTCATTCAGCAAATCAACAAAGAAGTCGGCGAACAGATTCGTTCGATTCAAGAAAGCGTCAGTGAGAAATTGCTCGGCGTACAGCGTCATGTGTCTGAAGTGTCCGAGAGTAGTAAACAAGTGTTCATAGTTGCAGAACAGTTACAGAATTTGGAAAAAGTCCTCAAACATCAAAAGCAGCGGGGGAATCTCGGTGAAGCATCTTTGCAACTCGCACTCGAAAACATGCTCCCGGCTGGCGCATACAAATTGCAGTACCAGTTCGAAGGGGGAGAGACGGTTGATGCTGTCATTGAAACCAAGGATGGCTTCATTCCGGTGGACGCAAAATTCTCGCTCGACAACTACCGTCGTCTCGTTGATGCAACAACCGACGCTGAACGCGAGGCGCTCGAAAAGGAATTTAGTAATGATTTGAAAAAGCGCATCGACGAAACCGCAAAATACATTCGACCAAAAGACGGTACGCTCCCGTTTGCCTTCATGTATATTCCAGCCGAGGCGATTTATTATGACCTCATGGTAAACGAAGTCGGATCAGTCAAAGCAAACACTCGCTCACTCATTGACTACGCGTATAAGGATAAAAACGTCATCATTGTGTCGCCAACGACATTTGCGGCGTACCTGCAGTCGGTCCTCTATGGATTCCGGGCGTTCAAGGTAGAAGAAGGGGCCAAGGAGATTCAAAAAAATGTCGAGAAGTTGTCTCGTCACCTCGAAGCGTACAATGAATACTTTACAAAACTGGGTGTATCACTTGGCACGACTGTGAATCATTTCAACAACGCCCACAAAGAGCTCGGCAAGATAGATAAGGACGTCGTGAAAATTGCGGGCACGGGAACGGGGTACGAAGCACTTGCGATAGAGAAGCCAATTAAGGGGGAAGAATAAAAACAGAGCCCGTAGCACCTCACAAAAGAGAGTGCCACGGGCTGGGGAGATGCTCTTTCCTTTGGGCGTGATCCCGCCTGCAGAGCATCGCTATTTACAGTTAGCTTGGTGCAACGGCTAACTGTTCACGTGAATCGGCCTTCTGACCTTTCTACGTGTATAAATCGTAACATAGTAGTGCATAGAAGTCAAACGCAAAAAGATGAAGTATATGTTAGTGCCACCTTGCAATTTTCCAGCTTTTCTAGTACTATAGCGACCACTATGGCTACAACTACAAAACAGCAGGCTCCCTTTGCCGTTATTATGACGGGAGGCAAGCAATATATCGTATCAGTCGGGGATGTTCTCGAGGTTGAAATGCTTGGAGATTTCTCGGAAGGAGACAAGATTGAGTTCGACACTGTTCTTATGACTGACGACGGATCATCATCAAAGATTGGTACTCCGTACACTGGCACAAAAGTAAACGCGACCTACATGGGAATGGAAAAGGGGCCAAAGCTCACTATCCTCCGCTACCAGCCAAAGAGTAACCGCGACCGAAAGATTGGTCACCGCCAGAAGTTTGCCAAGGTAAAGATTGAATCAATCGCCTAAAGAAAAAGCTCCCTCGGGAGCTTTTTTCGTGTCATGTCTTAAAATAAAACGAGTCGCCCCACCACGGATGGGACGACTCAGGTTTTTTGTTTTCTCGCTCGCCATTCCGCAATGGCAGTGATGTTGCTCCTTTCTGTTCTCACAAGATGAGTCGCGCCGTCTTTGTTTGTTTCGCGTTTATAACGCGCGATTGCTTGCTCGAACTCATCTTTGTACTCCGGGCGCATGGCAATGAGAGTGGTCACGAAATCAGGTGAACATACCCTGAGGATGAGTTGACTCAATTGTTCTTTGCCCAAATGCCGGTAGCGACTCTGCGGTTTCGACAGTTGATAGTACAGTGTATCGAGCAGGTCAAAATAGAACTCGCCCGTATGTTCGTCCATAGCAGGCCTCCTTTCCGTGAATGGTATACGCGAGTGTGCGTCAAAAGTAAACAGTACGTGTGGTCTACGAGCAAAAAACAATCCCCGTCCCAATCATGTGATAGGGGGCGGGGGAGACCCGGCTTTACGCCAAGCTTTGATCAGATTCGCAACTTCGCTACGAATGTAATGGTCTGAATCGAGGGCCTTTTCAAAGTCGTCTTTCAGGCTACCTCCTGTATGTCCGGTTGACTTCTCGAGCCAGTTCTGTGGCTCGAGATTCAAGGACTTTAATTCCCAGGCCATCGCTTCCAATGCTTCTGCAATGGTGAATCTAATTTCTTCTTTTTCTTCTCCGGTCAAAAGTGTGACCGTGAAGGCATTTTTTGTTCCCATTATTTCCTCGATGCGCAGTCCTCTGTCATTATAGTTAAAATAAAAATAAAGTCAAAATAAAATTTTTATGAAGAAAAAGCAGTCTTAACCACGGTTGCGTAAGGCGTTTTTGATGGTTTCTGGATCGGCGTATTCGAGCTCGCTTCCGGTTGAAAGGCCACGGCCGAGTTGTGAAATACGAAGTGGGGTAGTGGTTGTTGTTTGGAGCGAAGTAATGATTGATTCAACAAACCTGCTGGTATTCTCCCCGTCGGGATTGACCGCAAAGGCGAGAATAATTTCTTCGAGGCCGGTTGGTATCCGGGCCTCGATTGTGGCCTTTAGAGTACCGCCACGGAGTTTTTTGCTGTCCTCGCTATGGAGGAGTGGTACCATGCCGCCAAGGACAAAATACAGACCGTCATACATGCCACTGCGTTCAATAGCAACGATGTCGGTATCTGCTGATACTACCATGAGTTTGCTGTGGTCTCGATTACTACTGCTACAAATTGTGCATAGCGCCGATTCGCCGCCAGCCGTCGAGAAAAAACGGTGACATGATGCACATTCAATAACGGTTGTATGTAAGTTTGAAATGAGGGTCGAAATCTCTGCGAGACTCCCTGGATCGAGCGTGAGGAGGTGAAAGACAAACCGCTTGGCCTGCCGTCCGCCAATGCCAGGAAATTTTTCGAAATAGGTGGTGAGTTTGTCGAGGTTGGACATTAAATGAAGAAATGAGCGTAGCGATTATTCTGAATTTAGTTCCCGATTTGCCCCTCCCTAGGGCAAATCGCTGGAACAAGAACTCGAAAATATGTGTCATTATAACACAAGAGGGAGTAGAGAAAATAGAATAGGGAATATAGACGTCATTGCGAGGTACGAAGCAATCTTTGGTCGTGTCCTGTCTCCCTGGATTGCCTCGCAAGCTCGCAAAGACAAATAACTGTGTTTGTATAAATTAGGAAGAGCGCCATCTCCCAGAGGATGTGCGCCCAGAGTCTTTTGGAGGTAATACTATTTCCCGTTAGCAGTAGATCAACGTCTTTCTGCTACGTAAGAATATTATAGTAGCTCAAGAGTTGTCAGTCAAATCCTAAAAGTCGTCATTGTGTCCGCCGCCATGTCCGCCTCCTCCGCCCATAGATGCGTGATGAGTATCGAGGTTCATAAATCGCACATGCTGCCCGTCGAAATAGAGTTCAGCTGAACCAACAGCGCCGTTACGGTGCTTTTCAACCAAGATTTCAGCGATGTTCGGACGTTCGGCTGGTACGTCTTTGTTCATTTTGTCTTCACGGTGAATGAACATCACCACGTCCGCGTCTTGTTCGATAGATCCAGAGTCACGGAGGTCAGACAGACGAGGTTTACCACCACGCTGTTCAACGGCACGCGAGAGCTGTGAGAGGGCAATGACCGGAACGTTTAAATCACGTGCGAGAATTTTGAGCGAGCGAGAAATTTCGGTCACTTGCTGTACCATCGAATCACTTGATTTGGTCGAGGTCGGAGACATAAGCTGGAGGTAGTCCACGATAATCATGTCGAGTCCATGTTCGTTTTGCAGGCGACGAGCCGACGAACGCATTTTCAAAATGTTATTTCCGGCTTGGTCGTCGATATGGATTTGTGCTTCGGATAGTTTTGCCATAGCGGTTTGTACCGCTTCAAATTCAGCGTCACTCGTTAATTTCCCAGTACGGAGTTTCCATGAATCAACACCCGCCTCGGCAGCGAGCATACGATCAACGAGCTGCTGGTCAGACATTTCGAGTGAGAAAATACCAATTGATGCGCCGTGAATCAGTGCGGCGTTACGTGCAATGTCGAGGGCAAACGTCGTCTTTCCCATCGAAGGTCGGGCGGCGAGAATAATCAGGTCAGACTTTTGAAAACCAGCGAGTAGGTTATCAATGGCGGTAAAGCCGGATTGTACACCACGACGTTCATTTTGGTTGGCCGAGAGGTACTCAAACCGTTCCCAGGCTTCGGTCAGCGAACTACCGATGGTTTTAAATTTCTGGGTGGTTGGAGCGTTCGTAACTTGGAAGATTTTCTTCTCCGCTTGATCCATCACCTCGTCAGTATTTTCTGGATCGCTGTACCCAAGTTCGGCAATTTCATCCGCTGCGTAAATGAGTCCACGCAAAATTGCTTTGCCTTGGACAAGTTCAGAATAGTAGATGGCGTTACCAGCCGCTGGTACGGTTTCGATGAGTTCAGTAATGTACGAGGCACCGCCGACGCGGTCGAGTGTACCGTTCGCGGTAAGCTTGCTCGTGACTGACACAATATCAATTGGGTCACCCTTCATAAAAATTTGGTAAATTGCTTCGTAAATGCTGCGGTGCTTATCCGCATAAAAACTCTCCGCAAAAATCGTCACTGACACATCGTGCATAACGTCCGGTTTGAGGATAATCGCCCCGAGCAGCGCTCGTTCCGCATCAATGTTGTGAGGGACGGTCCGGAGGTTTCTATTCGTTGCGCGAGGGGTATCTGCCATAGTAGGGACAATTGTATCACGCATTTCTATTTTGCGTTTTTTGCACAGGGCTGGGGAGAGTGGGGGGGGAGAAGAATTTGGTTTAATAGTTGCATGGTTACATAGTTGCACAGAAAAAACCATTAAACTATGTAACTATGCAACCATTCAACTAGCTTTTCGACACCTTCGGTCCATTTGGTGTATCTTCAATCGCATACCCTTTGAAATTGAGGAGGGAGCGGAGGCGGTCGGATTCGTCCCAGTTGCGGGCGATACGAGCGGCTTCACGAGCGTCGATTAATTCTTGGATTTCGGCAGGGATGTCGGCTTCGGGTACGACACCAAGTTTGAACATCGCGTCGTCGAGTTCATCGGAGAGTCCAATCTGGAGGACCTTGTCAAATTCTTTGAGGGTGGCGCATTTTACACTGTTTGCGAGATTGTCATCTTTGACCAGTTCCCATATGAGCGCAATGGCTTTTGGGGTGTCGAGGTCATTATTGAGGGCGAGGGTGAATTTCTCGAGGTACGCTACATCAGGCTTTGTCGCCGTATTTTTGTAGTCTTCGTAGACGTGACGCTTGAGACGAAACAGCGCTGTTTTCGCACTCTTCAGTGATTCAAAACTAAAGTTTAGTGGTGATCGGTAATGCGTCATCAAGAGTAAGTACCGGTAATCGTCGCCCGTAAACCCGCGGTCAAGCAGGTTGCGCAAGTTAATCGCGTTACCAAGGGATTTGCCGATTTTTCCATTTTCAATTTGCATGTGTTCGCCATGCATCCAATAGCGGGCAAATTGCTTTCCTGTCGCTGCTTCAGACTGGGCGATTTCACCGTTATGGTGGGTGGCGATGTTATCAATGCCACCAGTGTGAATATCAATTTGTTTGCCTAATGTTGCAAAGGCCATCGCTGAACATTCAATATGCCAGCCGGGGAATCCTTTACCCCAACTACTGTCCCAACCGAGCAGTCCTTTTTTCCAAACCGCGAAATCTGCCGGATGACGTTTCTCGGTGTTAGTTTCAACTCGAGCACCGCTCTTGAGTTCGTTCAGATTAATATTACCGAGGCGGCCGTAGGTAGGGAATTTACTAATATCAAAATAAACGCCATCTGATGTTTCGTAGGTGTAGCCTTTTTCATTAAGGGTTTTGATAAGTTGAATTTGCTCGGTGATGTAATCGCTCGCGCGCGAAAACGTGGTTGGCATCGCAATTCGCAATTCTTCCATATCGTCAATAAATGCATCAATGAATACATCAGACAATTCGCGCATGGCAGCGAGTGTTATCGGTCGACCTTCTCGACGAAGACCTTTCATGATTTTGTCTTCGCCTGCATCAGCATCGTCAGTCAAGTGGCCAAAGTCGGTGAAATTGATGGTGTTCTTGATGTGGTACCCATTGAGGAGTAGTGTTCGTTTCAAAATATCAACAAAAACGTACGTTCGTAAATTACCAATGTGCGCGTAGTCGTATACTGTTGGTCCGCACGAATACATGGTAACAACATTCGGTTCACGCGGCGTAAAAATCTCAAGTGCGCGCGACTCGGTGTTGAAGAGTTGCAGGGGGATTGTTGGGGTGATGGGCGTTTTTTTCGAAAAAATACTGAACATACGTACGTGCTAGTGTAGCAAATATACAGCATAAACGGTAGCTGTTGAGAAAGGTGTGGCATATAGGTTTTCACCCCACAGAAAGTTTTGGCTTTGTCTCTGCCTCTGTGTCATAATAACCACATGCAATCTGAAACTTCCACAGCAGTTTTTACTAGTATGTCACCTGCGACAAAGAAGCAGGGGAACGGACTCGGGGTAACGCTCGCTCTTATTCTGGCGATTGGCGCTTTTTTCTCGGGTTTTCAATTTAACTCATTTACCCAACGACATTCGCAACCAGCGAATCTCCTTTCGTTTTTTGCGAGTACGCCAGTAACAGCATCGAGCACAAATGCCGACATGACCGAATTCTGGCATGTGTGGCAACTCTTGAATGAAAAGTTTGCAACAGCAAGTGGTACGTCAAAATTAACCAATGAACAAAAAGTGGAAGGTGCCATTAAAGGGCTTGTTGCATCTTATGGAGACCCCTATACCACCTACTTTCCGCCAACCGATGCTGAAAGTTTTGGCGAACAAATTGCGGGTAATTTTAGTGGGGTAGGAATGGAGGTTGGTATTCATGATGGCATTATTACCATCATTGCGCCGCTACCGGGTACACCTGCAGACAAAGCGGGACTCCTTGCAGGAGATGCCATTGTATCGATTGATGGTACTTCAACCCAGAATATGACAATCGAAGAAGCGGTACGTCAAATTCGTGGTCTCGAAGGTACAACGGTGACGCTTAAAATTTTCCATACAGGCATGACTGAACCAAAAGAGGTGAAAGTGGTTCGTGCTCAAATTGAAATTCCAACGGTGAAAACGGAAAAACGAGGTGATACGTTCATTATTGCGCTCTATAGTTTTAACGCCATTGCCGAAGCAAAAATGCGTGATGCACTGAGCGAATACACCAAGAGCGGTGCAAAGAAACTCGTGTTTGATCTCCGTGGTAACCCGGGCGGCTACCTGCAGGGGGCTGTAGCGATTGGTAGTTATTTCCTTCCGGCTGGTAAAGTTATCGTACGGGAAAGTTATGCCGACGGTCGCCCCGAAGACGTGTTCCGTAGTCAAGGACGTACGGTCAAGCAATTTGCGCCTGACGAAGTCGTGGTGCTGATAGATAAAGGTTCTGCGTCTGCTGCAGAAATCTTGGCTGGTGCACTTAGTCAGCATAACTACGCGACCCTTCTCGGTACTGATTCATTTGGAAAGGGATCAGTACAGGAATTGGTTGATTTGCCGAATAAAGCCTCGGTAAAGATTACCGTTGCTCGCTGGTTGACACCAGATGGTACATCGATTTCTCACGCTGGACTGAAACCAAAAGTATTTGTTGACCGTACTCCTGAAGAGCACCTCTCGGGCAAAGACCCGCAAATGGATGCCGCTATAGCGTATCTCCATGGTACCTATGTGGCACCGACCTCAACCGCCACTACAACTAAAGCGAAATAATACGAGCAATAATTTGGCCTACGAGGCCAAATTCTGCTATGATAGTGCGCGTCTGAAGTCGTTACTGGTCTAAAATGATAATGTTATGAAAGTGATACTGTTGCGTGATGTTGCGAGGTTAGGAAAGCGGTTCTCGGTGGTTGAAGTGCCCGACGGGTACGCTCTCAATCAGTTGATACCAAAAGGTATGGCTGAAGCAGCAACGCCAGAGAACGTGAAGCGCGTAAATGCACGCACTGATAAACAGGCAAGTACAAAAGTGAATTCCGAAACAGAATTCAAAGCTGCCCTCGCGGCACTGACTGCTACGCCGCTATCGATTACGGTGCAAGCTAATGCACAAGGCCACTTGTTTAAAGCTATTAAGGCAGCTGACATCGCAATCGCTGCAGCTGCGGCTGGTCATGCTATTCCGGTTGATACAATTGTCTTGATTGATCCGATTAAATCAGTAGGTGATCACACAATCGAGGCGAAGCTGGGTGCAGTTGGCGGTCAATTTATCCTTACTGTTGTTAGTCAATAATCTTGGTATGTTTCTAAAATATCGTGCATTGATTGTAGTCTTGGGGGTAACGTTGGCACTTGTATCTGGGTTATCATATCTTGGTGGCACTGGTCCAAAGCCAAGTGAAGTGAAACTCGATACCAAAGCCGCTGATGTTGTGAAGCCACTCACTCCCGAAGAACAAGCTATTAATAAACCACCAATTACAAATACTATGAATCGCATTGCTGTACTTGATACAACCGAAGGAATTGTTGAAGTAGAATTATTTGAAGACATCATGCCGGTCACAACGGCCAACTTCGCCAAATTAATTAGTGAAAAATTTTATGATGGCGTAAAGTTTCACCGTGTGATTCCGAACTTTATGATCCAAGGTGGAGACCCGCTTACCAAGGCTGATGATACGTCACGTTGGGGTACAGGCGGTCCAGGTTACTCGATTAAAGATGAATTCGTTAGTAATCCACTCCTGACAAATAAACGAGGAACGATTGCAATGGCAAATGCGGGACCAAACACTGGTGGTAGTCAGTTTTTCATCAATGTGGCTGACAACACTTTCCTCGACGGAAAGCATCCGGTATTCGGACGTGTAATTAGCGGTATGGATGTTGTCGACAAGATTGTCCATGCAGAACGAAATGAACGCGATGTGCCACTCAAGGCAATTACCATTACAAAAGCTACTCTGCGAGAACCAGTTTCGTCTAGTTCATCCACCACTACAGCCGCACAGTAAGGGGTAGAGAAAAAGAGCCAAACATACCAATAGCGCAAAAGTAAGGGGTCTCAGACCCCTTACTTTTGTTTTGTCTTAGAAAAAGAAAACCCCGAGAGAGCTCGGGGTTTTCTTGGTATTGTATGTACCTTATGCGGCAACGACGATATCAACCGCTTTCTTTGTGACTCGTTCACCAGTGAAGGTAATTTTTCGCATGTTACGGAAAGATACTACACCGTCTTTCATGGCGAAAATAGTATGATCTTTAGCGATTTTAACGTTCTTTCCAGCTTCAATCTTTGAACCGCGCTGGCGGAGAATGATTTGACCGATTTTAGCCTTCTGGCCGTCAGCGATTTTAACGCCGAGGTACTTTGGCTGCGAATCGGTCAGGTTCTTTGCGGATCCGGCTGATTTCTTGGTTGACATATATTATAATGAATTGGTGAGATTTAACTTGCCGATTCTACACTATATGCTCGAAAAACTCAAGTCCATCCTTGCTGACGATACGCTATTTATCGCGCTATTGCTCTGTTTTGTGGCGATTGCCTCATTTGGTTTGGGGCGCGTATCGGTTGGTGAACGAAACGAAAGCGCGCCGGCGGCTCGGGTTCAGTTCGTCGCCACGTCAAGTGTGCTCGTACCTCTCCCAACGCTTGTGCCTGCTTCATCCAGTCAGACGCAGGGTGCATCTGTGGTGACGGCAACGACTCCAGTCTCGGCTATCACTGGTCCGTATGTAGGCTCAAAAACGGGCACTAAATACTATCTCGACACCTGTGCCGGAGCAAAGCGGATAAAAGACGAAAACAAAGTGTTTTTTGCAACCGAGCATGACGCAGCGGCTGCCGGGTATACGCCGGCCTCTAATTGTAAAGGTATATAAGTGCAAATGCCCAGAGGCTAGTTTCTATAACTGATACATACGCTATACTAAGAGCTATGAAATTATTACGGTTACTGGGGCGGGCGGCAGTGTTATGGATTCGTCACGAAGCAGATATGTACGCTGCGGCGCTGGCGTATTTTGCGCCGTTTGCGCTTACACCACTGATTCTCTTGTCTATTACACTCGTGGGGGTGTTGATTGGTGATGATGAAGTAGCTGCGCTGCTTATTCACTGGGGTAATACTGTTAATCCTGAAATCACCGCACTGCTCACGCTGTCAGTACAGAATTTCAATGCGCTGACAATTCAATACTATATCCCAGTCCTGGCCGTTATTTTTTTCTCTACGATGCTGGTGGTTGCGCTGAATAGTCTGACCTCGGGCTTACATAAAATGTGGCAGATCGACGCACGTGGTTTGCGCAATCTGTTCCATCGTTCGCTGCGGTCGATTGCCTTTGTCATGCTCCTGCAAGTCTACTTGGTCTGTATTATTTTACTCAATCGCACTATTGTATTTATTTCACACGTACCAATTGTTGATGTGCTCGCGCTCCTGTACCCGGCACTATTATTCATCAGTACGCTGATACTGTTTATGATCGGTTATGGACTTTTACCGATTGCGGCGCCGTCACTTCGAGCTCGATTTTATGGTGCTACGGTGGCAAGTTGCCTGTTTCTCTTTACGCGGGTTTTGGTCGCTCTCCATACTGCCACGACACCTATCCCGCACCTCTTTGGAGCAGCAGGATTGATTATTTTGATGCTCGTGTGGGTATACGTGTCAGCGGGGATTATTTATTTTGGGGCGGCGTTTGCAGCAGCCTACGAAGAACAACGTTAGAACTTCCATAAACGGCACACTTCTTCGTTGCTGCTGCGGTAAGTGTCAGTTCACCGTACGTCCAGTACGGCTCACGGCCACTTCCTTGCGTGCCTCGAATTGCACTCGTTTCTGAAAGTTCTAATTACAGACAAAGGGTTATTGAATAGGTTAGAATTTCTTAAAAAATCATTTACCAAATGATTGGGGTTTGGTTGGTTTTGATTAGATAGTTGTTGGTTTTGGAGAAGTGTTTGCTGCCGAGGAAGCCGCGGTGGGCAGAGAGAGGGGAGGGGTGTGGGGCGGTGAGGACGAGATGTTTTTGTTCGTTGATAAGATGTCGTTTTGAAATCGCGAATGCACCCCAGAGTAAAAACACGACGTGTTTGCGTTTGTTTGAAATGACGTTGATGACGTTATCGGTGAATGTTTCCCAGCTCCAGCCAGCATGTGATGCAGGAGCGCCCGCAGAGACAGAGAGGGAGCTGTTGAGGAGGAGTATCCCCTGATCGGCCCATCGCGTGAGGTTGCCTGATTGTGGTGTAGCGGTGCCAATGTCACTTGCGATTTCTTTGTAGATATTACGAAGTGATGGAGGGATTGCAATGAAATCGTGGACAGAGAACGCGAGTCCATTGGCTTGTCCGTGTCCATGGTAGGGGTCTTGACCCAGTATCACCACTTTGACTTTCGGTAGTGGGCAGTGAGCAAAGGCTGCAAAGAGTTCACCTGCCGGTGGGAAGACTTCAGACGTGTGGTAAGCCGTTCGGATTTTTTCAGCAAGGTCAGTAAAATACGGTTTTTCAAACTCAGCGGCGAGAGCCTGTTTCCAGCTGTCTTCAATGTGTACCTGCATAATGAGAGTAGTATAGCAAAAATGAACGTCACCAACCGTAGAATGGAAGGTGACGTTCGTGAGGTTGTTTGCCATTAGACGAGGTGCGAAATGATAGCAATATTTTGCTGGAGGAGCTTTTGGGTTGCAGACAAGCGAAGTTTCTTTGATCCCGTGAGTGATCGTCTACTAATGTTGGCAATTTCTTTGCCGTCTGGTTTTTTGCATCGCCTGCTTTTACAGATTCCTGTGTAACAGTAGATTGTTTCTATTGCTAGAAACTCAGTATGAATGAGTTTCAGTTTAATAATGCGTAACCCGGTTTCTTCAAATACCTCACGCTTGAGCGCTGCTACCAACGATTCGTTCGGTTTTGGTTTTCCTCCTGGCCAGTGCCAGAGGCCGGTTGCAACTTTTTGTACATAGAGCATTCGTTTGCGTGCGTCAGGATCAAACAGACGCACCGTTATTTGATGGTCTGTCATGTGCATCTCCCGGGTTTCTGTACATATCATGCCACAGATGTGACCATTTTTCCAAAGTACACATTCGGGGTGATATACTGTCAGGCATGATTATTCTTGATATCGAAGCGTCGGGCTTGCATCCAAATAAACACTCGATTCTTTCGATTGGCGCGATTGATTTTGACCGACCTGATCGACGGTTTTATGGTGAGTGTCGTGTGTGGGAGGGAGCCCACGTTATGACCGAAGCCCTCGAGATAAATGGATTTACCAACGAACAAATCTACGATACGAATAAAATGTCTGAAGCCGAACTCATTACTCAGTTTATGGAATGGACGCAAGAATCTACCGAACGCACGCTCGTCGGTCAGAGCGTGTCGTTTGATCGAGCGTATGTCGTTGCAGCTTGTGAGCGAGCAGGGATTGCGTGTGATTTGCCGTATCGTACACTCGATACACATACCATGTGTTACATGCATATGGTGAAAGCCGGCCTGTCGCCCGAGATTGATCCACAACATCGGCGAACGAATATTAATCTCGACACAGTATTGGCGTACTGTGGGATTCCTGGTGGTGAACCGCGCCCCCACAACGCCCTCACTGGCGCGATATGTCATGGTGAAGTTGCATCGCGACTGTTGTTCGGTCGAGGACTTCTCCCCGAGTTTTCCCACTACGAATTGCCGTGGTAGCAGCGGTCAGTGGTACAATGTACCCATTATGGTACGAGAATTACTCGGAGGAAAAAAACGCGCGGCAAAAAAAGCTGAAAAGAGCATTGCGAATTGTCGCATAGTGACAGACTTACTTGATCCAAAAGGAACTGATGGTGACGCGATTCAATCGTGGCGCATTTTCCGCATTATGTCGGAGTTTGTGAGCGGGTTTGAACTTTTGCGTAACCATGGACTTGCGGTGACGTTCTGGGGAAGTGCACGACTCGAACCAACGGACCCCTATTACAAAGCAGCCGAAGAGATGGCTGCAAAACTCGCAAAAAAAGGCTTTACTATTATTTCTGGTGGTGGCCCCGGCATCATGGAGGCATCAAATGTTGGCGCCTTTAAAGTAGGTGGCAAGTCAGTTGGTTTAAATATTAAATTACCGTTTGAACAGAAACTGAATCCGTATACTACCGAATCGCTCGACTTTGATTTCTTTTTCTCTCGCAAGGTAATGATGACATTTGCGTCTGAAGCCTATATCTATTTCCCGGGTGGTTTCGGAACCATGGACGAGTTTTTTGAAATTATCACGCTTATTCAGACAAAAAAAATCGAACGCATCCCAGTGATTTTGTTCGGTTCAGAGTTCTGGAATCCGCTCTTGTCGTGGATGGAAAAAGATCTCATTAAAAAGTTCAAAACTATCGACAAAGAGGATATGGAAATCTTTAAAGTCTTTGATTCGGTTGATGAAGCAGTGAAGTACGTGTTAAAAAATGTTGATTGTAATAATATCTACCAGCGCTAAGCCCATTCTGTTTGTATGAAGTACACTATTGTCCTGTTTGATATTGGGGGTACAAAAACTCGTGTGACGACTTCGGTTGATGGTGAACAACTTGGTTCAATCGAATCATTTGCCACACCAAAAGACCCACAAAAAGGGATTGCTCAGATTATAGCGGTGGCCGAAAGCCTATCTGACGGTAAGAAAATTGG
>Ga0228698_1001005_pt1 | contig 15440 bp, 12 predicted proteins | sample McNCre117_Aug_MG_FD_178015 | JGI IMG/M metagenome (GOLD analysis project Ga0228698, IMG submission 178015) | Freshwater microbial communities from McNutts Creek, Athens, Georgia, United States - 1-17_Aug_MG | ecosystem: Environmental > Aquatic > Freshwater > Creek | place: USA: Georgia...
GCCCACCGACCGGCTGGTGGAGGTGACCCGCGCCGAGCTGGTCAGCGCCTTCCGCGCCGAAACCCCCAAGCTCACCAACCAGCAGATCGATAACGCCATGGGTGGGGTGCTGTTCATCGACGAGGCCTATTCGCTGCTGCCGCCGGGCACCACGGGCGACCCCGGCATCGAAGCCGTGAACACCTTGCTCAAGCGCATGGAGGACGACCGCGGCAAGTTCGTGGTCATCGCCGCCGGCTACAACCGCGAGATGGATGTGTTCCTGGACAGCAACAGCGGCCTGCGCTCGCGCTTCTCGACCTACATCGACTTTGCCGACTACGAAGCCGACGACATGCAGCTGATCTTCGAGGCCCTGTGCGATGCCGACCAGGTGACGCGCGAGGCCGGCTTTGATGTGGCCCTGCATGACTACCTGCAAGACGTGTACACCCATCGCGACCGCAACTTTGCCAACGGGCGCACCGTGCGCCAGTTCTACGACAAGGTCTGTGAAGCCTGCTCGGCACGGGTGGACAAGCTGAATCTGCCTGCCGACCAGGAAGCCATCGAGCTGCGCAAGCTCAGCCTGGCCGATCTGCAGGAAGCGCGTGCCGTGGCGGCCGCCGAACAAGGAAACTGACATGGCACTGCGTTGTTATGCCTGCAAGGAGTCCATCGACGATGACTCCTGCTTCTGTGACCAGTGCGGCAAGGAGATCTTCAAGTGCGGTGCCTGCGGCCACCTGGGCAAGGGCCCGCGTTGCCCCCAGGACGGCACCGCGATGCAGCCGCGCAAGCAGGCCGGTGGCACCACCACCAACCCGCCAGCCGCACCGCCGCCGCCGCCCCCTGCAGGCGGGCAGGCACCACCGCCCCCGCCTGCCCCGGTCAGCACCGGCACCACCTTGCACCTGCGCAGCGCCACGCATGGTGTGGATCTGGTCATCAAGCCCGGTGACCTGCTGGGCCGCCGCTTCGGGCCGCACGCGCAGGTGCTGCAGCGCTTTTCGCAGATCTCCAGCAACCACCTGGAGCTGCGCCAGGGCGCCGACGGCCGCTGGCTGGCCAAGGACCTCAACTCCTTCAACCACAGCTTCTACAACGGCACGCAGCTGACGCCGCAGGTGGAGGTGCCGATTGCCGCAGGCGGTGTGCTGTCGCTGGGTGATGTGGCGCTGACGGTGAGCCTCGAATGATCCTGCACGTCGAGGCCCGCTGCGATGTGGGCTGCCAGCGCACCGGCAACGAAGACATGATCCTGGTGGGCGAGCGGCGCATCCGCGATGCCACGCTGAGCACGCAGGTCGAGTTCGACCCACCCGGTGAGCGCATGGTGATGGCCGTGGCCGACGGCATGGGCGGTGCGGCCGCCGGTGAACGCGCCAGCGAATACGCCCTGACCCGCCTGGCCGAGATGATGCACAAGGCACCGCCCGACCTGGACGGCGATGAGCTGTGCGAGCTGCTCGACATCTGGGCCACCCGCACCCACGCCGACCTGCTGGAACAGGGCCGCCAGGACCCCACGCTGGCCGGCATGGGCACCACCGCCGTGGGCCTGCTGCTGCGCCACGGTCAGGCCTGGCGCTTCCATGTGGGCGACAGCCGGCTGTACCGCCTGCGTGCCGGTCAACTGCAGCAGCTCACGCCAGATCACTCGGTGCGCCAGGTCAGCGGTGACGCGCAGCAGCCCTCGAACCTGCTGGTCAACTCGCTGGGCGGCGCCCGCGACAGCTGGCTGGAGTGCGCGCCCATCGAAGGCGGCCTGCAGCCCGGTGACCGCTTTCTGCTGTGCAGCGACGGCCTGCATGACGTGGTCGACGGCGCCCACATCGCCAGCGCGCTGGGCGCCGACCGCGAAACCGCCACCCGCATGCTGGTCCAGATGGCCCGCGATGCCGGTGGGCCCGACAATATATCTGCCCTGGTGATCGACGTGGCGCACCCCAAGCCCGCCCGCGTTCCCCACAGCTTCTGAGATCCAACCCAGGCCTTGCCGAGCATGACTTCCCCCAACAACCCCAACGATCCCAGCGCTGTCGGGCAATCGGGCACGGCCCGCATTGATGCTGCGCAAGGCCCGGCCGGAACGGCCCGCATCGATGCCACGCCCGCCCCCGACCAGGGCGCAGGCGGCACCGCACGCATCGACAGCCAGGGCCCGGCCGGCACCTCACGCGTGGACGCCGCGGGCCCCGCCGGCACGGCGCGGGTGGACGCCCAGGGGCCAGCGGGCACGGCGCGGGTGGATGCAGCCGGCCCTGCGGGCACAGCCCGCGTGGGTGCGGGCCCTGACACGGGCGCGGGCGGCACGCAGCGCGTGGGTGCGGCAGGTGCGCCCGCGCCTGCCGCCGCGCCATCAGGCAGCGGTGACGATGGTGCCCAGCATCTGGGCGTGGGCCAGGTGGCCGTGTTCAATGGCTGCAGCTACAAGATCGAATCCGAGCTGAGCACCACCACCAGCGAGGCCCGCACCTATGTGGTCTCCGAAGGCGGCAAGCGCCTGGTGCTCAAGCACTACCGCCCTGGCATCCGTGCGCCGCAGGCGGTGCTCTCGCGCATCCAGGCCAGCCCGCATGGCAATGTGGTGGCCATTGCCGATTTCGGCACCCAGGGTGGCCAGGATTTCGAGATCCTGTCTTACATGGCCGGCGGCACGCTGGATCAGTTGCTGCGCAACCAGGGCCCTCTGCGGGATGTGGCGCAACTGCGCCTGCTGACCACCCAGATCGTGGACGGCCTGGCCCATCTGCACCAGCAGGTGGGCATGATCTACCAGGACCTGAAGCCCGAGAACATCCTGATCTCGGGCCCCGATCTGGCCCAGGTGGTGCTGGCCGACTTCGGCATCTCCACGCTGCGCCAGGCCGGCAGCCCCGATGTGCAGGTCACGGCCAATGGCACGCGTGAATACGCCGCACCCGAGCTGGCGCGTTTCGGCAACGAGACCAAGACCGTGGTCACCGACAAGGTCGACTACTTCGCCCTGGGCATCACCTTGCTTGAATGCTGGCAGGGCACCCGCCCCTTCCAGGGCATGGTCGAAGGCCGTCGCGCGGCCATGATCCAGGACCGCGATGTGCCCTTCCCGCCTGGCATGGATGCCTCGCTGGAGATCCTGATCAAGGGCCTGATCAGCCCCAGCGCCAAGGACCGTTTCGGCCAGGAACACGTGCGCCGCTGGATCGCCGGCCAGACCCTGACCGTTGACTACAGTGGCACGCAGCGCCAGTACGAGGTCAAGCATTTCCCCAGCGGTGAGAGCTTCCAGAACCCCGAGCAGTTGGCGGCGCTGATCGAGAAGTACCCCGAGGTGGGCAAGGACTTCCTGTACTTCGACTCGATCCAGAAGTGGCTGGATGCCTCGGGCGACATGGGGCTGTCCACCGACATCCGCAAGATCGTGCTGCAGTACAACCAGGACGAGCCCCAGAAGGATGCCGGCCTGCTGCGGGCCATCTATGTGCTGGACAAGAACCGGCCCTTCACCACGGCTGGCGGGCGCGTGTGCGCGACGCTGGAAGACATGGCCGATGCGCTGCTGGCCGAAAAGACCCATTACGCGGCCAGCCTGAAGAACCCGTTCGACCCGTTCTACCTGTACCTCCATGCCAGGGGCGAAGGCGAGTTTGCGGCCGAGACGCTGTCCAAGTTCGTGTCCACGATGAGCGCCGAGCTGGCCTTCAACCAGCTCATCTACGCGATGCACGGCGCGGGTCGCAACCGCATCCAGATTGCCGGCCAGTACTACTTTCTGCCCGAAGACCTGAAGGACGCGCCGGCGGCCGTGCAGGACGAATTGCGCCAATCACTGGGCCAGGCTGATTCGCGCCTGCTGCTGTGGCTGCAGCGCCTGGGTTTTGTCGAGAAGCTGCTGCCCCTGGCCCAGGCCGAACCGCAAGACCAGCTGGGCGTCATCCGCGCCATGCCCTGGCTGCGCCTGGCTGATTTTGTGCCCGACCTGGTCGACCGCCAGGGCCTGATCGCCCGCCACCTGATCCGCCGCCGCCGCACCGACCTGTTTGACGTGTTCGTGGCCCAGGGCCTGGGCTTCAACGCCATCGACCAGGGTGCGCTGCCCCTGGTGTCGGCCGTGGTCACCGACAACGCCGAACTGGTCAACTTCATGCTGGATCACGGCGCCGACATGACCATGGTCGACGGTGACGGCGACACCGCGCTGGCCACCGCCATCCAGTTTCGCAACCGCCCCCTGACGGACCTGCTGCTGGCGCGCGGCAGCGATCTGCACAGCGTGGACGCCAAGGGCCGCACCAGCCTGGGCCATGCGCTGACGGTTTCCAATTTCAACAACACGCGCCGGCCGGTGGATCTGGCCCTGGTGGAGCGTGTGCTGGAAGCCGGCGCCGATCCCAACCAGCCCACCCATGGCGACAGCCTGCCTCTTCACATGGCCTTGCTGTGCGACCCGATGGAAGCCGTGCCAGCGCTGCTGGAGTCACTGCTGAAGGCCGGTGCCGACATCCACCGCACCGGGCCCAACCTGCTGGTCAAGGGCCAGGGCCCCTGCAATGCGCTGTTCTGTGCGCTGTACGCCTACAAGTTCCAGTTCGGATCCAACGCGGCCTACCTGCCGGTGATCGAGCGGCTGCTGAAGGCCGGTGCCCGCATCGACGACACCGACCAGGACAAGGCACCCCTGCACTGGGCCGCGGCCTGGGGCGATGAAGCCCTGGCCAAGTTGCTCATCGCGAACGGCGCCCGTGTCGACCAGTCCACGGGCGACGACATGCTGCCCGGCACCTTTGCACGCCTGGCCGGCGCCAAGAACCTGGACACGCTGCTCGATCCCGGATCCGCGCTGCGCAGCCAATGCCGCTGGCGCCGGTGGCGCAGCCAGTTGCTCAAGTCGCTGGCCATGCTGCTGCTGATGGCGCCCATGGTGCCGGTGGGCATGCTGGTGCCATACATGTGGCAGTCGGGCCGGTTTGACAACGGCGCCTGGGCCTTTGGCGTGACCATGGCGGTGCTGTTGGGTGGGCGCATGCTCATTGCAGGCAGCTGGTCGGGCTTCACGGCCAGCCTGCGTTACTCGCTCAGCAGCCTGGCGGGCTGGCTGGGCCTGTTCCTGGTCCAGCCGGCCATCCTGGCTGGCGTCGCGGCCGGCCTGGTTTCGCTGCTGCGGCAAACCGGCGAAGACCACTTCTGGCTGATGCTGTTGGCCCGGCATGGCTGGATCGACCTGGCCGTGGCGACAGTGGTGGTGCTGCTGGCCGTGCGCAGCAGTGGCCGCACCGCTGCGCTGGTGCGCCCGCTGGACAAGTACGAATCGGCCAGCACGGGTGCCCAGCCATCCACGCAGACCAGTCGGGCCAGCACACTGGTGATGACCCTGGTGCTGGCGCTGGTCATCGGCACGCCGGTGGTGCTGCTGCTGCGAATGGGCGGCGACAAGCTGGGCAGCCCGGCCAGCGATGCCAGCACCAGCCCATCCACCCTGCCCACGTCGCCGACAGCCGGTACCCGGCCCGGCGGCAACAAGGCCGCCACTGACGCCAACGACGGCAGCCTGATCGCGCCGTTCCCGGTGATCGACCGCGGCCACACGATTTGTGTGCTGCCCGTGGGCACCACCCTGCTGCGTCTGCACGATGCGCCGCGCAACTTCCCTGAGCCCCGCCTGCTGGCCTCGGTGCCGCACCCGCCAGCGGCCTGCGCGGCACGCATTGCCGGCAATGAGGTGGCCATTCCAACAGCCAAGGTGCGTCGTGGTGGCAGCCCCGACAACACCGCCAAGGGCGGCAACAAACCGGTGGAAGCTGCGCTGCCCAACAAGCCGGTGGTCGACAGCACCAGCGCCAGCACAACGCCCAAGCCGGTGCCCGTGCCTGAACCTGCACCGACCAAGCCGACGGCACCCAGCGCAGGACGCACGGTATCGGGCCCGGTGCAGGGCCTGTCGGCCGACGGTTGGCCCAATGTGGGCGGCCAGGTGGTGCGCCTGCAAGGCCTGGCCGCCATCGTGCCCGAGCAGCGCAAACGCTTTGAAGGCTGGCTGGCCGCCCATGAAAACGCCCTGCAGTGCGAACCGCAGGCCGGCGGCACCTACCGCTGCCTGACCAACGCCCGCGCCGACGTGGCCGAGGCCCTGCTGCTCAACGGTGCGGCCACCGCCACCAGCGATGCACCCGCCGCCTACAAGGACGCCATGGCCCGCGCCATGGCCGAAAAACGAGGTCAATGGAAATGATCACCCCCGTCATCACCGCACCCGCCCGGCACCTGGGCCGCCCAGCCGCCTGGCTGACCGCCCTGGCCCTGGCCGGTTGCGCCGCGCCGCCCCTGCCGCAAGGCGGTGAAGCCCAGCTGCTGGAAGACGTGAAAGCCGGCAAGGTGCAGCTCGATTGCGGTGTCTCCTGCTCGGCCACCTATTTCTTCACGGCCCAGACCATCTGGGGCCACTACCAGCAACGCAACTGGCCGGCGCTGGCCGTGGCCACGGCCAGGACGGGCTTTCGCCGCGACCTGACGTACTACTTCCTGGGGGCGGCCGCCGAAGGCATGCAGGCCTGGGCAGCGGCCGATCGCTACTACCGCATGGCCGGTGCGCTGGCCACCAGCAACGACATCAACAACAAGTGCTCGTCGGTGCAGAACATGTGCGGCAGCCTGGTGTTCCCGCGGGACATCTCGAATCGCCTGCGCGCCGTGGCCCAGCACCTGCCGGCCCAGCAGGCCGACAACAACGCGCAGCGCCGCGCGCCCGGCGTGCCGCCGCCCTCGCCGGGGTTGGAGCCGATCCCCGATGCACCGCAGGCGCTGCTGGCCCAATACGCGGCCACGCGCCTGTACGGTCTGGCGGGCCAGAACCCCCAGCGTGACCAGGAATTCGCCAGCCAGTTGCTGGAGGTGCTGGACCCTGCCGCCGCGCAAGACACCCGTGGCAACGAGATCGCACGCCCCAAGGCCATCGCGGCCATGAAAGACCGCCTGGGCAACCAGGTGGCCGAATCGCGCGTGGTGCTGGGCACCTGGGTGCAATTGCGCGCCTACGACCTGGGCACGCACAGCTTCGAGCTGCGTTACCCCTTGCATACCCGCAATCGCCTGCCCCAGTTCGGCGATGGCCTGTACTCGGCCAATTCCAACCGGCAGGCGGGTGCCCAGGGCTACACCGCGCGGGGCTCGGCCTGCGTCCACGACAACCTGGGCAATGAACTGAGCCGCCCGGACGAGCCCGAGAGCTACTTCATGCTGATGTCGGTGTGCCAGCAGCACCCGGGCCCGCGTGATCGACATGCCGGCATCAACGCGGCCGGTGCAGAAGTGCCCCCCTTCATGCTGCTGGTACCCCCGCGCGATGGCCTGTGGCCTCGGCTGAATGTTGACGAAGCCCGCGCCGACGCCATGCTGCGCAAGATGAACGCCAACCGCATGGCCTGGGCCGAACTGGTGCTGGATGTGCGCTCGGTGGCCGGTGTCAGCGACGGCCCCTTCGACGCCCGCGACCAGGCCGCGCGCCGCCGCCCGGGCATGGTGGTGTCGGTGGTGCCGCGCGCCCTGGTGGTCTGGGAAACACCGCCCGAACCGAATCGCCCGGGCCGTGTGCTGGCCATTGCCGGCGACGTGAACGCGCAGGCTGCCGCGCAGTTGAGTGGCCGCCTGCCTCGCAACCTGGTGGCCGATCGCAACTACGACGGCGTGCCCGAGCCCTCGCTCAACCTGACCGGCTTTGCCAACCCCACCCGCCCGGTGGCCGTGCGCCCGGCACCGGCCCCCACCCGGCCCGCGCCCACCGCACCGGCCGCCCCCACCAAGGCCAAGCCAGCGTCTGACGACGGCGACGCCTGGATCGACCCCCGCCAGCCCGCCGTTGACACCCGTTGCCATGCGCACTGCCCTGCTGACCCGCCCGCCCCTCGCCAGCCGCTGGCAGGCCGTCTGCCTGAGCCTGGCGCTGGCCGGGCCCGTCATGGCGCAAGGCACTGGCACCTTGCTGGCCGAAGCCAACGCGTCCGGCCAGCCAGCGCGCCAACTGGCGGCCAATCTGCGGGGTGATGTGGTGCTGCTGCTGCGTGACGATGCGCAGGGCAGCCGCCACCAGGCCACGCTGGCCTGGGTGCTGCGCACGCCGGGCAACCTGCTGGGCCTGCCCGATGCGGTGCGCCAGCTTGATCAGCAGGTGGTGGATTGCGCAGCCGCCACCCGCACCCTGTGGCGCAGCGAGGCCTACCGTGCCCAGGATGCCGACACCAACCCGGCCAAGACCCTGGCCGTACCGCCTGAAAGCCGCCGCCCCGAGTTCTGGGCTGATCTGGGCGGTAACCAGGCCTTGATGGCAGCGGCCCTGCGCACCCTGTGTGCCGGAGGCGGCAACGTGGTCAAGCCCCTTGCGGCGGCGCCAGCCCCCGCATCATCGCCTGGCACCACCACACCAGCGGGCGCGCCGGCGGGCCCCATGGCCACGGCCGGCGTCCCCACACCTGCAGCCAGCAGCCCGGCCACGCCCGCTGGCCAGACCCCGACCGGCGGCAAGCCGACACCCCCCGGTGGCAACCCGTCACCGGTGCAGGCCGGCGTGCCGGTGGCGCCCACGCCGACGCCCACTGGCGCGATGGACCAACCGGTGTTTGCCGACTCGGCGTTTTCACTGCGCGCCCTGGCGCGCCTGACCGACGCCACCTATGCCAACACCAGCCGCCGCGATGCCGAAGCCGCTGCCTTGCGCGTGCTGGTTGGCGTGATCCACCAGCTCAACCAGCGGTCTGAGGCGGGTTACCAGCCCTACCAGAAAGACCATCTGAGCTTCAAGCTCACGGTGGTGCAGATGGCGGTGGAAGAAAGCCGGCGCAAGCTGGCGCAATTTCAAAAGCAGATTGATGACCGGCAAGCCCTGCTGACCGAGCTGGAACTGGTGCCTCAGGCCCTGCCCCCGGTGCCGCGCAAGGCGCCGGACAGCTTCAAGGCCGAGCTGTTCAGGCACACGCCCACGGGCCAGTACCTGCTGGCGTTTCGGGGCACCGACGAAGCCGCAGACTGGATCAGCAATGCCTGGCTGGGCGTCGACCTGATGAAGTTCACCTCGCCGCACTACGCGGCCGCCGATGACCTGGTGGCGGCGCTGGTGCGCAAGGGCATCCAGCCCATGGTGCTGGGCCACTCGCTGGGCGGTGGCATGGCGCAGTACACCGCCTACCGCCACAACCTGCGGGTGGTGGGATTCAACGCCTCACCGGTGCCCGAGCGTTACCTCAGTGGCAGCCGCTACGACGCCAGCCGGGCGCGGCTGTACACCGCGCTGGAATTGCCGCAACGGCAACCCGACCCCAGCAGCAATGTCGATGGCCGGGTGGGTGATCCGCTGTCACTGCAGGTGGACAAGCTGCGCAAGCTGTCGCCCACGCTGCACGGCTGGATCAAGGCCAGCCACCAGCTCGTCAAGCCCATCTGCCTGCTGACCTTGCCTGATCCCTACTACGACGCCTTTGAAGACGCCGACATGGCCGAGGCGGTCACGATGGGCTTTGCCCAGGGCCCCCTGCAAACGCTGATCCACCTGACACCCAAGGATGCCGCCAAGAAGGCAGCGCTGATCGTCGCGACCAACCAGGGCATCGACTTCCTGCTGGACGACCCGGCGTGGGCGCAGGTGGGCGGCACCGACCAGGTGGCCACGGTTGAAGCCCAGAAGCGCGCCGTCAAGTCCGGCGTCAAGCAGGCCAAGGCGCTGGCGGCCATGGGCAAGTTGCTGGGCACGCTGTTCAACACGGCCCGTGGCGCCCACATGGGACGCACCGCCGTGGATGTGACAGCCGGCCTCGTCGACATGTTCGCCATTGCTGAAATCAAGCGCATGCTGCAGGTGCACGGCATGGCGCGTTTTGTGCGCGGCCTGGGCGCCACCGGCGACCTCAGCGCCTACGACGTGCGCCCCGACGGCAACACGCCTTGCGCCAGGGTGGAAAGCACGCTTTGACGCCACGCGGCCCGAGGCACGCCAGAAACCAAAAAGCCCCAAGCGAGTGAATCACCTGGGGCTTTGACCTGGCGGAGTGGGAGACTGTCAACCCCCGCGCCAATGCTGGGTTTCCGGGCGGTTCGCGCCCATTCCGCCATTCAGTCCGCCAGATGATGGCGACAAATTCCCGTTGCCCCAAAATGCACGCGGACCGAGCCCCGAGAGGTAGCCAGCCCATGAAAGAAGTAGACCCTGGCCGTGCGAATGCAATCCCGTTGCCTGCAGGGAAAGGGGTCCATTTCGTCGGTGATCCGTTGCCTCAAGGTGTAACAGGAGAGGTGGAGCGGAGGCGCATGCTCTGGCAATCCGCCCTGTTCGACTGCCAGCGATTCGTGGCAACTGGGATTCGAGCGTTGCAATGGGGCACCGCAAACGTGGCCTGCCAGGACCCAACGGCATCGGACTATCCGACACCTTGGGATGCGCTTTTGTCAGCTCGCGCACTGGCAACCACTGCAGCGATTGGACTGCTCACGATCTTCAACAGGGGGCGGCCAGCTGTTGGTGTTGCCGCCAACCTTGACACAAAGGTGAAGGACTACCGTGAGCTGTGCCTGAGGACTGCCTATCCGACGCCGGAAGCACGAGCAGAGTTCGACAGCTTCATCGCAAGGCTCAAGGCGGCACGAGATGGCCTCATTGCGCACGCCGATGCCGATGCCCAGCAATTCGAGCAAACAGGGGCGACTGTCACTTCGTTCAGGCCAACGGAGGCAGAAGTCACCCCCCGGGACCTGGAAGCCATCGGCGCCCATGTGGATCGCCTGCTCAGTGCAGTGACAAATCTGTGCCCGGTCTGACCTGGCGGAAGCTGCGGGCGGGCGGCCATTTCGCCCGGGTGGTCGCACACGGGGCCAGGCGCGCGGACCTGGGTCGATGGCTCAATTTCTGAGCCCTCGAGCCGCTACCGTGGCCGCATGCTTGTTGACCTGGTCCCCCTTCGAAGCGACGGCTTGAAGCTGTCTCCGACAGCCCTGCGCACCCTGACACCCACGCGCGGCGATCTGACCATCAGCACGCACCACACAGGCCCCACACGGGCGCCAGGCGTGGCCGCCGCTCAAGTTTCTGCCCAGTTCACCCCATGCGATGACCCTGGCCCGCTGGTGCTGATGGATGCGCGCATCACCCGCATGCATGGCGACGGCTTCGTGGTGGTGGGCGTGGAAAACCTGGGCCACCCCACACTGGGGCCGTTTAAGCCGCAGGCGTGGTGGTGCCGGCTGGCGGTGGGTGACGCTGGCCAGCCGCAAGCCGTGGCGTCGGCAGATGCGTGCATGGCGTGACTGCAGCAGCCCTGCGATGATTTCCTGATCGGTGTGCACCATGCGCCGGCGCCCGGTCGCTACCCTTGTTGGTCACGCTGGGCCACCAGCTCGGCCAGCAGCTCCAAGAATGCCGCCTGAGCCTTGGCCAGGTCACCGAATGCCCTGGTGCGCTGGGTCTTGCCGCTGACGCACCAGGGGCGCTGCCGGGGCCTGTGATTGGTTTCGGTCAAGGTGCCGTCACCGTTCAAGACCGTGTCGAAAGCCACCGGCTCAAAACTCAGCGCCAGATCGCTGCCCTTGTAGACGCGGCCATTCTTGGCGCGACTGTGCAGCGAGAGGGAATGCTCGGTTTGCTCGGCCACCCATCCGCCGCGCTCGAATGTCGCACCGTGGTGGGCGACGAATTCGGCAATGGTGGGGAAGACCGCGGGCGCTGGTGGCATGGCCGTGGCGAGCTGCGAGGGCGTGCCCGGCAAGACTTCCTCGATCTTGGCCAGCGCGAAAGTCTTCGCCACACCGGTGTGCATGCACCGCGCCCGAACCTGATCACCCGTCAGGATCAAAGGCAGCAGGGCCCTCTCAGCGCCCGGCGTCGATCCTCCGAAGTAGCGCACCCTGAGCACTTCACCGGCCTCGATGGCGGCCTGAATCCTGGCTGCATCCACGCTGAACCCCGCGTTGTTCTACTTGCGGCGATCTTCGCGCAATGCCGTGCCAGGGCCTGGGGGCCTGCATCATCAGCTTTGGGGAAAGACTCGGCGCGGTGGGCGCTGGCGGCCGTGGTGGGCGTGCCAGCGACTGCGAGAACCCTGGCCCGCCTTGAGTGGCCGCGCGCCGATCAGTGCCGACTGACCCACACCCCAACGGCAAGCCACAGGCAGACCAGCAGCCAGGCATTGCCGGCCACGGCGCGCGCCCATGGGAGCCGGGCACTGCCACCAGGCCGGCCCAGGCGGCCCAGCTCACCACGGAAGGCCAGCCACGGGCCCAGCAAGCCGACGTAGACGTAAAGCACGCTGGCCAGCAGCTTGCCCGGCGCGTTGCCGAGCTGCGGTGCGAAGCGTTCCAGGGCGGTGGGCAGCAGGGCGGCCGCCAGCAGGGCCATGAACCCCAGCGACCGATGCCGGCGCAACTGCGGTGCAAGCGACCGGATGAGATGGCGGTAGAGGGTTGGCGTGGGCTCGGCGCAATTTTGCGCCGTGGTAGGCGTTGCCTGATCGGCGGTGGAGGCGGACGGGGGGCTCTCCGTCTCACCCTTGGCGCCAGTGAATTCAACCGGCCCCAAATTGGTTTGGTAGTGCTCGGCGGTCTCCGGGTGCTCGCTGCGCAACATGCGCATGAAGATGGCGCGCAGCACATTGCCGACGCAAAATTGCGTTGGCTGTGGTCGCCAGTTCTCCGCGCGCAGCGAGGGGGAAGCTGTCGGCACAATCCGGCCCTTTCCCTTTGGCCGCCTGGTGCGGTGCCGATCCGCGCACGTGGCGTCTGTTTCCTCCCTGCTGTCGCCAGCACGCGGATCGGCGGGTTTCTTTTTGTCAGGTCGCGTCGGCGTTCGACAGGGCCGTGCTGGCGCTCTTCAAGAACACGCCGTAGGGCTTCATGGCCTGGGTCAGCGTGGCGATGGTCCAGCTCACGTCAAACGTCAGCGCGCGCTGGTAGAACTCGCCGGAGAAGTAGGCACCGCTCAGTGCGTCGGCTGACGTCGCATCGGCAATGTCGGCCAGGATGGCCACGGGCGTCTGGCTGCCGTCCACCGCGCCGGCAAGAGACACGATGTATTTGCCTGACGCGGTAACCCGACCGAGCACGGTGCCACGCTGCAGGATGCCCTGGCCAGACGCGACGGCAATGGGTTGGCTCACCAACTGCTGCGGGCCAGCAATCAGCATGTCCTGGGCATTGGTGAGAGCGGCCACGCCGCCTGAAGCGGAGTTGTTCAAAACGTTGACGGTTGTCAGGGCCATCGTTGGCCTCCTTTATTGGTGGGGAAGATTGGGTGCACCCCTCCCAGCCTCTCGGCGGCCCAGGGGTGCGTGCGCTGGCGCGACGAAGGTACCTTGGCAAATCGCGCCAGCACGGGTGCCTGGCATTTAGACGGACCGCGACGGCTGCCAGGCTGACCATGGCCGCGAGTCCCGGGGAGCGCTCTCTCGCTCCCCTGTGAAGATCTGCAGCGCGCTGCGCAGCTTGCCCCAGCGCGCCGCCCGTTACTCGGCTGCCGGTGCAGTGGGCGAGGAACCCGAGCCCGGGCGGACGTTGACCACCTGCACCCTTGATGCATTGATCGGCTGGCGGCCCGGTTGCGCGGCGTTGACACGTTCGGCCAGGGCCAGCATCTCGGCGGCGACCGCTTGCGGGTCAACTGCGGCTGCTGGCTTGGTAGCCACTGCGCCAGCGCGCCCGACTTCGAGCCCACGCATCCTGGCCATGAGCGATCCACCTGGGCCGCGATCCTGGTGAAGGATGCTCAGGTTCTCCGTCGCGATCTGCGCGCCCATGTCGGTGTCGAATGCATACGTCATGGCCACGGCGAGCTGGCCCGCCTCGATACCCGCTCGGATGATGGCCTCGCACCGCTTGCGATCTGCAGCGACGGCACTGGCCACGGCCCGGGCGACTGCTCGACCATCCGCCACGCGTGCCGGTGTTGCATGCGGTGCCGGTCTGGCGCTGGGAGTCGCCAGGGGCCTGCTGGCCGCTGCAGATGCCGAGCTTTCGGAGAGTGCGCGGGCCCATGGGTGCGTCGATGCGGCCGGCGTGGCCTTGCTGGCTGCCGGCTTCGGGCGCTTGATGCCGACCTTCTCGGCCAGGATCGACAGGCCGGCAAAGGACAGTTTGCTCCGCCAGGTGCTCAGCTTGCTGGCGGGTTTGGCCCTGGGGGCGGCTGACTTCAGAGTGAACATCATGGTGCGGAGCCTTTCAGGCAGTGGCGGCACGGTGGTGCCAGGGGGTGAAGGGATAGGCCAGCAGTGGCAAGGCTGCGGGGTCAAAGGTCACGTGCTCGGCCTTATCTGCCGGGCCATCGTCGGGCGAGCCCACCAGGTTCTCGCGGCAATCGAACAGAACATCGAAGTCGTCCAGTTCAAACCCGTAGCCGCTCACCACTGCCTTTGTGCAGGGGCCGCCATAACTGGTCAAAAGGGCTAGGTCGCGCAATTGCCACCCGCCGTGGTGCCCGTCGTCTTGCAGGTCGGATTCGCAGACCTCGAAACCCACCGCTGATGCTGCAGCTTCAAGGCGTGCTCGCTGGGCTTGCCACGACCAGTCTGGGGTGGTGGTCCAGTCAATGGCCTGCAGCATGGCCAGCCACACAGTTCGGGTCAGAGTCAGCAGCTGGGGACGCGCTGGTGCTGTCGAATTCTTCGGCGTGCTGGTGGTGGCCGCAGACCGGCGCGGTGTCCGCACCTTTGCGCTCGAATTGTCCGCAGTCGTCACGGGCTCGAATTCTTTGGAGTCACGGCGCGGCCGGCGCCAGGCGCTGGTGAGTTGGTCGGGGCTCAACTTGCCCTCGGCGTCGGCGGTCAACATGCCGCGCTCAAGGGCGCGCCGAACTTGCTTCTCGTCGCAGCCTGAGCGCTTGGCAAACTCGCGCCGGCTCAGGCTCGCAGTCATTGGTGCGGACATTGTTTAAATCTCATAGCTAGGAAAACATCGAGCCGCGCAATTGCCCGCCTGCCGCAAAGCCCAGGAAGGACCCAAAAGGGTGGGGGGGTGGGGGGGTGCCCCGCCCTGCCCGCCTGGGCCCTCAGATCGCGCCAGGATCGACGCACGCCGCGCGTCCGGTGGTGGGCCACCCACCCCTGCGTGTTTCGGCCCCTCTGACCCACCAGATCGACCCAGGCTGCACGAACGCGCCCGGGTTGGTAGAGTTGTGGCTTCGAACCCGGCGCATGGCTCACGGGCCCCATGGGGGCATCACCTTGTGCATGCGAACTGAAACAGGGGCACCCCCTGCGTTCGCCGATGCCGTCATGCCAGGCGGTGCGTTGGCAATCGTGAGCGTGATCTCCATCGGGGGCAGCGCCAGTTGAGCGCCGTTCTTGCGCTCTGCGCCTGAGATCGCGTCACCACCCGATGCGCTGCGGCGGGTGAGTTCCTGCAGCAGCAGCACGCGCCTGTCTGGATCCGTGGTGCCGGCCAGCTCGCGCTGCACCATCGCAAAGGCTTCGGCATCGCGTTTGGCCTGTTCAGGGCTGGCCCAGGATGCCGGC
>Ga0228698_1001006_pt1 | contig 15425 bp, 13 predicted proteins | sample McNCre117_Aug_MG_FD_178015 | JGI IMG/M metagenome (GOLD analysis project Ga0228698, IMG submission 178015) | Freshwater microbial communities from McNutts Creek, Athens, Georgia, United States - 1-17_Aug_MG | ecosystem: Environmental > Aquatic > Freshwater > Creek | place: USA: Georgia...
TGGGTGGATTGGCGTTGGGACTTGTCATTGCGAAGCAGTTGATCGCACGGTATGGCCATGCAGTTGTTCTAAAACTTGGTGCGATACAGATGACCGCGCTACTACTGCTGCGTGGATTTGTTGGCAATGATGCAGGTGAATGGCTTGTATTGCACGTTGCATTGGGATTTACTGGGGCGATCACCATGCCTACGACCTACCTCGCCATGCTGGAGAAGCGACTTCATCCGTGGTCTTCTACCATTTCAAGCGCATTGATGTGCCTCGTGGGCATGGGCGTTGGACTTCTCCTCCTACCCAGAGGCGTCCAATGGATGCTGGCATTCAGTGGATGGCGTAACGCCAGTGTCGGTTTGGCGCTGCTATTCGGAGTAATCAATCTGTTGGTCTGGGGCATTCTCTTCCGTGGAACCCGCCTTTGCGATGCGGGGCCAAGTGATGTCCTTAGGACATGAGGCAGTAGTCAGCCACAACCGCTGGGATCTCTCATCGTCACTTTTTTTGAAAGCCGTTAAGCGGTCATTGGCGAGTGACCGCAGATGGCTCAAAGGGTGAGTTCAGCAGACTGTGCTGGCCGGCAGTTACCGCTGCTTATGGCAAACTCTCCAAGAGCAGCAAGCACTGCCGATCACTGACCCGTCTCTGCAGCATGGTTCAAAGCTCATTGCGTGAGTTTGCCAGTCATGGCTTTTCGTCAGCTATCGCCGCGGCTATCCTCAAAGCGCCTTACATGCTCTATGGAGTTACTGAGCATTTGAAGAAGTACACCGCCAAGATCAAATTTAATGACTTGATTAGCCTTAATCGCCAATTTTTCTGTGCTAGCAACCGCAAAGCCAGAAATCTCAATTGGAATTTCCAACACAACACCAAGTCCGGAAAATATGTGCCAGTGCAGATCGTGCACACATGGCCATCGTGGGCGGACGCTCTGACCAACAGCAGTCCGAGTCACTAAATCCGAGGTGTCATCTTCATTTCTGAATCGAAGAACCTTTTGAAATTGAATTGCATTCTTAATCTGTCTTAAGTTTTGGTCGAGTTAGTTGTAGGCGCCGCACCGCACCAGCCTACGATGCCGAGGTAGCTGCAAACTTAGCGGAGATGGAATGTCAAAAATTGGATTCATACGCCATGCCGTTTGGGCAGCGTTCGCTTTTTTATTCTGGGCATCTATTGCACCTGTTGAAGCCCTTGAGGCGACCAAGAGTCCGACTAGTGCCAGCATGGGCGTCAAAAAAACAGCAGCTGACCGAGAAGTCGGAAAAAAGTGTTTGAGCTGTCACGGGCCCGATGACGACCCCGGCATTTACGGCGAATGGAAAAAAAGCACCCATGCTGCCAAGAATGTGGACTGCTATGACTGCCATAAAGCCAAACCAGGCGACAAGGCAGCCTATGAACACCACGGTGCCACCATCCAGACTGTTGTAACGCCAATTGCCTGTGCCAATTGCCATAAGGCCGAGGTGGCCCAACAACAGCGTTCACACCATGCCAAGGCCGGCAACATTCTTGCCTCGATTGATAACCTGCTGGGTGAGGTCATTGGTGGTCCGGCAGCGGTCAACGCCGGGTGCATGCAGTGCCACGGCTCAACAGTCGCGCTGGACGAAAAGAAGCGCCCCACACCCCAAACTTGGCCCAATACGGGCATTGGTCGAGTCAACCCTGATGGCTCGTTAGGTAGCTGCTCGGCCTGCCATGCCCGCCACAGCTTCTCCTCTGAACAGGCACGCACGCCCGATACCTGCGGCAAGTGCCACGTTGGTCCAGACCATCCGCAAATCGAGATATACAACGAATCCAAGCACGGCATTTTGTATCGCGCAAAGATAAGTGAGATGAACCTCAAGTCCAAGAAATGGGTGGTTGGCGTGGACTACACAGCCGCACCGACTTGTTCCACCTGCCATATGGGCGCAACCCGCGACCAGAAAGTGACACACGATGTGGGTGAGCGCATTTCCTGGACCTTACGCCCGGCCGTGTCCACCAAACTAAATATGATCCGCCTAGCCAATGGCGATGAATTCGATCAGCCTGAAGGTAAGCCACTGCCAAGCTTGGGCGATGCACTCAAGGGCTCCACGGTGAAAGAAATCCTGACCTGGGACCAGCGCCGCGACAAGATGAAGGACGTTTGTTCCGCTTGCCATGGCAAGCGCACCATCGACGGACATTACAAGCAGTTTGATGATGTGGTGGACCTGTACAACGACAAGTACGCCAAGCCGATCGCAGCCATCATGAAGGAGCTCGAAGACAAGGGCTACTTGAGTAAGGAGCCAATGGACGCCAAAATCAAGTGGACCTGGTTCGAAATATGGCACCACGAAGGCCGTCGCGCCCGCCACGGGGCCTCTATGAGTGGCCCGGACTACACCTGGTGGCATGGCATTTATGAAGTGGCCCAGCATACCTACTTCAGCTGGATCCCAGAGCTCAAGGAAGTGGTCAAGAAGAAGGACGGCAACGAAGACTTTGCAAATGCCTTGCTCGAAAAATACTTTAAGCCAATTGCCGGACACGACTGGTTCTTTAACGGCATGGGGCCCGAAGCCATCGAAAAAGTGCGCAAGGGTTACGAAGACCGATATGGCAAGGGTTCGCTGAAGTAGGCCCACTTGTGCGGACGTTGAACTACATCAAAAATAATCTTCTGGCCCTGGTCTTGATGGTGGGCAGTGCGTCCCAGGCCTTGGCCGGGTCGGCTGCCGCGCTGGTTGCGCAGGGCGATCAGCAGTGGAAAGCTGGTCAATTGGTCGAAGCGCAAGACAGCTTCAAGGCTGCTCTGGCGGTCGAATCCCGTTCACTGGAAATCCACCTGAAGCTGGCCGGTTTGCAACTCTCCAACAATGATTTCGCAGCAAGTATCACGACCTACCAGAATGCAATCAGCCTTGACGCCAATAATGTGCGGGCCTGGTTGGGCTTGGGTTTTTCCTATCTGCACACAGGTAAGGACAGTCTCGCGATGGCGGCTTTCCAAGAGGCGCTAAGGCTGGATCCAGACAAGAAGCTGGCACTTCAACCGGTTCTGAACAAACTGCAACGCCCCTAGCCACAGCAAGCGCACGCGCACGCCGATTTCAAGGGCGGTATGCCACCAAACGCTGGAGATCCAATATCTGAACCTCACGTTTGCATACCTTAATTAGCCCTGCGTCTTCCAGTTCATGAAGCACGCGGGAGAAGTACTCCGGAGTGAGCGAAAGACGCGATGCAATGGTGGCTTTTCCAGCCGACAGGGCTACTGTCAGCGGCTCCGTGGAGGCAGTGGCCGTCTGGTTTTCCGTGTGGCGAAGTAAGTAGCCGATAAGACGTTGCGTACCACTATGGAGTGTGTAACTTTCCACATCACGAATCAAACCATGCAAACGTCTGGAAATTCCAGCCAGCATGTTCATGGCCAACTGGGGGTCGCGCTGAATTTCAGACTCCACCACTTCCTTGCTGATGCGCAAAAGCAGGCTATCACTCAGAGACTGTGCATTAACCCGGTAGGGACAGCCGAGAAACATGAACCCTTCCGCAAAGCTGTTGCTGGGTTCAATCAGTTCAATTACTTTTTCTAACCCAGTAGGGGTTGCGACATACAGTTTGACCCGGCCGGTTACCACTACATAAAAGGCAAGACACTCTTCCCCCGCAACAAATATGGCCTGACCACGTGAAAAAGACTGCACAGTGCACCCGGTACAAAGGCTTTGCAGTTGATGGCTCGACAAGTTACTGAATAAAGGCAGAACCGAGAGGTATTGTGCGATGTTGAATTGTGCTGGGTTCATTTATGCAGCCGTTCCGTCCGCTTGATCAATTGACCTATTGTGGCACTGGCTGCCATTCAGGAATCTTCTCTATTGCCTTGAATCCGATGCGCGTGCGGGTTAGTCATTTGCCTATGAAAATCCGGAATTCACGCTCTTCCAAATTGGTGATCAATTGGCACCGACTTGTTGATCGTCGCGTTGGCCAACACCTTCACTTGTCCAAACATAGGGCCTTGATTTTTTGTTGTGAATAAGACCGATTGGACCCCGTCAACGGTGTTCGGTCCGCAAAGTGACACCGCGTACACATTCGAAATTCTCTGTGCTGCCTTGGTTGCAAGAGCGACAAGCAATGTCCAATGCGGAGTCGCGTAAGTTAACTTCTATTTGGCCTCTGCTTTGCGAGGCAGGCGGGGAATCGGCACGGCGACAGATGGCGCTTTTGCACCAGATGCTGCTGGCGTAATCAGGTCTTCCAGGGTAAAGCCATCCAGTACGGCCAGGTAGCTGTCTGTGGCCTGCCGAAGCACGCTCTTGAGGTGACACTGGGGGCTTAGGGTGCATTGATTAGTTTGCACTTCAAAACACTCAACCATTGCGAAATCGGTCTCGGTCTGGCGAATAACGTCACCAATGTTGATCAGCGCCGCTGGTTTGCATAGACGCATACCGCCGCCACGCCCGCGCGTGGTTTCCAGCAAGCCATGGGTGCCCAGTTGGTGAACCACTTTGGTCAGGTGGCTGCGCGACACACCATGTTTGTCCGCTATCTCGGTAATGGTTACCGGTAGATCGCGGTGCTCAAAGGCTGCACAGTACATAAGCACGCGTAACGAGTAGTCGGTCCACTGGGTCAGTCGCATGGTGTTGCAGTCATATCTAAAAGATGCATATTAAATGAAGCAAAAGGATTAGAATACATGCATGTTAAATGAATGTTTAAAAGGAGCCCGTCCATGAATGCGCGTTTGCCCAGTACCCAGCCCGATCTCTATGTCCTCGATGTCCAGCATGCTATCGGTCACATTGCCGTTCAGCTCCCTGGTGCCACTGCCATTTTTCGTCACTACAAACTGGACTTTTGCTGCGGCGGGCAGGTTAGCCTGGAACAAGCACTTGCTGAAAAGGGCTTGAACCAGACCACCGTGATGAACGAATTGGCCGCACTGCAACGCACCGAGAGCGCGTTGGCAAGTAACGATGCGGCCACACTGATCGACCATATTTTGGAGCGCTACCACGCAGTGCACCGCGAGCAACTGCCCGAACTGATTCGCATGGCGCGGCGAGTGGAGGCCGTGCACCGCGATCACCCGCACGTGCCCGCCGGACTGGCCGCCTTGCTTGAAGAAGCCGAGCAGGACCTGCTCTCACACATGATGAAAGAGGAAAACATTCTGTTTCCGATGCTCAAGGGTGGAGGTAACCCCTTCGTGACGCAGCCCATAGCGGTAATGCGTGCTGAACATACGCAGCACGGCGCGATGCTGGACCAGTTAATGCGCCTTAGTCACAACGCTGAAGCGCCCCAAGGCGCCTGCAATACCTGGCGCGCACTTTACGCCGGCATTGCCCAGTTGCATGAAGACCTGATCAATCACATCCATCTGGAAAACAATATTCTGTTCAAGCAGTTCGAGGAGCCAGTACCACAACCGACCAAGTCCACTTGCTGCGGCGCCTGCGGATGAACTGCTGGTCAAAGAAAGGCAAGGAAACTTGCAATGGCAACTGAATTGGCTAAGCGCAAAGTCATTCCCATCCAGCCAATCAAGCAAGGCAGCACGGATGTGGTGGACTTTGCTCTGCATGAGAAACAGTTTGCGCGCCAGGTGCATCACCTGTAGATGCCATCCAATTGAATGGCCAGTAGGAAAACCTTCGAAAATCGCTGCCAAATGTGCACGGAATACTACCAAAGAAGCATATACAGACCCAGCCAGTAATGCGGTAATTTGGGAAAGACCGGTAATAGATTTCCCAGGAGGCTCAACGTGAATAGGCTGGAAAATTTCAGTGTACGAATGCGACTGCAGGCGGCATTTGCCTTTTTGTTGTTACTGATGGCGGCTATTGTTGCCAACGGCATAAGAGGAGGACGCGAAGTCGAGGCACAGACAAATGCCCTGATTGGCCAGGAATTGCGAAAATTCGAACTTGCTTCAAGCATCAACGCGGCAACCCGATCCAATGCAAAAAACACATTGCAGCTATTTGTAGCGAACGCAGAAGACCGTACTGCAATCCGAGCTCATATGGGTAAGACGAAAGCGGAAATTGATGGTTTTCTCGATGAACTCGACAAACTCATTTATCTCCCAAAAGGACGCGAGCTATTTGACGACATAAAGGCAAAGCGCAAGCTCTATGTACTGGCATTTACAGATGCTGCCGATGCGTTGGACAGGGGCGACCTTGAGGTGGGTAAAAGCATTCTGACAACTCGCGTACTGCCCACAATAGATGCATTGGCCAAACCAATAGAAAACTTGCTGGAGCTACAGCAAGAAATAGCGCAAAAAAGAGGTAGTGAAGTTGAGCACTTACTGCAGACTCAAGCCCGCTGGAATCTAGCGATAGGTGCCCTTGCCCTCACGCTCGGAATGCTTGCCGCATGGTCACTGCTTGTATCTATCATGCGTCCGTTGGAAATAGCGAAGGATGCGACGCGAAAGATGGCAGGTGGTGACCTGACCGTGCCTATCGAGGTCAATGGACGTAATGAACTTTCAGATACCTTGATTGCACTCGATGAGATGCGGGAAAGTCTGGCGCACGTCATGTACCGAATTCAGGAAAGCGCGGGGCAAGTGGCGTTGGCATCGGGTGAAATTGCAGCAGCCAATTTGGACCTTAGTAGCCGAACTGAAGAGCAGGCAAGCGCTTTGCAGCAAACCGCAGCAACCATGGAGGAGATCACCAGCACTGTTCAAAACAATTCCCAGACAACGTCGCACACACGTCACATGTCTGAACAAGCAAGCGCGGCAGCGCGCGGCGTTGGTGTTCTGGTAAGCAGCGTAGTCGAAACAATGCAAGATCTTCATACCTCATCGCAAAGAATCCGCGACATCGTTTCTGTGATTGATTCCATCGCGTTTCAAACAAATATCTTGGCTTTGAACGCTTCAATCGAAGCCGCACGCGCTGGGGAGCATGGTCGGGGATTTGCTGTCGTGGCCAGCGAAGTGCGCTCGCTAGCGCAGCGATCCGCTTCAGCAGCAAGAGAAATTAAAGACATCGTAGAAGTTAACGTAGCAAAGATGGACAGCGGAAATATACAAGCCATGAAAGCGGGTGAGGCCGTGAGTGAGGCCGTTCACAATATTGAGCAAGTAAGTGCAACTATTCAGGAGGTCGATAGTGCATCACAGGAACAATCGTTGGGCATAGTTCAGATTGGCCAAGCAGTTGGCCAAATGGATACGGTCACCCAGCAAAATGCTGCACTGGTTGAACAAACCGCCGCAGCAACACAGAATCTGGATGAACAAGTGCAGGGACTAAAAGCACAGATAAGCCGATTTCGAATATCGACTTCACCTGCATTGATGCTGCAATAGGTCAATGCCGATGTGACTTTTCGAAATTGCACATGAAAGTCGGATAGTGGGCTATCGGTGTGCGCTAGCGTTCATACAGTATTTTCAGGGCGATGAGTAGAATAAATAAATGCCACCAGTGTGGCGCAACAAGTTACAAGCCGGTGATCAAGCGCGATGAGAACGGCGCCATGTCGCCTTCAGGCGAGTACCAGTGCGTGGGCTGCAACCTGGTCTTCACGGACCTTGATGCGTGGAGAACTGCGGCATCTGAAAAAGAGGAACTGCAACCTGAAGGCCTGAACAGGCAATAGGCAAAGTCAGCAGGAAATAACCTAATGAGCACCCCGGTAAAAACTTAGCAGATTGTGAAAGACGGCCTGCGTTAAAAGGCCAAGGGCGCCAGCCGGTGGCGCTCTTTGAGTACATGATTTTGGCCGGTCCGGTCCGGTCCGGTCCGGTCCGGTCCGGTCCGGTCCGGTCCGGTCCAGTCCTGGCCTGGTCTAGTCTGGTCTGGTCTGGTCTGGTCTGGTCTGGTCAGATACCGACATTGAATGCCGGCAGAACATTGATTAGTTGCTCAACTCGAGCTGTCGCCCGCAAACTTGATCCACCAAACTGAAACGCTACAAGATGAGCAGCGCGCGGAAGTCGTTGACGTTGGTGTGTGTGGGGCCGGTGACAAACAAGGCACCCAGGGCGTCGAAGAAGCCATAGGCGTCATTGCGGTCCATGTACTCGCTGAGTTTCATGCCTTTTGCCAACGCCTGCGCCAGCGTGTCGGGCGTAACAAACGCGCCGGCGTTGTCTTCCACGCCGTCAATGCCATCGGTGTCGGCGGCTAGCGCCCATACCCCTGACTGGCCTTGAAGCGCTTGGGCCAGTCCCATGCAAAACTCACCTGCGCGACCACCACGGCCCTTGGCCGCGCCTGGCAAACGCGGACGGATGGTAACGGTGGTTTCACCGCCACTCAAAATCACACAGGGTTTTTGGAACGGCTGGCCCTTGAGGGCCACAGCGCGGGCCAGGGCCGCATGCACCTTGCCCACCTCGCGCGACTCGCCTTCGATCTCGTCGCTCAGGATGTAGGCGGCCATACCGGCGGCGCGTGCGGCTTCGGCGGCGGCGTCGAGGGATTGTTGTGGTGTGGCAATCAGGTGCACGCTGCTACGGGCAAACACGGCGTCACCGGGTTTGCGTGTTTCGAGCGCGCCGCTTTGCAGATGGGCCTTCGCCTCCGGTGGAATGTCTATCTGGTAGCGCGCCAGTATGGCCAGCGCGTCGGCGCAGGTGCTGGCGTCCGGCACGGTGGGGCCGCTGGCGATCACGCTGGCCTCGTCGCCCGGTACGTCGCTGATGAGCAAGGTCACCACACGCGCGGGTGCGCAGGCTGCTGCCAGCCTCCCGCCTTTGATGCGTGATAGGTGCTTGCGCACGCAGTTCATTTCGCCAATGCTGGCACCGCAATCCAGCAAGGCCTGGTTGACGCGCTGCTTGTCAGCCAGCGTCATGCCTTCAGCTGGCAATGTCAGCAAGGCAGAGCCACCGCCCGAAATCAGGCACAGCACCAGGTCATCTTCGGTCAGCCCCTGCGGGAAGGCGATGATGCGTTCGGCCGCCTGGAGGCCTGCAGCGTCCGGTACCGGGTGCGAGGACTCCAGAATTTCAATGCGCTGCGCCAAGCCTGCGGGGCGGGGCGGCGTGTGACCGTAGCGCGTTACGACAAGTCCGGAAAGCGGCGCGTCCTGCGGCCAAAGCTGCTCCAGCGCATGCGCCATGGCGCCGGCCGCCTTTCCTGCGCCCACCACTACCGTGCGCCCCTTGGGTGGTGCGGGCAGAAACTCGCCCATAGTGTGCAGCGGCAGAGCGCGCCGCACGGCAGTTTGGTAGAGGTGCTGCAGAAATTGAGCGGGGGCAGATGCGGGGTCTACGGACGTAAAGGCGGCGGTTTGCAAGGTCACACCTCAGATTTCAAGGGTTGTTGATGACATTAAAGATTAGTCATCATGCAACCAAGAGAGTGCTTCTTGCGACTTTTTTAGACGGTCTTTGCTGTTGGGAAGATGGGTTCGCATGGCCGCACGGGCTGCATCGGTGTCCTGATTCCGAATCGCACTGAAGATACTTTCGTGCGCGCTATGGACGCGGCGCAAGTAGGCCATTCGCCCTTCCGGGTCGCTTTTGGGTGTGTTGGCACGCGCCTGTGGAATGGTCATGGTGCCAAGGTAGTTCATCCGATCTGCAAAAGGTCGATTGCCAGTGGCGCGGGCAATTCCCATGTGGAATTGGAAGTCCGAAGGCAGGGCGTCCGAATCATGCTTGAGCAAGAGGCCTTGGAACGGCCTTGCGCGAGCGACAGACAGCCAACTGCAAAATGCTGCACCGATCAGGCCGATGCAACTTGAGTACCCCCGCGAAGGTGGGGAATTGGTATTGGCCGCGCCCGCTGAAAAAAAATGGATTCCCCTGCTATGGCGCAATTTTTGCGTGGCGTAGCGGAAATGACTGATGCCCTACGAATTGTTGTCATATCGCCGGACTTGGAGCTGTATGACGCCCACGACGAGCACGCACGCGACCAAGACGAACGCTCGCGTAGCCTGCGCATCGGGCTGCTGGAGAGCGGCTTCAATCTGATTGCGTCTTTGCCTGCCGACGTCTTTCTGACCGAACGCCTGGCCCAGTTGCGGCCCGACCTGATCATTGTCGATGCCGAAAGCGACGCACGCGATGCGCTGGAGCATGTGGTCATGGCCACGCGCGATGAGCGCCGCCCGATTGTCTTGTTCACCAACGACCAGGACAGCGGCAATGCCCGTGCCGCCGTGGCGGCGGGCGTGACGGCCTACATCGTCGCCGGGCTGCAGGCTGAACGCATCCGCCCCATATTGGATGTGGCCATGGCGCGCTTTCAGCACGAGCAGGCCCTGCGCAAGGAGCTTGCCGATGTGCGAAGCGAGCTCAACGAACTGAGCACCACGCTGCAAGAGCGCAAGGTCATTGATCGCGCCAAGGCGCTGCTGATGGAGCGCCAGAAGCTGAGCGAGGCCGAAGCCTATGCAAGGCTGCGCAAGGCGGCCATGGACAAGAACCTGAAGATGGTGGACGTGGCGCAGCGCATGCTGGATGTGGCGGATTTGCTGGGGTAAGTTGTCTGTTTTGGTGCACTGCACAAAGTCAGTGCAAGCCCGCGATACTTTTTGACGCAAGGCGGTGCGGCGCTGTGCTGCGTCCGTGTCCCCCGACCGCTGCGCGGTCTCCTCCTTTACCTCCCGCAGCACAGCGCCGCACCGCCCTGCGTCTGGCTATGGACCGGCGCACGCAGCGTTCTATGTACGGGCTGGCACGCCGCTTGCATAGCTAGTGGCAAGACCACTGAAGGTCACCCGATGTGCACCATCCAACGGCGGGTGGTGTGCACCACACCGGACAAAGGCGTCCCCACGCGTTCAGCGCTTTATGCGACTGGGCGCCGTGCGGACGCCTTTTTGTTTTGATTTTTTTATGGAGTGTTGCCATGACTGACTTGCTAAAACACAAACTGACACGCCGAGCAGTGCTGCAGACCGCAGCCGTAGGCGCCTTTGGCGTGGACTCTGCGTTGCGTGCTGCGGTGTATGCGGCGGGCTCCGATGCTCCGGAAAAGACGGAAGTGAAGATTGGATTCATTCCACTGACCGACTGTGCCAGCGTCGTGATGGCCTCGGTATTGGGCCTCGACCAGAAATACGGCGTGAAGTTCGTGCTCAGCAAAGAGGCCAGCTGGGCCGGTGTGCGTGACAAGCTGGTAACCGGTGAACTGGACTTTGCGCATGTGTTGTATGGGCTGGTGTACGGCGTGCACATGGGGATTGGCGGCCCCAAGAAGGACATGGCCGTATTGATGACGCTGAACAACAACGGCCAGGCGATTACCTTGTCCAAGAAACTCGCTGACAAGGGCGCGGTTGACGGTGCCGGGCTGGCCAAGCTGATGGCCGCTGAAAAACGCGAGTACACCTTTGCGCAAACCTTCCCCACTGGCACGCACGCGATGTGGCTGTACTACTGGATGGCCGCCAATGGCATCAACCCGATGAACGACTCCAAGGTCATCACCGTGCCGCCGCCGCAGATGGTGGCGAACATGCGCGTGGGCAATATGGACGGTTACTGCGTGGGTGAGCCGTGGAACCACCGCGCCATCATCGATGGCATCGGCGTGACTGCCGCCACCACGCAAGACATCTGGAAAGACCATCCGGAAAAGGTTCTGGGCACCACCGGTGATTTCGCCAAGAAATACCCCAACACTGCGCGCGCTGTGACTGCAGCCATTCTGGAAGCCGGCAAATGGATCGATGCTGGCTTGCAAAACAAAAACAAGATGGCGGAAACCATTGCGGACAAGAGTTATGTGAATACCAGCGTGGACGCCATCAATCAGCGTATTTTGGGTCGCTACCAGAATGGCATGGGCAAAACCTGGGACGACCCCAACTACATGAAGTTCTTCAACGACGGCGCGGTGAACTTTCCCTACCTGTCGGACGGCATGTGGTTCCTCACACAACACAAGCGTTGGGGCCTGCTCAAGGACCACCCCGACTACCTGGCGGTGGCCAAGCAGATCAACCAGATCGACATCTACAAGCAAGCCGCGGCGGCCACCAAGACGTCCGTTCCCAAAGACCTGATGCGCTCAACCAAGCTGATGGATGGCGTGGTCTGGGACGGCAAGGACCCGAAAAAGTACGCCGACGGTTTCAAGATCAAGGTCTAAGGGAGAACACCATGGTGAGTGCTGTTTTTCATTCTCCTTTGGCTGCTGCAGCCGAAGACGTGGCGGTCATGAAGTCCCAAACGGGTGCCGCTCCCGTGGTGCCCACTGCGAGCGGCCCTGCGCCCCTGCCGGAGCAGACAAAACCTGGCTTCGACTGGAATGGATTGCTGATGGCAGCCATGCCGCCGGTTCTTGGGCTGGCGCTGTTGCTGCTGATCTGGTCCATGGTGAGCATGGGTACGGCGGGCAGCATCCCCACGCCCATCGATACAGCGAAGCAAGCCATCACGATTTTCAGCGACCCGTTCTACCGCAAGGGCCCCAACGACCAGGGCGTAGGCTGGAATGTGCTGATGTCGCTGGAGCGCGTGGCGCTGGGCTTTGGCCTGGCCGCAGCGGTGGGCATTCCGGCGGGGTTTGTGATCGGGCGCTTTGACTTCCTGAGCCGCATGTTCAACCCGCTGATCAGCCTGCTGCGTCCGGTATCGCCCTTGGCCTGGCTGCCCATTGGGTTGCTGGTGTTCAAGGGTGCCAATCCGGCGGCGATCTGGACCATATTTATCTGCTCCATCTGGCCCATGATCATCAACACCGCAGTGGGTGTGCAGCGCGTGCCGCAGGACTACATGAATGTGGCCCGTGTGCTGAACCTGAGTGAGTGGAAGATCGTCACCAAGATTCTTTTTCCTTCAGTGTTGCCCTACATGCTGACTGGTGTGCGCCTGGCGGTGGGCACCGCCTGGCTGGTGATCGTGGCCGCCGAAATGCTGACCGGTGGTGTGGGCATTGGCTTCTGGGTGTGGGACGAGTGGAACAACCTCAACGTCAAGAACATCATCATCGCCATCTTTGTGATCGGCATCGTGGGACTGGTTCTCGAATACCTGCTGATCAAGGTCGCAACCGCATTCACATTTGAAGAGGTGAAGTCATGAGCACGGAAAAACTCAACGCAGAGTTCATCAACATTCAGGGTGTCGCCCAAACCTTCAAGACCAGGAAGGGCGCGTTCCCCGCGTTGCGAGACATCCACCTCACCGTAGCCAAAGGCGAATTTGTAGCCCTCATTGGCCACAGCGGTTGCGGCAAGTCCACGCTGCTCAACCTGATTGCGGGTCTGACCATGCCCACACAAGGGCACCTGTTGTGTGCCAATCGCGAGATTGCAGGCCCCGGCCCCGAGCGCGCGGTGGTGTTCCAGAACCATTCGCTGCTGCCGTGGCTGACCTGCTTTGAGAACGTGTATTTGGGCGTAGAGCGCGTGTTTGGCGCGGGCTCCAAAAGCACCGGTGCTGCGTCCGCAAACAAGGCGCAACTCAAGGAGCGCACGGACGCTGCGCTGGCCCTCGTTGGTCTCACCGCTGCCGCGCACAAGCGCCCCGGCGAAATTTCGGGTGGCATGAAGCAGCGTGTGGGCATTGCCCGTGCGCTGGCGATGGAACCCAAGGTCCTGTTGATGGACGAACCGTTTGGTGCGCTGGACGCGCTGACCCGTGCCAAGCTGCAAGACGAGTTGCTGGAGATCGTGGCGCGAACCCAAAGCACCGTGGTGATGGTGACGCACGATGTGGACGAAGCCGTACTGCTGTCCGACAAGATTGTGATGATGACCAATGGCCCCGCAGCGACGATTGGCGAAGTGCTGCATGTAGAACTTGCACGGCCCCGTTCGCGCGTGGCGCTGGCAGACAGCCCGCAGTACCTGGGCTATCGCAAGGCAGTCATCGACTTTTTATACACGCGCCAAGCGCACGTTGAGAAGGCGGCCTGACCATGGACATGCGAACCAAGACGAAACAAAAGCTGGTGATGGTCGGCAACGGCATGGCCGGTGTGCGCACGCTTGAAGAGTTGCTCAAGCTGGCCCCAGACCTCTATGACATCACCGTGTTCGGCGCCGAGCCACACCCCAACTACAACCGCATTCTTTTGAGCCCGGTGCTGGCCGGGGAGCAGACGCTGGACGAGATCGTGCTCAACCCGTTTAGCTGGTACGAAGAAAACCACATCACCCTGCACGCAGGCAAAAAAGTGACCGAGGTGGACCGCGTCAAGCGCGTGGTTCGATCCGTAGCGGCCGATGGTGGTGTGACCGAAGCACCCTACGACCGCCTGCTGCTGTGCACCGGCTCCAATCCCTTTATCTTGCCGGTGCCCGGAAAAGACCTGGAAGGCGTGATTGCCTACCGTGACATTGCCGACACCAACGCCATGATCGAGGCGGCCACCAAATACAAGCACGCGGTGGTGATTGGCGGCGGCCTCTTGGGCCTGGAAGCGGCCAATGGCCTGATGCTGCGCGGCATGACCGTAACCGTGGTGCATGTGCAGCCCACGCTGATGGAGCGCCAGCTCGACAGCGTGGCCGGCGGCTTGCTGCGCAAATCGCTGGAAGAGCGCGGCCTGAACTTCTTGATGGGTGCGCAGACGCAGGAACTGATCGGCTCGGAAGCCGATGGCAAGGCAGGCCGCGTCAAGGCTATCAAGTTCAAGGACGGTACCGAAGTGAGAGCCGACCTGGTGGTGATGGCCGTAGGCATTCGCCCCAATACGGAACTGGCCCAAGCCATGCGTCTGCATGTGGACAAGGGCATCGTGGTGACCGACACGATGCAAACCGTGACCGATGCCCGCATCTACAGCGTGGGCGAATGCGCGGCGCACCGGGGCATTGCCTATGGTCTGGTGGCACCGCTGTTTGAGCAGGGCAAGGTGGCCGCCAACCATCTGGCCATGTACGGCATTGGCCGCTACCAAGGCTCGCTCACCTCCACCAAACTGAAAGTGACCGGCATTGACTTGTTCAGCGCAGGCAACTTCCAAGGCGGCGACAACACCGAAGAAATTGTGATGAGCGACCCCTTCGGTGGCGTCTACAAAAAGCTCGTCATTCAAGACGACCGATTAGTGGGCGCCTGCATGTATGGCGACACCGTGGACGGCAGCTGGTACTTCAAGCTGCTGCGCGATGGCCGCAGCATTGCCGACATCCGCGACAAGCTGATGTTTGGCGAAAGCAATATCGGCGACGTGGGCCATGAAGGCCACAACAAGGCCGCCAGCATGCCCGACGATGCCGAGGTGTGCGGTTGCAATGGCGTCAAAAAAGGCGCCATCTGCAAAGCCATTAAGGACAAGGGCCTTTTCACCATTGAAGAGGTGCGCAAGCACACCAAGGCCAGCGCGTCCTGCGGCTCCTGCACCGGTTTGGTGGAACAGATTTTGATGTTCACTGCCGGTGGCGACTATTCCGCCACACCCAAGACCAAAGCCATGTGCGGCTGTACCGACCACGGCCACGCGGCAGTGCGCGAAGCTATCCGCAAGCCGCTGCCCGATGGCCGC
>Ga0228698_1001007_pt1 | contig 15420 bp, 10 predicted proteins | sample McNCre117_Aug_MG_FD_178015 | JGI IMG/M metagenome (GOLD analysis project Ga0228698, IMG submission 178015) | Freshwater microbial communities from McNutts Creek, Athens, Georgia, United States - 1-17_Aug_MG | ecosystem: Environmental > Aquatic > Freshwater > Creek | place: USA: Georgia...
CGGGTGCGCTGCGCGAACGGGGCGCTGCGCCCCGGCGGGGTCCACAGCAGGGGCCAGGCCTGCGCCATCGTGTCCGGGTACCAACGGCTCAGGCGCGTGGGCGGCGCCTGCAGGCTGACGCGCCACAGGCCGGCCGGGTCGTCCCAGAGGGTGCGCTCCACCGCGTCCTGGGTGCGCTGCGCGGCGTGGCGGCTCACCGCGGCGCCGGCCGGGTCGGCCCAGACGCGCTCCTGCAGCTCGGCCAGCGCGCGCCAGCCGGCCGCCACCTCGACCGCGTCCATCAGGTAGGCCACCGCGTGGTCGGGCTTGGCCCAGCTCAGGCCTTCGTTGCGCTGCAGCGCGGCCAGCGACTGCGCCGCCACGTCGAAGGCGTTGCGCAACGCCGGCTCGCGCAGCAGCGCCGCGTCGCCCCCGTGGCGCAGGTAGGCCTGGGCCATCAGGAAGAAGGAGGCCAGCGTGCTGTCCACCGCGTCGATCTGGCGGCACTTCGCCGCCGGCAGATCGGCCGGGCAGACCGATTCCTGCGCGCCATCGGCCAGCACCCAGCGGTCAAAGAGCTGGCCCTTGTCCGGCCCAGCCAGCGGCAGGTGCGCGGCCTGCCAGCGCAGCCAGTCGGCCGCCTCGGTGCGCAGCGTGGGGTCGACGCGCAGCGCGCCGATCAGCCCGAGGTTGCCCTCATAGGCCGCGACGTGGTGCCAGCTGCGCCCACGTCGGTCCACGTGCGCGGCGCCCAGGCTGCGCCGCACCGCGCCGTGGCTGGGCTGCCCGGGCGCACGCACGACGAGCTGGCGCATCGTCAGCAGCGCCGCGTCCCGGAACGCCGGATCGACCAGGTTGCCCGGCGGGCAGACGCTGTCGATCGGCGGCGCCTCGGCCAGCGTCTGCGCCTGGCCCGGCAGCACGCCGACCACGCAAAGAGCCGCCACCACGAAGGGTCGACACCATCCGCAACGGGGGGGGGTCATCTCCCCTCCAGCAGGCGCAGCGAGCGCGCGTTCGCCCAGCTCATCGCCCAGCCATAGAGCGCCACGAAGCCGACGATCGCGACGATCACACCACCCATCAGATGCAGCAGCGGCATCGCCAGCAGGCCGCAGGTGGAGATCACCAGCGCGTGCAGCGCATACAGCAGCGGCGCGAGCACGAAGAGGTAGGCCCAGGTGATCAGCGTCAGCGCGATGCGCTGGTGCCAGCCCACCGAGAACAGGTAGAACGTGCCCAGGTGGATCCACGGCGCCAGCAGCATCAGCGACCAGCACTGCTGCAGGCCGATGGCCATGTGCTCCTCGACCGAGTGCGGAAAGCTCGCGGGCCAGAGCCAGAAGAAGGCCACCGCGCAACCATGAATCAGGACGCACAGACGCAGCAGGTACATGCCGGGCCGAAAGGCATCGGGCAGCCGCCCGGCGCCCCACCAGAGCAGCGCGACGGCGCCGGCATTGATCGCCAGCGTGACGTCCAGCGGCGCGCTCAGCGACAGCTGCACCTGCGGCACGGCGATCTGCCAGGGCATGGCCGCCACCTGCGCATCGACCGCCGCGGCGCTCAGGCCGTAGCGGCCGGGCAACGCCATCTGCGCCATCCACCACAGCAGCTGCTCGGACCACACCTCGCCGATGGCCTCCTGCGCGCACAGCAGCAGCAGCGTCAGCCCCAGCGCCAGCGCGCTGCATTGCCACAGCCGCCCCGGCGGCAGCTGTAGGCCCCAGATCGAGCGGTGCGGCAGGATGCGACCGCCGCGGTGACCGCGCCGGCCCAGCTCGCCCAGCAGCGCGTGCTGCAGCGAGTGCTGAAACGCGGCCCCCCTGCCGCGCGAGGCGGCAGGCTCGGACTCGCCGGCAAGCACCAGCCAGAAGCGTTCGAGCCGTCCCATCGCGGCCCTCACAGCCCCATGAACACGCCGGCGCCCAGCGTGTTGCGGTGGTAGCTCGGATTCGTGTAGTGCTCGGCGCGCAGCACGAAGCCCCATCCCGGCTCCACCCAGCGCCGCCAGTCGATGCCCACGCTGCTGCTCTTGAAATCGACGATCTGCGCGCTGCCCACCAGCGGCTGCCAGGCCTCGCTGCCGCGCGAGACCCGCAGGCTGACGTACTGCCAGCCCTCGCTGCCCAGCGTGGCGGCGAACCAGGGCATGACCGAGCCCACCGAGCCCGGCTGGCTGCGGTTGAAGGCGGCGCCGGCATCCAGCACGAGCCCGGCGTTGACGTAGTGCGTCGCCGACAGCCGCAGGCCGCTGTCCGAACGCCCCCCTTCAAAGCGGGCCCGATAGCCCCCGAGGGTGGTGACGAACTGCCGCCGCTCGCCCCACTTGCGCGACAGCGACAGGTCGAGCTTCTGCGCGGCCCAGTTGACGCCGCCCCAGCCGCCCAGCCCAGCGACGCTGCCGTACCAGCGCTCGCCCAGCTCCTGGGTCAGGCCCAGGCCCGCCAGGCCGCCTGTGGCGCCGAACTTCTTCTCTGACAACGCCTCGGCCGACAGCAGCGTGCCGCTGCGTGGCGACCAGGTGGCGCGCAGGTTGGCCGCGCTGCCGTCGGGCAGGTCGGCGCTCAGCCGGCTTTGGCTGGCCACCAGCTCGATGCTGGCGCGTTGCGGCGTGCGCAGTCCCTCGGCCTGGGCGCGCGGCCCGATCGTCAGGGCCGCCGCCATCAGCAGGAAACTGGTGGCCAGCGCGTTCAATTGGGGTCGGTGCATCGTTCAGTTCCCGGGGGTCGGAGGGGCCAGATCCTGTTGCAGCACGTCGGCAATGCGGCGTGCCGTGGTGCCATCGCCAAAGGGGTTGATCGCCTCGCGCATGCGCTGCAGGCCGGCCGGCTCGCGCAGCAGTTCGGAGACGGTGGCGACGATGCGCTCCTGGTCGGTGCCGACGATCAGGCCCGCGCCCGCCTCGATCAGCTCCGGGCGCTCGGTGGTGTTGCGCAGCACCAGCACGGGGCAGTTCAGCGCGGCGCCCTCCTCCTGGATGCCGCCGGAATCGGTCAGCGCCAGCGCGCTGTGGCGCAGGCACCAGAGCAGCGCCGGGTAGTCCAGCGGCGGGCACAGGGTCAGGCGGCCTTGGAGCGAATCCACCAGCGGGCCCAGCTCGGCATAGACCGCATCGCTGACCGCCGGGTTGCCGTGCACCGGCCAGACCACAGCGAGGTCGGGGTGCGCCGCCAGCAGGTCGGCCACGCTGCGGGCGATGTGCGTGATGCCCTCGCCCCAGTTCTCGCGCCGGTGCGCGGTGACGGTGACGAGCTTCCAGCCGGCGGTGTGCAGGCCGGCGCGCAGCGCATCGAGCTCCACCGGCAGCACGTTGCGCCCCTGTTCGAGCAGCGCCTCGACCCGCGCGGTGCCGGCCAGCGCGGCGTCCACCGCGGTGTTGCCCACGGTGTGCACGCCGACGTCGGGCACGCCCTCGTGGCGCAGGTTGGCCGCGGCCTTGGGCGTGGGCGCGAAGTGCCAGTGCGCCAGGCGCGCCGTCAGCTCGCGGTTCATCTCCTCCGGGAAGGGCTCGCGGTGGTTGAAGGTGCGCAGGCCCGCCTCGACGTGGCCCACCGGCACGCCCTGATAGAAGGCCGCCTGCGCGGAGGCCAGCGTGCTGGTGGTGTCGCCGTGCACCAGCACCGCGCGCGGCTGCACGCTGCCGAAGATCTCGCCCAGGCGCTCGAGCAGCAGCGCGTTCAGGTGCGCCAGGCTGCCGTTGCTGCGCTTGAGGATGACCTCGTGCTCAGGCTCGATGCCGAAGAACTCGTACAGCGGCTGGGCCATCTCGCGGTGCTGACCGGTGTGCACCCAGGCCACCGGCAGGCCGCGGCGGCGCAGCTCGCGGTGCACGGGCGCCATCTTGATGATCTCGGGACGGGTTCCGACGGAAATGACAATGGGGTGTTCCATGAGGGGGCCTCGGCGCGTCAGGAAGTGGGGGAAAACGAATTCAGGCGGGGCTGCAGCGGCAGGCGCAGAACGAGTCGGCGGCCCGACGTGACGACCACGCGCCACAGGCCATCGACGCGCTCGACGCTGGCCTGGCCTTCGCTCACTTCGGGGCGCTGGTAGCGGGCCGCCGGCAGCAGCCAGGCCAGTCCGGCCAGCGATTCGGGGTGTTCGGCACGCAGCAGCTGCACGCGCGGCTGCACGATCGAGGCCGCGCCCTCACCGCCGCCCGGGTCACCGCCGGGCTGCGCCGGGCCGATCGACCAGTGCGTGCGCAGCCGGGCGTTGGCGAAATCGGTGTACTGGGCCATCGTGGTCCAGCGCAGCCGGTCACTGCCCACCAGCGCCTTCGCATCGTCGAGCCACTGCCGGAAGGCCTTCGGGTACATCACGATCCCGAAGGGGTGGAAATACACCAGCCGCAGCGTGCGGTGGTTGGCACAGAAGTGGTTGACGTCGCGCAGCCAGGCCGCCACCGCCGCCTCGGGCGTGCCGTTGGCCTTGGCCTCCTCGAAGGAGGCGAACACGCCAAAGCTCAGCACCGGGTACGACCAGCTGCCGGGCAGCGGCGCGCGGCCGTCCTGGTAGCTGCGCGTGGGCGCCATGCCGGAGTTGCCGGTGAAGTAGTACGAGCGGATGCCCCGCTCATGCAGCCAGGCGGTGATCCAGGCCGGGTGATTGCCCACCGGCGCGGAGTACTCGCGCACCGGGCGGCCGCTGAATCGGCCGATCAGCGCGCTGTTGCGCTCGATCAGCTCCGCCGCTTCGGCGGGGTCCATCTGGCCGACTCGTGCCCCGAACCAGTTGTGGATCCAGCCGCCGTGGCTGCCCACCTCGTGGCCGGCGGCGGCCAGGCGCTGCACCCAGGCCTGCGCCTGGGGGTTGTTCGCCAGGTCCATGCCCATGCCGTCGCCGGGCTCGTTGACGTCCGGCCCGACGGTGAAGTCCAGCGAATACGGCCCCTGCTCGAAGGCGCCCAGCTCCGCTGCCCGCGCCAGCGCCGGCAGCGCCTTGCGGTCGTCGATGTGCCAGTTCATCACCACCGCGCCGCGCCCCTGAGGCAGCGGCGACAGCTGCGGCAGCCCCGCCACCTGCTGGGCGAAGTAGCGCAGGAAGGTGTGCATCGGCAGCGCATCGGTGCGCTGCGCCAGCAGCGTCAGCGGCAGGTTGACGAACAGCACCTGCCCGGCGCCGACGCGGCGCAGCCCCGCGATCAGGCTGCCGTCGGGCGCACTCATCAGCGTGGTGCCGCCGTAGGTGCCGCGCGTGACGAAGGTCGTGTACTTCAGCGGGCCGTAGACGTAGCTGGCCAGGGTCAGCGCGTCGCCGTCCTTCGGGGGCGGCAGCTCGCTGCTGTGTGGCAGGCGCTGATCCGGCCCGCGCACCAGCTTGCCCGGCGGAATCTGCAGCGCCTCGACCTGCTCCGCACGCACCGTCACCGGCGCCTCGCGCAGCATGCCCGTGCGCAGCTCGGCATAGACCGCGTAATCCACGCCGGCCAGCTCGGACAGGCGCGATCGCTGCGCGGCGTACCGCCCGACGCTGTCGGCCAGCCCGGCGTCGTGCACCAGCATCAGCCGGGCGCCGGCGGCCACGCGGCGGCGCAGCGCGTCGATCAACTCGTCGCTCATGCGGCGATGGATCGTGTCGGGCACGATGAGCGCGGCCCCGCGCACCAGCGGGTCGTCCGCCAGCAGCTGCGCGGCGCGGGCCTGCACCAGCGGAAAGCCCAGCTCCTCGGCCGCATCGCGCCAGGTCTGCACCGACACCGCATCGACCGCCGGGTCGTCCGGCAGCAGCAGCACCACGCGCTGCAGCGCCGCACGCTCGGTGCTGTTCTGCAGCCACCACCAGCCGCCCCCCGCCAGTGCGGCGGGCAGCAGGCCGATCAGCAGCCAGGCGCCCAGGCGACGCCAACGTGCGGCGGCGGAGGCGGGCGCTGCGCGTCGGCCCGACGATCGCAAGGGCTTCCTCATGCAACGGCCCTCCCGGGCAGGTGGAACACCTGCGCGCCGACTTCGCCGCGCTCGCTCCAGTCACCGCCGTCGCCCTCGGCCAGCAGCTGCATGGTGCCGAGCGCGTCGCCGCTGTGGCCCGCCCACACGGTGCCGTGCACCACCACGCCCAGCGCCACTTCGACGCGCGGCGCCGTGACGGTCGCAGGCTGACCGGGCGACCCGACCCGGCAGCCCGGCCCGAGCACCACGGCGGTCTCCGAGGCCACACTGCCGCGCACATGCACCCCCGCGCCGACGACGATCTCGCCCTGCGCGATCACGCTGCCATCCACGCAGCCGCCCGCGCCCAGCCCGATGTCACCGTGCGCCTTCAGCGCCCCGGCGGCGTGGCAGCGCGGCCCCAGTTCGAGGTCGCCCTGGCACACCAGGTCACCGTCCCAACGGCGGCCCGGCGCAATGCTCAGCGAGGCTGGGGCCACGCCCCGGCCGGTGACGTCGTCCCAGTCGACGCCTTCGTCGAGGCTGTAGACCCCCGCCTCGCGGTGGCCATCGTCCAGCTCGCCGAAGGCGTCGCCCACGGTGAGCAGGCGCTCGCCGCTCCAGACCGTGCCATGCACGATCACGCCCTTGCCAATGTCCACCTGCGGCGCGCGCACCGTGGCGTGCGCCCCCGGCACACCGATCACGCTGCCCGGGCCGAGCACCACCGCCGATTCGGACACGATCGAGGCGCGCACCTGCGCCCCCGGCGCGACGTAGACCTCGCCGCACGCCGTCACGGCGGCGCTCACCATCGAGCCCGCCCCCAGGCTGATCATCCCGGTGGCCTGGATCGAACCGCGCGCCACGCAGCCCTCACCCAGCCAGACGTGCCCGGCCACCGCCAAGTCGCCCTCCCAGTGGCGCAGCGCCGGCACGGTCAGCGAACCCTCCACACGCGCTCGCCGCGCGACCGAGCCCTCAGCCGCCTCCCAGGTCAGGCCCTCGATCCCCGCCAGGCCGCCCTGCACGTCGGCCGGCAGCACGCCGGCAAAGCAGATCGTCGGGGCGTGCAGCAGCGAGAAGTGGACGTCGCGCCCGAGCAGGATCAGCTCGTCGGCACTGACGCGCGCCGACAGCTGGCACTGGTCCCCCACGACCACACTGTGACCATGCGCCCAGCGCATCACCCGCACCCGGCTGGACAGCAGCAAGCGCCCCCCCGCCAGCAGCGCCCGGTAGGTGTGGCCCGCGGCCGCGCGCAGCAGGCCACGCGCAGCGATCTCCGCCAGGCCATGCAGGCCCTGCGGCAGCACCGCGTCGCCCGCGCTGTACCAGATGCGTTCGGTGCGGCCCGTGCGCTGCTCCTTCTTGGTCAGCGTCCCCACCGGCCACAGGCTGCTGCGCGGCAGCGTCGACAGCGGCGTGTCCCCCACCTGCCCGACGTCCAGCTGCAACGCGCGGTCCAGGCGAGCGGCAAAGCGCCGCGCCAGGCAATCGGGCTCCAACGCGTCGGCCTCGTCGATCGCCAGCGGCGTCACGTCGGTGGGCCGATGCCATTCGCTCAGCGCCGGCAGCAAGGGCACCAGCACCACCCCCAGGCACAACAGAATCAGCAACAGGGCCATGGTCATGCGCCGACCCTCGGTTGGCCCGCCGTGCCCGCCGCCGCTGGCGCGGTGCGGTAGCGCACGGTCTTGTCCCACTTGAACTGGCGCTTGCCGATGCGGTCGAGCAGCACCTGCTCCAGCGCGCCACGGGCAATCGCCACCGCGCTGACCAGGAAGCCCAGCCAGTTGAAGGCCAGCAGCCGCACCCGATGGCCGGAGCGGTCCATGTGCGTGGCCGCAGCGATCTCGAAAAAGGCCGCGAAGTTGCCCAGCGCCCCATGGGTCATGAACGCCATCACCACCAGCGCCGGAGCGATCCACTGCAGCGACACGGTGAAATACAGCAGCAGGCTGATCACCCAGCCCAGCATCAGCACCGGCGCCATGAGGTAGACGCCCAGCAGCAGGGCCCCGTCGACGCGCTCGCGGGCGCTCAGGTGGCGCGCCGTCAGCAGCCGGGCCGTGTGGCGCCACATCGCCTGGTTGTGGCCCTTGGCCCAGCGCTTGATCTGGCGCACACGCACCCCCCAGCTCTGCGGCACCTCCTCGTAGCACTCGGCGCGGTTCTGGTAAACCGTCTTCCAGCCGCCCAGCAGCAGGCGGTAGGTCAGGTCGGTGTCCTCGGCCAGCACGTCGTCGTGCCAGCCGCCCACCGCCTTGAGCGCCCCCACGCGGATTCCGCCCACCGTGCCGCCGTACTGCGGCACCAGGCCCAGGTTCATGCGCGCCTGCTGGTCGACCTGGTAGCCGCCCGAGCGCTCCAGATCGAGCAGGCGGGTCAGCAAGTTGGCGCCGCAGTTCTGCGGCACCACGCGGCCCATCACCGCGCCCACCTCGGGGTCGAAGAAGGGCGCCATCAGCCGGCGGATCAGCCCGCGCGAGGGCAGGTAGTCGGCGTCGAAGACGATGATGAAGTCGGTGTCCACCGTCTCGGTGGCATCCTTCAGCGCCGCCGCCTTGCCCGGCTTGCCGCCCGTGCGGTGGAAGGGCCGGATGCGCCCGGGGTAGCGCGCCACCACCGCGTCGATGATCTCGCGCGTGCGGTCGGTCGAGCGGTCGTTCATCGGCACGACGGTCATTCGGTCGGCCGGGTAGTCCACGCCCATCAGGTTGACGAGGCAGCCCTCGATCACCGCCTCCTCGTTGTGGGCGGCCACGAAGATCGTCACGCGCGGCCAGTCGGCGCTGACGATGCTGGCGAAGGGGTGGCGCTGCTGGCCGAACACGCGGTTCAGCGAGAAGCCGTAGTGCCGCAAGGCATAAGTGGCCAGCAAAAGCACGATGGCGAACATGGACACGACCAGCGTCCACGCCCAGGCGGCCCCGAGGGGGCTGTGCAGCGTCAACGGTTGCGCCCACGCCGCCTGTGTGCCCAGCGCGCCCAAAGCGACCAACGCACCCATCCACCGCCGCCCCCAGTGGGACGGGTGAACGGGATTCCCGCGGGCGACCTGGGGACCGCCCCGGCTTTGCACCGACTCCTTCATTGCCTTTGGTTCCTTTGGCCGCGACGTCGGCGACTCTAGGTGGGTCGCCCGATGTGCGACACACCGTATCAAGTGGTATCGGATTGTAATGTTTGACGCAAAACTGTGATGCAAATCACACCGATTGACACATTCTTCGCCTATGTCCACGCCTGGCGCAGAACCGTCGCCCGCCTTTGAGGGCCCCCTCCACGCCATTGGCGAGACGCACCGCGGCCCTCGGCCCCGGGGCACTGCACCCCCCGCAGTTCCGCCCCCGTGAATGAAGGGGGTCAAGCGCGCAGGACATCGGTGGCCTGCGCCCGGCTGGCGCTGTCCTGTCAGCGACACGCCACGCCGCATCGCCGTGGCAGTTCGCCCCTGGCGCTGTCCCTGCGGCGACAAGACCTCCGGGACAGCCCGGTGGGCGCCGCGCGGGCGGCGGCGTATACCTCGTGACCAGCCGCAGACCCCTGCAATCCGCATGAAGAGAGGCCCTTCGCGATGACGTCATCCACCGCCCAGCCGTCCCCGTTGCCCACCCGCGCCCACCACGCCTTCTGGCCCAAGCGCGTGCCGCGGCAACTCGTCGTGCCCGAGACCTCGCTGTGGTTCAACCTGGAGGTCGCCGCGCGCCGCTGGCCGAACCGGCCGGCCTACGTCTTTTTCGGCCGCGAGCTGACCTACCGCCAGCTCCTCGACCAGGCCGAGGCGCTGGCCGCGTGGCTGCGCAGCGTCGGGGTCGAGCGCGGTGACCGCGTCGCGGTGTTCATGCAGAACCTGCCGCAGTACGTGGTGGCGATGTACGCCACCTGGCGCGCCGACGCCGTGGTGGTGCCGGTCAACCCGATGAACAAGGCCGACGAGTTCGGCCACTACATCACCGACCCGGACACGAAGATCGTCGTCACCAGCGCCGACCTGGCCCCCATCGTCGAGCAGGCCAACGCCGCCCTGCCGGCCGAGCAGCGCCTGCGCGGCCTGCTGGTCACGCAGGTGGGCGAGTACCTGCCCGCGGGCTTTCCCGCCAGCGTGCCGGTGGAGGAGCGCCCGGCCGAGCCGGTGCTGCAGTGGCTGGCCCACGCCCCGGCGCTGTCCGCCGGGGCCACCGCCTGGGCCGACGCGCTGGCCGCGGGTGCGCCGGGCAGCGCCGCCCGCGCGGCGCTGGGCCCCTGCCTGAGCGGGCCGGACGACCTCGCCCTGCTGCCCTACACCTCGGGCACCACCGGCCTGCCCAAGGGCTGCATCCACCCGCACCGCTCGCTGATGCACAACGCCATCGGCAACGCCGTCTGGGGCCAGTCGGGCGCCGAATCGGTGGGCCTGGGCGTGCTGCCCTTCTTCCACATCACCGGGCTGGTCAACGGCCTGCTGACCAACGTCTGGGCCGGCAGCACCCTGGTGATGCTGCCGCGCTGGGACCGCGAGTTGGCCGGGCGGCTGATGTCACGCTGGCGCATCAGCCACTGGACCTGCATCCCGACGATGGTGATCGACCTCTTCGGCAGCCCGAACTACAAGCGCTTCGACCTCTCCAGCCTGCAGAGCGTGGCCGGCGGCGGCGCGGCGATGCCGCAGGCGGTGGCCGAACGGCTGCGCGACGAGTTCGGCATCATGTTCACCGAGGGCTACGGCCTGACCGAGACCGCCGCGCCGAGCCACCTCAACCCGCCCGAGCGCGCCAAGCTGCAGTGCCTGGGCATCCCCTTCCTGAGCACGGACGCGCTGGTGGTCGACCCCACCACGCTGCAGCCCCTGCCAGCGGGCGAAGTCGGCGAGATCGTGATCCACGGCCCGGAGGTCTTCTCCGGCTACTGGAAGCACCCCGAGGCCACCGCCGCCGCCTTCACCGAGATCGAGGGCCGGCGCTACTTCCGCTCCGGCGACCTGGGCCGCGTCGACGAGGAGGGCTACTTCTTCATCACCGACCGCCTCAAGCGCATGATCAACGCCAGCGGCTACAAGGTCTGGCCCAGCGAGGTGGAGCTGCTGCTGTACCGCCACCCCGCGGTGGCCGAGGCCTGCATCATCTCGGCGCGCGACGCCTACCGCGGCGAGACGGTCAAGGCCGTCATCGTGCTGCGCGAAGCCGCCCGCGGCCAGACCACGCCCGAGGACATCATCGCCTGGAGCCGCGAGCACATGGCCGCCTACAAGGTGCCGCGGCTGGTCGAGTTCGCCGACGCGCTGCCCAAGAGCGGCTCGGGCAAGGTGATGTGGCGGCTGCTGCAGGAGAAGGAGCAGAAGGAACAGGCCGCACAGCGGGCTTGAACCTCAGGGCAGCGTCGGCACCGCGGCCCGCGGCCCGCAGCCGGAAACCGCCTCAGATCGTCCAGAGGATCGGCTCGCTCAGAGTCGTGATCCGGTCTTCGCGCTGGGTCACCCAGGCTTCGAAATCGGCCGCGGGCAGCGGTCGAGAAAAGTAGTAGCCCTGGGCAAATTCGCAGCCCACGGCGCGCAGCCAGTCGCGCTGGCCGCGGGTTTCGACGCCTTCGGCGACCACGCGCATGCCCAGCTCGTGGGCCATGCGCACGATGGCGCGGCACAGCGACTGGCCGGTCTTGGCCGAGCCGGCGCCGCTGACGAAGCTGCGGTCGATCTTGATGACGTCGATGCTGAAGCGGTTCAGGTAGCCCAGCGCGCTGTAGCCGGTGCCGAAGTCGTCCAGCGACAGCGACATGCCGCAGGCGCGCAGGGCCTGCAACTGCAGCGAGACGCCTTCGTCGTGTTCGAGCAGCAGGCCCTCGGTGATTTCGACGGCCACCGCGTCGCCGGGCAGGCCGAGGGCGGCGAGGCGCTCGGGCCAGGGCACGTCGGGCAGGCCACCGCGGCGGAATTGCAGCGGGGAGCGGTTGACGCTGATCTGGAAGTCCGGGTCCACCTGCTCACGCCAGCGCTTGGCCTGACGGGCGGCTTCGAGGAAGACCCAGTCGCCGATCTCGCCGATCAGGCCGGTGGACTCGGCGATTGGGATGAACTCGGCCGGGCCGATCGGGCCCCGTTCGGGGTGCGTCCAGCGCAGCAGGGCCTCGGCCTTGCGCACGCGGCCGGTGGCGAGTTCGACGATGGGCTGATAGACGAGGTGCAGCTGGCCAAGCGGCAGGGCCTCGCGCAGCTCGGCGGCCAGGCGGGCGCGGTCCTGGTTGCGCTGCTGCAGCTCGGGGGTGAAGTGGCACAGGCGGTGGCGCCCTTCGTCCTTGGCGCGGTAGAGCGCCTGATCGGCGTCCTGCAGCAGCGCCTCGACGCTGTCGGCGTCGTCCGGGTAGATCGCCACGCCGATGCTGCCCCCGACGTGCACCCGCTCGCCGTCGATCAGGTAGGGCTGGCCCAACACCTGCAGCAGGCGCTCGGCCACGCGGCCGGCCTCCGCCACGTCCCCGCACAGCGGCAGCACGAGAGCGAACTCGTCGCCCCCCATGCGCCCAAGGGTGTCGGTGCCGCGCAGGCTGGCCCGCAGACGCCGCGCGGCCTCGACCAGCAGCGCGTCGCCGCTGCCATGGCCGAGGGTGTCGTTGACTTCCTTGAAGTGGTCGAGGTCGATCAGCAGCAGTGCGACCTTGTGCCCGAGTTCGGGGACGCATTGGCGCATCGCCTGCTCCAGACGCTCATGCAGCCAGCGCCGGTTCGGCAAGTCGGTGAGCAGGTCGTGGTGGGCCTGGTGCCAGACCTGGGCCTCGGCCTGCTTGCGCTCGGTGACGTCCACCATGATGCCGTTGTGGATCACGCCCTGCGGGTCGCGTTGCACCTCGTTGTTCTCCACGCGGATCCAGCGCAGGGAGCCATCGGCCGCCTCAATGCGGAATTCGAGGCTGCGGGCGCGGTCGCCCTCCGAGGCGTCGGTCAGCAGCGCCAGGATGCGCTCGCGGTCCTCGGGGTGGACCCGTTCGGCCAGGCGCAGACCGTCGGCCAGCAGCGCCTCGGGCTCCAGGCCGAACAGGGCCTGCGCGCCCGGGCTGGCATAAACGAAGCGCGGACGCCGGCCGGCGTCCAGCCGAAGGCGATACACCATGCCGGGCACCTGGCCGGCGATCTGGCGCAGCAGCTCCTCGCCCTGGCGCAGCGACGTGGCCGCGCTGCGCTGCGCGGCCAACGCGGCTTCCAGCCGGCGCATCAGGAAACGCACCGACAGGATCAGCAACAGGCCGATGAAGAGCACGTTGGCCGAGAGGTTGGCCCAGCGCATCACCGAGCCGCTGGGCGTGCCGCCGATCACGCTGAGCGGAATATCGCCCCACCAACCGAGGGCCACCAGCGTGACCACACCGAGCAGCAGCACGCCGATGGCCACCCGGGTGCCGGTCATCAGCGCGGCCATCACCGCGCTGGCAAGCAAAAAGATCAGACTCGACGAGGCGGCGCGGGTCAACAGCCACACGCCGACGGTCCACAGGATCGCGACGCCGACACCGGCCTTCCAGGCCGTGCTCAGGCGACTGAACAGGGCCAGCCCCACGCCGCCGCCGACGGCCCCCCAAATGACCGCGAGCTGCCACCAGTCGCTTCGCTGGAAGGCGGTCAGCGTCGTCATCGCCGCCAGCAGTGTGCCCACGCCCAACCCGAGCTTGAGCACCCGGTCGACCAACTCGCTGCGCCAGGCCAGCAGGTCCTCACCCAAGCCCGAGGCGGGGGTGGCAGAGAAATCGCGCGCGGGGGGAGGATCGGTGACGGGTCGCATCGCGGGTGTGGAGAAAGCGAAAGGCGAAGCCAAACGCCCGACACAACCGCGCTGGTGCAGCGGCGGTGTTTGACACAAAGCTTTCGTCCTATCGGCAGCCTGGCCGCTGGCTGAAGGGCAGGCGAAGACCCGGTTCAAACGGCGGAGGGCCCAAATGCCCAATATGAAACTGGCAGCCCCCCCCGGAATGCGCCTGCGGCGCCAGACGCTGGCGCCGTCAACCGCCGCGGCTGGCGCGGTAGAGCATGTCCAGCGTGATGTGCCGCACCTCCAGCTTGCTCTGCTCGATGTGGGCGCGCAGCAGGCGCTGGGCCTCGTCGCTGCGGCGGCGGCTGATGGCGCCGAGGATGCGGGCGTGCTCGTCGTAGGTGGCGTCGATGCGCGCGGGCTGGGTGAAGTCCAGCCGGCGGATGATGCGGATGCGCTCGGTGATGTCGGCGTGCACCCGCGCCATCTCGCGGTTGCCGCTGCTGGCCACGAGCTGGCGGTGGAAGTCCTCGTCCCGGCCGCCCACCTCCACGCCGTCGGTGGAGCGCTCGGCCGCCGGCAGCAGCCACAGCGCCGCCAGCGCGCTCAGCGCGGGCCGATCCTCGGCCTCGCACAGGCGCTGCACGGCCTGGGTTTCGAGCAGGATGCGCAGGTCGTAGAGCTCGTCGAAGGTGTCGAAGTCCAGCGCCGCCACCTGCCAGCCCAGCTTGGGGAAGACTTGCAGGAAGCCCTCGCGCTGCAGGCGCTGCAGCGCCTGGCGCAGGGGGGTGCGGCTGACGGCCACGCGCTGCGCCAGCTCGGTCTCGGAGAAGCGCGCCCCGGGCATCAGCGTGAAATCGAAGATCAGCTGCTTGACCTCGCGGTAGGCCTGGTCGGCCAGCGTCGGCGGCGGCTCATCGACCGCCGGGCGGGCCAGGACGGCGGGCGCGGCCACGAGCGGCGCCGGGGCGGCGATGGGAGGACTCAATCGGCGTGTGGCCATTCGATCATGCTGACGTGGGCGGCCACGATTTTCCAGCCAACGCCGGCCAGTCTCGCCCAGGTCTGGGTCTGGAAGCCGCGCAGTGCGGTGTCGCTGCGCAGGAACTCGACCTGGACCATCGCCACGTCCGGCCCCAGGCCCAGCACGCGCGGGTGCGCCAGCCGGCGGGTGAAGGCCGGCGGCGGCACGGTGGCCCGCCAGGCGGCCAGCGCGGCGGCGCCCCACTGCCGGTCGGCGATGCCGTAGCGGGTCACGCGCGCGTCGTCCCAGAAGAAGTCGGCCAGCGCGGCGGTGTCGTTGGCCATCAGCGCGGCCTCGTAGGCCTCGAACAGCGGCAGCAGCTCGGTGTGCACGGCCGGCAGGTCGATCTGCGCGGGCGTCAGCCCCGGGGGGACAGCGGACGTGCTCACGCCACCTCCCCCTTCGCGCGGGCCGCGATGTAGCCCCGCCAGCCGCCAAAGTGGCTCACGTCCGGCGCGCCGGCCAGCGCGGCGCCCTCGCAGATGAAGCCGTGCACCCAGCTGCGGCCGGCGGCCACGCCGGCGCCGGCGGGCAGCGCTGCGGCCAGCTCCACCGAGCCCAGGCCCAGCGGCGGCGGGATCAGCGCCAGGAAGCTGCCCACCGCATCCACCGGCAGCTCGTAGACCTCCAGCGCAATGGCGTGACCGCTCTCTCCAGCACCCACGCGCTCCAGCCCCGGCTTGGGCGGCACGGTGCCGGGCAGCGCGTGCAGGCGGTACTGCGGCGCCGTGTGCGTGCGCGCCAGCAGCCGCGCGCCGCGCTCGACCAGCTGGCCGTGCAGCGGCATGCCGGCCAGGTGGGCGCCGACCACGGCCAGCGCCATCGTGGA
>Ga0228698_1001009_pt1 | contig 15394 bp, 19 predicted proteins | sample McNCre117_Aug_MG_FD_178015 | JGI IMG/M metagenome (GOLD analysis project Ga0228698, IMG submission 178015) | Freshwater microbial communities from McNutts Creek, Athens, Georgia, United States - 1-17_Aug_MG | ecosystem: Environmental > Aquatic > Freshwater > Creek | place: USA: Georgia...
TCGCCATTCTCCAACACCGAACCACCAAGTAATCATGCACACCGTTTTTCATTCCCTCATTCAGCACGTCCTCACCTGGCTGCATGGAATCACCTCCGAGCAATGGGCGTGGGCCATTACCTTCGCAAAGCAAGCCGAGACTGAATTCGTCGGAGCTGACACCGGCGATATGAAGCGTCAGTTCGTTCTCGACGCCCTCCTCACTCAATGGCCCGACCTCAAGTCCGCCGCCCTCAACACCCTCGTTGAACTTGCCGCTGGCTTCATCAAGAAGGACTGAACGTTATGAGCACGCCCCGTTTCCTCGCCGCTGTTGAATTCGTCCTGCAACACGAGACTGAATACGCCCGCGGCAAGCGTGGTTATGAGAACGCCATCGCCGAGCACGATCCAGATGATCCCGGCGGCACTACCAAGTTCGGCATTGATCAGCGCAGTCATCCCGAAGTGAATATTGAACAACTCACTGTTGATCGTGCCCGTCAGATATACGAGCAGAGTTACTGGGGACCATCGCACGCTGCCGAACTCCCCGCCGGGGTCGGTGAAATCTGCTTTGATACCGCCGTCAACTGTGGAGTTGGCAAGGCTGCGATCTGGCTGCAAGAGATCCTTGCGCAAGTCGGACTTTACCACGGAGCCATCGACGCGCGCATCGGCCCGCAAACGCTGCTTGCCGCCCGTTCAGCGAATATCCCCCAACTCTGCGGCGAACTGCTCAATCGCCGCGTTCAATTCTACCATCGCCTCGCCAGCTCACCACGTTATCAGAAGTTCCTCCAAGGTTGGCTGAATCGTTGCGATGATCTCGTCGCCTTCGTGAACTTGAAGAAACTATGATTATCGCCAGATCGCATTGATCTCCGCATCGTTCGGAATGAGATGACCATACGTCTTCTCCACCATCGCCACCTCATCGCCGAGCCACTTGGCTACCTTGTAAATGCTGATGCCCTTGCTCACCAGCAACGACGCGAACGTGCGCCGCAGATCATGAAACGTATTCGGCAACTGCTGTGCGCGCATCATGTTTTCGAACGCCGTTCGAAAGTCATAGCGATAACGATACTTGCCCTTCTTCACCTCCGGCTTCAATGCATACGACTTCGCCGGCGGTTTGCCATTCGGCCAAAATTCCGTCTTCAACCAGGCGCTGAAATCATCAGTCAACGGCACCGTCCGATCATCGCGATCTTTGACCTCGAACGTCTCCGTCGCCTGCACGTGCAGAAGCCCCGCATCGAGATCAAACCAATCACACCTCGCCTCCACGATCTCCAGTTTTCGCATCCCGGCATGGAGCGCGCAATACAGCGCAAACCGCAGATGCAAATCACTGCACTCCGCGATCAGCTTCCGCGCCTGATCCGGCAACAGAAACGCCCGCCGCACCTTCTGCCGAAGCTTCGGTGCCACGATGCCCTTCGCCGGATTCACAGTGATCTTGCCAGCATCGGCCAACCATCCGAACCAATAGCGAAGGATGTTGAGGTAAGCGACCGCTGTGCGCTCGTTGCGTTCCCTTTGTGAGTCATACCACTTCGTCAGCGATGCCTTCGAGATCCCGCGCGGCGATGCCGCCCCGATCCATTCACAGGCCGCCGTAAGCACATACTTCCTCGACTCCAGCGTCGAGTCCGCCAGCCCCTCCCGCTTCATGGCACGCAAATACGCCTCGATCTCCCGCGCTGCCCCCGAAGCCCTCTCCACGATCTCACGAGCCGCCACAATCGCCTTCGCTTCATCGGTCTCGCCGGTGGAGAACCGCTCCTGTCGCGCACCCGGCACCGGCGTAAAACGGACCCAAAACGTATTCCCGCGTCGATAAAGGCCTTCCATGGTGTGCTAAAGAGACTGTGCTAAATCGCTCCAAAATAGCGCAAATAGCGAATTCAGCAACCACCCCCGCCTCGCCTTTCGGCGGCAACAACTGGTCGGGCTGGCGAGATTCGAACTCACGACCTCTTGCACCCCATGAGTGGGAGAAAAGCGCGGCTGGCCTTGTGGAATGAGGCACGGGCGCTGGGTGTGCTAACAGGTGTGTGCTTTGGGCCTGGTGTCTTAGTTTTGGCGTCTTATTTCTTCGCGGCGGTGACGGGGGCGTCTTTGGCGTAGTGGTCGTAGCCGGATTGGGAGGAGGTGATGGCGACGACGTGATCATTGATGTCGAGGATGCGCCAGGTCCAGCCGAGGTATTTGTCGCCGGTGCGGTCGCGGATGCCGAGGGCGGCGTAATTGTCGTCAGTGCCTTGGACGACGGAGATGGCGGAGATGGTTTTGGTGCTTTTGGCGGGGACGGTGATGACGAGGTCGGCGATGGGTTTGAGTTCGATGTCACGGGCGTCGAGGTTGCGGGTGATAACGTAGCATTGGGCACGCATGGTTTGCTCGCGGTTGACGACGGCGGCGACGCTGCACACCATTTGGCGGGAGCTGGTGTCGGTGCGCTGGTAGGAGCCGTAGTCGGTGGCCCAAGGTTCATAGCGGGACTTGCCGCCCTGGCTGCGGGCGGTGAGGCGGACTTCGACGTGATCGGAGATGGGAGGATCGGCGGCGAAGAGCGTGGAGCAGAGGGCGAAGACGAGGAGGATGCGCGCGTTCATGGTAGGAGGCTTCATCTTCGTGTCGGTTTGTAAACCGATTTTTCACCAGGGGCCGATGATGACGTTCAGTCTTTGCGCTTCCGGGCGCGTTTGATGGCGTCGGAGTAGCTGGCCTTCGCTGGCGATGAGTCTGAGGGCGGGCCATCGGTGCCGGTGCTTTGTGCGGTCGTTTCGGCAACGCGATTTAAAGAGGTATGTTCTGGCGCGGGAAATGTCACAATCTTTTTCGTTTGAGTGCCATCTGGCGAAGATTCTTGCTTTGCAATTTCGGAAGCTCGTTGCGTGATCGAGTCGTGGTAAAAATCGGTGTGGCGTGAGTAACCGGCGATGCCCATCGCTTGATTGATCTCCATAAACTCGTCGTGATTGAAGACCAGCTCAAGGCCGCTGGCTTTGTTACCGAGGGGATTCATCAAACGTTGAATGCTGAGTTGAGCCCATTCCGGGAAGCCCTTGGAGAACCATTGAGTGATTGTGCCGTAAGTGGCTCCAACTTGTTCTGCGAGCCAATGCCGATCATGCCCACTGTCTTTGAGCCATTGGGTAAGTGAGGAAGTAAATGTCGGCTTGGGCATGGCTGAAAATAGACCGTTGTGAATCTAATTCAACTTTTTATTTGACGTTGTGATTTTGGTGCATAATATTGTGAACATAATTCACAATATGAAAACGAGCATCATTGACCAACTCGACCTCGATGAGGAAACGCAAGCCGCCGCGAGACGCGAGGCGATGAGACGCAAGGTGCCAGTGAATGCCGTGCTCAAGGAATGGGTAATGGCAGCGGCAAGGGCACTGAACGCGAGTGCGACAACGAAAGCAGCATGAACTGAATTTTTCACCCGACCAAGGAACCCTACAACCGAGGACATGATGACGAGCATGAAGACGATGAGACTAACCTAGCCCGACGCGAATAGGGCCGCGTCGGGATGGACTTGGGGAGGAACGGGCGAGGCCGGTGCCTTGGGTGAGGCACCGGCTGTTTAAGGATGAAGGATGAATTTTGAAACGGAGGAACAACGACATGAAGACAGTGAGCAGGAGAAGAGCGATAGAGGTCAGAGGGCAGGGGTCAGAGGTCAGACTGACCAATGACCAGGTGAGCGGGCTGCTGAGCATTAGGCTGATGAGCGATGCGGAGATCGAAGGATTGAGTGCCTGCTCGGAGCGTCGGGCGGTGATGATGGGGGGCACGGTGCGTATCCTGTCGGACGACGATGGGTATAGGGGTCGGTATGGGGAGGTAATCGTCGCAGGCCCATGCGGCGTGCTGGTGAAGATCGAAGTGGGCGGCAAGGAACACCGCATCAGCTACATGATGGATGAAGTGTCCTTCGTTCCGATGAACGACATTGTTGCGCATGTCGCTGCCGATGCTCAGAGCGAGGATTTGCACCGTGAAGAGTATGCGCTGGTGAATCGGGCGGTGCGATTGAAATTGCTTCGAAAGCATTGGGCGCTGGATCTACGCACGCCGGAGCCGCCAGCGGAGCGCTGCCTGCTGGCTGCGGAGCGCCGGTCTGCTCGGTTGTCTGCCACCGTCCGCAATTTGCAACGGCGCTGGCGTGAAGCCAATTGGTCACCATGCACCTCGCTGGTGGTTTACGCGGGAGGGCAACCGTCATGATGCCTCCACTCGACGAGGGGACGGTGATGACGGCGCTGGTGTTTGCGGCGCTGATCTTTGTGGCGGGCATGTTGCTGGGCTCGGCATTGACGACTTGCTGGCATGAGAGCGTGGCGCGTCGTCGCGGGTTTCGGGTTCAGTGTGTGCCGGAGTTGCATGGCGAGGCGGTGTTTGAAAAGGATGAAGTTGGAAGGATGAAGGATGAAGGCCGGACGGGGAAGTTTGAGCCGATGATCCGTGGTGGGGTGGCGATGGATAACGATGAGACGCGATGGGGGGGGTGTCGCCATGAGTAGGGCTCGAATGACGTTGTTGCCTGCGCCGGAGCATGTGACTCAGGCGGATGCGGATGCGTTGCTCCACAAGCAGGTGCGCGTCGATGCGGAGCGGGCGGGCTGGTTGCGGCCTTGTGCGCAGAAGCCGGGGCAGCGGCGGTCGTTGTTTTACCGGACGTTCGATGTGCGCGAGGTGTCGCGACGGATCGCGGAAGGTGAGTATCCTGGGGTGGCGAGGGAGGCGTCGGCTGTGCTATGAGCATGTATCCGGTGTTGGAGGATGGGACGGTGGGGACGGTGCCGATTGAGTCGGAAGCTGGGGAGCATCGCGGGCTGTTGATCTCGGTGATGGAGCGGGGGAGCGGTGGGGCTGCGGATGTGGGGGGAGATCGACTTCGATGCGGATGAGAAGATCGTGCGGGTGGGCATTCCGCATGATGTGTTTGAGCTTTGGATTACGATGCTGATCGCGTCGGTGAAGCTGTTGACGACGATGCCGCCGCCGGTTGATCCGTTGATCGCTGGGCGGGCGGAGAGCGAAGAGGTTAGAGGTCAGAAGTCAGAAGTCAGTGATGAAGGAGGTGAGTCATGAGCGACTCGAATGTGGAGTTGTTGGTGCTGATGACGGACCGTGATGCGGTGGGTGGTTATAAGCGGGTGCGCGGGCAGGTGACGTTCGACGGGGCGAAGGTGCGGGCGCATACGATCCGGCGTGAGCAGGTGCCGGTGTGGCGTCAACGGCTGGGCGCGGTGCTGCATGAGTTGGATGAACTTGAACGTGCGGAGGTGGTGCCGTCATGAGCACGTATCGCACGAAGTCGAATTATCTTACCCGGCTGCGGCTGGGGTATTGTGTGAGCTGCACTCGGCAGGCGACGCGGGGGGTGCGCTGTGAGGGTTGCGCGGAGAAGAATCGGGCGCGGGCGGCGAAGAACTACGAACAACGGAGGGCAACGGCATGAGTGATCTAGCCTCCCAAGTATTGACGGCGGATGATGTGTTCGTGTCGCACGTGCGGTCGTTGCAGGTGGACGCAGAGCGTGCGCTGGCGGCGATGCGGCGTGGGGACTTCCGTCATGTTCGGGAGTTGTTGGGGGAGAAGCTGCGCGAGCATACGATGCCGGCGCTGGCTTGTCTGAATGAGATCGAGGGGCTGAGAGCGGAGAGCGGAGAGCGGAGAGCGGAGAGCGACCGTGCTCATGTGTTGTTTGAACGTGAGCTGGCGAAGGTTGGGGATGACACGCTAAAGCGTGAACACCGAACGGGGGAGGTGCTGTCATGATCCGAGCCTGGGATGAGAACGTGGGGGGCTTTGTGCCGGTGGATCATCGGTCGCCGGATGTGATTCTGGGCTTGTGGAGAATGCAGGGCAATGAGTGGGAAGCGGGGGAGATGGAGCGCAATGCGGCGGAGTGGGCGGAGGCGTGGGCGGCGATGATCCGGTATGTGTTTTTCAATGCGCGATCGCTGGCGGAGTGCTGTGCGTTGTTCGGGCTGGCGTGCTCGGCGGTGAAGGCTGCGCGGTATGATTGCATGATCGGTGCGAAGCATTTGGATGCTTGCCGGTCGATTGGGACGAATCGGTGGCCGAAGCATCGGAAGGTGTTCGGGGTGGCGTGGTCGGAGATCTTTGATCGGGAGAAGTCGATGATGGGGCACACGTCGATGGAGGAGCTGTTAAAGGATGAAGGTGGAAGGATGAAGGATGAAGGGGGAACAGGGAACGGGGATGGCCGGCGGGCGGCATTGAATGCGATCATGATGGCGTCTTGGCGGGATGTGGTGACGAACAAGTGGGCTCCGAATGTGATGGAGGCGTTCAAGACGTTCGCGAGCATGGCGGCGCAGGATTCGGGATCACTGGGGCAGGTGTCACAGAGGGAGTTCGCGCTGGGATTTGCGCAGACCAGGGCGGCGTTCTCGGCACGGGTGGCGCGGTCGGTGAAGCAACGGCTGAGATCGGCTGGGATGCTGGGGACGACGGTGGCAGGGGGCAAGAGCGCGACGGCGTGCAAGACATACGCAGCGGTGCAGATGGGCAACACGAGCAAGGCTTCGGCCTCGTGGAATGAGGAGGAGAAGCTGGCGCATTTGGAAGCCTTGCATGGGTTGCGTGAGGATCATGGCCGGATGCCGGTGAAGGCGGAGTTCAGGGGCAATGCGGCGAAGACGCGGGCGATCTTGAAGGCGCTGCATGAGGAGGCGGAGCGGCGGAGGCTGGGGCTGTGAGGGAGGGGAGACTTGGAGACGGGAGAACAATTCAAATTCAACACAGATCAAAAAATCATGAGCACGAGCACGACAACAACGACAACGAAGACACGTCACATCAATGTGAATATGGTGGAGCCGAATCCGGTGAACCGGAAGACGTTCCATGATAACGAACTGCGGGCATTGGCGGATTCGATGGATGAGCTGGGGCAACTCGATGATGTGCATGTGATCGCGCTGGAGGGTGGGAAGTTCCGGTTGGTGATCGGGGAACGGAGATGGCGCGCGGCGAAGTTGTTGGGATGGCCGACGATCCGGGCGCAGGTGATGGACATGGATGACGAGGAGGCGATGTTCATCGTGCTCGGGCATCAATTGACCACGGTAGATTGGCCGGCGTCGGAGAAGGGGTCGGCGATTCTGGCGATGTATGATTTGCGCGATGAGGGGAAGCGTATTTACACGCTGCGGGAGATCGCGGATCGGCTGCATGTGACGGCGGCATCGGTGATGCATTGGGCGGCGTGTGCGCGGTGTCCGGTGGAGCTGCGGATGGCGATTGATGCGGGCGAGGTGTCGATGAAGACGGCGGCACTGGTGATGCAACTCGGGGATGAGGATCAACAACGGCAGGCGGCGGCGATGATTCTGCGGCCTACGGGGAAGCTGACGCCGATGTCGCTGGCGGAGGCGGCGGTGTTGATCGAGACGCACTTCTGCCGGTCGCTGCGGTCGGTGTCGTTTGATAAAAAAAATGACACCCTGGTGAAGCGCCAGAAGGATGCGAATGGCTCGGAGTATGGCGGGGCGTGTGCGACGTGCGCGGCGTGCTCGGCAACGCGCGAGGGATGGGAAGGCGGGCCGGGGAGTGTGATGACTTGCTTCCGCGTGGCGTGCTTTAACGAGAAGGTGAAGGCATCAGCGGAGCAGGTGAAGGCGCAGGCGCTGGCGCGTGGGGCGACGCTGTTGACGGCGTCGGAGGTGCGCGAAGTGTTTGATCGGAAGACGGGGGAGATCATCGAGGTCAGCGGGTATCGTGACATGGATGCGAAGGCTGATCCGGCGTTGGAGGGGCACTGTGATGAGTCGAAGATGAAGACGTGGCGGGTGCTTTTAGAGGATGAAGGCGGAAGGATGAAGGATGAAGTGAAGAAGCCGAAGGTGGCGATTTACTTCGCGATCAATCCGATCTCGGGTGCGGGCGTGGAGTTGGTGAAGTGGGAGGAGGCGTTCGCGGCGGTGAAGGGGGTGAAGACGGGGGCGGTGGAGACAGAGGTCAGAGATCAGAGGTCAGAGGTCAGTGGGCCGGTGGTGGTGGAGGATGTGACTGATCCGACGTGGGATGAGTCGGCGGAGCGGAAGAACAAGAGCGAGATGGCGCGCGATGCGAAGGTGGAGCGCAAGCGTTTGATGGAGTTGATGGGCGGGCTTCACGATGGGCTGGTGAAGGCGCTGGAGTCGGGTGACGAGATGGCGGTGCAATGGCTGGTGATGAATACGCTGCCGTCGTTGCTGCGCGGGGATGTGGAGAAGCTGATGTGTGAGTCCTATGACTCACTGGAGGCGGTCGATGCGGTGTTACTGGCGGAACGGGCGGCGCAGTGCTTTAGCGCGCATGAACAACTGGCGGTGCTGCTGTGCTCGGCGGTGGCGGGTGCGTGCGTGCAAAGCGGGGCGCGATGGGAGCCGTGGGAGCGGTGGGAAGCGATCAGAGGAAAGGATGAAGGTGGAAGGATGAAGGATGAAGAGATGAGTTTGGAAGAGCTGCGCGCGGAATTGGAGAGGGCGAAGGAGAAGTTCAATGCGGTGTCGCGAACAGCGAATGCGCGGCGGATGCAATTGACGCGGTTGATCAAGAAGATGGAGGGCAAGGGCGATGAGTGATCGGCGTGAACAGTATTTGAACTTCCTGCGCCGGAAGATGCCGCGTGCGGAGTTGGCGGGGTTTGAGCCGCCTTCGAGGTGCGAGCCGTCGTTGTTTCCGCATCAGCGGGACATTGGCGAATGGGCTTGCCGTGGGGGAAGGCGGGCGGTGTTCGCGAACTTCGGGCTGGGCAAGACGCGGATGCATTTGCAGATCGCGAAGTGGGTGCATGAGCACACGGGCGGGCGATACTTGATCGTGGCTCCGCTGGGGGTGCGTCAGGAGTTCACGAGGGTGGATGCGCCGGCGCTGGGGATGTTGCTGGAATATGTGCGTCACGATGCAGACATCGCGGCGAGCAAGTCGCCGTATCTAATCACGAACTATGAACGGGTGCGTGATGGCGATGTGTCGTTGTCGTTGTTTGCGGGCGCTGGGCTGGACGAGGCGAGTGTGCTGCGGTCGTTTGGCTCAAAGACTTATCAGACGTTTTTGGATGCGTTTGCGGAGGTGCCGTATCGCTATGTGTTCACAGCGACGCCATCACCGAACCGGCTGAAGGAGTTGATTCATTACGCGGGGTTTCTCGGTGTGATGGACACGGGCGAGGCGCTGACGCGGTTCTTCCAGCGCAACTCGGAGCAGGCGAATGATCTGACGTTGTATCCGCACATGGAGGGGCAATTCTGGTATTGGTTATCGACGTGGGCGGTGTTTTTGCAACGGCCATCCGACCTCGGTTACAGTGATGATGGCTATGATCTGCCACCGATGAAGGTGCATTGGCACAAGGTCGATGTGGATCATCGCAAGGCATGGGCCTTGCATGATAGCTGGGGGCAACGGCAGTTGTTTCAAGATCAATCGACGGGACTCGCTGAGGGTGCGGTGATCAAACGCGAGACGATCAGCGCGAGGTTGGAATGCGCGATGGAGATCATGGCGGGCGACTCACCGGCGAAGCATTGGTTGCTGTGGCATGATTTGGAGAAGGAGCGTGAGGCAATTGCGAAGGCAATACCGGATGCGGTGTGCGTGTGGGGCACGCAGGAGTTGGAGACGCGCGAGGATCGTATCTTGGCCTTTGCGCGCGGGGAGTCGCGCATTCTGGCAACGAAGCCGGTGATCTCGGGGAGCGGGTGCAACTTCCAACGGCACTGCGCGGATGCGATCTTCCTCGGAGCTGGCTACAAGTTCAACGACTTCATCCAGGCGGTGCATCGGGTGTATCGCTTTCAGCAAACGCGGGAGGTGAATATTCACATCATTTACAGTGAGAGTGAGTCGTCGGTGATGGAGACGCTGAAACGGAAGTGGAAGCAACATGATGAGCTGATGGCGACGATGAGCGCGATGCTCAGAGAGCACAAATTAACCAACTTGGAGGCGTGAATGAGCTGGCATTATTCGCAGGCGCTGGAGGCGGCATACTTGGGGGCAAACTCCTTGGATGGCGCACCGTGTGCGCTGTGGAAGTCAATGCCTTCTGCGCCAGACGACTCATGCAGCGACAAAATGAAGGGCACCTGCCACCGTTCCCCATTTGGGATGATGTTTGTTCCTTCGATGGACGTCGATGGAGGGGAGTTGTTGAAGTGGTATCGGGCGGTTTTCCTTGTCAGGACATCAGTGCCAGCGGCAAGGGCGCAGGAATCACGGGAGAGCGAAGCGGATTGTGGAAAGAGATGTCGCGCATCATTGGCGAGGTGGGACCGCGCTACGTGCTCGTGGAGAACTCACCAATACTCACTTCTCGGGGACTTGGAGTTGTTCTCGGAGACCTGGCCTCGCTGGGGTATGATGCGCGATGGGGAGTGCTGGGAGCTGCCGACGCCATCTGGCGTGCTGGCGATCCGTGCGCGGATCACGAGCGCCATCGAATCTGGGTTCTTGCGACTGCCCACGCCGCGCGTGGCGGATGGGGAGCGATACGGAACGGCTCCGAAGGACTCATGGAACCGGCAGATGACGGCAAACCTTTTGAGGGATTACGTGCAGCGGTTTCCGACACCCCAATCGAGGGATTGGAAGGATTCGGGCATGAAACAGGGGGGGCGTCACTCTCCCAACCTGGGGACCATTGTGATGCAACTGGAAGCTCAGAGGTATGCGACGCCAGCGAGTTCGGACGGGACGCGCGGAGGAACGATGATCACGGAGAAGATGTCCGGGCAGAGCCTGCGGCAACAAGTTGGTGGGCCTCTGAATCCGGAGTTCCACGAGTGGCTAATGGGATGGCCAATCGGGTGGACCGCATCAGCGCCACTGGCAACGGACAGGTTCCGGCAGTGGTTAAGCTTGCATGGGAAACACTAATCAAACTCACTTTATGAAACTGATACGAACACTTGGAGTAGATCGGAAGGAAGCATGTGGCCAGCGGTGGCGGTTGATTCACAATGACTGTGTGATGGAGTTGCAGGAGTGGAATGAGAACGAGGTGGATATGATTTGCTCGTCGATTCCGTTCGGCACGCAGTATGAGTATTGTCCTTCGTTGAATGACTTCGGGCACAACCCGAGCAATGCTGAGTTCTTTGAGCAGATGGACTTTCTGGTTCCCGAACTTCATCGGGTGCTGAGGCCGGGACGCATCGCGGCGATTCATGTGAAGGACCGGATTCAGTTCGGCAATGTGACGGGGTTCGCGGTGCCAACGGTGGAGCCGTTCAGTGATCACACGACGGCGGCGTTCACGAAGCATGGCTTCAAATTGCTGGCGAGGATCACCATCGACACGGATGTCGTGCGCGAGAATAATCAGACGTATCGGCTCGGATGGAGTGAGAACGCGAAGGATGGAACAAAGATGGGTGCGGGGATGCCGGAGTATGTGCTGATCTTTCGGAAGCTGCCGAGTGATTTGGCGAATGCGTATGCGGATTTGCCGGTGACGAAAAGCAAGGATAGCTACACGCGTGCTGACTGGCAGATCGACGCGGCGGGATTCTGGCGCAGCGCGGGGGATCGGTTGCCGGATCCTGCGATCATGCGGAACATGAGCATGGAGGACATCAAACGGCTGTGGGTGGAATTCTGCGGGCGTGGTGGCTACGACTTCGCGCAGCATGTGGAGCTGGCGAAGGCGCTGGAGGAGATCGGCAAGCTGCCTTCGAGCTTTATGCTGTTTCCGCCGATCTCACGCCATCCCGATGTGTGGACGGACATCGCGCGGATGCGGACGTTGAACACGGAGCAGGCTCGGCGCAACGAGGAGAAGCATGTGTGCCCGTTGCAACTGGATATTATTCAACGGCTGATCACGCGATACTCGATGGAGGGCGAGACGGTGTATGATCCATTCATGGGCATCGGCTCGGTGGGATATCAGGCGCTGAAGATGCGAAGGAAGATGATCGGCACGGAACTCAATGAGGAGTATTGGCGTTTCAGCGTGGGCTACGCGGAGGCGGTCGAGGCGGAGATGGATGTGCCGACGTTGTTTGATTTGAACTCATTGGGGAGGGCGGCATAGCTGCCATGACACCGAGTGTTGATTTGGCGTCGCTGCGGGAGCGGGTGCGCGATGCGGTGGACTGGCCGTTGGTGGCGTCGTGCCTTGGTTGGGTGATCAAGCAGGTAGGGCCGAACAAGTGGACGATGTGTTGTCCATTTCATGTGGAGAAGTCGGCGTCGTTTGTGATGGGCGGTGATGGTGGTTCGTTTCGGGATCGGTGTCACTGCTTTGGGTGCGGTGATGCTGATCATGATTTTTTCGGCGTTTGGCAGGCGGTGCGTGGGGTGAATCATTTGCAGGCGGTGAAGGACTTGGCGGGGCTGGCTGGGGTGCAGGAGGGAGAGCTGCGGTTCGAGAAGCCGAAGGCGCGGCCAATGCGGACGCCGGAGAGGCGGCTTGATGATGATGCTGCGTCGCGCGAAAAACCGTCACTGCCGTCACTGTTTCAGGCGAAGCGTGAGGATTGTGAGTTGATCGCGAAGTCGCGGGGGGTGGACGTGGAGGCGGTGTGGATCGCGTCGCGGATTCATAAGCGGGTGGCTGTGATTGACCGGTGGCCGTTGTATGAGTCGAAATGGGATCATCAGTGGCGTGCGCGTGGGACAGAGGTGCATCGGTCATGGGTGGCGATTGATGAGACGCGCAATGTGGCGGAGTTTCGGCGACTCGATAATGGCATGTATTCGCGCGCGGATGGCTCGGCGCTGAAGGTGTGGAGCACGAAGGGGAAGAGTTGGCCGTTGGGTGCGGCGCAGATCGGGGATCGGAAGCGGGTGTTGCTCGTTGAAGGTGGGCCGGACATGCTGGCGGCATATCATTTTTTGAAGATGTGGCATACGATGCGGAGGCCACTGTTGCAGGATGTGGCGGTGGTGTGCATGTTGGGGGCGAGCAATCGGATCAGAGAAGATGCGTTGGCGTTTTTCAAAGGGTGCCGGGTGCGGATCATGGTGGATGCGGATACACCGAAAGATGATGAGACGAAGGGGAAACGGAAGCTGACGGGACTGGAAGCTGCGAAGCGATGGAGTGATCAGTTGACGGAAGCGGGTGCGGCGGTGGCGTGCTTTTACGTGGGGGATGTGTTTGAGCCGGATGATGAGGTGGCGTGGCATGAGGGGTCGTTGAAGGCGGCGGAGATGCGGGTGATCGAGCCGGGGTATGTGAAGCGGGACGGTTCGAAGGTGAAGGATACGAATGATCTGGCGGCGTGCTCGGATGACATCCTGAGGTGTGATGATGTGCGTCGGGCTTTCACGGATTGGGATTTTTGAACGGGCAACAACAACAACGGAGGAACTACTTATGAAGAAGGTTATGCAGGCGAATGGAGGCAGTCGAATGAGGGTTGGGCGGACTCGGGCTTGATTGTATATGGCTAAAAAACAAGCATCAAAAAGGCATGGGAAGGTCTACAAGAAGGGGGACGGGGCGGCTGCGTTCGCGGCTGGGGATGCGGTGGGGCCGAAGTTTTTTGATGCGAAGGAGGTGGCGGAAGAACTGGGGGCGTGGTGGCTGAGCGGCAAGGATAAGTTTGTGATTCAGTCGTCGGATGGTCGCTGGCATGAGTGGTCGCAGCAGGCTTTGATTGATGCGATGCGTGCGTTGCCGGGGCGACTGGTGCAGATCAAAGCACGCGAGGGTGAGCAGGTGAGCGAGGCGAAGCAGGTGTTGCTTTATTTGCGGCGCGAGCGTGCGCTGGATTCGCTGATGCACGCGCTGCCGGGGTATCGTGAGGGGTTATATCGACTGCCGAGCAATGAGGTGGTGATGATCAAGTCATCGCCTTCGTTGATCACGCCGGCGGCTGGTGAGTGGCGGACGATTTATCGGATCGTGATGGGGATGTTAGGAGCGGACGGCTCAACGGAGGAGGTCGATCAGACGGCGTATTTCTGGTCACTGTGCAAGTGTTGGGAGTCGGCGTATCGCGATGGAACGCCGGACATTGGTTGGAAGAAATCCCACGCGGTGATCTTCGTGGGGCCGGATGGGTGTGGGAAGAATTTGTTGCAAGAATTGATTCTGACGCCGCTGGTGGGGGGTCGGTTCGCGAACCCGCGCAAGTGGTTGATGGGCGAAGATGAATACAACTCGGACATCATGGTGGAGCACTTCGCGTTGTCGGAGTTGCCGGGGTCGCAACGGATGGAGGATCGGACGAAGTTCGCGGAAATCTTGAAAGAGATCATCGCGAACTCAGAGCTGCGGGTGAGGTTGATGCGTGTGGAGCCGACGCGGTTTCGGCACTTTATTCGCATCTCGATTTCGGTGAATGACGATCCTTCGACGATGAGACAGTTGCCGGTGGTGGCGTCGGGGTTTGGGGACAAGATCAACATTTTCAAGTGCAGGAGGTCGATCTTGCCGATGGTCGGTGATGGGGTGGACGAGGACGGTGAGCCGATCGAAGATGGCGATGATGGGGCTGGCTCGGAGCGTGCTTTAGCCGCGGCGATTCAACGTGAGATGCCATCGTTCATTCAATGGCTGCGCGATGATTGGAAGATCCCGGATGCGCTGGTGGCGTTCGATCCGGGGAAGGCGAATCCAAAGAGATTCGGGTTTCGGGCGTATCATCATCCGGCGATCACGGAGCAGCTTTATGAAGAGACGGGGGCGGCGCAGGTGCTGCGTTTGATCGACATGGCGGAGTTCAGCGCGGGGCCGATGGATGATGCGTGCAAGCTGTGGGAGATCGCGGATGAGCGTTACAATTGTCGGGCGTTGCCGACGCGCAACCGATGGTGGGGCAATGCCGAGTTGCTTCAGCAGCTTTTGACAGGAGACACGGAACTTGTGTCCTCCGTTGCATTACTCGCCAAGAAGCTCTTCTCTCACGTGGGGTGTCATCGCGAACTGATGAATTTGGCGAAGACGGAAATGGACGCCAAGGGTGTGGCCGGGGCGCGGGTGTTTCGTGATCCGAAGCTGACGAAGACTTCGGAATTTCGAGGTTTTTGGATTCATCCGCCGGTGAGTTGAGTGAACGCGCGTGGCGAGGGGGCGCGTTTGGAAATGCGGCTTGTGTGACAGCGCTACGCGCACAAGGCGTCACTGCCGTCAGGATACAAGCCTAGTGTTATGGGCGGTGTGGCGATTTGATGACGCTTGGACATGCAGAGGTGCGGTATTGGTGCGGGCAAGCGAGGTTTCTGTGTTGAGTATTTGAATTGAATGGTTGGTTGAATAACTAATGTCAGACTGTCATCGAATTAGTGGAAGCCTTGTGTGGCGTGGTTGCGACTGTGACGGCAATGGTGGGCGTGTGCGTCAGCTGTTGGCATATTCGCACAAATGAGAGGTAAGGAATCTTTTGTTAACGCGCGGGAAGAAATGGTTAAAACGTCG
>Ga0228698_1001010_pt1 | contig 15386 bp, 15 predicted proteins | sample McNCre117_Aug_MG_FD_178015 | JGI IMG/M metagenome (GOLD analysis project Ga0228698, IMG submission 178015) | Freshwater microbial communities from McNutts Creek, Athens, Georgia, United States - 1-17_Aug_MG | ecosystem: Environmental > Aquatic > Freshwater > Creek | place: USA: Georgia...
CAAAAACACAGAAAGGAGAGGCCCCAGATGTAGACTTATCCACAATCGAGTAGCCAAAATTACCAATTAACCAGGTGGCTCAATGTTCGATTGGAATCTGGCTCAGTTGGACGCTGGAATCAACAGCAATTGAAGATGGATGTTTCGCGAGAGGTGTCACCTCAATTTTCATAAATGGAAACAGTGGAAGTTTTGAGAGTGTGTCGTGTAATTCATCGTTGCTGGCCACATCAAACACACTGTAGTTGGCGTACTCACCCACCACCCGCCACAGATGGGGCCATTTGCCTTCATGTTGCAGTGCCTGTGAATAGGCCTTCTCTTCGGCCTTGATGCGCGCGGCCTCGTCGGGCGACAGGCTTGTGGGAATATTGACCACCATGTGGACGAGGTACAGCATTGGATTTCCTTGTAAGTAATGGTGCGTGTTTAAGCGCTTGGCGCGCCCGCCAGAAATTGCAGCACGGCACTGGTGAAGGCCTGCGGGGCCTCCAGATTCGACAGATGCGAGGCCTGCAGCACTTCAGTATGGGCATGGGCCATAGCGGCTTGCATGGCATGCGCGTCGGCCACGGTAGTGACCGGGTCAAACGCACCCGCAATCAGCAAGCTAGGGACTGTGATGTGGCCCAAGTCCGCACGCAGGTCTGAGTGGGCCAGGGCTTCGCAGCACGCGGCGTAGCCCTCCGGGCTGGTCGCCGCCAACACCGCTTGGATAGCCCGCACCGTGTCGGGGTGTGCACGCACAAAATCAGGGGTGAACCACCGCCCCGGTGCGGAATCGGCCAGAGCCTGCATGCTCTGACCACCACTCTGCCGAACCGCAGCAGCACGCTCGGCCCAGCCCTGCACGGTGCCAATACGCGCGGCGCTATTGCACACCGCAAGAGCCTGCAAGCGCTCACCGGCATGCACGCCCAGCCAGAGGCCAATGTGGCCGCCCATGGACACGCCGCAAAACGCCGCCTTGGGCACCTCCAAGGCATCCAGTATCGCCAGCACGTCCTGACCCAAATCCGCAATGGTGTACGGCCCTGGAGTGACGACGCTACCGCCATGGCCGCGCGTGTCGTAGCGGACCACGCGGTGACTTTGTGCAAAAGCACCTACCTGCGGCGCCCACATGTCCAGCGTGGTGCCCAGCGAGTTGCTCAACACCAGCGGCGGGGCGGCAGCGTCTCCGGCTACCGCCACGCGGAAGGTACCCCGCGCGGTGTTCAAGACACGAGTAGGCGACGGTGTGGCAGTGTGTGTCATGCGACTCAGGCTCCGCGGATTGCCGGGCGGGCAGTGACGCCGCTGAGCCCAGCGACGGCTGCAGGCCGGCGCTGGCTCACGATAAACACGCCGATGGCCAGGGCTGCCACCAGCCCGGGGATGGCGAACACCAAAAAGTTCATGTTCAGAGGCAAAGCCGCCGCCATCAACGAGCCGCCCAACAGTGGCCCAACGATGGCACCGGTGCGGCCGATGCCCGAGGCCCAACCCAAGCCGGTGGAGCGGATCGACAGCGGATAGAACTGCGCCGTGTTGGCGTACAGCAAAATTTGCGTACCGATGGTGGTGGCACCGGCGATGGCGATCAACAAATAGAGCACAGGCATGGGACTGTTAAAACCCAGCAACGCAATGGCCACGGTGCCCACCGTAAAGTACGCAGCCACCACCTTGGGCAGGTTGTAGCGGTCACCCAACCAGCCGCCGGAAATCGCGCCCACCACGCCACCAAAGTTCAGCATCAGCAGGAAGGACAGGCTCGAACCCAGGCTGTAGCCCGCATTGGCCATGAGCTTGGGCAGCCAGGAACCCAGCGCGTACACCATCAACAGGCAGCAAAAGAAAGACAACCAGATCATCAAGGTGCCCAGCGTGCGGCCGTCTTTAAACAGATCCAACATAGGTGCACCTGCGGGCTTCACGCCGGACTGCACTAACTGCGTATCAGGGGCAATTGCCACACCGGGCGCAACCTGACCCAACACGCCACGGGCTTGGTCTGATTTGCCTTGGCGCAGCATAAAACCTACGGACTCCGGCAGCTTCCACACAATCAGCGGTAACAACACCAAGGGTACAGCTGCTGCGAAAAACATCGACTGCCAGCCAAAGCGTGGCAGCATGTAAATGCCCAACCCGGCACACAACACACCGCCCAAGGAATAGCCACTGAACATGATGGCGACTAAAGTGCTACGGGAGCGCTTGGGGGCGTATTCATTCATTAATGCCACAGCGTTGGGCATGAGGCCGCCACAACCTAAACCTGCGATGAAACGGAAGATGCCGAACTCGGTAGGCGAGCTGGCAAAGCCACTGAGAAAGGTGGCCACACTGAAGCCCACAAAGCTTATGACAATGCCTTTTTTGCGCCCGATACGATCTGCCAACGGACCGAAAATAAAGGCACCGAACATCATGCCAAACAAGGCATAGCTGCCCAAAGCACCGGCTTGCACCGGGGACAGCGCCCACTCTTTCATGAGTGCGGGCAGCACGACACCGAAGATAAAAAGGTCGTAGCCATCAAAAATCAGCAGCATGGCGCAGAGGCACATCACCATCCAATGGAAGCGCGTAAACCGCGCGTTATCAATCACCTCGTTGACGTCTAAAGTTTTCATGTTGTCTCCTGTTGTTATGTGTTGGTGGGCCTGTTAGCCCTGGTCGCCGCCACCCACAGGGAGCACGGTGCCGGTGATGTAGGACGCGCGGTCGGAGGCCAGAAAGAGAATGGCCTCGGCCTGCTCGTCGAGCGTGCCGTAACGCTTCATCAAGGTGCTGGACACGGTTTGGTCCACGATCTCCTGGTACCACACCTTTTCTTTTGCGCTGGGGCGCGCAGTGTTGCGGGGCACCCGGCGCGGTGGTGCTTCGGTACCGCCGGGGGCCACTGCATTGATGCGGATACCCCGCTCGCCGTTTTCAAAAGCCAGGCAGGCGGTCAATGCGTTCACACCGCCCTTGGCCGCGCCATAGGGCACGCGGTTCACGCTGCGGGTCGCAATGGAGGACACATTGACAATCGAGCCCTTTTTCTTCTTGAGCATGTAGGGCAATACCGCGCGGCAGCACCACAGCGTGGGAAACAGCGAGCGGCGCACTTCGGCCTCAATTTCCTGCGGGTCGTAGTGCTCAAAGGGCTTGGTCCAGATGGTGCCGCCCACGTTGTTCACCAGTATGTCGATACGACCAAAGGCTTTGAACGTCTTGGCTGCCGCTTGCTCTGCACCCTCGAATTGCTCAAGGTCGGCCTCCATCGAAATGACATCATTGGTGGCTGACAAGCGCTGGCGCAGCTCATGCACCAGCGGTGATCGGTCCACCAGCGCCAGGCGCGCACCCTGCGCGGCTGCCAGCTCGGCCACCCGCTCACCAATGCCTTGTGCGGCTCCGGTGATCAACATGACTTGGCCTTTGAATATTTCGCTCATAGTGCAGCCTCCAAGAGGGTGCCGCTCGCCACTACGGTGGTCGCAGACGCAAATTTTTCGTAATAAAAATGCGCGGGCGCGATGGCCGCAGCAGTGAAGTGCTTTTGCACCGCGTCCACCATGGGTGGCGGGCCGCACAGGTACACATCCACGTTGCCTTGGTGCAAAACCTCGGGCGGCATGTGCTGGGTGACATAGCCCTGACGGGCATGGGCGGTTTGCGGGTCTGCCACGCAGGTGGTGAAGGTAAAGCCCGGAATGTGCGCAGCGTAGTCTTCCAAGCGGTCCACCATCACCAAATCCTGATCGCGCGTCACGCCATAAATCAGGTGAATCGGGTGGGCAAGCTCCTGCGCGGCCAGTACTTCCAGCATCGACAGAAACGGCGCCAAGCCGGTGCCACCTGCTAGCAACAACAGAGGGCGGTTTACCGGGCGCAGATAGAAACTTCCCAAAGGCCCAGTGATATTGAGCGATTGCCCTGGCTGCGCACCCGCAAGCCAAGTGCTCATCAGCCCACCCGGTACTTGCTTGATCAGAAAACGCATACGCGGGGCGCTCGGTGCCGAGCTGAACGAGTACGAGCGGTGTTGCGCCGAACCGGGCACACCAATATTGACGTACTGCCCCGGCAAGAACGCGAGCGCATCGGGCCCGCTATCCAGCACCAGCTCAAATGCGGCATCGTCAAAGCGCGTCACCTCGCGCACCGTGGCAGCAAACTGGGCGGTACCGGTTTTGCAGGCTGTCGAAGGCACCGGCACCGCAATCACGCAGTCCGAGCGCGGCACCATCTGGCAGGTCAGCACCAAGCCGCCCTCGGCTTCTTCTTGCGTGAGGGCATCGTCAATGAAGTCGCTGCCCATGTCGTAGCTGCCGCTCTCCGCCCGGCATTTGCAGGTGCCGCATACGCCGTCCGAGCAGTCCATGGGCAGGTTGATTCGCTGTCTGAAAGCACTGTCGAGCACTTTTTCAGTGGCACCGCAGTCGATAAAACGGGTCACGCCGTCTTCGAAGTTCAGTGCAATGCGGTAGCTTGTCATCCGGATTTCTCCTCGGCTTTACAGGTGGTAAATGTCCACAACCTGGCGGATGTAGTCGTCTTTGAGGATGATCTTTTTGCGCGTGATGCGGTAGCCGCCATCGGCATGCTCCCGCAGCGTCAGAAAAGTGGTGCCGAAGAAGTGGCTGGTTTCCTTGTAGCGGTGGCTCAGCGTGTGGAAGTTGTAGCGAATCTCCACTGCGTCGCCCTGCTGCTCCAGCACCTCCACATTGCTCACCATGTGGCTGGTGCGCGGCTCGGGCATGGAGGCACTGGAACGCTCGGTCTGGATGCGAAAGACACGGTCTTCCAGGCCATTGCGATTGGGGTAGTAAATCAGCGAGATCTGACTTTGCGGATCGTCGGTGAGCTGGTCGTCATCGTCCCAGGCGGGCATCCAGTACTCCGCCTCGGGGGCATACAGATCTAACCAAGCCTCCCAGTTGCGGTCATCCAGGTAGCGGGCTTCGCGGTAGATGAAGGCACAGATATCTGCATAGCGGGCGCTCATGGCTGGGCTCCTTCGCGCTCGGCTTGCACGGCTTTGCGCATGGTCTGCGCCCAGTAGTTGTGCTGGCACACAAACAAACCCTCGTCTTCACTGCGCCCCCCGCTGATCTGCGGGTTCATGCCCATGGCCTTGGCGTTTTCATCGGGGCCGGACGTCCACAGTGGCGCACCGCGGCTCAAGTCATTCCAAGGGGCGGCTTTACCGGCGTAGCCCACTTGGCAGGAGCGGAACTCTTCCAGGTCATCCGCCGTTCCCATGCCGGACACATTGAAGAAGTCTTCGTACTGGCGGATACGGGTCGCGCGGTCTTCGGCACTTTCCCCTTTCGGTGCAAAGCAGTAGATGGTGATCTCTGTTTTGTCCACGCTGATGGGGCGGGTCACCCGAATCTGAGTGGAGAACTGGTCCATCAAATACACATTGGGGTAGAGGCAGAGGTTGCGTGTCTGGTTGACGATCAGGTCGGCCTTGGCCTCGCCCAGGCGGGCCTTGATTTCCTCGCGCTGCTTGAAAACCGGGCGCACCTCCGGGTTCATCGTCTTGGTCCACAGAAGGATGTGGCCGTTCTCAAAGCCATACACACCGCCGACGCTTTTGCTCCAGCCATTGGCGTCTACCGCCTTGGTGCCGCCGTCTTTGCGGCGGCCCATGGTGGCCGCGTAGTTCCAATGCACCGAGCTGACGTGGTAGCCATCGCTGCCGTTTTCCATTTGCAGCTTCCAGTTACCGTCATAGGTATAGCTGGAGTTGCCACGCAACACTTCCAAGCCGTTGGGGGCCTGGTCAACTATTTGGTCGATGATGACTTTTGTGTCGCCAAGGTAGTCTTGCAGTGGCTGCACATCGGCATTCAGGCTACCAAACAAGAAGCCTTTGTAGCTCTCGAAGCTAGCCACCTTTTTAAGGTCATGCGAGCCTTCTTTGTTGAACTGCACCGGGTACTCGGTAGTCTTTTCGTCTTTCACCTTGAGCAGCTTGCCGGTGTTGCCAAAGGTCCAGCCGTGGAAGGGGCAGGTAAAGCTGCCCTTGTTGCCGTGCTTTTTGCGGCACAGCATGGCACCACGGTGCGCACAGGCATTGATGACGGCATTGAGTTTGCCGTCCTTGCCACGGGTAATCACAATGGGCTGGCGCCCAATGGTGGTGGTGAAGTAGTCGTTGATCTCCGGAATCTGGCTCTCATGTGCCAGATACACCCAGTTGCCTTCGAAGATGTGCTTCATCTCCAGCTCAAACAAGGCGGGATCGGTGAAGATGTCGCGCCGGCAGCGGTATACACCGTTGGCATGGTCGTCTTGCAAAGCATCGTCGAGCAACTTCTCAACGTCGCTGTGCGCTTGTGCCGGGTTTGCTAGGGTGGCGGTCATGGTCATAGCCAGTTCCTCTTGAATTGGCAGTTGCTTCAGGCCGCCAAACGGGGGCGATCCACCAACTGGTTGTCTACACCGTTGACCAGAGCGCTGAGCGTGATGTCAAACACGATCTCGGCAAAGGGACCATTCAGACCGTTCGCCTGGATGCTGGCCGCATCGCTGCGCTCTACCAGTGCGGGCACCAGGCCTTCGCGGGTGGCGTAGGCAAAGTCGTCGTTCACCAGAGGGTCGCCATCGATGTTGATTTGCGTCGTCAGCTTGCGGTGACCAGCAGCAGATACAAAGAAGTGAATGTGCGCAGGGCGGTTACCGTGGCGGCCCAACTGGTTGAGCAGTGCTTGTGTGGGGCCATCGGGCGGGCAACCGTAGCCTTGGGGCACGATGCTCTGGAATTTGTAGCGGCCTTGGGCATCGGTGATGATGGTGCGGCGCATATTGAAGGCCTTCTGCTCGCCTGTGGGGTCGAAGTGCGAGTAGAAGCCTTTGGTATTGGCATGCCAGACTTCGACCTTGGTGTTCGGCAATGGCTTGCCATCGGCGCCGCGTACGGTGCCGTGCATGATCAGCGTGTGGCCAGCGGTATCGCTGCCATCGTCCAGACGTGCAAATCCTTGGGCCACAGGTGCGCCAGCCACATAGAGTGGGCCTTCGATAGTGCGGGGGGTGCCGTTCACGATGCCCAAGGCGGCATCTTCGGCATCCATGCGCATGTCGAAATAGCGATCCAGACCCAAGCCAGGGGACAGCAAACCGGCTTCGCTGCGCGCGCCCAATTGGTTGACATAGGCCACACCAGCCCAGTATTCGTCGGAGGTGATGTTCAGGTCGTCAATTGCCTTGAACAAGTCCGACAGCAGGCGATGAACAATCGTCTTGGTGCGCGGGTTGCCGCCCGCCTGCGTCAGGCCGCTGGCCAGACGCAAAAAATCTTGAACTTCGGTGGTTTTGAAAATAGATGTGCTCATGCTTGTCTCCTAGGTTTTAGTGGTACGTGAAAAGGGGGGGGGTGAACTCAAATGGGCGCGACTGTGATGCTTACGCTGCTACCGACGCTGATGCGCTTGCGGTCGCGGCGGAAGTGGTTGACGCGGTCTTCATCCAGCGCGATACCCAGGCCGGGGCCGCTGGGCAGCTCCAGATGGAAGTCCTGGTACACCAAGGGCTGGGTCAATATTTCTTCGGTCAGCAACAGGGGGCCAAACAATTCCGTGCCCCAGCGCAATTCGCGGAAGGTGGAGAACACATGGGCGGACGCAATGGAGCCCACGGCGCCTTCCAACATGGTTCCGCCATACAAGGCAATTTGCGCAGCGTCCGCAATGGCGGCCACCTGCTGAGCCGCTTGCAGGCCGCCGGACTGCTCGGTCTTGATGGCAAACACATCGGCCGCACCGGCTTGGGCCAACTGAAACGCAGTGACTGGCCCCATCAACGACTCATCGGCCATGATGGCGATGGGGTAGCGGCCCTTGATGCGGACGAGAGCGTCGGCATGTGCCACGGGTTGCTCAGCCAATTCACAACCGGCATCTGCCAATGCGGCTAAGCCATGTCGGGCTTCCAGCTCGGACCAAGCCATATTGACGTCTACCCGCACGGACGCGGCGTCGCCCAAGGCTTTCTTGATGGCCGCAACGTGGGCCACGTCTTCGCGTACCGATTTGCGGCCGATCTTGAGTTTGAAAATCTGGTGGCGACGGATGGCCAGCATCTGCTGGGCTTCATCAATGTCTTTAGCTGTATCGCCGGAAGCCAATGTCCACGCCACAGGCAGACGATCGTGTAGGCGGCCGCCCAACAACTCCGAGACGGGCAAGCCCACACGGTGGCCCAGTGCATCAAACAACGCGGTCTCGACTGCGCATTTGGCGAACCGGTTTTCGCGGATGGCGTTGCCCAGCAAGGCCATCAGGGCGGATACGCGGTTGGCGTTGGCACCAAGCATCATCGGCGTAAAGTAGGTGTCGATGGCCAACTTCATACCCTCGGGGGACTCGCCGCCATAGGCCAAGCCACCGATCGTGGTGCCTTCTCCCACGCCCACCGTGCCATCCGAGCAGTGCACTCGGACCAACATCAGCGTCTGGCCATTCATGACGGCCATCGACAACTTGTGGGGGCGAATGGTGGGCAGATCCACCAGCAGGGTTTCCACCTTGACGATAGTGACGGTATCCACGGCTGTCAGAGCCTGAGATGCGAGGGGTGTTGTGTGTTGCATGGGGGCAATTGAAAGTCAGCCCCGTTTTTTGATCCAACACCGAATTAGTCTTGTTTAATACCTTTTTTATATAGTCATTGAAATTTCTGTTACAAAACAATGACTTAAGTTTTACTCACCCCTACAAGGTATGGTTTTCCCTTATGGACTTACGTCAGTTGCGCTATTTCGTAGCAGTTGCCACCACTCGGAACTTCACGCGGGCAGCGGAGCAGATGCACATTGCCCAGCCACCTTTGAGCCGCCAAATTCAGCAGCTCGAGGAGGAGCTAGGCGTACAGCTGATCCAGCGCAATAGCCGCCCTGTTCGCCTCACCGAGGCGGGCCGCTTGTTTTACGAACAAAGCCTTCAAGTGCTGCAAAAAGTGGATCAAATGAAGACCGGCGCACGCCAGGTCGGTCTTGGTCAGCGGCAGTCCATCTCGATTGCCTATGTGGCGTCTACGCTCTATGGCGGGTTGCCTATGCTCATTCGCATGTTCCGCCAACGCTACCCGGATACCGATGTGCACTTGGTCGATCTAGGCTCCGTGCAGCAGATGGCCGAGCTGAAATCCGGCCGTATCGATCTGGGGTTTGGGCGGGTACGCACACGCGATGCCTCGGTCGCACGCACGGTATTGCGTGAAGAGCGCCTGGTGCTTGCCCTGCCGCCCAGCTCTCCGCTGGCCGCCGACCGGGGGCGCATTACGCTCAAAGAAATCGCGCAGGAGCGCTTGATCGTATTTCCCAAAGAGCCACGCCCCAGTTATGCCGACCAGGTGCTGAGCCTTTTGCATGACCAGGGTATCCGCGTGGCAGAAGTCCACGAGGTGCGCGAGCTGCAAGCGGCGCTGGGTTTGGTGGCTTGTGAAATGGGAGTGTGCATCATCCCTGCGGCGGCGCGCTTGCGCTCTGACCTCGTCTACCGGCTGATTGATGACGAGCGTGCGACCTCGCCGGTGATTCTCAGCCACCGTCTGAATGACGACGCTTGGTACATCAACGCAATCAAGCAGCTGATCAGCGAGATGTATGCGCAGAACCCGCCGTGGCTAGACGTGGAAACCAATGCTTTCCCCATCGCGACGTCAGCCAAAGAACCAGAGCGCTCGCCGGAGCGGACAACACCCGCGAAGTCCCGCACACGGCCCAGCGTCAAGAAAACTAGCGCCCACTGAGGCGCCAGCTCAGCGCTGCAAGCCGACCATCCGCGAAATCGTCTGCGCTGCCGAGAGCAAAGGCGCGAGCATGGTGTCTTGCATAGCTTGCGCGTTGCTGCGGTTCGCCTGACCGCTGATGTTGAGCGCGGCCAGGATCTGGCCCTTGGCGTTTTGGATGGGCGCTGCCATCGAAATCAGCCCCTCTTCCAGCTCCTGATCCACCAGCGACCATCCTTGCTGCCGAATCTGCGCAATGCGGGCCATGAGCGCGTCCACGTCAACCACGGTGGCCTGGGTGCGGGCCACTGGCCGGGAGTCGAGCAGGCGCTGGCGTAGCTCATCCTCTGGCAAACCCGCTAACAACATGCGCCCCATGGAGGTGCAGTACGCCGGCAAACGCGACCCCACCCCGAGGTTGATACGCATGATTTTTTGGGTCGGCACGCGCAACACGTAAACGATGTCGGTGCCATCCAACACAGCAGCAGAGCAGGACTCTTTCACTTCAGCCACAAGCGCCTCCATCACTGGTTCAGCCAAGTTCCAGAACGGAAGGGACGACAAGTAGGCAAACCCTAAATCCAACATGCGCGGCGTGAGTTGAAACAAGCGCCCGTCGTGGTGCACATAGCCCAGCGTTTGCAGCGTCAACAAGATGCGACGGGCACCAGCACGGGTCAAGCCCGCACGCTCGGCTACCTCCGTCAATGTCTGGCGAGGGGCATCAGCGCTGAAAGACCGGATGACCTCCAAGCCCCGTGCCAGCGATTGCACGTAGCTGTCTCCCGGTTCAGGACTGGTGTTGGCGTCATCAGTGGGGGGCGTAGTCATGGGTGCATTTTGGGGAAGTTGCCTCATTGTAAAAACCATCTTAAAATTCTTTACACGAACTTTTGTTCTTAATTCGAACATTCATCGGCAACGGTGCTTTTCGATATACCCCTCAGGAGACAAATGAATGATTAACAAAATTGCTATGTCCATCGCTGATGCGCTGGCGGGCGTGAAAGACGGTTCCACCGTCATGATTGGCGGCTTCGGCACCGCCGGCATTCCCAACGAGTTGATTTACGGCCTGATTGAGCAAGGCGCCAAAGACCTGACGGTGGTGAACAACAACGCCGGCAACGGCGACACCGGGCTGGCCGCGCTCTTGCAAGCCGGCCGGGTGCGCAAAATCATTTGCAGCTTTCCGCGCCAGGCCGATAGCCAGGTGTTTGATGCGCTCTACCGCAGCGGAAAGTTGGAGTTGGAATTGGTGCCCCAAGGCAACTTGGCGGAGCGGATTCGCGCCGCAGGTGCTGGCGTAGGAGCTTTCTTCTCGCCCACCGGCTACGGCACCGATCTAGCCAAACAGCCCGACGGCTCGCTGCGCGAGACCCGCGAGATCAACGGCAAACACTATGTACTGGAGATGCCCATCAACGCGGATCTGGCCCTGATCAAAGCTGAAGCGGGCGATCGCTGGGGCAACCTGATTTACCGCAAGGCTGCCCGCAACTTTGGCCCTGTGATGGCCATGGCCGCTCGCAAAACCGTGGCCACGGTGCATGAGGTGGTGGAGCTGGGCGCGCTGGACCCTGAGCACATCGTGACACCGGGCATTTTTGTGCACCAAATCGTAAAAATTGACCGCGTGGCCACCCAGGCCGGCGGCTTCAAAAAGGCAGCCTGACCATGACCTACTCCTCCCGCAGTAATGACCAACTGGCCGCCCGTGTGGCGCAGGATATTTTTGATGGCGCCAGCGTCAACCTCGGCATTGGCATGCCCACCCTAGTGGCCAACCACATACCGCAGGAACGTGAAGTGCTCTTGCACAGCGAAAACGGCATTCTCGGCATGGGCCCCGCCCCGCAAGCCGGGCAAGAGGACTACGACCTGATCAACGCCGGCAAACAACCGGTCACGCTATTAGCGGGCGGCGCCTACTTTCACCACGCCGACAGCTTTGCCATGATGCGCGGCGGCCACCTCGATATTTGTGTGCTGGGCGCTTTCCAGGTGTCGGTCACCGGCGACTTGGCCAACTGGAGCACCGGGGAGCCCGGTGCCATTCCAGCGGTGGGCGGGGCCATGGACCTAGCTATCGGCGCCAAGCAGACCTGGGTGATGATGGACTTGCTCACCAAAAAAGGCGAGAGCAAAGTTGTCACTCAGTGCAGCTACCCACTCACCGGCATTGGCTGCGTCAAGCGCATTTACTCTGACCTAGCCACGCTGGCGTGCACGCCACAGGGCTTGAAGCTGATCGACATGGTGGAGGGCTTAACCCTCTCCGAACTGGAGGCACGCATTGGCCTGCCCATTCAACCCTGATTTTAAAAAAGCGAATCACCATGAACCACGCCTATATTTGCGACGCTATTCGCACCCCCTTTGGCCGCTACGGTGGTGCCCTGAGCAGCGTGCGCGCGGACGACCTGGGCGCCGTGCCTCTGCGCGCCCTGATGGCGCGCAACCCGCAAGTGGATTGGGAGGCCATTACCGATGTGATCTACGGCTGCGCCAACCAGGCCGGGGAGGACAACCGCAACGTGGCCCGCATGTCCAGCCTGCTGGCAGGGCTGCCGCTGCAAGTGCCCGGCTCCACAGTCAACCGCCTGTGCGGCTCCGGTTTGGATGCTGTTGGCACTGCGGCCCGCGCCATTAAGGCGGGAGAAGCTACGCTTTTGATAGCAGGCGGTGTGGAGAGCATGAGCCGCGCCCCCTTTGTGATGCCCAAGGCCGAGAGCGCCTTCAGCCGTGCCAACGCCATCCATGACACCACCATCGGCTGGCGCTTTGTCAACAAGCTGATGAAGGCTCAGTACGGCGTGGACTCCATGCCCGAAACTGCGGAGAACGTAGCTACCGACTACGGCATCGGGCGCGAGGCACAAGACTTGATGGCACTAAATAGCCAGCTGCGCGCGGTGGCTGCCCAGCAAGCCGGCCACTTGGCGCGCGAAATCACCCCCGTGTGGGTGCCGCAAAAAAAGGGCGATCCCGTGGCGGTGGACCAGGACGAGCACCCGCGCGCCACCAGCCTAGAAGCCCTGGCCAAACTCAAAGGCGTTGTGCGCCCCGATGGCACAGTCACGGCAGGTAACGCCAGCGGCGTGAATGACGGTGCATGTGCCCTGCTGTTGGCCGATGAGACCACCGCCGCCAAGAACGGCCTGATGCCACGTGTCCGCGTGGTGGGAATGGCCACTGCGGGCGTGGCCCCGCGGGTGATGGGTATCGGCCCTGCTCCTGCCACGCGGAAAGTGCTTGCCCTCACTAGCCTGCGGCTGGAAGACATGGATGTGATTGAACTAAATGAAGCCTTCGCAGCGCAGGGATTGGCAGTGCTGCGCCAACTGGGCCTGCAAGATGACGACCCACGTGTAAACGCCTGGGGCGGCGCCATTGCACTCGGTCACCCATTGGGCGCGTCTGGCGCCCGGTTGGTTACCACTGCTGTAAACCGCTTACACACCCAGGGGGGCCGCTACGCCTTGTGCACCATGTGCATTGGCGTTGGCCAGGGCATCGCCCTCATTGTGGAAAAGATCTAGGTAATATGAGTGGGCAGGCCTAAGAGGCCCGCTCTTCATTCAGGCTAGATGACTCCCCCCTTTGCCTATGGAACCCACAGCTTGCGCTGAAAAAATGCATGTTGATTTGCCGCCACATGCAGAGTATCCGAGCAGTGCAATTGATCCTGTGGAACACCAAGCTGGAGAGCTCGGTTCGCTATCTGGGAATTGAGTCGGAGGAATAAACGAAAGTTTTATCTGCGCCCACCGTGGGATCTTGAGAGTGCACCGGTGAGCCAGTTTCATTCAGGTGCTTGGAAGCGAATATTCACCAAGATCAGCAACTGGTCCAGACCTGCCTCAACATTAAATAGCGGATCCATTTGGTTTGTGAAACAACACAGTAAAACCTACGCGCACAGTAGGCGTGTTCCAGATGACTAAAATCATAAGGCTTTACTTTACGTAGGGCAGCGTTCTCAGGGCAGGGTGAGATTCCCTACCGGCGGTAAAGCAGTAATGCAAGCCCGCGAGCGCCCACGTTCTGCGTGGGGTCAGCAGATCTGGTGTAACTCCAGGGCCGACGGTCACAGTCCGGATGAAAGAGATACGCAGTACTTATCGAGGCTATGCCAGTCAGAGCTTCGCTGTGCTCGTTTGCCCTGATTCTTTGTTCTCAATTGACGAGCCCATGAATCAGTTCACCTTTAATCTTCTACCTCAAAGCACATTCAGACCTCCTCCAAACCGTGTCGACGCGTTAGCTTTGATCTCAGCAGCAATTGACTGCTGTATCGGTTTTGTTTTTTGGAGTTCTAAATGAGTGCAAATGGATTTTCAACAGTACCCGAGTTGGTCGCGGAAATAGCAGCCGGCAAGATGGTCATCCTTGTAGATGACGAAGGGCGGGAAAATGAGGGGGATGTCATTCTTGCTGCCGAGCATGCGACGCCAGAGGCAATTAATTTCATGGCTCGTTTTTGCCGTGGCTTGATTTGCCTCACCTTGACGTCCGAACGTTGCGAGCAACTAGGTCTCTCACCTATGGTGCGTAACAACGGTACCAAGCACGGAACAGCCTTCACTGTTTCTATCGAAGCTGCAGAGGGGATCGATACGGGGATCTCTGCTGCAGACCGAGCAAAAACCGTTCAAGTTGCAGTGGCCAAAAATGCGGTTGCTACTGATCTGGTTAGCCCTGGGCATGTATTTCCATTACGAGCCGCACCTGGGGGAGTACTCATGCGTGCAGGGCACACTGAAGCCGGTTGTGACCTGGCGCAGATGGCGGGCCTTACTCCGGCGGCGGTAATTTGTGAAATCATGAAGGATGACGGCACCATGGCCCGTGTTCCGGACTTGATTGAGTTCGCGAAGGTTCACGGGATCAAGCTAGGCAGCATTGCCGACATGATTAAGTACCGCACCGAAAGTGAAAAAATCGTATCGCGTGTCGGTACGAGAACTGTCAAAAACACTTTCGGGACATTTGAAATGCAGACGTTCCAAGACCAATTTGGAGGATTGCATTTCGCAATGTGCGTCGGCAATTGGACAGAAGATGAAGCTGTTTTGGTGCGTGTGCATGAACCCCTTTCTGTCATGGATTACTTGGATGATCTTGGACATTCCCACTCATGGCCATTGTCAGCTGCGCAGCAAACTGTTCAGGCCGCTGGGAAGGGTGTGATCCTCCTACTGAATGTCATAGAGACCCCTGAAGACTTGCTGTTGCGCGTAACCGGTGCAATTCCGACTGATGCAGGAAGTCAAAAGAAGGCGGAGAGTGAGTGGCGTACTTATGGGGTAGGCGCACAAATTCTGCGAAATTTGGGTCTCAAGAAAATCAAAGTATTGGGCAACGAACGACGCTTCCCAAGCTTGGGCGGCTTTGATCTTGTCGCTGAAGAATTTATTCAGTTTCCCGTCGTTTGACCTGTACAGATTTCAAGCAAAAACCCAGCGTTGCTGGGTTTTTTTTTGCCTGGCTAGAACGGTAACGGGGCTTTGATCCCCCGATGCTTGGCGGCACAGCGTGAATGACCAGGTGACCTGCCCCCTACAGACGTACCAATCAAAAGTGGAAGTCCTAGTTCTAGGTTAATCGATTTGCTTTTGAATTGAAGATTGTTGATTTGCATCGCCAGCGCGCTGGCGATGCAA
>Ga0228698_1001011_pt1 | contig 15380 bp, 10 predicted proteins | sample McNCre117_Aug_MG_FD_178015 | JGI IMG/M metagenome (GOLD analysis project Ga0228698, IMG submission 178015) | Freshwater microbial communities from McNutts Creek, Athens, Georgia, United States - 1-17_Aug_MG | ecosystem: Environmental > Aquatic > Freshwater > Creek | place: USA: Georgia...
TCTGACGACAAGTCCGATGACGCCAAACACGTGGCCGAGGCGAAAGACGAGTATGAAAAGGCAGTCAATGAGCAACATGCCCGCCATGAAAATGACGAAAAGCAGATCGCCCAGTACAACGACGAACTGGAGCACAGCCACCAGTTCAACCCGGTGAGTGCCTCCGGTAGTCTGGCGCTGTTGGGTGCGGACGGTGGCCACATCGACTGGAACACTGTGAAAGCACCGGACGGTTTGACCTCCCACGGCGATGCTGTGACCTACGCTGTGAATCACAACGTACTGACCGCGTCCACCAGCGAAGGCGTTGTCTTCACGCTGACTGCCGACACGAATGGCAACTATGTCTTTAACCAGCTGGCACAAATCGATATCAGCGGCCACGAAGACGACAGCGCCTCCAAGACCCTGGTGTTCGGCTTCACAGCCACCGACGGCGACGGTGACAAGGTGGCCTCGTCGGGCGCCAGCAACCTCAGCATCACGCTGTACAAGTCGGAAGACATTGATGTGGAGCACACCAAGTCCCACGAGATGTCTGGTCATGAGGGCTCTGATACGTTCAAGTGGACCTTGAGCGACCACAACGACGAGACCGTCAAGAACTTTGACTTCAAGCACGAAGGTGGCAAGGGCGGTGACGTGCTGGATGTGCGAGATCTGCTGTCTGGCGCCCACAGCGACGCCAAACACGGCGAGTCTGGCAGCCTGGATCAGTACCTGAAGTTCGCGGTTGAAGGCGAAGGCAGCAACAAACACCTGGAGTTGCTGGTGAAGCACGAGGGTGGCATGCACGAAGACGGACACAACGCAGACCAGAAAATTGTGCTGGACGGCTACAGTTCCAAAGAAGCCTTGGCGCACGACATCGGCTGTGCGTCGACAAGTGACATGGAAATATTGAAGAAACTAGTCGAGCACGGCAATCTGAAGACCGACTCCTAAGCCCTCTGGCTCACCACCGAGGACTGGGCCTTGCTTATGCAAGGCCTTTTTTTTGCTCCCTCGCAATACCTACCTCATTTGCCGAAAATCAAGACTTGGTCTCTATTTCTATGTTTAGATGTACCATCAAGGGAATGTGTAACAAATCGTTTCTTGCGATGTGTGCACCCTGGGATTAATCAAGATAAATGGCAATCATGAAAACGCGCTTTCAACTAACCCTCTTGACAGCCTGCCTTGCCGTTTCAGCAAGTGCGAATGCGCAGACCAAGTCACCTTTGCCGGAGCCGCTTTTGCAGGCCGTTCGCAAAGCGGTCTCTACCAGCCCCGATGTGCAAGCCAAGTGGAATGGCTTTCGCGCAGCAGACAGCCAGCGCGATGTAGCCAAAGGCGGCTACTACCCATCCATCGACCTCAGTGCTTCAACTGGCAACGAAAGCCGTACGACTGCAGGCACCAGCATGGGGAACTACTCGGTCAGCAACGCGCAAATCACGCTGGACCAAATCCTGTTTGACGGCATGTTTACCGTCAATGAGGTCAAGCGCCTGAGTGCCGCAAAACTCACACGTTATTACGAGCTCTTGGAAGCCTCAGAGACGACGGCGCTGGAAGCGTCAAAGGCCTATGCCGATGTGGTGCGCTACCGCGAACTGGTGGACTTGGCCACAGAAAACTACATTGAACACAAGCAATCCGCGCTGCTGGTGGAAGAGCGCGCCAATTCAGGCGTCGGACGGCGCGTGGACGTGGAACAGGCCAATGGTCGATTGGCGCTTGCTGAATCCAACCTGCTGACCGAACTCACCAACTTGCATGACGTGAGCGCGCGCTTCCTGCGAATCGTGGGGGAAAAGCCCGCAGCCAGCCTGCCCGCGTTGCCAGAACCATTCAAGCTGGCACCGCTTCCGCCCAGCACCGACGTATTGTTGCGTGAGGGCCTGAAGAACAGCCCTACCCTGCTGGCCGCGGTGCACAACGCAATGGCAAACCGCATTGCCGTGGACACCGCCAAGGCTGCCTATTTGCCGCGTCTGGACCTGCAGCTGTATGCCAACCAAGGCACCAACTCGGGTGGCGTGATCGGCGATAGCCGGGCACAAGGTGCGGCACTGGCGCTGACCTACAACCTGTTCCGTGGCGGCGCAGACAAGGCACGGGAAAAGCAGGCTATCGCGTTGGCTGACCAAGCCCGCGACCTGCAGGAAAAAACCTGCCGCGACGTGCGCCAGACCCTGTCGCTGGCATTCAGTGACTCCCGCGCGCTCAACGAACAGTTGACCTACATTGACAAACACCGGTTGGCAGCCGAGAAGACCCGTGAAGCCTATCGGCAGCAGTTCAACATCGGGCAGCGCACCTTGCTGGATTTGCTGGACACGCAAAACGAATTCTTTGAAGCCTCGCGCTCGTATATCAATTCCCGTCACGACCAGGCCATCGCGCAAGTGCGCACGCTGGCCGCCATGGGCCAACTGGTGGGTGCCATGGGCGCCGTACGGCAAGACATTCCCAGCGCGCAAGATGCAGGTGCTGATGGCAAGGGTTTGACCTCGGACGACTTGTGCCCCATAGAAGAAGCGGTGGTGGACACGCTGGAAAAAATCAAGGCGGAAGCGTATATCCAGCCCCGCGCCAAAGCGGTAGCGCCGGCGCCTGTCGTGCCAGCACCTGTCGCTGCGGTGACCAAGGACTGTGGTCGCATCACCCTGCTGCCTGACGAAGACGGAAAAGTAGGTCGCGTGTATGTCAAGAGTGACAAGGGCGGCGAAATCAAGCTCGACCAGGCCTATGCCGCAGCTCAAGATGAGTGCGACAAGATCAGCCCCGCCAAAGCGGAACCTGAAAAGTACAAAGCCATGCTGCAGAATCTGCCGGCACCCGCTCGCTACTACCGCATCCACTTTGTATTTGGCAAGGACGTCATGCTGCCCCAGTCCGAGCCGGTATTCAAAGCCTTGCTGGAAGACTTCCGCAAGACCAATGCGGCTGAAGTCACCATCATTGGCCATGCCGACCGCGTGGGTGACCCAGTCTTCAATATGTACCTGTCCGAGCAACGCACCAAAGCCGTCTACAACATGCTGACCAAGACCGGTGAAATTCCGACTGCCGTTGTTGAACAGGCCTGGCGCGGTGACAAAGAACCCCTGACCGGAACCGAGGGCGAAAAAGTTGAGCCGCGCAACCGCCGTGTGGACGTGAAGATTCAGTAATGCCGCAACGCGCACCCTTCCCTATTGCAAAGGAAATACCATGAACACCCGCACCCCCATCTCCAAGCTGTTTTTGACTGTGTTCGCCGCGACCTGCCTGATGGCCACCGCTAACGCCTCTGCTGAAGGCGTGGCAGGTGTCGTCAAAAAGAAGCAAGGTTCGGTTGAAATCGTGCGCGACGGCAAGGCCATTCCGGTGGAAGTGGGCACCGTGGTGCATGCCGGCGATACGTTGAAAACCGACAAGGACTCGAGTGTGGGGCTGATGCTCAAGGATGAATCCCGCATGTCCATGGGCCCGAGCAGCCAGATGGCGCTCGACAAGTTCGGCTTCAACGCCAACACCTACAGCGGCAATATTTTCATCAGCGTCATCAAGGGTACCTTTGCCATGATTTCCGGACTGGTGGTGAAAAACAATCCGGCCAACTCGATGGTGAAAACACCCACCTCCACTGCCGGCATCCGGGGCACCACTTTTGTGATCGAAGTTCCTTGAATCGGCCAACGACCGACCAACAAAAAACCCGGGACGACCCGGGTTTTTTTATGCAGCGGATGCCATGAAAGCTCAGTTGATTCCGGGGCCCGTTGCGCCGTCGAAACCCAGTTGGGCCAGCAGTGGCAAGTCCTCTTTCTTTTCCACACCCAGGGCGAGTACGGTAATGCCAATGGCATGGGCGACCTTGCACAAGCCCATCAGGAATTCCTGGTTGCCCACGTTGTCTGCAATGCCGCGCACATAGCTGGGGTGAACCTTGATGTAGTCCAGCGCCAGCTCGGCCAATTTTTCACTCTCGGCAAAGCGCTGCCCGAAATACTCAATCCCGACGCGGCAGCCCAGGGCTTTGAGCGTGCGGGCCAGATCGCGGAACGCATCGAACTGGCGGAAGACGCCGTATTCCGGCACCTCAAACAGCAGGCGCTTGCAGACATCCGGATAGGCTTTGAGCATGCTCGACAACTCATTGCGGAAATGGAAGTCGGCAATGGTCTCGGCCGACAGATTCACCGCCACATCGCCGCTGCTCTTTTGCAAATGTTCAATCGCCATCTTGACCACGCCCAGGTCCAGAGGCGCAGTCAAATTCAGTTGCGCCGCCATGGGCATGAAATCGCCCGCCGTCATCAACGTGCCGGCGTCATCCATCTTCAGGCGAATCACGCTTTCCCGGTGCAGCGCGCTTTTGCCGTCGCCTGACATCACCGGGAAAAAGCTCAACGTTAGCCGCCCGCCACCAACCGCTTCGGTCAGCAGCGTGCGCCAGGTCTCGGCGGGAATGGATGCCTTGGCATGGGCGTCGTCCATGGCCATGTAGGCGTTGGGGCCCTTGCTGGCGGCCTTGGCCAGTGCTTCGTCGGCACTGGCCAACAAGCTGCCCATGTTCTGGTCACGCCGGTAACGCACTGCGCCGATGGAGAACAGTTCCGGCACTTTTTCGATCCACTTGGGCAAAACCTTCTGGCTCAGGCGGTCAAAGATGTCCTTGGCCGCTTCCTCTGCCGTGGCATGGCTGGGACACACAACCGCAAACTCCGCCCCCTTCAGGCGTCCCGCACGTTGCCCGATGCGGCCATTGCCGCTTTCGTACAACTCCGTTCCGATTTCCTTCAGCAAGGCGTCAGCCCCCTGGCGCCCCAGAACCGTATTGAGCTCGTTGAGGTCTTTGAGGCGAACCATCACCAGGCTGCCACTGGCACCGAACTGGTCCCCGGTGATGACCTCACGCAAGTGCGACATAAAGTATTCGCGGCTGGAGAGCCCGGTTACCGCATCCCGATTGACCTTCTTGCGCAGGGTCTCCAAGCGGGCTGACTCTTCATTGAACATGGTCTTCAGGCGGGTCACCATGTCGTTCATGCCACGCGCCAGAGCTTTCAGCTCAGGGGTACCCGGTTCTGGCACCAGGACAAAGCGCCGCTCAGCAATCCCCTGCGCCTGCGCCACCACATCGGTCAGCGGCCGGGTGATGAAGCGCAACAAAAACGTGCCAGCAATTCCCGTCCCGATGCCGCCCACCACGAACCACAGCAACAATTCCAATGTGCCGTCCCACAGACTCTTGTACACAAACTGCTCCTGGCTGGCCAGGCTCAATGTGCCGTACTGCTTCCAGTTGTCCTGAATCTGCGCCTGCCCCGGCTGCACTACGATGGGGACCAGATTGATAAACCACTGCGGCACGCCCGTCATGTGGGCCTCACTCACTCGCTCCACCAACTTTTCACCCGTCGGCGAAACAATGCGAATGAACTGGTAGTGCCCGGCATCGAATTGCGCCGCCACTTGCAGCTCAATCATCACCGGGTCTTTGGGCAGCTGCGAAAGAGACAAGGCCAGCGCGGTTGCGTTGTCGATGTTTTTCACCTGCAGTTGCTGCTGCGAATACTGGCGGGCGGACAGCACGCTGGTCACGGTGCTGGCTGCAAAAGCCATCGCCATGACCAAAATTATGGCTATCCAGAGTTGTTTGATGAGTGACATGGAGACCTCGCTAAATTTCGGAGATAAGTCGGTTCATAGCCCGTCCTGGCGCATGCGGTCCAGCACATCGCGCCAGCGCGACAAGCGGGCGGTCGGGTCGGCGCTGGAGGCCGTAGCCCCACCCACCCACAGGCCATCGCTGTTGAAGCTGTACACCGGGGTCAGATCGGCCCGCATCGAAGCCGGGCGCACGCTGCTGACCATGTTGTCCAGAATCACCGGTTCCTCGGTGGGTTGCGCGTAATAGCCCAGAACCATGTGGGCAATCGGCGCGGTATTGCCGGTTTGGTACCGGACGTAAATCAGGCGCAGGCGTTCGTTGGGCACGCCCAAAATGCGCAGCGTCATGTACTTGGCAATCGAGAAGTCTTCGCAGTCTCCGGCGCCGTGCCCCATGAACTCAAGCGGTGTGGCCCAGTAGTCTTCGACCTTGTAGACCTCCATGTCAGTCTTGTAGAGAACACGGCGGTTGAAAAACGTATTGACCTTGTTGAGCTTGTCGCTGTCCGGCAAAGCGGCCGAATCTTCAATCAGCTTGCGCCAGGCTGAAACTGTTTGCGCCGCATTCGGCCCATACTGCTGCTGTGCCAGATTCAGCATGCGGTCAAAGTCGGTGGCAGCCAGTCCCACCATCAGCAGCGCCGCCAACACCAGCCCCAGCGGCGCCGGGGCCAAAGCCCGCAAGATGCGCAACAGGGACCGCAGGGCGGGTGTCATGTGATCCAGCAGCCTTACTGGTATGCCTTGCGCAACACCGGAACTATTTTGTCAAAAGCCGGGCAGCCGTTGGCAAAAACAGGGGAGACCACCATCTCGAAATCAGCGCCTTGCCCCGCGGGAATATCGGCAAGCGGTCGGGAGTTGTCGCGGTACAGCAATACACCGTTGGCGTACACCGGCACGTCCAGCACCGATGACTTGGAAAGTGCCTTGCCCGACACGTTTTGAATGCGTCCGGTGATGAAGGCAAAGCAGCTCTTGTTGTTGACTTTGGAAATCTTTCGCTCAACCTGAAAGTCCAGCGCGAAACCGTCACCGAGATCCGCCTGAAATCTTTCGATTGCATTGACCAACGCAGGCGGACGGGGTGGGTCACTCAGCGGGGACTGAACAGGCGCCTGGGGCTTGCCGGCACAGCCGGCCAAAAGAGCAGCAGCCGCAATAAGTGCGATCCAAGTGGGCTTTGTATGGGGTGCGAACATCGAAACTCCCGGATGCCGTACAGACTCCGCGACCCCATTATCGCGGCAAGCGTACCGGATGCCCAGCAAACACCGGCCCAAAATGGGCCGGTGTTTTCGCTCAGGTGTTCTTGCTGATCGTGATGCTGGGGAACTTGGACGAAAAGTCCTTGTTCTTGGCGGCAATGGCCAGCGCCACTTTGCGTGCCACCGCCTTGTACAAGCCCGCCACTTCACTGTCAGGGTCGGCCACCACGGTGGGCTTACCGCCGTCGGCCTGCACCCGGATTTGCATGGAAAGCGGCAACGCGCCCAGATAGTCCATGCCGTACTGCGCCGCCATGTTCTTGCCGCCGTCGGCACCAAAAATGTGTTCGGTATGGCCGCACTGGCTGCAGACATGGACCGCCATGTTTTCCACGATGCCCAGAATCGGAACGCCCACTTTTTCGAACATCTTGATGCCCTTCTTGGCATCCAGCAGCGCGATGTCTTGCGGCGTGGTTACCACCACCGCCCCAGTCAATGGAACGCGCTGCGACAGCGTAAGTTGAATATCTCCGGTGCCGGGAGGCATGTCCACGATCAGGTAGTCCAAATCTTTCCAGTTGCTTTGCCGCAGCAACTGCTCCAGCGCCTGCGTGGCCATCGGGCCACGCCAGATCATGGCCTCGTCCTGCTCGACCAGAAAACCAATCGACATCACCTGCACGCCATAGTTTTCCAGCGGCTCCATGGTTTTGCCATCTTCGCTTTCCGGACGGCCTTCGATGCCCATCATCATGGGCTGGCTCGGGCCATAAATGTCGGCATCCAGCAAGCCCACCTTGGCCCCTTCCGCCGCCAGCGCCAGTGCCAGATTGGCAGCCGTCGTGCTCTTGCCCACACCGCCTTTGCCGGAGGCCACCGCCACGATGTTTTTCACGCCCGGCAGCAATTGCACACCGCGCTGCACCGCGTGCGCCAGCACATTGAGCTTGGGTGTCACTTCCACCGTCTGCACGCCGTCGACGGTCTGGGCCGCGGCGCGCAGCGCTTCGGTAAAGGCCCGGTACTGGCTTTGCGCCGGGTATCCCAACTCCAGAGTGAGGCGCACCGTACCGCCGTCCACGGCAAGTCCTTTGATGCATTTGCTGGACACAAAATCTTTGCCGGTGTTGGGGTCGATGACGCTTTGCAACGCGCCCAAAATTGCTTGTTCGGTAACTGCCATTCATTGCTCCTTCTATCCCCCGAGTCTATCGAACAGAACGATGTCCCTGCTCCCGCAAGCCCATGCGCATGCCCGAGGCAACGGAGGCCGCCGACGCGCTAGGGTTTACCCACATCATTCGGGACTTTCACTTTTCGCGCGGCACCCGATAATGAATTCCATGGACCGCGCCGCCCACGAAATACATGCCGCAGCGAAACCAGCCGGACTGATGCTTTCCGGTGGCGGTGCGCGTGCCGCATACCAGGTCGGCGTGCTGGAGGCCATTGCCGACATCCGCCTTCAGTGCGGTGCAGCCCATGAAGCCAACCCATTTCCCATCATCACCGGAACCTCGGCGGGTGCCATCAACGCATCGGCGCTGGCCTGCGGCTCTGACGACTTCGATGCCAGCGTGCGGCTGATCGCCTCTACCTGGCGCAACTTCCGGGCCGAGCAGGTCTATCGCGCCGACCATCTCAGCATGTTGCGCTCGGGCGCCAAATGGATCACCTTGCTATCGGCCGGCTGGTTGCTGGCCAAGTGGCGGCGCGTCAAGCCGCGCTCGCTCTTGGACAACACACCGCTGAACGACCTGCTGCATCGGCTGGTGCCGCTGGAGCGTCTGCCTGAGCTGATCCGCCAAGGCCACATCCAGGCACTGGCCGTCACCGCCTCGAGTTACAGCTCCGGTGAACACGTGACCTTTTTCGAGGGTGACAAACGGCTGATGCCCTGGGTGCGCTCGCAGCGCCTGGCGGTGCGCGACCACATCACCCACGCCCACCTGCTGGCCTCCAGCGCCATCCCGTTTGTGTTCCCGGCGACCGAGCTGCATATCAATGGCCATACCGAGTACTTCGGCGACGGCTCCATGCGCCAGAGCGCACCGGTCGCACCGGCCATTCATCTGGGCGCACAGCGTCTGCTGGTGATCGGTGCCGGACGCATGAATGAACCCAAGGGCGAAGCCAGCCTGCGGGCCCAGCAGGCCAACGCCTACCCCAGCATCGCGCAGATTGCCGGCCATGCGCTGTCCAACATCTTTCTGGACGCACTGGCCGTGGACGTGGAACGCGTGCGCCGCATCAACCACACGCTGAACCTGGTGCCCGAGGCCTTGCGCCAGCAAAGCGCCCTCAAACCCATTGACCTGCTGGTGATAGCACCAAGCCAGCGGCTGGACGTGGTGGCGTCGCGCCACATCAACGAATTGCCCCATGCGGTACGCACCATGCTCAACGGCGTGGGGATTTCGTCCGCACAGGCGGACGCAAAAGGCTCGGCACTCGCCAGCTACCTGCTGTTTGAAGCCAGCTACACCGGAGAACTCATGGCGCTGGGATACGCCGATGCCCAAAATCAGCGCGCCGAAGTGTGTGCGTTCTTTGGTTGGACCGACCCGCAGGCCGCACCAACGGACGGCACGGCCAAACCAGTGTTCGAGCGCCGCCGCGACCCGCTGCGGGTGCGGTAAAGTTTTGATCTGGCGCAATGGCGTGCAGAGTAGCCAGTGTTGAAATGAAAGCGCCACAATAGCCCTGCGTTGGCAGGCAGTGGGCCTGACGAATATACGAAAGCGATTGACTTACCCATGGACGCTGCGGCCCATTCAACGACGGTACTGATCGTCGATGACACCAAAGAGAACTTGGCGGTGCTTGGTCAATTGCTGCGCCCGTACTACCACGTAAGGGTTGCCAACTCTGGCGCGCGTGCCCTGCAAGTGGCCGAAACGGCGCCCCGCCCTGACCTGATCCTGCTGGATGTGATGATGCCGGAGATGGACGGCTACCAGGTTCTGGAAGCCCTGCGCAGCCAGGCCCACACCCGCTCCATTCCGGTTATTTTTGTGACCGCCATGGACGCCGAGGAGGACGAGGAGCACGGTCTGTCGCTGGGTGCTGTGGACTACGTCACCAAGCCCATCAAGCCCGGATTGCTGCTGGCCCGCGTGCGCGCCCATCTGGAGCTCAAAGCCGCCCGCGATGCGCTCGCTCGCCAGAACGCAGAGCTGGACGCCGAAGTACACCGGCGCATGATCGAAAACGATCTCATCAAAGACTTCAGCCTCAATGCGCTGGCCACGCTGGCCGAAAAGCGCGACAACGAGACCGGCAACCACTTGCGGCGCACCCAGTCATACGTTGAAGCGCTGATGTTGCAGTTGCAAACACACCCCCGGTTTTCGGCCGTGTTGTCAGACCCGTCCGCGCGCGAGCGCATTGCCAAGGCGGCGCCCCTGCATGACATCGGCAAGGTCGGCATACCGGATGCGATTTTGCTCAAGCCGGGAAAGCTTACCGCCGCCGAATTCGAGATCATGAAAACCCACGCCAGCATCGGCGCCCAGGCCATTGGAGACGCCATCCGCAGCGTGCAGGACGCGCAGATCCCGCCGGGCCAGCCCGCCCGCGGGGCCGATGCGGCACTGACGGCGCAATCGCTGAGCTTTCTGGAAACCACACGGCAAATCGCCTGCAGCCACCACGAAAAGTGGGACGGCAGCGGCTACCCGGAAGGCCTCGCCGGTGAAGCCATCCCCTTGCCCGCCCGCCTGATGGCCCTGGCCGATGTGTACGACGCGCTGATGTCCAAGCGCCACTACAAAGAGGCCATACCCCTGCAGGAGACCGTGGACATCATCTGCCAGGGTCGTGGCACCCATTTCGACCCCGACATCGTGGATGCCTTTGTCGCATTGCAAGACCAGTTTGCGGACATCGCGCGCCGTTTTGTCGATTCACCTGCAAGGAACTCTGAACCATGACTTCCCTTTACCTGCCCCGCCTGGCATTCGCCTGCACCATGGCTGTGGCCGCTCTGGCCCCGTTCAACGCTGCGCACGCCCAGGCGGCCGACACCGCTTTCGTCGAGAAACTGGTGACACCGGACACATTGGCCGAGGTCCGCAAGGGCGGATTTGTGCTTTACATGCGCCACGGCTCCACCGACAACAGCCGCCCGGACCGCGCCCCTTCGGTGGACCTGAATGACTGCAACACCCAGCGCGTGCTGAACGACGAAGGGCGCAAACAAGCCACAGCCGTCGGACATGCCATAGCGAAGGCCAAGATACCGGTGGGCGAGGTGTTTCACAGCCCGCTGTGCCGCGCCCGCGAAAGCGCAGAGTTGGCCTTTGGGCCCATGCACGTCAAGCTGCAGCCGGAGCTGAATCTGGCTTACACCGCCAACCTCACCGCCGAGGAAAAAAAGCCTGTGCTGGCGGCCACGCGCAAACTGGTGGCAGCGGCAGTGCCCGCCGGCACCAACCGCGTGCTGGTGGCCCACGCACCCAATATGGCCGATTTGATGGGCTACTTTGTCAAACCCGAGGGCACACTGGTCGTACTGCGGCCCTTGGGACAAGACAAGTTTGAGTACCTGGGCAGCATCCCGCCGTCGCACTGGGCGAGCCTTCTCAAATGACACCAGCACCCCGCAGCAACCTGCGGCGTATCCGGTTCCTGCTGTACTTTTTTGTGCCGGTTGCGCTGGCGCTGGGCTGCGGCGCGGTCTTTGATAACTGGGCCCAATCCACCCTGCGCCAGGCGCAGGAGAGCATGGCCGCCGAGGTGGACTCCGATGCGCGCTCGGCGTCCGAAGCGGCTGACATCAGCCGCAGTGTCTTGCTGATCCAGCAGCGCGTCAGTCTGGCACTGATGGAAGCCCGGTTGGGGCGCATTGATGAGGCGCAGTCCTACGTACTGCACACCCAGATCGTGGAGCAGGTCGACGCCTTGCACAAACGCATCAACCGGCTCAACCTGTCGGAAGAACCGGTGCTGGTTCAGGCCAAAGTGGCGCTGGCGCTCAACGCCTTCCTGAAGTTCCGTGAGTTCGTGCTGATGAGTACGGACATCATTTCGATCGACCCCACGAAGGCTTCCGAATACATGTCGGAGGCCAGCCAGCACTACACCGACTTTGCGTTGCAGGTCTCGGACATCGCTGGTATTTACATGGCGCATTCGTTGCAGCACAACGTGCAGTCACGCGCCGACCTTGCAAAAAAGGCGCAGCACCTGATTACCTTCAGCGCGCTGGCCACGGCCGCGCTGATTGTGTTGTGGTTGCTGATTGCCATGGGTCTGGCGCGCCGCCTGGACCTGCTGCAACACAGCCTGCAAAAACTCAGTCAGGGGCCAGCCGAATCCACCGATGACAAGACTTTTGATGCCATCACCCAGATGGCGCAGCGCAATGGCACGGTCATCGGAGACATGGCCCGCGCTGTGCTGGCCTTTCGGCGCGTGCAGCAAGAACGCCTGCTGGCACAGGACGCATTGCGCGAGCGGGAGGAGTTGTATTCCAGTATCGTGAACCAGGCGCCGATTGGCATCGTCGTTGTCGATTTGGAGACCCTGCACTTCACCAGCTTCAATGAGGCCACGCACGCCTCGCTGGGTTACTCCGCCGAAGAATTCAGCCAGTTGACGGTGTACGACATTCAAGGCGGCTGGTCGCGCGAGGAGGTCGATCAGCGGGTCAGGCGCATCATCGCCGAAGGCGGGCTGGAGTTCGAGAACCAGCGCCGCACCAAGTCCGGCGAGCTGCGGGACTTCTGGATTTCCATGCGGCCGCTGGTGCTGCAGACCGCCACCTTTATGACCGGCATCTGGGTTGACATCACCGACCGCAAGCGCAGCGAACGCGAACTCACCCGCTACCGCGAGGAGCTGGAAAGCATGGTGGCCGACCGCACGTTCGCGCTTGAATCCACCAGCCGGGCGCTGGAGCTGCAAACCATTGAACTGCAGGACACCAACAAGGCGCTGATGGGCGCCAAGGACGCGGCTGAAGAGGCCAACCGCGCCAAAAGTTCTTTCCTGGCCAATATGAGCCACGAGATTCGCACGCCCATGAACGCGATCATCGGCCTGACCCACCTGATCCGGCGCGACACCACCAGCCACCGGCAAAAGCAGCAGCTGGACAAGATCTCCGGTGCCGCCATGCATTTGCTGGCCGTGATCAATGACATTCTGGATTTCTCCAAGATCGAAGCCGGCAAGATGACGCTGGACCCGACCCACTTCGAGCTGGAACGGGTGGTGACCAATGTATTCACGCTGACCAGTGAAAAGGCCGAAGAAAAAGGGCTGGAAGTGGTGGCAGACATCCGCGCCGTTCCCGAGATGCTCTATGGCGACGGTGTGCGTCTGGGCCAAATTTTGCTGAATTTTGTTGGCAATGCGATCAAGTTCACCCAGCACGGCAGCGTGGTATTGCATGGCGAGGTGCTGCGCACCGAACACGAAGTGGCCTACGTCCGCTTTGAAGTGCGCGACACCGGCATCGGGCTGAGCACCGATCAGCAATCCAAATTGTTTGCCGCATTCCAGCAAGCCGACGTGTCCACCACCCGCACCTACGGCGGCACCGGACTGGGGCTGGCTATTTCGCGGCGTTTGGCCGACTTGATGGGCGGGCGCGTTGGCGTCAGCAGCGAAGTGGGCAAAGGCAGCACCTTCTGGTTTGAAGCACCCTTCGGTGTGTCGCGCGACGCATCGCCGCGCAGCACGGGCGACTTGCCGCCGCGCACCCGTGTGCTGGTGATCGACGACATGGAGGAGGCCCGCGAGCCGCTGGTGGACATGCTCACCAGCATGGGCGCGCGCGCCGATGCGGTAGCCAGCGGCACACTGGCGCTGGAGCGCATCAGCGAAGCCGATGCCAATGGAGACCCCTATCAAATGGTGTTCACCGACTGGCAAATGCCGGGCCTCAACGGCACCCAGACCTGGCAGCGCATGCGACAGCTGCCCCTGCGGCTGGTGCCGGTGTGCGTGCTGGTCAGCGGCAGCAGCGGCTGCCCGGTCAATGAGCTGGAGGACAACCAGTTCGCCGACTTCATTGCCAAGCCGGTCATGCCCGCCCGACTGGCCGAATGCATTGCCAAAACCTGGGGCCGGGCGCAGGTGGCAGGCGAGCGTGGCCTGGCTCTGGCAGAGGTGCCCCAGTTCACAGCCGGGCGGCGCATCCTGCTGGTGGAAGACAACGCACTCAATCAGGAAGTCGCCATCGAATTGCTGTCCTCCATGGGCTTTGAAGTGGAGCTTGCCGAGGACGGCGTGTATGCGCTTGAAAAGGCCGCGCAGCACGCCTACGACATGATCCTGATGGACATGCAAATGCCACGCATGGACGGCTTGGAGGCCACCCGCCAAATCCGCAAACTGCCGGGCCACGCCACGACACCCATCGTGGCCATGACCGCCAATGCGTTCGCCGAAGACCGCGCCGCCGCGGTGGAGGCCGGTATGAACGACCACCTGGCCAAGCCGGTGGACCCCGACTTGCTGGCCCATGTGCTGGCGGCCTGGATGCCAGACGCCGTGGCGCACATGGAAGACGCCCGCCTCAACCCCCACCCGATCCGGCGGACCCCAGCAGACGACGAACAGGACGCCCTCATTGAGCAGCTCAGCACCGTTCACGGCTTGACGTTAACGCTCGGGCTGCGCAGCTTCCGCGGCAATGCCAGCCAACTGGCCCGCCTGCTGCAGCGTTTTGCCACCGAGCACAGCAAAGACACCGTACTGGCGCGCAATTTTCTGGATGCCGGCGACACGGCCTCCGCGCAACGCACCTTGCACACGCTCAAAGGTCTCGCCGGTACCGCCGGCCTCACCGAACTGCAAGCGCTGGTGGCCGAGGGCGAGCAGCGGGTGCGCCAGGGCGAACCGCGCGAGCGGATCGACGAAGCGCTGAGCCGCATGGAGCCGGTTATGGCCTCCATCGTCTACTCATTGCAGGACCTGATCAGCCCATCCCAACATGGCCCGGACCTGACCCGCGACGCTTTGCTCACGCAGTTGCCCGCGTTGCGCAACCTGCTGGCTGCGGACGACCTCGATGCGGCCGAGATGTACGCCGCGCTGCGCGATGCCATGGCGCTGCACTTCCCGGAGCAGCACCGTGCACTGGCCAAAGCCATCGATGACTTTGCGCTGGACGACGCTTTGCGGCTGGTAGACCAGCTTTTGGCGCACACCGGGTGAGCCGTACCCCACCGACTAAAATCGGGGACTGTCATTGAAAGACCTGCCCCCCATGCACCGCAAGCTATTCGTTACCACCGCCCTGCCCTACGCCAACGGCAAGTTCCACATCGGCCACATCATGGAATACATCCAGGCCGATATCTGGGTACGGTTTCAGCGCATGCAGGGCCATGCGGTGAACTTTGTGGGCGCAGACGACACACACGGTGCGCCCATCATGATTGCCGCCGAAAAAGCCGGCAAAACGCCACAGCAGTTCGTGGCCGACATCGCCGCGGGGCGCAAGCAGTATCTGGACGGCTTTCACATCAGCTTTGACAACTGGCACAGCACCGACGGCCCGGAAAACCACGA
>Ga0228698_1001013_pt1 | contig 15363 bp, 13 predicted proteins | sample McNCre117_Aug_MG_FD_178015 | JGI IMG/M metagenome (GOLD analysis project Ga0228698, IMG submission 178015) | Freshwater microbial communities from McNutts Creek, Athens, Georgia, United States - 1-17_Aug_MG | ecosystem: Environmental > Aquatic > Freshwater > Creek | place: USA: Georgia...
AGCAAACCGTTCTTCACCATATTCACGTATCACCTCCGTGATTTGATTGACATCTGCTGTTGCCAGCCACTGCGCCACACTTTCGCCACGCGTGGTATCCATACGCATGTCCAGCGGCCCTTCAAAACGAAAACTGAAACCCCGTTCGGGGTTGTCGATCTGCGGCGAACTCACACCCAGATCCATCAGCAAACCAGCCACACTGGCGGCCGGCAATTCGCCCAGATTCGCAAAGCCCTGGTGGCGAATGGAAAAGCGCGCATCGGCAATTGCGGCCGATTCGGCAACCGCTTGCGGGTCCTTGTCGAAGGCAATCAGGCGCCCAGCAGGCGACAGGCGTGAAAGGATGAGACGCGAATGGCCACCGCGCCCGAATGTGGCGTCCACATAAGTGCCCTCTGCCGCTTCGGGGTAAGTCTGGCCGCCGTCGTTGAACAATGCATCTACCGCCTCGTTCAACAGTACGGTGGCATGGCTCCATGTTGTTTCCACCGTAGGCCTTAAAACGAAAAGTCCTTGAAGACATCGGGCATATCGCCCTGCATGGCCTTGGCTTCCTCGGCGTCGTAAAGCGCCTTGTCCCACAACTCGAAGTGGTTGCCCATGCCCAGAAGCATGGTGTCGCGGCTGATGCCGGCCGCTGCGCGCAGCTCCGGCGAAATCAGCACACGGCCAGTGCCATCCATTTCCACATCCATGGCATTACCCAGAAAAATGCGCTTCCACCACTGGGCAGACATCGGCAAATTGGCAATACGTTCACGGAATTTTTCCCACTCGGGGCGGGGAAAAACCATCAGGCAGCCGTGCGGGTGCTTGGTGATGGTGAGGTGGCCGCCAGCTGTCGCACTCAGGACGTCACGATGCCGGGTCGGCACAGAAAGCCTTCCTTTTGCATCCAGACTGAGAGACGAAGCCCCTTGAAACACGACAATCCACCTTTTCTTGCAGAACCATGACCGCGTGGATGTTTAAGGGCATTAATTACCACTTAATTCCACTTTTTTGCACTGTACCAGCAAACCGCACGCTTGCAACATGGCTGCAATGAAAAATTTCCAATGAAATCAAGGACTTAGCGTCGAAATCGCAGGTATCAAAACGGCAAAAACCGTTCTAAATGAAGCACTTAGAAGAGGGTCTGAAAGTGATGCTTGAAGCAAAAAGCCTGACCCGGAAGCCGCACCCGAATCAGGCTTTCTGAAACCCGCTTGAGCGCCGCGCCGCGCCCGTTTCGCGTCGATTACAAGATGTAGCGCGACAAGTCTTCGTTCTGACTGAGTTCGGACAGGCGTTTGTCCACATACGCCGCGTCGATTTCCACCGTTTGACCGGCCAATGAGGCGGCGTCGAAGCTCACATCGTCGAGCAGGCGTTCCATCACCGTGGCGAGGCGGCGGGCGCCGATGTTTTCCGTGCGCTCATTCACCTCGAATGCGATCTTCGCCAGGCGCGTAATGCCCTCCGGCGTGAAGTTCAATGCGACTTTTTCAGTCGCGAGCAAGGCCTGATACTGGCGCGTCAAGGAAGCATGGGTCTGCACCAGAATGGCTTCAAAGTCTTGCACCGAAAGCGATTGCAATTCAACACGAATGGGAAACCGCCCTTGCAACTCCGGAATCAGATCGCTGGGCTTGCTCAGGTGAAACGCGCCGGAGGCCACGAACAGAATGTGGTCGGTTTTCACCATGCCGTACTTGGTCGACACGGTAGTGCCCTCCACCAAGGGCAACAGATCGCGCTGCACACCCTGGCGGGACACCTCGGCGCCACTGCCTTCGCTGCGCGATGTAACTTTGTCAATTTCGTCGATAAAGACAATGCCGTTTTGCTCCAGCATGTGCAAAGCCTGGCTCTTGATGTCGTCTTCATTGACGAGCTTGGCGGCCTCTTCGTCCACCAGTAATTTCTGTGCTTCGGCAATTTTGAGCTTGCGCGTCTGGCGTTTGCCCTGCCCCATCTGCCCGAACATGCCGCGCAGTTGTTCGGTCATTTCTTCCATGCCAGGCGGCCCCATCACTTCGAGTTGGGGCGTGGGCATGGCTACATCAATCTCTATTTCCCGATCCGCCAGTTGGCCTTCGCGCAACTTTTTGCGAAAAGTCTGTCGCGCCGTACTCTCGGGCGCCGGCTCACCGGAGGCGAACCCAAAATCGTTGCGCGGCATCGGAATCAGGATGTCCAGAATGCGCTCCTCGGCGGCATCTTCAGCGCGCTGGCGCACCTTGCCTTTTTCCGCCTCGCGGGTTTGCTTGACCGCGATTTCAGCCAGGTCGCGGATGATGGTGTCCACGTCCTTGCCGACATAGCCCACTTCGGTAAATTTGGTGGCTTCCACCTTGATGAACGGTGCATCCGCCAAGCGCGCCAGCCGGCGCGCTATTTCGGTCTTGCCGACACCGGTGGGGCCAATCATCAAAATGTTTTTCGGCGTGATTTCCGCCCGCAAACTGCCTTCGACTTGCTGTCTGCGCCAACGGTTGCGCAATGCAATGGCGACTGCGCGCTTGGCTTTGCCTTGGCCAACAATGTGTTTATCCAGCTCGGCAACGATTTCCTGAGGTGTCATGAGAAGAGGCGATCAGTCCAGAGTTTCAATGGTGTGGTTCATGTTGGTGTAAATGCAGAGTTCTCCTGCAATTTCCAACGAGCGCTTGACGATGGTCGCAGCACTCAGCTCTGTGTTTTGAAGCAAAGCCACGGCGGCAGCCTGCGCATAGGCACCGCCCGAACCGATGGTGACAATGCCGTTTTCCGGCTCCAGCACGTCACCATTGCCCGTAATGATCAAAGAGACGTCCTTGTCCGCCACAGCCAACATGGCCTCCAGCCGGCGCAACACACGGTCGGTGCGCCAATCTTTGGTGAGTTCAATCGCCGCACGCACCAAATGCCCTTGGTGCTTTTCGAGCTTGGCTTCAAACCGCTCAAACAAAGTAAAAGCATCCGCCGTTGCGCCCGCAAAGCCCGCCAGCACCCGGCCGTGATAGAGCTTTCGCACCTTGCGCGCAGTGCCTTTGACTACGATATTGCCCAGCGTGACCTGCCCGTCACCGCCGATGGCGACCTGATAGCCGTCGGGCGTCTTGCGCCGCACGCTGATGATGGTGGTTCCGTGAAATTGTTCCATAGGTAAGTAATGGGGTATGGGGCGCGTGCCTGCGAGTCCAGAGATGCAGCTCGGCGAATGCCGCAGGGTCACATGGCCCGCGGAATGACTTTGGCGTACTCGTTGATACCGATGACGTAGAAAAAGGCGGCGGCCAGTCGATTGACGTTGAGCAAGTGGACCTGCGTGCCTTCAGACTGCCGCGTGGAGACCCAGTTCAAAAGGCTTCCGGCCGCGGCAAAATCAACGCGGACCAGATTGGTGCAATTGATCCGCATGCGCTTGCTTCCCAGCGACGCTTCTTCCAGTGCCGCCAGTACTGGGGTCGCATCGCCGACGATTTCGCCCTGCAACAGCAGATCCCCATCGTCTTCACCTACATCGCCAACCATGGGTGCCGTAACCGTACCGAAATCCGAGCGCAGTTCACCGGCAATGCTGGTCGACGTATTGATTTCGATCCGGCACGCGGCGGGCGCCCATTCACGCGGAGCCACTTCAAAAGTGATGCAATAGTCCAGCGCCGCCAATTCAAACTCGTCCTGCAAATCCATGGCACGCAAAGCGTTCAGGCGGGCAATCCACCAACCACGCTCCACCTGCCGCTCACCCGAAGGGGTGATATTGCGCAACGCGCGCACCAGATACTCGTGACCATCAAATCGCAGCGACACCGTCTGGGTGCACAAATCTGCAAACAAGGTTTCGAGCAGTGGCATGGCATCTGGTGCAATGGCCTGCAATTTCGCCCACCCCACATGCCAGGGAGCTGGCTTGGAGGCCATGGCTGCACGAAAATCTTCAACATGCGAAGCGGCCAGCTGGGCGGGCGCATTCCATGTGCGCTGACTTCCTTGCTCGGCCCCGTCCTGCACCGCAGAACCACCCAAGGCCACCCAAACCGGCGCGATGCCGTCCAGATGCTGGACAAATTCCTTGCCAGCGCTGTCAAACCCCTTGCGGTTGCCCGTCGCGCGATAAAGGTCCAGTAGCGCCGCGGCCCACGCCTGCGCGGTTTTCGATTCGACTTCGATGCTGCGCAAAGCGGTCAGCAAGCCACCTTCGGCACCCGCGTTATCCCCGTTGGCAAAGCGAATGGCTGCCTCTTCGAGATCAGGGTCGGTTTGCATTTCATCTGCATCGAACCCCAACAACGACGATCCCGAAAAAGCCATGCCGGAATCGATCCCACCGTCTGCTCCGGAAAGCTTCGCAGCGGCATCGCCCGCGGACATCATCGTGGGCATAAAGTCATTCAGGTCGTCGGCTGGATCACCGCCCCGCACCATGGGCTCTGTGCTCGCAAAGGGAAGCGACATATCCGAGGCGGCGCCCTGGTACGGTGCGGAATCACCTTTGGGCAATTCACCGGGGGGCTCGCTCAAAGGGCCCTGTACGGTTGCAGCCTGCTGGCTATCTTGCCCGCGCGCCTTCCACCACTGGCGCGACATTTGCGCTTCAATTTCGTCGATCTTTTTCAGCGTTACCGCGCGCTCCTCCAAATCCGTACCCAGACTGGTTTGAAAGAAAGACGGCCGCGCCATGCTGGCCAGAGCGACCGGGTCCCGGTTGCGCAGTTTGCGCAATTGATCGAACTCGCGCTTGCGCACAAAGTCGTTTTGCCGCTTGCGCTCGATCATGGCCTTGAGCGCCTGCTTGTCATAGCCAGCGGCGTCGCCATCACCCGATTGATCCAATTCCGTCCAGTCCCGTGTCGGGTTGCGGACAAACATGGCTACCTTGGACAGCAGACCGGGTCTATCGTCTTTGGTAGCCATGGAAACAGGAAGTAAATTTCAACAACGCAAATGGGCAAAATTGCCGGTCAATCCCCGAACATTTTTTGCTTGAGTTCGCGGCGCTGCTGGGCTTCCAGGGAAAGCGTTGCCGTAGGCCGCGCAAGCAAACGCCCCACGCCAATAGGTTCGCCGGTCTCATCGCAGTAGCCGTAATCGCCGGCGTCAATGCGGGCAATGGATTGCTCGATTTTTTTGAGCAATTTGCGCTCACGGTCGCGGGTACGCAATTCCAGTGCGTGCTCTTCTTCAATCGTGGCACGGTCAGCGGGGTCGGGCACCACCGACGTGTCTTCACGCAGATGTTCGGTGGTTTCACCGGCACTGTTCAGGATGTCGCGCTTGAGCGCTGTCAATTTCAGGCGGAACGCCGCCATCTGAACGTCGTTCATGTATTCCGAATCGGGCATAGCCATCAGTTCGGCATCGGTCAGTTCAGCAACCGGTTTTGTTTTCCAGTTGTTGGCCAGTTTGGGGTCTTTTTTGATTGAGGAAGGCAAAGCGGGAACGATCACAGGTGAAGGAATGGATTGGCTGTAACTGGCTTTTGCCGCGGTAGACGCCACAGATTGCGCCATGGACGGAACCGTCAACTGCGCCAGACGGGATGAAGGGCGTCCCGCTTTTTGCGGAACCACAGGGGGTACGGGCGCCAACACCGGTTTGGCGGCCACCGGTGCGGGAGCTACAACGGGCGCCCCCTTGGCGGGCGCCTGCGGCTTGACAACCGGTTTCACGGCTACCGGTATGGGGGCGACAGACTTGGCTGAAACTGGTTTGGGAGTAACAGCCTTGACCGGTGCCGGCTTGGTAGCTGGCTTTGATACTGGCTTCGCTGCAACTTTGGCGGGCGTCTTGGCTGCAGCCTTTGCTACAGGCTTGGCCACCGACTTGGCAACGGGCTTCGCTACCGCTTTTTTAACGGCCACTTTGGCAGCCGGTTTTTCGGCGGCTTTTTCTACTTTGGCTGGTTTTACAGGCTTGGCAGCCGGTTTCACCGCAGCTTTGGTCGCGGGTTTGGCCTTGGCGACGGGCTTGGCAGCAGTCTTTGCGGGGGTTTTGGCAACTGGTTTTACCGGTTTTGCGGCGGGTTTGGCTGCAGCTTTGGGCTTTGCGGTCGCTGTCTTGGACTTGTTGTCTTTCCCGGATTTGGCAGTCACTTGGTCTCTCCTGGCGGGATTCGCCTGCTTGTTGTCTATCGCGCCGTGGGTGGTTCCAGAGCTCTTGGTTGGCTTAGTTGGCGGGGTTTCTTCGGCGCGCGAGTGTACAGGTTTACCCATGGAAAAACCCATGAGTTGCAAAATCGAGACAATCATTCAACCCCCAACCATCATTCAAACTCATTCAAAACCAGGCACATCCGGCAATTGGCGCATAACGCCATTAAACACCGCTTAGACCAACGATTGCTCCAGCCCCTGCAACAAAATGTCCTTGGGCAGATCGATACCAATAAATACCATTTTGCTGATGCGTGGCTCATTGGCGCCCCAGGCCGGGCCGAGATCACTGCCCATCAACTGGTGTACTCCCTGAAAAATAACCTTGCGTTCGGTTCCGGTCATGTTCAAGACACCTTTGTAGCGAAGCATCTTGGGGCCATACACGTTGACCACGGCGCCCAGAAAGTCTTCGAGCTTGGCCGGATCAAACGGTCGCTCGGACTTGAATACAAAGCTCTTCACGTCGTCATCGTGGTGATGGTGGTGGCCGTGGCCACCATGCTGGTGTGAGGGGTGATTGCAATGCGCGCCGTGTTCATGATCGTGGTGATCGTGGTGATCGTGATCGTGATCGTGATCGTGATCGTGATCGTGATCGTGATCGTGATCGTGATCGTGATCGTGATCGTGATCAGTGTCCTTGAGGAAATCGGGATCAATGTCGAGCTTGGCATTCAGATTGAAGCCGCGCAAATCAAATACTTCACTCAAGGGCACATCGCCAAAATGCACCGCGCGTTGCGGGGCACGTGGGTTCATGTGCTTCAGGCGATGCATCAATGCATCCAGCTCTTGCGCAGATACCAGATCGGACTTGCTGATAAATATCTGATCGGCAAAACCCACCTGGCGCCGCGCCTCTTGCCGATCATTGAGCTGCTGGCTGGCGTGCTTGGCATCCACCAGTGTCAATATGGAGTCGAGCAGGTATGACTCCGCCACCTCATCGTCCATGAAGAACGTCTGCGCCACCGGGCCGGGGTCGGCCACACCGGTGGTCTCAATCACCACGCGTTCAAAATCGAGTTCGCCTTTGCGCTTTTTTTCGGCCAGGTCCCGCAGCGTGGCGCGTAGGTCTTCGCGAATCGTGCAGCAAATGCAGCCATTGCTCATCTGAATGATCTGCTCGTTGGTGTCGCTCACCAGAATGTCGCTGTCGATGTTCTCTTCACCGAATTCGTTTTCGATGACCGCAATTTTTTGCCCGTGCGCTTCCGCCAGCACGCGCTTCAATAAGGTGGTTTTACCGGAGCCCAGAAAGCCGGTCAGGATGGTCGCGGGGATAAGTGACATGTTGGAGCCCAAAATCAGCAGGTGGGGAGTGTAGCCAGCTATTCAAGGGGTGGGCTTACGCCGTTTTGGGAGGGCTTGTTTTTTTACTCCCCACCCCGCCCTCCACGCGCCGGGGTAAGGTGGGCCTGATGCGGACTGCCGATTGGAGTGAAGCCACCAGTGGTGTGAAGCCACCCGATATCGGGGCTACACCTTTACCGCTTCATTACCACCAAACCTTTGAGGTACTCCCCTTCGGGGAAGGCGATGGTCATAGGGTGGTCGGGGGCGCCGCCCATGCGATCGGTGATGAAACCGTCCACGCCGGCATCCGACCCGGCGCCGGCGACGATTTTGTGGAACAGGTCGGCGCTGATGCCGCCGGAACACGAGTAGGTAAACAGCACGCCGCCCGGCTCCAGCAATTTGAAGGCCAGGCGATTGATGTCTTTGTAGGCGCGCGCGGCGCGCTCGGCATGGGCCACCGTGGGTGCGAATTTGGGCGGGTCAAGAATGATGGCGTCAAACGTGCGGCCTTCCTGCGCAAACTGGCGCAGCGATGCATTCACGTCCGAGTCCATCCAGGTCGCGCGGTTCGCGTCAAACCCATTCAGTGCCACGTTGGCAGCGGCAATCTCCAGCGCCGGACCGCTGGAATCAATCGACGTCACATGGCCGGCCCCGCCACTCAGCGCGGCCACGCTGAAACCGCCGGTATAGCAAAAGCAGTTGAGCACGCGTTGAAATTGCAGACGGCGGGTGTAGCTGGCGAACCTGGCCCGGCTGTCGCGCTGATCCAGATAAAAGCCGGTCTTGTGGCCGTTGGCAATGCTGAGGTGCAGCTTCCAGTCGTGTTCCTGCAAAATCAAATCGGTCGGACCGTCACCACGCAGCCAACCCTTGACTTCCGTCAACCCTTCCAGCGTTCGGCTGCTGGCGTCGGAGCGCTCATACAGCTTGCTGAGCCCGGTCTCAGCCAACAGCGCATTGGCAATCACATCTTTCCACCGCTCAACGCCAGCGGAGGTGAACTGCGCCACCAAGGTGTCGCCATAACAGTCCACGATGAGTCCGGGCAGTCCGTCGGACTCGCCATGAATCAGGCGCACACCATCGCTTTGCACGTCCAGTCGCTTGCGCGCCCGAACAGCCTGGGTGATGGTGCGCTGAAAGAAGGCCGCATCGATGCGCTGCTTCTCATCGAAGCTCCACATACGCGCGCGGATTTTCGATTGGGGACTGAACGAGGCCCAGCCCAGAAATTGCCCCTCGGAAGACTCTACGCGCACGGTCTCTCCGCTGTCGCCGCCGCCTTTTCCAATGGCGGACTCAAATATCCAAGGGTGATGACGCTGCAAAGAGCGTTCTTTGCCGGGGCGTAGGCGAATGGTTTTCATAGGCCGTATTGTCGTATGCAGTGATTCGCTGTTTTTGGCGGGAGAAAGGTATTTGCCCTTAAGTGAGTCGCGTACTGACCTCCGGACTTCCTGTCACTCCCACGAATGCGCGACAGTGGTGTGGGGGGCCCACCCTCAAGACTTGGAAGCAGGCCCTTTGGACCGCGCCCGCGGATGCGCCGCGTCATACGCCTTGGCCAAATGCTGGAAGTCGAGTCGGGTATACACCTGCGTAGTGGTGATGTTGGCGTGCCCCAATAGCTCCTGCACCGCCCGCAAATCCCCGCTGCTTTGCAACACATGGCTGGCAAAAGAGTGGCGCAACATATGCGGATGCACCGGCGTGCTGATGCCGCTTTGCAAACTGCGGCGCTTGAGCCGCTGCCATACTGACTGCGCCGTCAACCGGGTACCGTTGCGGCCGGTAAAAAGAGCGCGGGCCGCGTCCTCTTGCGTAGCGTGAACAGGGCCACCTGAAGCAGTGCCCATCGGGCCGCGCAAAGCCAGCCAACGCTGCAACGCAACCAGTGTGGCCTTGCCCACGGGCACCGTGCGGCGCTTGGCACCTTTGCCCAGCACATGGGCTTCGGCAGCGTCCAGATCAATCCAGCCCCGCGCCGTGCTGCTGGCCTGCACATCCAGCCCGGTGAGTTCACCCACCCGCAAGCCGCTGCCGTACAGCAACTCCACCATCGCAGCGTCACGCGCTTCCAGCCACGGGTCGTCATCACTTTGGAAGTCTGCAAATTGCACCGCCTCGTCCACGCCCAGCGCTTTGGGCAAGGGCTTGGGCGCCTTGGGCGAACGCACGTCCTGCACCGGGTTGCTGGCCACCAGACCCTGACGGCCGAGCCAGTTGTAAAAGCCACGCCACCCGGAAAGGATGAGCGCTATGCCACGACCGCTGCGTCCGCCAGAGTGCATCTGCGCAACCCAGCGCCGGATATGCGGGTTGCGCACCGCCAACAAGTCCACAGGCAGTGCCGCAGCCAATGCCTGCAACTTCTGCATGTCCAGCGCATAGAGTTCTACGGTGCGGGTCGCCAGACGTTTTTCAACGCGAACGTACTCCAGGTATTTCTCAACCAGAGCCGCGGCGTCGGCCACCACGTTCAGCCCAGACGCAGGCGCGACAGGGCCGCGCTGGCAAGTTCACCAATGCGGGCCAGGAAGTCCGTACCCATACCGCTGGTAAAGCGGTGCGCGTCCCCTGAGGCCAGCACCAAGAGGCCAAAGGCCGGAGCCGTAGAACTGTTGGGGCCGGCCCGCAAGGGAATCAAGGCCAGCGAAGTCACATCAGCGGGAGTCTCCAACCAGCCGATGGATTCAAAACCGGTGTTCAACCCGCAGAAGGGCTCGGTCAGAGAGGAGGCAAACAACTTCACGTCATCACTCACCGGCTGGGCATAGGTTTGCTCGGCGTATTCACCGGCGACATCCCACAGCCGCAAGCCCACCTGCGGAACATCAAACTGCAGCTCAATGCCATCAACCACCTGGGTCGGCAAATCCCGCAGCTCCCCACCCTGCAAAAGGCTGGCTGCCCACCGCAAAATCTTGTTGGACAGGATGACGTTGTCGTTGCCGTTGCGCAGCATTTCCATGATGCGCTGCTCCAGCAGCTTGATCTTTTCCCGCAGCATCTCGGCTTGTCGCTCCTGCAGGCTCACCGTGCGGTTGCTGTGCGGGCTGGTGAGTTGCACGGCAGCCAGCAATTCGGCGTGGCGCGTGAAGAAATCCGGCGTATTGGCCAGGTAATTGGCAATGTCATCTTCGGTGATGGGATTCGCCAGCGCGTGGTCAAGAGGTTTGCTCATGGAAGGTCAATCAGTCAGTAAGTGATCAATAAAACAGTTAATCAGCCAGGTGCTCGGGGATGTCTATTTCACCGTGAAAAACGGTGGTGGCCGGTCCGATCATCATCACCGGCGCTTCGCCACCCGCCCAGACAATGGTGAGCACGCCACCGCGGGTATGCACATCGACGCGCGCATCCAGCAGCCCCAGACGAATGCCCGCCGCCACGGCCGCACACGCACCGGAGCCGCAAGCCAGCGTCTCGCCCACCCCGCGTTCATACACGCGCAAACGAACTGCATTGCGCCCCTGCACCTGCATGAAGCCGACATTCACGCCCTGCGTAAAACGTGGGTTCTGCTGAACCTGCGGACCCAGGGTGGCGACCGGCGCCGTGTCCACATCGGCCACCTGAATCACGGCATGCGGGTTGCCCATGGAGACCGTGGCCAACTGCCATTCCGCGGCCGCGCCGACGGGCAAAATCGACCAGTTGCCCCACCCGCCCTGGGCCTGCAAAACGAGGCCCGCAGCGTCAAACGGAATGTCCTGTGGTGCGAATCGCGGCGCACCCATGTCCACTGTCACGCGCCCATCGGCGGTCAATTGCGGTGCAATCACGCCCTTCATGGTTTTGACACGGATCGTGTCTTTTGTCGTCAGCCCGCTGTCGCGCACAAACCGGGCAAAGCAGCGCGCGCCGTTGCCGCACTGCTCCACTTCATTGCCATCGGCGTTGTGGATGATGTATTCAAAGTCAACGTCCGCCGTAGGCGCCGGGCGCACGGTCAAAATCTGATCCGCGCCCACGCCGAAGTGGCGATCGCCCAGAAAACGGTAGTGCGCCGCACGCAATCCGAGGCGGCCACGGGTTTCGTCCAGCACAACAAAGTCGTTGCCGGCACCCTGCATTTTGGTAAACGGAATTCGCATGGACGCAATTATCCGCCCATGCTGCAAAATGGGCCGCATGCCCAGACCCTCGCAAATCCTGCACCCCCAACACGGCGCCCTGCCAGCCCCAACCGATTGGCAAACCGACACAGCGGTTGCCCTCCTGAAAAACGTACAGCGCCTGACCGCGCCCAACCCCGGCGTGATGACCGGCCCCGGCACCAACAGTTATCTGGTGGGCGATGCGCTTGCCGGCTTCATTGCAATAGACCCCGGCCCCGCCGACGCAGGCCACGTGCAGCGTTTGTGGCAAGCGGCGCGCCACCCCGATGGGCGCGGCGGCAACATCCGCATGGTGGTCTGTACCCACTCACATTCGGACCACTCCCCTGGCGCCCGCCCGCTTCAAGAATTGTGTATTGCACAAGGGAACAAACCGCCGATCCTGGGCTTGCCTTCGGCGGCAACGGCCCGTGCGGCCAGCGAATTCACACCAGACCGGGCCTTGGCGGACGGCGAAGTGTTGCGCCTTGGGGCCGGCGAAGTAACGCACAGCCTGCGCGCCCTCCATACGCCAGGCCATGCCGCCAACCATGTGTGCCTGATATTGGAGGAAGACGGCCTGCTGTTTTCCGGCGACCACATCCTCAATGGCAGCACCACCGTGATCGACCCGCCCGACGGCAACATGGGCGATTACCTGGCCTCGCTTGATGTATTGCATGCGCAATGCGCGGCATTGCAAGTTGAATTCATACTCCCCGCCCATGGCCATGTGATCACCACTGCGCTGGGTGCCATTGCCCACCTTAAGGCGCACCGCTTGCAGCGCGAGGCCAAGATTGCCATGGTCATGCGCGCCAACCCGCAGGGCAACCTGGACCAGTGGCTGCCTCTGGCCTATGACGACGTCGACCCACGCCTCTGGCCCGTGGCGCGCCGCTCGCTGCTCGCACATGTAGAGCACATCCAGCAGCTGCAAATTTCCGCCACAGAATCGAGTGCCCCATGACTACCTTTCGCCGAGCTGCCCCACCGGAGCGCGCCCCTGAAGGCCGCGATAGCCGCCCGGACCAACGGGGGCGCCCCCGCACCGATCGTCCAGCCGGGCAGCAAAATCGCGGCGCACCGCAACGACCCGCAGGCGCAGCGCCCACAAAAACGACGACAGCCAAACCCCGCATGCGCCCGCGCACCGTAGATCGGACCAAGCCGGCGGTGGCAGACGAAGGCGAGCGATTGTCCAAGCGCGTCATGCAGCTCAAGGGGTGCTCACGCAAGGAGGCCGAGCAATACATCGAGGGTGGCTGGGTCTTGGTCAACGGCGTGGTGGTGGAAGACCCGCCGTTTCGCGTGCAGCAGCAGGTCGTGACCGTGGCGCCGGATGCCACCTTGCTTAATCTGCAGGATGTCACGCTCATCCTGCACAAGCCGGCCGGCTGGCTCGACGGCGTGGACGAAGAAGATGATGGCGATGAAGACGATGCGCCCGCAAAACCGACACACACGCGAGGCCGGGGCAGCAAACCCGCGCCCAGGAACGCCCGCGCACTGCTGACCCACGCCAACCGCTTTGCGCATGACGACTCGGGCGTGCGGCCGCTCAAACGCCACTTGCTGCACCTGGAGGCCGAGGTGCCGCTGGAAACCGGCGCCAGCGGTCTGGTGGTGTTTACGCAAGACTGGCGCACCACCCGCAAGCTCAGTGAAGACCTGGGCTCCATGGAGCATGAAATCATTGTGGACGTGCGCGGCGAAGTGCCGCCGGAGGCCTTGCAAAAAATTGCCCGCGCGCTCCATGACGAACGCCGTCCGCTGCCACACACCAAGGTCAGCGTCAACAGTTCCACGCCGGAGGTGAGCAAGCTGCGCTTTGCGATCAAAGGTGCACATCCGGGCCTGGTCGCCTACTTGTGCGAACGGGGCGGCCTGGAAATTCTCGCCATGCGCCGCATTCGCCTGGGGCGCGTGACGCTGAGCGACCTTCCGCCTGGGCAGTGGCGCTACCTGGCACCGCACGAAAAGTTTTGATGATCCCAACAAAAAAAGCGCGCCATCGGGCGCACTTTTTTGTTGGGTGAAAAACCAGTCGCTCAGGTTGCGATGTAGGTCTGAAGCTGATTGATCGTGGTTTCCTGCTCCGCAATGATGACGTCCATCAGGTCGCGGATCGAAATCATTCCCAGCACTTTGTCGCCATCAATGACGGGCAAGTGGCGAATTTTTTTCTGGCTCATCAGGGCCATGCATTCCCGGGTACGGGTAGCCGCGCTGACGGTCAGCACCTTGGGGGTCATGATGTCTTTGACCTGGGTGTCTTTGGACGACTTGCCAGCCAGGGCGATCTTGCGGGTGTAGTCCCGCTCGGAAAACATGCCGACCAGCTTACCGTTCTCCATCACCATCAGGGCGCCCACATCACGGTCCGCCAGAATTTGCAGGGCATCAAACACACTGTCCTGTGGCTTGAGAAACGCAGGGGAATCTTGATTTTTTAACAACTCGCGTACGGGTCGCATAGGGCCTCCGATAAATGGTGAACGGTGCATTAACCATAACCCAAAAATGGAGACAAAAGTGTGAAGCCCACCGATAAGCCGGATTCTGTGCATGAGGGTTTCCCCTCACGTGACCACCATTACTCTGGGCCGCCGGTCGCCCGGACGGCTCGATGCTACCTACCCGCACACTCCGGGGGCCCCGTCAACGTGTGCCTACTTGGTATTGCTGCGCGTAGAGATTGCCCGTTTCACCCGATGGGCCTCGCCCATCGGGTGGCTATGCGCTCCCGGTTCCCCGGGGCACGGCTTACGCCGCGCTGCACGCATAGAACACCCAACAGGTTGTTCCATCGACTCGTCTCTGTTGCTCTGATCCTCACCTTAGGGTCTTGCGACTGGTCGGTGGGCAGCCGTTAGCTGCTACGCTGCCCTATGCAGTCCGGACGTTCCTCCAGTGCTCTGTTTCCAGAATTGCACCAGCGGTGGTCTGGCGGGCTTCACACCCTGATTATCGGCTACGGCGAATACGGCATATCCATATACTGAATCCGGTAGAAAAATTAGCCCACAATCAACGCCACAAAATGCCATTTCAGGAGTCACCATGAGCTTTGACAACGTACTGCAAACCATCGGCAATACGCCCCACATCCGCATCAACCGCCTGTTCGGCACCACCCACAAGGTGTTTGTAAAGTCCGAGCGCGGCAACCCCGGCGGCTCCATCAAAGACCGCATTGCGCTGGCCATGGTCGAGGCGGCTGAGAAAAGCGGCGAGCTCCAACCCGGCGCCACCATCATTGAGCCCACCTCCGGTAACACCGGTGTGGGCCTGGCGCTGGTGGCCGCGGTCAAGGGTTACAAGCTGATTCTGGTGATGCCCGACAGCATGTCGATTGAACGCCGTCGCCTGATGCTGGCCTACGGCGCCAGCTTTGACCTCACCCCACGCGAAAAAGGCATGAAGGGTGCCATCGCCCGCGCCCAGGAGCTGGCTGCCCAAACGCCAGGTGCCTGGATTCCCCAGCAGTTTGAAAACCCCGCCAACATCGACGTGCACGTGCGCACCACGGCACAGGAAATCCTCAACGACTTTCCGGGCGGCATCGACTACATCATTACCGGCGTGGGAACCGGTGGTCACTTGAGTGGCGTGGCCACTGTGCTCAAGGCCAAATGGCCGCAACTCAAGGTGTTTGCAGTGGAGCCCAGCGCGTCGCCCGTCATCAGCGGCGGCGCACCATCGCCGCACCCCATTCAGGGCATCGGCGCCGGCTTTATCCCCAAGAACCTCAAGACCGAGTTGCTCGACGGCGTGATTCAGGTGGACGCAGAACCGGCCCGCGAATACGCCCGCCGCAGCGCCCGCGAAGA
>Ga0228698_1001014_pt1 | contig 15351 bp, 10 predicted proteins | sample McNCre117_Aug_MG_FD_178015 | JGI IMG/M metagenome (GOLD analysis project Ga0228698, IMG submission 178015) | Freshwater microbial communities from McNutts Creek, Athens, Georgia, United States - 1-17_Aug_MG | ecosystem: Environmental > Aquatic > Freshwater > Creek | place: USA: Georgia...
AACGAGTCCTCCTCGCTAAATGCGCTGACCCATTCAATGCGCCCCAAGGCGATCGCTGCGCTGATCAGTGCTCGCGAATTCCTGGCGCGGCAAACGGTTGAAGACATCGAAGCGGCTGCCAATGCGGTGCGCTTGGCCATCCGTTTAGACCCGTCGTTTTCCGCGGCATGGGCAACAATGGCCGAGATCCGAATTTTTCAGGCCATGCGTTCATTGCGGGCACCACGTGAAGCCGGGTGGCTGGCGAAGGAAGCCGCGCAGACGGCGCTCAGTATCGATCCGCAATCGGCATCCGCACTGGCAATTCTGGGTTGGGTGCGGGTAATGATTGACAGAGATGGCGAGCGGGGCATGGACGTTTTGGACCGCGCCATTGCGATCGATCCGGATTACTGGGTAGCGAATTTATTGCGTGGCTGGGCCTTGCAAGCCGCGGGACGTCAAGTGGAGTCCGTGCAGATGATGCGGCGCGCCCTGGACCTGAATTCAGCCAGCCATGCGGTGAACTCCATATTGGCCATGCACCTCATGTTCGCCGGCCAAACCGCTGAAGGACTCGATGTTGCGCTCGACCTTGCCAAGCGTTTTCCAACGGTTGACAACTCACAGGGCATTGCGTCGGTACTACTGTCAGTGAGTGGGCGGCACGATGATGCAGTGGTCTTTGGTCGGCGGGCGATGGCGTTGGCGCCTCAAACTCCGCTGATGTACACACCGCTTGCCTATGCGCTGGCGTGTGCGGGGCGCCCCAGCGAGGCGCGCAATGTGTTGGCAGACATCGAAGCATCCGCCTTGCCCATCCCGTCAGCGTGCATTGCGCCGACCTATCTGGCTTTGGGCGAGCGCGAGAAGGCGATTGCCTGTTTGCAAGATGCCGCAGAACGCGGCATTCCGCAATTTGCCTGGACGCGGGACGACCCACGCTTAGCGCAATTGCGGGGTGATACGGTGGTTGCGTCCTTGTGGAAAGGCGTGTGGTCCCAGCAGTTGACCTTGGCTTGAATCGGCCATCAAGAGGCGCAGCCCCTCAAGTCGGTTGCGTTCAACCTGCTTTCAGGGCAAGCGAGCGCGTATTCTTGCGCAGCCAGCGTTGAACGGCCGAGTCCAGCAGTTCCGTATTGCCGCTGGAGTAGAAAAGTGTCCCGGCAGCAGTGGAAGGGCCGTCCGCTACAGCGGTTTTTTGCAACTGCAGTTTTTCCAGCACGCGCAGCGTCTGCCGTGCCACCGGACCGCCGCCGTCAATCAGCGCGACCCTGTTACCGATGCATTGATTCAGTTCGGCTGAAATGAAAGGGTAGTGCGTGCAGCCAAGCACCAGGCTGTCCATTGCGCCGACCGCATCGCCAAATGGGCCCATGGCCCCTGTGTATTGTTTGCAAAGGTTCTCGATGCGCCGCTGGTCGGAACGCTCTATGGCGTCCGCTAGGCCATCACAAGGCTGCAAAACAAACGTTGCTAAGCCATGCAGGTTTTTTAGCAATTGGTTGAATTTTTCACTCTGGAGCGTGGCGCGGGTGGCCATCACGCCCACTACGCCGGTTTTGCTGGAGGCGGCAGCGGGTTTCAGTGCGGGCTCAATCCCGATGATCGGCAACTCCGGGTACTGTGCGCGAAGCGTATGAATGGCCGCTGCCGTTGCCGTGTTGCAGGCAACAACGAGAGCCTTGATGTGGTGGCTATCGATCAGGTAGTCGGCAATTGCATGGGAGCGCGAGCGAAGGAGACCGTCCTCTCGTTCACCGTATGGCGCATAAGCGTTATCCGCAACATAGACAAAGCGCTCCAGCGGCATCTCGACTTGCAGCGCGCGCAGCACGCTGAGGCCGCCCACGCCGCTGTCAAAGACGCCGATGGGGCGCATGTCTGGCAACCTCGGCCCCGCAGGTTTCAGGCTGACTTGACTGGAATCGTCTTGAATTCGCCGGATGCAATCTTCTTTTGCCATTCGGCGGGGCCAGTGATGTGGGCGCTTGTACCGCCCGCGTCCACGGCCACCGTGACGGGCATGTCCACCACGTCGAACTCATAGATCGCTTCCATGCCCAGGTCTTCAAAGCCCACCACCTTGGCGTGCTTGATCGCCTTGCTCACCAGATAGGCTGCGCCGCCCACGGCCATCAGATAGGCGCTTTGGTGCTTTTTGATGGCTTCAATGGCGACGGGGCCACGTTCGGCTTTGCCGACCATGGCAATCAGGCCGGTCTGGGCCAGCATCATGTCGGTAAATCCGTCCATGCGGGTGGCCGTGGTGGGGCCAGCGGGGCCTACCGCTTCGCCGGCAACCGGGTCCACCGGGCCGACGTAGTAAATCACCCGGTTGGTGAAGTCAACCGGCAGCTTCTCCCCTTTGGCCAGCATGCCCTGAATGCGCTTGTGCGCGGCGTCGCGTCCGGTCAGCATCTTGCCGTTCAGCAGCAGTGTGTCGCCCGGCTTCCAGCTGGCTACTTCTGCTTTGCTGAGCGTGTTCAGATCTACGCGTTTGCTCTTTTGGGTATCGGGGGTCCAGTTGACGTTGGGCCACAAATCCAGGCTAGGTGGGTCGATGTAGACCGGGCCGGAGCCGTCCATCACAAAGTGCGCATGGCGGGTTGCGGCGCAGTTGGGGATCATGGCCACGGGCTTGCTGGCGGCGTGGGTCGGGTACATCTTGATCTTGATGTCCAGTACGGTGGTCAGACCACCCAGGCCTTGGGCGCCTATGCCCAGCGCGTTGACTTTTTCAAACAGTTCCAGACGCAGTTGCTCGGTCTGGGTCAGGGCCGCACCGCTGGAGGACTTGGCTTGCAGTTCATACATGTCCAGGTCGTCCATCAGGCTCTCTTTGGCCATGAGTACGGCTTTCTCCGCCGTGCCGCCAATGCCGATACCCAGCATGCCAGGGGGGCACCAACCGGCACCCATGGTCGGCACTGTCTTCAGCACCCAGTCCACCACCGAATCACCGGGGTTGAGCATGATCATCTTGCTCTTGTTTTCCGAGCCACCGCCTTTGGCGGCGACGGTCACCTCAACCGTATTGCCGGGGACGATCTCGGTGAAGATCACTGCAGGGGTATTGTCCTTGGTGTTCTTGCGCAGAAATTCGGGGTCGGCCACCACGCTGGCGCGCAGGGTGTTGTCGGGGTGGTTGTAGCCGCGGCGCACGCCTTCGTTGATGGCGTCATCCAGGCTGCCGGTAAAGCCTTCCCAGCGGACATCCATGCCAACCTTCAGGAACACGTTCACGATGCCGGTGTCCTGACAGATCGGACGGTGGCCGGTTGCGCTCATTTTGCTGTTGGTCAGAATCTGGGCGATGGCGTCTTTGGCGGCCGGGCTTTGCTCACGCTCGTAGGCCCGCGCCAAATGGGCAATGTAGTCCGCGGGGTGGTAGTAACTGATGTACTGCAAAGCGGCGGAGACGGATTCAATCAGGTCGGCCTGGCGGATGGAAGTGGTCATGGGTGGTATGCCGTTAGGTGGAGGGTTGCGATCAGCCCATGAGTTTAGCCAATCCACCTCACAGACAACTGACGCATGCGCTGTAAAGGGCGTGGGAGTCAGTGATTTGTAAGTGCATGGCACCAACATCCGCGCAGTTTTGATTCAACTGAGGAGACACCTGCATGAGTACAACAACCGAAGGCCCTACCGCTCTTCCTACCTATTTGCCCAGCGCCGAGTTCGTCAAGAACGCCGCCATTCCCAGCATGGACGCTTACAACGCGTTGTGCAAAGAAGCTGAAACCGACTACGAAGGTTACTGGGGCCGTCTGGCCAAGGAATTGCTGACCTGGAAGGTGCCCTTCACCCAGGTGCTCGATGAGAGCGATGCGCCGTTTTTCAAGTGGTTTGCCGACGGCAAGCTCAATGCTTCCTACAACTGCCTGGACCGCAATGTCGAAAAGGGTTTGGGCGACAAGACCGCTATCATTTTTGAAGCCGATGGCGGCGAAGTAACCAAGGTCACCTACAGCCAGTTGCTGGCCAAGACCAGCCAGTACGCCAACGCGCTCAAGAGCCTGGGCGTGAAAAAGGGCGACCGCGTGATGATTTACATCGCGATGTCCATCGAAGGCGTGGCCGCCATGCAGGCTTGCGCCCGTATCGGTGCGACCCACTCCGTGGTGTTCGGTGGCTTCTCGGCACAGTCGCTGCGTGACCGTCTGGAAGACACCGGCGCCGTAGCGCTGATCACTGCAGACTGCCAAGTGCGCGGTGGCAAACAGCTCGCACTCAAGTCCATCGTTGACGAAGCGATTGGTCTGGGTGGCTGCGACAGCCTGAAGAACGTGCTGGTGGTCAAGCGCGGCACCATGGCGATCAATATGGTCGACGGACGTGACCTGTGGATGGCCGACTTGGCTGACAAGCAGTCCACTACCTGCGAACCCGAGTGGGTTGAGGCTGAACACCCCTTGTTCCTGCTTTACACCTCTGGCTCCACCGGCAAGCCCAAGGGCGTGCAGCACTCCACGGGCGGTTACCTGCTGCATGCAGCCCTGACCACCAAGTGGACATTCGACCTGAAGGCGGACGACGTGTTCTGGTGCACGGCCGACATCGGCTGGGTTACTGGCCACACCTACATCACCTACGGCCCCTTGGCCCTGGGCGGCACCGAGATTGTGTTTGAAGGCGTCCCCACTTATCCCGACGCCGGCCGTTTCTGGAAAATGATCCAGGACCATAAAGTCAGCATCTTCTACACAGCGCCCACCGCTATCCGCTCGCTGATCAAGGCAGCCGAGTCCAACGACGCAGTACACCCCAAGAGCTACGACCTCACTTCTCTGCGTCTGCTGGGTTCCGTGGGCGAGCCCATCAACCCCGCCGCCTGGGAGTGGTACTACAAGCACGTTGGTGGTAGCAAGTGCCCCATCGTTGACACCTTCTGGCAGACCGAAACCGGTGGTCACATGATCACTCCGATGCCCGGCGCCACACCCATGGTCCCCGGCTCCTGCACACTGCCTTTCCCGGGCATCCAGTTCGCCGTGGTGGACGAAGTCGGCAATGACATGCCTTGGGGCAAGGGCGGTATCCTGGTTTGCAAGAAGCCATGGCCTTCCATGATCCGCAACATCTGGGGTGACCCCGAGCGCTTCAAGAAGAGCTACTACCCCGAAGACTTCAAAGGCAAGTACTACCTCGCTGGCGACGGCGCGATCCGTGACGAGAAGACCGGTTACTTCACCATCACCGGCCGTATCGACGACGTGTTGAACGTGTCGGGTCACCGCATGGGCACCATGGAAATCGAATCCGCATTGGTGAGCTGCACCGATCTGGTGGCTGAAGCCGCTGTGGTGGGTCGTCCCGATGACACAACCGGTGAAGCCGTGTGCGCATTCGTGGTGCTCAAGCGTCCGCTGCCGATGGGTGACGAGGCCAAAGCGATTGCCAAGCAACTGCGTGACCATGTGGGCAAGGAAATTGGTCCGATTGCCAAGCCCAAGGACATCCGTTTCGGTGAGAACCTGCCCAAGACCCGTTCCGGCAAGATCATGCGCCGTCTGTTGCGCTCCATCGCCAAGGGCGAGGCCATTACGCAAGACACGTCCACGCTGGAAAATCCGGCGATTTTGGACCAACTGGGTCAGACTTACTGATCTACTGGTGTGCCAGCGAAAAAGCCGCCCTTGGGCGGCTTTTTTGTTTGTAATCACCTGTCCTGACTAAAGGTACACCTTGGGGCGGTGATTGAATCGGCTGCAGGCGCAGAACTACTGGCTAAGAACCCATGCAGCCAGTTTTTTGGCGTCGACCTCACTGACCTGCGGGTTGGCGGGCATTTTGACGACGCCCCAGACCCCTCCGCCACCTTCCATGATTTTGGATGCCAGACGCGTCGGCGCAGCTTTGTCGCCCCTGTATTTGGCAGCCACATCCTTGTACGAAGGCCCGACTACTTTCTTGTCGATGTTGTGGCAGCTCATGCAATTGCGCGAAGCAGCCAGCGCCTGGTCCGCCACAGCGGGCATAGTCGCCGTCGCACAGGTTGCAGTCAGTAGCATTTGAATGCCGATGCGTTTCATGTTTTCCCCATGATTGGATTACAGTTAGGCCACATCATTGTAGGGACTACACAAGCACTGGTTTGTGGTCCACATAGGCTTGGAGGCGTGCATGTATTTATTGGGTTTGGGTCTTGTTTTGTTGGTCATGAAGTACATGGAGATAGGGCCTGTCGCTGGGCTGTCCTGGATCTGGGTTTTCACGCCTTTTGCGCTGGCAGTCGCGTGGTGGTACTGGGCGGATGCATCGGGTTACACGGCAAAAAAAGCGATGGAACGCGAGAACGAGCGCAAGCAAAGGCGTGTGGATGCCAACCGGGAAAATATGGGGACGCTGGTCAGCAAAAAGCGCAAATAAAAAAAGCCCGCACCAGCGGGCTTTTTTTTCAGTCAGCGCACACCTAACACTCAATCCTCCAGCAAGGACAAATCGCGTACCGCGCCCTTGTCGGCCGACATCACCAGCTTGGCGTAGGCCTTGAGCGCGGCAGATACCTTGCGCGGGCGGGGCAGGGCGGGCTTCCAGCCTTTGGCGTCTTGTTCGGCGCGGCGCTTGGCGAGCTCTTCGTCGCTCACCAGCACATTGATGCTGCGGTTGGGAATATCGATGCGGATGCGGTCGCCGTTCTTCACCAGACCAATGGCGCCACCCGCTGCCGCTTCGGGAGAGGCGTGGCCGATGGACAGGCCGGATGTGCCGCCCGAGAAGCGGCCATCGGTCAAGAGCGCGCAAGCCTTGCCCAATCCCTTGGACTTGATGTAGCTGGTGGGATAGAGCATTTCCTGCATGCCGGGGCCGCCTTTGGGGCCCTCGTAGCGCACGATGACCACGTCACCCGCCACCACCTGGTCGGCCAGGATGTGTTCCACCGCTTCGTCCTGGCTTTCCACCACGTGGGCGGGGCCTTCAAACACCAACAGGCTGTCGTCCACACCGGCAGTCTTGACCACGCAGCCGTTGAGCGCAATGTTGCCGATCAACACGGCCAGACCACCTTCTTTGCTGAATGCGTGGTCATGGGAGCGGATGCAGCCCTCGGCGCGGTCGGTGTCCAAACTGGGCCAGCGGGCGGCCTGGCTGAACGCCACTTGTGTGGGAATGCCGCCGGGGCCGGCCATGTAGAAGGTCTTGACCGCGTCAGACGGGTTGCGGGCAATGTCCCACTGGTCCAGCGCGTCTTTCATGGTCTTGGCGTGCACGGTGGGCACGTCGGTGTGCAGGCGCCCCGCACGGTCCAGCTCACCCAGAATGCCCATGATGCCGCCCGCACGGTGCACGTCTTCGATGTGGTACTTGTTGGTGTTGGGTGCGACCTTGCATAGCTGCGGCACGATTTTGGACATGCGGTCGATGTCGGCCATGGTGAAGTTGATTTCCGCTTCCTGGGCGATGGCCAGGATGTGCAGGATGGTATTGGTGGAGCCGCCCATGGCAATGTCCAGCGCAATGGCGTTCTCGAATGCCTTGAAGCCCATCGAGCGTGGCAGGATGCTGGTGTCTTCTTCCTCGTAATAGCGCTTGCACAGCTCTACGGCCAAGCTTCCTGCGCGCTTGAACAGTTGTTCGCGGTCCGCGTGGGTGGCCACCACCGTTCCGTTGCCGGGCAGGGACAAGCCCAGCGCCTCGGTCAGGCAGTTCATGGAGTTGGCAGTGAACATGCCCGAGCAAGAGCCGCAGGTGGGGCAAGCAGAGCGCTCCACTTCGGCCACATCGGCATCAGACACCTTGTTGTCAGCCGCCATCACCATGGCGTCGATCAGGTCCAGCTTCTTGAACTCGATCTTTTGGGTCGTGGGGTTAAGCAGCTTGGCCTTGCCTGCTTCCATGGGGCCGCCGGACACAAACACCACCGGTATGTTCAGGCGCATGGCTGCCATCAGCATGCCGGGGGTGATCTTGTCGCAGTTGGAGATGCAGACCATGGCATCCGCGCAGTGGGCGTTGACCATGTATTCCACGCTGTCGGCAATGATGTCGCGGCTGGGCAGCGAATACAGCATGCCGTCGTGGCCCATGGCGATGCCGTCGTCCACCGCGATGGTGTTGAACTCCTTGGCCACACCGCCCGCTGCTTCGATCTCGCGGGCTACCAGTTGGCCCAGGTCCTTCAGGTGCACGTGGCCGGGCACGAACTGTGTGAAGCTATTGACTACCGCGATGATGGGCTTGGAGAAATCAGCGTCCTTCATGCCGGTGGCGCGCCACAGGGAGCGGGCACCTGCCATGTTGCGGCCGGCGGTGGAGGTTTTGGAGCGGTATTGGGGCATTCTTGAATTCTTTCGTGCTGGTGAGACGCGGGCGCAAAGATCTTGCACGTCTTTGCGGGTCTGCAATTTTAAGACGTGAAGCCGTTTCCAATGAATGCCCCTTTTGTATGTGCACAATCCGGGGCATGTTGATACACCCGCAAATTGATCCCGTCGCCCTGCAAGTCGGCCCTCTGGCCGTGCACTGGTATGGCCTGACTTATCTGGTGGCTTTTGGCCTGTTTATGTTTTTGGCCAACCAGAGACTGCGGCATGCACCCTTTGTTCATTTGACGGGTAAGGCCGCGTGGACGCCCAAGGACGTCGAAGACATCTTGTTCATAGGGGTCATGGGCGTGGTGCTGGGCGGGCGCATCGGCTACTGCCTGTTTTACAAGCCAGCTTATTACGCAAGCCACCCGTTGGAAGTGTTTGCAGTGTGGCAGGGCGGAATGAGCTTCCATGGCGGCATGCTCGGGGTGATTGCGGCCATGGTGTGGTTTGGCGTCACGCGGGACAAGTCGTTCTGGCAAGTGGCGGACTTGGTGGCACCCTGCGTGCCCACCGGTCTGGCTTCGGGGCGTGTAGGAAACTTTATCAATGGCGAGCTGTGGGGACGCGTGGCCGACCCGTCATTGCCTTGGGGCATGGTGTTTCGCGGTGCCGGAGATTTGCCACGCCATCCCTCCCAGATCTACCAGTTCCTGATGGAAGGTGTGCTGTTGTTTGTGCTGCTGTGGTGGTATGCCCGCACAGCGCCCGCGCAAGGGCGGGTGGCGGCCGCGTTTTTGATGGGATACGGCGCGTTTCGCTTCATTGCAGAATTTTTCAGGGAGCCGGACGCGCACCTGGGCCTCTTGTCGCTGGGCATGAGCATGGGCCAGTGGTTGTGCGTCCCGATGATCGTGGGCGGCATCGGTTTGTGGGTGTGGTTTGGGCGCCGCCCTCAGGCAGTTTGAAGGATGGATATGGAGCCAGGAATCATCGTTGAGAATCAGGGCCCGATCACCACGGTAACCCTGAGCAGCCCCGACAAGCTCAACGCCATGTCGCGTGCCATGTGGCGGGATTTGCGTACTGCGTTCCTGTCGATTCAGGCCAATGCCGATGTGCGGTGCGTGTTGGTGCGTGGCAGTGGCCCGCATTTTTGCGCTGGGGGAGATATTGCGGAATATCCGGACTTCCGGTTCGATCAGGCACAGTTGCAGCACTTCCACGAAGTAGAAGTTTGGGGCGCGTTGTCGGCCATGCTGGCCTGTGACGTGCCCATCGTGGCGCAGATTGCGGGCGTGTGCATGGGCGCGGGGGTTGAAATCGCCAGTGCCTGCGATTTGCGACTGGCGGCGGTGGATTCCAAATTTGGCGCACCGATTGCACGCCTGGGCTTTCCCATGGCGCCCCGCGAAGCGGCTCTGGTAGGCGCGGCGGTTGGTGAAATGACGGCCCGAGCCATGCTGTTGGCGGCCGAAGTGTTTACCGCGCAACACATGGCGACCCAGGGATTTTTGACGCATGTTCTTGCGGCCGATGGACTGGCCGATGCCTGTGGGTCATTGGCCCATCGCATCGCTAGGCTGGCCCCGCAGGCTGCGCGTTTGAACAAGCAGACTTTGCGCGCCATTCGGGAAGGCGCCACAGTTGCATCACCGTACGATTACGCGACTGGCGCCGAGCACCGCGAAGGCATCGGGGCTTTCATCGCCAAACGTACTCCCCATTTCTAACCATTCGACGAAGTTGCTGATATGAACCACTCGAACGCCAATTTGTTTTCTGCCCTGCGCCAGGGCTTTCCAGCCAACCTGCAGTCTGTGGCGGTAGAAACCGACACCGGGCTTCAATACAGCTGGCAGGATCTGGAAGACGCCACAGCCATGGTGGCCAACCTGCTGGAGTCGCTGGAGCTGCCCGCCGGGGCGCGCATTGCGGCGCAAGTTGAAAAGTCCGTGGAGGCGCTTGTGCTGTACCTGGCCACATTACGGGCAGGACTGGTCTACTTGCCCTTAAATGCGGCTTATCAGAGTGCGGAAATGGGCTACTTCATTGGCGACGCCAAGCCTGCGGTGGTCGTGTGTACTGGGCGCAATTTCGGATGGATCAGCAAGATGGCATTTCTGGCCGGAACGGCCTACGTGTTTACCTTGAACGAAGACCGGACCGGCTCCCTGCTCGAGCGCGCAGCCCAGTTCAGCCGCAGCCACACCGTCGCCCAACGCAAAGCAGACGATTTGGCGGCCATCATCTACACCAGTGGAACGACCGGACGCAGCAAGGGCGCCATGCTCAGCCACGGCAACTTGCTGAGCAACGCGCAGGTACTGCAAAAGGCCTGGGGCTGGCGAACGCCCAAGCAAGGTGGGGATGTGCTGATTCACGCCTTGCCGATCTTTCATGTGCACGGCCTGTTTGTGGCCATTCATGGCGCCCTGTTGAACGGTAGCAAGATGGTGTGGCTGCATAAGTTTGAGCCCAAGACTGCGTTGGCCCATTTTTCAAAGGCCACGGTTTTCATGGGCGTGCCGACTTTGTATGTGCGCTTGCTGGACGAAGCCGGTCTGACGCAAGATGCGGTGCGCAATATGCGGCTTTTCATCTCCGGGTCAGCACCGCTTTTGATAGAGACCTTTACCGAATGGCAGAAACGCACTGGCCACACCATTCTGGAGCGCTATGGCATGAGCGAAACCGTCATGCTCACGTCCAACCCTTACTTTTCTGCCGAGGGCGAACGCATCGGTGGCACGGTCGGTCCGGCCCTGCCCGGGGTGCAGTTGCGCGTGTTGGGCGATGACAGTCAGCCCGTTGCAACGGGTGAAGTCGGCAACATCCAGGTCAAGGGGCCGGGCATATTTAAGGGCTACTGGAACATGCCGGAGAAAACGGCCGAAGAATTCTCAGCGGACGGCTTTTTCAAGACCGGCGATGTGGGGCGGGTGGATGCGCGGGGCTATGTGACCATCGTGGGCCGCAGCAAAGACTTGATCATCAGCGGCGGCTATAACGTGTACCCGGCAGAGATCGAAGGTTATATCAATGAATTGCCCGGTGTAGCCGAAAGCGCAGTGGTGGGTGTGCCCGATGCCGACTTCGGCGAGGTGGGTGTCGCGGTGGTGATCGCCAAGCCGGGTGCACAACTGCAACCACAAGCCATTTTGGCGTCGCTGAAGTCGACTTTGGCCAATTTCAAAATCCCCAAACGCTGCGTCATCGTCAAGGAGTTGCCGCGCAACGCCATGGGCAAAGTGCAAAAAAACGTGTTGCGACAACAATACGTGCCGGCTTAGGCGCTGCCGGTTTGCTTTGGCGCAAGGCATGGTGCTTTTCATTGCGTTGGCATGGCGGATTTCGGGCGTATTATTCTTGCGGGGCGTAACCGTTCAATACAATTTTCAGGAGTGCGAAAGTGCGCATATCGCAACGGGTTCTGAATCATTCCAATGTGGCAGTTTCCGAATTCGAGGCACTTGCCTCGTTGCAGCCGCAGCTGGTGTTGGCCTTTGGCTCGGTTGCCGCACTGTGCTCCGGTGCGGATGTGTTGAAGCAGGCTTTTCCCGGCGCCCATCTTGCGGGCTGCTCAACCGCCGGCGAGATTTCGACGCAAGGCGTTGCCGATGGCAGTCTGGTGGTCACGGCCGTGGCTTTTGATCACTCCCGCGTGGTTCAGGTAAGCACTGAGCTGTCGCGCATGGAAGAATCGCAAGCCGCCGGACGCCGTTTGGCGCAAGGGTTGGAGCTGCAGGGCCTCAAAGCCATTATGTTTTTCGGTCAAGGCGTACAAATCAATGGCAGTGCGGTTCTGGCTGGTCTGACCGAAGTAGTGGGTTCTGGCGTCTTGATCACGGGTGGGCTGGCGGGCGATGGCGGTGCTTTTGCACAAACCTGGGTTTTGACCGATGCAGGCGCGAGCAGCAGCCGCTTGGTGTGCCTCGGCTTTTATGGCGAAGCCCTTCATTTTTCCCATGGTTCATATGGCGGTTGGTCGCCCTTTGGCCCGGCGCGCAAGGTGACGCGCGCTGTCAATAATGTGCTTTTTGAGCTGGATGGAGAATCTGCGCTGGATGTCTACAAGCGGTATTTGGGTGCCCATGCCAAAGACCTGCCGGCGTCCGGTTTGTTGTTTCCCTTCGCCATGCTGGGAGAAGACCACAGCGAGCGCGGTCTGATCCGCACCATTCTGGGTGTCAACGAGGCCGACGGCAGTCTGACCTTGGCCGGTGATATCGAATCCGGCGGTTATCTCAAACTCATGCATGCCAGCACCGATGGTTTGGTTGGTGGCGCAGAAACCGCCGCTCAGGCCACGTTGCCCTTGCGGGGTGATGGTGGCGCGGGGCTGGCAATGTTGGTGAGTTGCGTGGGACGCAAACTGGTAATGGGCGGACGGGTGGAAGAAGAGGTAGAGGCCGTGGCCGATGTGCTGGGCGCCGGTACCACGCTCACGGGTTTCTATTCCTACGGTGAAATCAGTCCCTTCAGCAAAGAAGTGGAATGCAAACTGCACAACCAGACCATGACGATCACTTACCTGACTGAGGCGGTCTAGAGCCTTTATGCACAGTCTCCTTGCGCGCCAGATCAGACGTACGCTGGGCCTGGATCCGACCCAGTTCCAGGCGGTGCAGGCTGAATTCGCGGCATTGGCGCACAACCCCGCTTTTTCACCCGAGGCACGGGCGGCGCTGGGCGGCTTGGGACTGCTGGTGCAGCGGGTGGACGAGAGCTATTTGCAGAGCGACCGCGATCTGGACCTGAAGACCCGCAGCCTGGAGCTGAGTTCGGTCGAGTTGTCCCAGAGCAATGCCAAGCTGCGTGAAGAGTTGTCGAGCCGTACCCGTGCGATTGAGTCTTTGCGGGAGACGGCCCTTGGCTTGATGGAGTTTGTGGACCTGGATGAAACCGGGATCATGAACGACAACCTGGAAAGTCTGTCCGTGCTCATGAGTGAGCTGGTCCGGCAAAAAGAAGAGAGCCAGAAGGACCTGCATGCCGCATTGACGGACTTGGCACACCAGAAGTTTGCCTTGGACCAGCACGCGATTGTGAGCATCACGGATGTGCATGGAACCATCACCTATGCCAATGACAAGTTTTGCCAGATCAGCGGTTATGCACGGCAGGAAATATTGGGAAAAACCCATCGGCTGGTGAATTCCGGCACCCACCATGCTTCGTTTTTTGCCAACATGTGGTCCACCATTCTGGAGGGCAAGGTATGGCACGGCGAGGTTTGCAATAAAGCCAAGTCCGGCAATCTGTATTGGGTGAATGCCACCCTGGTCCCCTTGCGGGATGAGACCGGCAAGCCCACATTCTTCATTGCAATCCGCACGGATATCACCGAGCGCAAGCAGATGGAGTCCAACATCAAGGCCGCGGAGGCGCGGTTGCGTCGTATCACCAATACGGTGCCGGGTGCAGTCTTCCAGTGGCAGGCCGGACGCGACTACGACAAGTTCACCTTCGTGAGTCCGCGGGTGCAACAGGTGTTGGGGCTGAGCGTGGCGGCGTTGCGCGAAGACGCCTCACTCATCATGCAGCAGGTGCTGGAGGCGGACCGCCAGGAAATTCGGGTGGGCCTGATTGATGCGGTACAGAACACCACGCCGTGGCGCGGCGAGTACCGGGTGCGTATGCCCGATGGTTCGGTGCGCTGGATCCGTTCGGAAATCAATCCGGACCCCGAGCGCACGGCCGACGATGCCGCCTTGTTCACTGGAATCTGGCAGGACGTCACCGAGCGCAAGGAAGCCGATGCGCGACTGCGCGAAGTGACTGAAAACGTGCCGGTTGCGATCTTCCAGTACTACAAGGGACCGGCGGGCTACTACATCATCCCGTTCATGAGCCATGCCATTCGGGCGATATGTGGCGTGACGGCGGAAGAAGTGATGCAGGACACCCGTTTGCTCATGGCGCAGGTGTACCCGGAAGACCACCCGAAATTTTTGAACTTTTTGGGTCCGGCCAATGCCGAAGCGCAGCCACAGCAAGTTGATTTGCGATTGCTGCACCGACAGACTGGCAGCGTGGTCTGGGTGCATGCGGAAGCGCACCCGGGGCAACTGCCAAACGGTAGCTGGGTCTGGAATGGTTACTTCACGGACGTGACTGCGGCCAAGGAAATTGCCGTCGAATTGCAGCGCGCCAAAGACCAGGCGGTGGACGCCAGTCGGGCCAAATCCGACTTTCTGGCCAATATGAGCCATGAAATCCGCACCCCCATGAACGGCGTTCTGGGGATGGCGGATTTGTTGTTGGATACCGAGCTGGACCCGGAGCAGAACGAATATGTTGGCATCATCAAAAGCTCGGCCGACGCGCTGTTGCGGGTGATCAACGACATCCTTGATTTTTCCAAGATTGAAGCCGGCAAGTTGCTGATCGAAAGCATCTCCTTTGATCTGGCCAAGACCATGGACGAAACCATGAAGGCGGTGGCCTTGCGCGCGCGCGACAAGGGCCTGGAGCTGTTGTGTGACATTGCCCCTGACGTTCCGGTGGCGCTTATCGGCGACCCAGGACGTTTGCGCCAGATTCTGATGAACCTGCTGGGCAATGCCATCAAGTTCACAGCCGAAGGTTCCGTGCTCGCCAAAGTTTCGACGGAAAAAGTCGAAGACACTGGGTTGATGCTGCATTTCGCGGTTTCGGATTCGGGCATCGGCATCGCGGCTGACAAGTTGCACACCATCTTCGAGGCTTTCTCGCAGGAAGACAGTTCCACTACCCGGCGCTTTGGCGGAACGGGCCTGGGGTTGACGATTTCCGCCCGGCTGGTGCAGGCGCTTGGTGGCCAGATTTGGGTCGAGAGTGAAGTAGGTCGTGGCAGCGTGTTCCACTTCACGATGCGCGTGGGCGTGGACCGTGTCCATGCGCAGCGGGATATGCCCGAGTTCTCTTTCCAGGGGCTGCGGATGTTGGTTGTGGATGATCTGGAGGTCAACCGCACCGTCATTTCCAGAAGTCTGGAGGCCGAGGGGGTGTCTGTTCATTGCGCCTCCAACGGGGCGCAGGCGATGGAATGGCTGCAGCAACATGGCGCCTCGCAAGCACCCTGCGACTTGATCGTGTTGGATGCGCTGATGCCCGATATGGATGGCTTCGTGCT
>Ga0228698_1001015_pt1 | contig 15334 bp, 10 predicted proteins | sample McNCre117_Aug_MG_FD_178015 | JGI IMG/M metagenome (GOLD analysis project Ga0228698, IMG submission 178015) | Freshwater microbial communities from McNutts Creek, Athens, Georgia, United States - 1-17_Aug_MG | ecosystem: Environmental > Aquatic > Freshwater > Creek | place: USA: Georgia...
TTTCCTGGCGCGGTTTCTCGCCTACAAGGAGCGGGCCAAATCGATCAGCACCATCGCCGGCGCGACCAACGATGCACTCAATCTCGTGGTGAACGGCGAGCCGGAGGGCGTGAGCGTGGCTCGCGTTACCGCCAACTATTTCATCGTGCTCGGGGTGCCGGCGGCGCAGGGCCGCACCTTCGTGCCGGCGGACGAGGAGCCCGGTTCGGACAACGTGGCGGTCATCACGCACCGGTTCTGGCGCAATCGTTTCGGCGGGGCCGCGGATGTCATCGGGCGGGAGGTCCGGCTGAACGACCGGCCTTACCAGATCATCGGCGTGCTGCCGGAGGATTTCCGCACCCCGATGAACAGCCCCTCCGGGCCGCTGTTCGTGCCCACCCGGCTGCCGCCGGTGGCCACACCCCAGAGTGCATGGAACGGCCTCGCGGCCATCGCGCGGCTGCGCCCCGGCGTCACCCGCGAGCAGGCGCAGACCGAGCTGCGCACGATCCTGCCCGAGCAGGGCCAGCCCTACGCGGAACCGATGGGCAAATACTCGGCCGTGGTCTCCGCGATCGACGCCATGCCGGAGTTCAATGGCGCGCAGCGCTACAAGGTCATGGAGTGGACGGCCATCACGGCCGTGGGTTTCCTTTACCTTATCACTTGCGTGAACGCCGGCAGCCTCATGCTGGTGCGCTCGGTCAGCCGCCGGCGCGACACGGGCATCCGGCTCGCGCTCGGCGCCGGCCGCTGGGCGGTGGCCCGGCCGCTGTTTGCCGAGGCGCTGGTGCTCTCCGTCGTGGCGATCGTGCTCGGCGTCTTCGTGGCCAAGTGGTTCATGCCGGCCCTGCTCGCCATCGCGCCGGGCAGTGACGATGACTCCTTCCGCGCAATCGAGCTCAGCGGCCGCACCCTGGCCTCCCTCGCGGTGCTCGGTCTGCTCACCGGCGCGTTGGTGGCCAGCGGCCCGGCGTGGAGTGCCGCGCGGCTGAACGTCAACGAAGCGATGAAGGACAGCTCGCAGGGCGGCGGGGAGAGCCGGCGCATGCGGCGGCTGCGCGGGGGGCTTGTCGTGGTCGAGGCGGCGCTGGCCGTCGCGCTGCTGGCCGGGACCGGGCTCATGGTCCGCACCTTCTGGCGGCTCCGGGACTACGACCCGGGCTTCAAGGCGGAGAACCGCTACACCGTCAACGTGCGCATCTCCCGCGAGGAAAACATGAAGACGGAGGTCATCCTCGAGCGCTACCGGCAGGTGGTGGAGCGCCTGAAGGCGGTGCCCGGCGTGACGGGTGCCAGCATGGCCCAGGCGTTCACCCCGACCTTCTACGGCCCGCAGAAGATGAAGCTGTCCGGCCGCCCCGAGGCGGGCGAGATCGAGGCGGCGCTGACCATCGTGATGCCGGACTTCCTTGACCTGATTGCCCTGCCGGTGCGGGCCGGCCGCTCGCTGGCGGAAATGAGGATCGGCGACCCGGTTGCCGTGGTCGTGAGCGAGACCTTCGCGCGAAACTATTTTCCCGGGCGCAATCCCGTCGGCGAGCGCATCGAACTCAACTCACGCGACAAGTGGGAGATCATCGGCGTGGTGGGGGACATCCGGTCGGCGCGGACCGAGGCGAAGCCCCGCCTCTATTTTCCCTGGTGGCAGCGCCGGGGCTCGACTGGTTACAATCTGGTCGTGCAGACCGCGGCCAAGCCGGGCGCCGACTTCAACGCCGCGCTACGGCGGGCCGTCTACGAGGTGGAGCCGAAGTTCGCGGTCATGGGCACGTTCGGTTTCGACCAGCAGTTGAAGTGGGAGATCAATACCGAGCGCTTCGTGATGACGGCGCTCGAGGTCTTGGGCGCCCTGGCGCTGTTGCTGGCGGCGATGGGGCTGTTCGCGATGATGGCCTACAACGTGGTGCAGCGGCGGTCGGAATTCGGCATCCGCCTGACTTTCGGCGCCACCCCGGAATCGATCCGCTGGCTCGTCGTCAGTGGCGGCATGGCGCTGGCCGGGTTCGGGGTGGTCATCGGTCTCGGGCTGGCTTGGGGCCTGTCGCGCTTCATGGAGGCCGCGCTTTACGGCACGGGCGGAGCCGACTGGCTGGTGTTTGGCGCCGCCGGCCTGCTCATGCTCCTCGTGGCCCTGCCCGCGTGCTGGTGGCCGGCGCGCCGTGCCGGCCAAGTGGACGTCGTGAAGCTTTTGCGCGCGGAGTAGTGGCCTCAGAAATCCGCCGTGCCCGGGGTGCGGGCGAAGGGGATGACGTCGCGGATGTTGCCGACGCCGGTCACAAACATGAGCATGCGCTCGAAGCCGAGGCCGAAGCCGGCGTGCGGCACGCTGCCGTAGCGGCGCAGGTCGAGATACCACCAGTAGGCCTTCTCGTCGAGGTGGTGCAGCGCCATGCCGGCGCGGAGCTTGTCGAGGCGCTCTTCGCGCTGGCTGCCGCCGATGATCTCGCCGATGCCAGGCACGAGCAGGTCCATCGCGGCGACGGTTTCGCGGCCCTCCGCCGTGCCGTCGTTCTGCCGCATGTAGAACGCCTTGATCGCACGCGGGTAGTTGTAGACCGTCGTCGGGCACTTGAAATGCTCCTCGGTGAGGTAGCGTTCGTGTTCGGCCTGGAGGTTGGCGCCCCACGAAACCGGGTGCTCCCAGGTCTTGCCGGATTTTCCGAGGATCTCGACCGCCTCGGTGTAGCTGCAACGGACGAAGGGCTTCTCGAGCACGAAGTCGAGGCGCGTCATCAGGTCCTTGTCGACGAATTTGGCGAAGAACTCGAGGTCGGCGGCGCAGTGTTCCTTGGCGTCGCGGATGAGGTGCTTCACGAATGCCTCGGCGAGATCCATGTTGCCCGCCAGGTCGCAGAAGGCGACCTCGGGCTCGATCATCCAGAATTCGGCGGCGTGCCGCGAGGTGTTGGAGTTCTCGGCGCGGAAGGTCGGGCCGAAGGTGTAGATGTTCGAGAGCGCGTGGGCGAAGATCTCGCCCTCGAGCTGGCCGGACACGGTGAGGAAGGTCTTCTTGCCGAAGAAGTCCTTGGCGTTGTCCACCTGCTTGCCGTCCCCGGCCTTCGGCGGGTTCTCGAGGTCGAGGGTCGTGACGCGGAACATGTCGCCCGCGCCCTCGGCATCACTGGCGGTGATGATCGGCGTGTGGACGTAATGGAAGCCACGTTCCTGAAAAAACCGGTGCACGGCGTAGGCGAGCCGGCTGCGCACGCGAAAGACGGCGCCGAAGAGGTTCGAGCGCGGGCGGAGGTGGGCGATCTCGCGGAGGAATTCCAGCGTATGGCCCTTCTTCTGGAGCGGGTAGGTGGCGTCGGCCTCGCCGAGCACCTTGAACCCGGTGGCGACAACCTCCCATTTCTGGCCGCCGCCCTTGGACTCGACGAGCCGGCCGTGCACCTCGACCGAGGCGCCCGTGTTGGCGCGGGCGACCTGCGCGTAGTCGGGCAGGGTGGCGTCGACGATGACCTGCAGGCCCTTCAGGCAGGAGCCGTCGTTGAGCTCGAGGAACGACAAGGCCTTGGCATCGCGGCGGGTGCGGACCCAGCCTTGGAGAAAAATGGCGTCGGCCGGCGCGGTGGCATTAAGGGCGTCTTTGACGAGGGTGCGGAGCATGGGCGAATATTTGCCACAACGGATTACACGGATGGGCGCGAAGGCAGAAGCCTGAAATAGCGGCGGGCCGGGCTGGTATTGGGGTTGCAGGCGCGGCTGGAATTTCGTCAGCTCGCCGGTGCTCAGGCCAAGGAAAGTGCAACCCACACGATGAATTCTCCCGCCAGCAGCGTCCGGCCCGCCGTGGTCAACCATGTGCTCAAGGGGTTGCTGTACTTCGGCCTGGCGATCCTGCTGGGCAACTTGGCGGTGCAATTCGGGTTTTTTGACGAGGCGATGGCGAACCGCGGCGACCAGCTGGGATTCGCCGCGGGATTTGGCGCGGTGGCGCTCAGCTTCGCGCTGGCCGGTTGCCGCAATGTCCATGCCTTGCTCCGTCCGCCGTCCCTGGTTCTCGGTCCCGACGGCCTGAGGGTGCGCAGCTGGCGTGGCACGGGCTTCCTCGGCCTTTTTCTGCCGTATTACCGGATGCGCGACCACTGGATCCCGTGGGCCGACTTCGGCCAGACCGAGACCTTCACCCACCGGGTGAACGGCATCCCGATCGAGGAGGAGCTGCGCATCCAGACCAAGCAGGGGCTGGTGGCGTTCGGCCGGGATGTGTTCAGCCCGAATGTCGCGCGCATCCAGCGCCAGATCCTCGACTACATCGACGAGCTGTTCCGCGGGGCGAAACGCGCCGAGGCGAAGCTGGCCGATCTCCAGCGCCTCCGCTGGCAGCAACCCCTGCTGTTCAGGTTTTCCATCATCCCGTTCTGGCTGGCCCCGCTCGCCCTGGCCGGCGCAGTCGGGATCGCGACGGCCGGGGTGGTGCTGGAAGTGTCGGGCGACTGGCCGGCCATCGTCGCGATCATGTGCGTGCTCGGGGCCATTGTCGCCGGGGGCAAATGGTGGCGTGCCCGCCGGAGCTGCACGGTGGAGTTTCGCAGCGACGGCCTGGCGGTCGGCCCGTCGGTCGACTCATTGCGGGTCATCCCGTGGGCGGACATCCAGTTCGTGCGGCCGCAGACCTTCGCGAGCACCTCCCTGTGGGCCTCGGCGGGCACGCCGGCCCTGGTCGGGCTGGAGGTGCGCAAGACCGACGGCCGCTATGTCACCATCGAGGGGCTCAAGCCGGACGAACTGCGCCGGCTCCACGTGCTGCTCGAGCCGCCGCTCGACGCCGTGATTGCCGCGCGGGCCAGCATCGCCCGCGGCACGGCGCCCGAGGCGGCCGCCGTCGCTGCCGGAATCGCCCCGCGCTGAGCCACGGTGCCGCGGGCCGGGCGGATCAGCGCTCGAGGCCGACGGGGTAGAGCAGGTAGCGGTCGTCGTAGAACCGGCTCCGCTCGTAGAACCACTGGAGCCGGGCGGTCGGGTCGGCGGCGAACTTCGGGTCGGCCGCCAGCTTCGCCTCGAACTCGGCCTTCAGCTTCGGGTCGTCGGCCAGCATCTTTTCGGCAAACGGCGCCACGACGTAGCCCTCGATATATTCCGTGCGCTGGAGGATCTCGTTGAAGAAGCCCCAGGCGAACAGCGAGTCCGCGCTTTGCGGCTCGAGCATGAGGATGGCGAGGTCGCCGAGCGGCTGGTCGGTGGAAACGCGGACGGAACCGGCGGGAAAGACCTCGGTGTGGTGCTCCGCCTTGACGCCGGTCGTGAGGTTGTAGTGACCCTCGAACGGCTCGGTGGCGGCCTTCGGGCCGACAAGCCGGTACATCTCAACCGAAGCGGTGCGCGCGGTGGCCAGCGCCTCCATCCGGATGCCGTGCAGCCGGAGGCGGGCGATGACCTCGGGCTTGGTAACGGGCACCCAGTAGGCCTTGGGCCGGGTGAACACGACGCCGGGTTTGTCGCCGAACAGCGGCAGGTCCTTGTACACCTTGGGTGTGCCGAGCCAGCGGACCTCCTTGATGCCGGAGGCAGGGGAGACGTACGATTCGTAGGCGATGCCGGCGAAGTCGGCCTTGGTGGTCTCGCCGCCGCCGTTGCTCCAGTTGGCGGGGATTTGCGCCGGCCGCGCCGCCCGGTCGGCGGCGATGGCCTGGGCCAGCCCCGCGGCCTGGGCGCCGACGGCCTTGAGCGCGGCCTCGAGGAAGACGTAGGTGCCGAGCACCCGTTGCGGGTAGGGCTTGAGCGAGTGGTTCTCGATCAGGATGGCGGGCAGGTGGCGGAGGTCGCCGTAGGTATTGGAGAAGCGCGGATCGCCGTTGTAGTTGAGCAGGCCCTTCGGCAGGTCGCGGTCGTCGACGGCGGCATTGACCAAGGCGCCGGGGATGTGGCCGGCGGCCAGCAGCGCGGCATCGACACCGGGCCGGAGGGATTTTTCCAGCCAGCCGGCGATGTGCGGCGACCAGGCGAAGCCGCCGTTCCAGCCGTGGTAGCCGTAGGTGATGTCGTATTGGTAGTCGATGCCGTCGGTGACGTGCAGGTCGAGGTAGAGCGAGGGCGACCACCGGGCAATGAGGGCGAGCATCGCCTGCATCTCGGGCGCGTCGGCCTTCACGTAATCACGGTTGAGGTTCAGGTTTTGCGCGGTGGTGCGCCAGCCCTGGTGGATCGGGCCGCGCTGGTTGGGGCGGTTCCACTCGGAGCTGCGTTCATGGCCGTCGGCGTTGAAGACGGGCACGAAGAGGAAATCGACGCCGTCGAGCAGCGCGGCCTTGCCGCCAAAGGCGATGTCACGCAGCAGCATCAGCCCGGCGTCCTTGCCGTCGATCTCGCCGGAGTGGATGCCCGCCTGGGCCAGGACGACCGGCTTGCCGGCGGCACCGCTGTGGGCGAGGACGGCATACAGCGGGCGGCCCTGCGCGGTGCGGCCGAACTCCTGCATGGTGACGAGCGGCGTGGCGGCACAGAGTTTTCCCAGCCACGCCACGGTCTCCTCGTAACCGGGCGAGTCGAGCAGTCCCATCTTCTCGGCCGGCGTGATCCACGGGTTGTCCGGTTTGGCGATAAGCGCCTCGCTGGCCCCATGCCAGGCCGGAGCGGGTGGCAGGAAATCCTGGGGGCTGGCGGCGAAGGCGGGCGGCAACAACAGCAGGGCGGGGAGCAGGGAGCGGCGCATGGTGGGAGCGAAGCCAAAAGCCCCGGAAAGACGAAGGCAAACAGCCGCCAGCCGGCACAGTCCGGGTAATTTTCTGGCATCCAGCTCGTCATTGAGGCCACGATGGCGAACCCCCCTCCGCGCTCCATGACCCGCTTTGTGCTGCTCCTGACTTGCCTGCTGCCGCTATGGTCCGCCTGCGCGCATCAGGCCGGCCGCCGTTATGCCGTCACGGACTTTGGCGCCGTGCCCGATGGCCTGACGCTGAACACGGCGGCGATCCAGCGGGCGATCGACGCCGCGGCCGCCCGGGGCGGAGGCACGGTCGTGGTGCCCGCGGGCATTTTCCGCAGCGGTTCGATCTTCCTGCAACAAGGCGTGGCCCTGCACCTGGCCGAGGGCGCTGTGCTCAAGGGTTCGGAGGACATCGCGGACTACCCGAAGCGCACCACGCGCATCGAGGGGCACTTTGAACCATGGCGCCTGGCGCTGGTGAACGCCCAGGGCCTCGCGGGGCTCCGCATCAGCGGCCCGGGCAAGCTCGACGGCAGTGGTCCCGTCTACTGGCGGGCCTTCTGGCAGCGGCGGAAGGAGAACCCCAAGTGCACAAACCTCGAGGTCGAGCGGCCGCGGCTGCTGTTCATCGACCGGTGCACCGACGTGCGCGTGGAAAACACGGCGTTGCAGGACTCGGGTTTCTGGAACCTCCACCTCTACCGCTGCCGCGACGTCGTCATCGAGAACGTGCGCATCACGATCCCCAGCGCCGGCCCCGGCTTGCGCGGCCCCAGCACCGACGGCATCGACATCGACAGCTCGCAGAATGTCACGATCCGGAAGTGCTACATCTCGAACCACGACGACAACATCGCGCTCAAGGGCAGCAAGGGTCCGCGGGCCGACCGGGACCGGGACAGCCCGCCGGTGGAAAACATCCTCGTGGAGGACTGTGAGATGGGTGACGGCAACGGCCTTATCACCTGCGGCAGCGAGGCGACCATCGTCCGGAATGTCACCGTCCGCAATTGCGTCATGTCCGGCCGCGCCACGGTGCTGACGCTGAAGCTCCGGCCCGATACGCCGCAGCATTATGAGCACATCACGCTGGACGGCATCCGGCTCGCCGGCGGCGGGCGGCTGCTGAACGTGGCGCCGTGGATGCAATTCTTCGACCTGCAGGGCCAGCCGCCGCCGTCCCGCCAGGTGAACAACATCACCCTGCGCAACATCTCCGGCAGCTACCGCGCGCTCGGCGTGCTGGATGGCAATCCGGGCGACATCCTGCGCGACATCACCCTGGAGAACATCGACGTGAAGCTGGCGGATGAAAACTTCCGCACCGGGGCAGTCGAAAACCTCGTGATGAAGAACGTCACGGTGAACGGCCGGCCCTTCGCCGTGGCGCCGCCCGCCCCGAAGCCCTGAACGGCCGGACAGTTGGTGTTTTTTGCCGCCGGACACCTGCCGGGCCGGTTGACGCGGCGAGGCGGACAAAGTTAGATCCACGCATGAAAGCGATCCTCTCCGATGCCTCGACCCGCGCGATCCGTTACCTGCAGGACATCCAGGCCCGCCCGGTGGCGCCGGCGGAGCCCGCGATTGCCGCGCTCCGGGCCTTCGACGAGCCGCTGCCCGCCGGCCCCACGGATCCGGCGGAGACGCTGCGGTTGCTCGACGAGGTCGGCTCGCCGGCGACGATGGGCATGGCCGGGCCGCGATTTTTCGGCTTTGTCATCGGCGGGGCGCTGCCTGTCACGCTGGGGGCCAACTGGCTCGCCGGCGCGTGGGACCAGAATGCCGTGCTCTACCGCGCCTCGCCCGGGTCGGCCCATCTCGAGCAGGTCGCCCTGCGCTGGCTGCTCGACGTGCTGCACCTGCCGGCGGGCGCGACCGGGGCCTTTGTCACCGGTGCGACCGTGGCCAACCTGAGCGGGCTCGCCGCCGCCCGCCATGTGTTGCTCAAGCGCGCGGGCTGGAATGTCGAGGCCCAGGGCCTGTTCGGGGCGCCGCCCGTCACGGTGATCGTCGGCGAGGAGGTGCATCCGTCGGTCACCAAGGCGCTCGGGGTGCTCGGGCTCGGCCGCAACCGCGTGAGCAAGGTGCCGGTCGACGGCCAGGGCCGCATGCGGGCCGACCGGTTGCCGGCGATCAGCGGGCCGACGATCGTCTGCGTGCAGGCCGGCAACGTGAACACCGGCGCGTTTGATCCGATCGGCGAGATCTGCGCCAAGGCCCATGCCGCCGGCGCGTGGGTGCATGTCGACGGGGCCTTCGGCCTGTGGGCCGCCGCCGTGCCCGACCGGGCGGGCCTGGTGGCCGGAATGGGCGCCGCCGACTCGTGGGCGACCGACGCCCACAAGTGGCTCAACGTGCCCTATGATTGCGGCCTCGCCTTCGTCCGGGACCCGCATGCGCTGCAGGCGGCCATGGCGATCACCGCCGAATACCTCCCGACGCAGACCGAGCAGCGCAACCCGAGCGACTTCACCCCGGAACTCTCGCGCCGGGCGCGCGGGGTCGAGGTCTGGGCGGCGCTCCGTTCGCTCGGGCGCGCGGGCCTCGCCGACATGATCGGCCGGAATTGCGCGCAGGCGCGGCGGTTCGCCGAGAAACTCGCGGCGGGCGGTTGCGAGGTTCTCAATGACGTCGTGTTGAACCAGGTGCTGGTGGCCTTCGGGGATGCGGACAAGACCCGGCGCGTCATCCAGGGCATCCAGGATGACGGCACCTGCTGGGCGGGCATCACCGTCTGGCAGGGGCGCACCGCCATGCGCATCAGCGTCTCGTCCTGGGCCACGACCGAGGCCGATGTGGACCGGAGTGTCGCGGCGATGCTGCGGGTCGCCGCCCGGGCCTGAGGCGGCTTGCCTTGGCGCCGGCTTCGGCAACACTGCCGGCGCATGAAGCTACCCCTCGTGTTTTTCCTGGCCGCCGGGCTGGTCGCCGCCCAGACGCCGCCGCCCAAGCTCGGCTCGACGGTCTTCCAGTTCAGCGAGCTCAAGGCCCAGCCGACCGGCAACGGGGAACGCCGCGATGTCACCAATCGGCCCACGGCGACCTTCCAGGTGCTCGAATCGCATATCACGACCCTGCTGCCGGGCCGGCTCTCGCATGCGCCGCACCAGCATGACCGGGAGGAAATCATCATCCTGCGGGATGGCACCCTCGATGTGACCATCAACGGGGTCATCACGCGCGCCGGCCCGGGCTCACTGCTGTTTTTCGCGTCGAATGATTTCCACAACGTCAAGAACGTCGGCGAGACGCCGGCGACCTACTTCGTGTTCAACTTCACGACGGGCGCCACCAAGTCCGCCCCGAAGGAGGGCGCGGCCGCCGCGGCCGTGCCAGGCAGGCTGGGCTCGACCGTGTTCGACTGGGCGCAGCTCGCGGTCAAGCCGACCAAGGCCGGCGAGCGCCGCGACGTGGCCGATTCCCCGACGACGACGCTCGCCAGCTTCGAGTGCCACGTCACCACCATCAAGCCCGGCGAGGCCCCGCACGCCCCGCATCACCACCCGGATGAGGAGATCGTGTTCGTCAAGGAGGGCACGCTGGAAGTCAGCCTGCCCGGCGGCCGGACGACGGCCGGCCCGGGTGCGATCATCCTGGCGGCTTCCAACGACGAGCATGGCTGGCGCAACGCCGGCCCCACGGCCGCGACCTACTACGTCATGCGGATCGTGACCGACGCCACGCCGAAGCCGGCCCCCAAGGGCTGAGATCCGGCCGGAAACCGGCTGGACGCCCGCCGGCCCGCGCCTAGGTTGGCGGCATGACCCTTTTCCTCGGGAGCGGCGGCTCGATCCTCGCGTTGTTTCTGGCGATGCTGCTTTCGCTCGAACTGGGCCGGCGCATCGGGGTGCGGCGGCGGTGCGAGGATCCGGCCGGTGCGGACAAGGGTACGGGCGCGATCGAGAGCGCGGTCTTCGGGCTCATGGGCCTGCTCGTGGCCTTCACCTTCGGTGGCGCCCTCGGCCGCTTCGACCACCGCCGCGACCTTATCCTGGAGGAAACCAACGCCATCGGCACCGCCTGGCTGCGCCTGGACCTGGTGCCGGCGGAAAATCGGGCGGCGCTGCGGGCCGATCTCCGCCGCTATGTCGACCTGCGGCTGGCGGACACACACGCGGCCGCCACCACCGCCTCGGCGGAGGTAACGGCCCAACAGCAGAAGATCTGGGCACAGGTCGCGGCCGCGGCGCGCAACGCGGCCGACAACCGGATCGCCACGGTGTTGCTGCCGGCGGTCAACGCCATGTTCGACCTCGCCGGCACCCGCTATCTGGCGGTGCAGTCGCATCCGCCTGGGAGCGTCTATGCGCTGCTGCTCGTGCTGGCGCTGCTCTGCTCCCTGCTCGCCGGTTATGGCCTGGCCGGCGGCAAGCGACGCAGCTGGCTGCACATCCTGTGTTTCACCGGCAGCCTGCTCATGGCCATATACGTGATCGTTGACACCGAGTTTCCCCGCCAAGGCCTGATCCGCGTCGACCGTTTCGACCAGCTGCTCGTCGACCTGCGCGATGCGATGAAGTGAAGTAGTGCGGCCGGCCGCCGCGCCTATTTTACGAATGCACTGACGAACTCGTGCACCGGCATCGCCTCGAGCCTGGCCCGGTCGGCGAAGAGGGCCATGAGCGACGCGGCCTGGTCCTTGCCGTAGTGGGCGGCGAAGGCGGCGCGGGCCTTCTGCTGGAGGACGGGGATGCCCTCGCTCCGGCGGCGGCGATGGCCGATGGGGAAGTGCACCTCGACGCGCTCAGTGCTGGTGCCGTCCTGGAAGAACACCTGCACGGCGTTGGGGATGGAGCGTTTCTCCGGGTCGAGATAATCCTTCGAGTAGGACTTGTCCTCCGAGACGGTCATCCTGGCGCGAAGGGCGTCGATGCGCGAATCGGCCGCAACCCGGTCCTCATAGTGGTCGGCAGTGAGCGCCCCGAAGATCAGGCCGATGGCCGTCATGTATTGCAGGCAGTGGTCGCGGTCGGCCGGATTGTTCAGCGGACCGGACTTGTCGATGATGCGGATGGCCGACTCGTGCGTCGTCAGCTCGACGCGCTCGATCGCGTCGAGGCGGTCCTTGACGAGCGGATGGAGCTTCATCGCGCACTCGACGGCAGTCTGGGCGTGGAATTCGGCGGGGAACGAGATCTTGAAGAGGACCTGCTCCATCACATAGCTGCCGGGCGGCCGCGCGAGCTTGAGGGTGGTGCCCTTGAAGGAGACGTCCTGGAAGCCCCAGGTCTTGGCGGTGAGCACGGATGGGTAGCCCATCTCGCCGGTCAGCGCGGTCAGGGCGAGGCGGACGGCGCGGCTGGTGGCGTCGCCAGCGGCCCACGACTTGCGCGAGCCGGTGTTGGGGGCATGGCGGTAGGTGCGCAGCGCGGAGCCGTCGAGCCAGGCGTGCGAGATGGCATTGATGACCTGGTCGCGTGTGCCGCCCAGCATCACGGCGGTGACGGCGGTCGAGGCGACGCGGACGAGCAGGACGTGGTCGAGGCCGACGCGGTTGAAGGAGTTTTCAAGGGCGAGGACGCCCTGGATCTCATGGGCCTTGATCATGGCGGTCAGGACATCCCGCACCGTGAGGGGGCGGGCGTTGAGCCGGGTGGAAAAGGCGGCGACCGGAGTGCCGGCGGCGGCGTTGCGCGAAAGCCAGTCCGCCGTGGCCAGGATGGCGCCGAGGTTGTCGGAGGGGTGGCCCCATTCGGCGGCCAGCCAGGTGTCGTTGAAGTCGAGCCAGCGGACGATGGTCCCGATGTTGAAGGCGCCCTGCACGGGATCGAGTTCGTGCGCGGTGCCCGGGACGCGGGCGCCGTGCCTTATCGTGGTACCGGGGACGACCGGGCCGAGAAGCTTGGTGCAGGCTGGGTAGGCGAGGGCCATGATGCCGCAGGCGAGCGTGTCGGCCAGGCACCACCGGGCGGTGTCATAGGCTTCGGCGCTCGAGATTTTCGTGCCGAGGGCGTAGTCGGCGAGATCGGCGAGGAGTTTATCCGGGGCGGGGCGGACGTTGGAAATAGACGAACTCATGGATGATTACTTAACCACGAAGGTGCGAAGGACACGAAGAGAAAGAGAAATCACCGCAGAAAACACAGAATACTCAAAAGGGAGCAGAGGACAGGTCGGCTTCGCGCCCTTCGTGGCTCAAAGCTAGGCACGTTGGGCGAGCGGCGGGAAGGGCCGGGGCTCGGGGCCGGTGTAGTTGGCGCCGGGCCGGATGATCTTGCCGTCGATGCGCTGCTCGATGACATGCGCGGCCCAGCCGGCGGTGCGGGCGATGACGAAGAGGGGCGTGAACATGGCGGTCGGCACGCCCATCTCATGGTAGGCGACGGCGCTGAACCAGTCGAGGTTGGGGAACATCTTTTTCTCGCTCCACAACAGCGCCTCGATCCGCTCGGCAATGCGGAAGAGGTTCGGGTTGCCCGTCTCGGTGCAGAGCGCGCGGGCGATCTCCTTGATGATGGCGTTGCGGGGATCGCTGACCGTGTAGACCGGGTGGCCGAAGCCGATGACTATTTCCTTGCGGCCGATGCGGTCGCGGATGTCGGCCTCGGCCTCATCCGGCGAGCGATAGCGCTGCTGGATTTCGTAGGCGACCTCGTTGGCGCCGCCGTGCTTGGGGCCGCGGAGCGCGCCGATGGCGCCGGTGATGGCGGAGTGGAAGTCCGTGGCCGTGCCGGCGATGACGCGGGCGGTGAAGGTGGAGGCGTTGAATTCGTGCTCGGCGTAGAGGATGAGCGAACGGTCGAGGGCGCGGACGTGCGAGCCGGCGGGCGGGCGCTGGTGCAGCAGGTGCAGGAAATGGGCGGCGACGGAGTCATCGGCCGTGTCGGTCATGATGCGTCTGCCGTGGCGGGCAAAGTGATGCCAGTAGAGCAGCATTGACGGGAAAGCGCCGAGGAGCCGGTCGGCAAGGTCGCGGGCGCCCGGTGCGGAGGCGGCGCCCGCGCCGGCCGACGGGAGCTTCTCGTGCTCCAGGTTGCCGAGCATCGAGCAACCGGTGCGCAGGACGTCCATTGGGTGCGCCCCGGCGGGAATCTGCTCGAGCACGGCGCGCAGCGGCACCGGCAGGCTCCGGAGCTTCTTCAGCTTCTCGCGGTAGGCCTGCAACTGGGCCGTGTTCGGCAGTTGCTCGTGGATAAGCAGGTGGGCGACCTCCTCGTAGGTGGCGTGGGTGGCGATATCGGCGATGTCATAGCCGCGATAGTGCAGGTCATTGCCCGTGTGGCCGACGGTACAGATCGCGGTGTTGCCCGCGATAACGCCGGATAGTGCGACGGATTTCTTGGTTCTGGGGGTGGAGGCAGCGTCGGACATGGCGGATTACTTCGGGGGTTCGTAGCCGAGGGTATCGTAGAGTTCGGCGCGGGTTTGCATCCGGCCGACGGCATTCTTCTGGCTGCCGTCCTGCCGGATGGCGGCATAGACTTCACGGGTGGCGGCGGCGGCGGCGCGGGAGGCCGAGAGCGGATAGAGCACCAGCGCCACGCCCGTGGCGCGGAGCTCGGCGAGGGTGAAATAGGGCGTCTGGCCGAACTCGGTGAGGTTGGCGAGGACCGGCGCCGGCACGGCGGCGGTAAACGCGCGGAAGTCGTCCAGCGAGCGGAGTGCCTCGGCAAAGATCATGTCGGCGCCGGCGGCGACGTAGGCCTGGGCGCGGGCGATGGCGGCCGGCACGCCCTCGTTGGCCGCGGCGTCGGTGCGGGCCATGACGACAAAGTCGCGGTCGGGTTTGCCGGCGGCGGCGGCCTTCACCCGCGCGACCATCTCGGCGGTGGGCACGAGATGCTTGCCCGGCAGGTGCCCGCAGAGCTTGGCCGGGACCTGGTCTTCCAGGTGCACGGCGGCGACACCGGCGGCGGCCATTTCCCGGACCGCGCGGGCGGGATCACCCCAACCGGTGTCGATGTCGGCCAGCAGCGGCAGGTCCACGCGCTGCGTGATCCGGCGGGCGTCGATGAGCACGTCGGCCAGTTCCGTCCGGCCCGTGTCGGGCCAGCCGTGGCTGTGATTGGCCACGCCGGCGCCGGAGAGATAAAGCGCGCGGAAGCCGGCCCGCCGGGCGAGGAGGGCGGCGTAGGCGTTGATGGCGCCGGCGATCTGGAGCGGTTTTTCGGCGGCGAGGGCGGCGCGGAATTTCTGGCCGGGGGTCATGGGTGGCGGGAAGGGTGGGCAAGATAGGTCACGGCGGACGTGTTGTCGAGGCGGGGGCGCGGGCCGGCCGGGCGGGAGAGGCAATTAGTTCGTTTAGCCGAGAGGGGCCGGTGTTGGCACTTGCCCAACCCCGGCACAAAGGTGAGATTAACCTTTATGAAAGTAGTCATACTTTGCGGTGGCAAGGGCACCCGTTTGCGCGAGGAAACCGAGTACCGGCCGAAGCCCATGGTACCGATCGGCAACCGGCCGATCCTCTGGCACATCATGAAGACCTACGCGCATTATGGCCACCGGGAGTTCGTCCTCTGCCTCGGCTACAAGGGTGACATGATCAAGGATTTCTTCCGCAACTACCTCTGGAACACCTGTGACGTCACCCTTTCGCTCGGTCAGAAGCAGGCGGCGGAATTCCACGACGGCCACGGCGAGGAGGATTGGCGCGTCACGCTGGCGGACACCGGCGAGAACACCATGACGGCCCACCGCGTGAAGCAGATCCAGCGCTACATTCCCAAGGGTGAGACCTTCATGCTCACCTATGGCGACGGG
>Ga0228698_1001016_pt1 | contig 15317 bp, 35 predicted proteins | sample McNCre117_Aug_MG_FD_178015 | JGI IMG/M metagenome (GOLD analysis project Ga0228698, IMG submission 178015) | Freshwater microbial communities from McNutts Creek, Athens, Georgia, United States - 1-17_Aug_MG | ecosystem: Environmental > Aquatic > Freshwater > Creek | place: USA: Georgia...
ACAGGCTGTTTGAACGCCTTTACGCGGTCTACGGAGCCGAATGGGAGCGCAGCCTGGGCCATGCCCCTATCGGGTCAATCAAAACAAACTGGCTGCACGAATTAGCCCCTTACTTTGCCAACAAAGATACCATGACCTGCATTGCCTGGGCACTTGGCAATCTGCCCGAGCGATGCCCGAATGTGATCGTGTTCAAAAACCTATGCCTAGCAGCGCCTCGGACTACACAAATCCCGCTACCAGGCCCAAAGGCAGACCCGCTCAGAGTGGCCGAGGAATTGGCAAAGCTCGCACCCATGCGCAACGCTCAGAGGGTTGATTACAAAGCCTGGGCAAAACGCATCCTCGCCGATGTTGACAACGGCATCAAACGCAATCCCACGTCCGTCAAAATGGCGCGTGAAGCCTTGGAGGCACAATGACCTACTACGAAGCCCTATCTATCCTCGAGCGCGTCAAAGCTGGCGACAAAACGCCGACACTCAGGGAAATCACCGAAGCCCTTGTGCTAACAGGGGATATTGATGTCTGACGCAAATGACGCCATTGAGTTCCTTTACAAACAGGCCCCGAAGTATGCCCAGGCCAAGGCCGATCGGGTTTATATCGAAGAGTACCGCAAGTCAAAAAAAGCCATGTTGATGAAATCAAGCCGAGAGACAACATCAGCAGCTCAAGAGAGGGACGCCTACGCAAGCCAGGAATATATCGACCTGCTGGACGGGCTGCAAAAAGCCGTGGAGATCGAGGAGACCCTACGCTGGCAGCTTGAGGCCGCGAAACTTAGGATCGAGGTCTATCGGACTGAGAGCGCAAATAACCGATTTTTGGACAAGGCAACACAATGATAAATATCGAAAACGTAGAGATGATAAAACGCGCCGCGACTGCCGCTGGCATTGATTACACCTATGACAAGCCGACCTGTATCAATGCAATCCGGGTAAATGGCAAACTATGGAATCCGTTTGTCAACATGGGCGAAGCATTTGAGCTTGCCTCCGCGCTCAAAATGTCCATCGAACACAGCCGGGACGGCGTGACGGTGAGGATTAAAGAAACGGGATTGGAGAAAACCCTAACCACGGACAAGACTGATTTAGCCACGCTTACGTGCCGCGCAATCGTTTTGCTGGCCAATGAGGCCTAAGACCAAATATATCCGCTCCAAAGCCCTCCTAGAGGCTTGCAGGGCTATCCCTTGCCAGTGTTGCGGGATTGACGACGGGACTGTCGTAGCTGCACATTCAAATTGGCACGGCAAGGGCATGGCGATTAAGGCCAGTGACGACAAAGTAGCGAGCCTTTGTTATCGGTGTCATGCAAGCCTTGATCAAGGCTCAAAGATGAGCCGGGAAGATCGTTTAGCAATGTGGACGGATGCCCATGTAAAGACCGTGAGCGAATTAAAACAACGTGGCCTATGGCCTAAAGGCTTATGAAATCAAGCGACTTGGAAAACGTGTTTGCGATGCAACTTCGCAGCTACAACATCATTCCCGAGCTGGAGTACAGGTTTCACCCGACCCGGCGCTGGCGCTTTGATTTTTGCTTACAAGATGAAAAACTAGCCATTGAAGTCGAGGGCGGCACATGGTCAGGCGGGAGACACACCAGGGGGTCAGGGTTTGAAGCCGATGCAGAAAAGTACGCCGAGGCGCTTGTGTTGGGCTGGAGGGTGCTCAGAGTGACCGGGCATCAGGTCAAGTCGGGGAAGGCGATTGATTGGACTTTGCGCCTATTAGGGAAAACCCCTAGAAAAAATCCTGAGACTACCGAAAAAGTAGAGTAGAATTCACTCATCGCAACAAACTTCAGGAGCTAAAAATGTTCAACACCAACCAAATCGTAAAAGCAAAATTCGGGCAATTTATTGTTCTTGGCTATCGCCTAATCGCAGGCGAAACAATGGTTCAGGTCAAACCATACAACCCAATCACAGGAAAAGCAGGTCGCGGAGAAATGGCCTTTCCTGAAAACGCACTGCAAGCAATTTAACCACACGGCCCTTCGGGGCCATATTTAGGAGCTAGAAATGAACGCAAAAGAGATCATTGAACAGTGCGAAAAGCACACCGGGCCGGATTTAATCGCCGCCCTTAAAACCCAAATCACCCTGCTTTGCCGTCACATCAGCGAGTTTGATGCGCCGGATACCACCGACTTTGTAATGACCTATTACGGAGAATTCGCGGATTACGTCGTTCACTATGAATACGAACGCGAGCAAGATCATTCCGAGTTTGAACCAGGCTGGGCGGAAAATGTCACGCTGACGGGCGTTTACGCTTGCGGGATGGACGTTCTCGCGGAGCTGTCCGACAAGGTAAAAAACGAGATTCTCGAAACCTGCCTGGACGACGCCAAGAGGCAGCTGGCCGACGAAGACCGCAACTATGGGGAGGAAGTATATGAAAACCGCTAAACACATCGCCCAGGCCGTCCGTGACGCTGGTTACAAAGTCGGCCACGAGAAAATCAAAGATATTCTCAGCCATTACACGCCTTTGCATAACGCTGGCCGGATTACATACTATTCCGATGCGGTTTTGCACTCTGTAGTGGAGAGTTTTAAGCCCGCACAGCCTGAGATTTTCGGCCATGAAACCCAGCTCGACCGAATCGAGAATATGCTGATTAACATTTTGAGCAAACTGGCATGATTAAACACGCCGCCGCCAGTTTTGCGCACCAGGTAAGCAAGGTTATTGGCGACCTTGAATATCTGTTGCGCAAATACAAAGAGCAAGACCAAAAACACCTTGCATTGATGCTTGAAAACAACATCAGCCAAATCAAAAAATCAATGCGCGAACTTTACGAGTTAACAAAATGAACACACTAGCCCAATCATTAGTCAAGGCCCAAAAAGCCTTTGCGCCAGCGATTAAAGCCAGCACAAACCCGCATTTCCGTTCCAAGTATGTCGACCTGGCCGGGTGCATTGAAGCGGTTATCGACGCGCTAAACACCAACGGCATCATGCTATTGCAGCCGACCCACCTTTGCGAAGATGGCGTGACCGTGGAGACAATTTTCCTCCATGAATCAGGCGAGAAAATGTCGGCCGGGATACTCCATGTCCCTGCTGCAAAACAAGACGCCCAGGGCTACGGCTCGGCCCTTACCTATGCCCGCAGGTATTCCCTAATGGCAGCTTGTGGCATCGCTCCAGAGGACGACGACGGCAACGCAGCAGCCCGCAAAGAGGTCAAGAAAGTGGCGTTTGATGTTTACGCAGCGATGAATGAAATTGAAGCCTGCACCACCGTCGATCAATTAAACCTTGTATTCAAGACCCAAGGAGACAAAGCCAAGGCGGCGCAAGATCGCCCAGCTTACGATGCAATGGTTCAGGCTGCAAAAGACAAAAAAGCTCAAATCCTGGGGGCGAAATGAACTTTAGAGCATCATCGATCGGCAAAATAATGACCGAACCCAAATCAAAATCCGAGGTCTTATCGGTCGGCGCGAAGACCTATATTCGAGAGCTTGCCGCACAAGAGATTCTCGGGATTGATTTTCGCGTGTCCAGCAAGCCAATGGAAAAAGGGATATTTATGGAGCAATCGGCCATTGACTTATTCAACGAGGTGAACGGAACATGGCTGCAAAAAAACACCGAGCGACGAACGGCTAACGGGATAACGGGCGAGTGTGATTTATTCGACCCGGTCAAAAATATCGGCCATGATATTAAATGCTCCTGGAGCGCGGCGACGTTTCCAATTTTGCCCATTGACGCCGAGGACAAAATATATGAGTGGCAAATGCGGGCATATATGATGCTGTGGGACGCGGAGCAATGGCACGTTCAATACTGTTTGCTAACCACGCCAGAGCATTTAATCGGGTATGAGCCATCGAATATGCACCTGGTTGACCATATCCCCGCCCGTCACAGAATTACCACCTGGACGGTTGACCGCGATTTAGAAAAGGAAAAATCAATGCTAGAAAAAGTAAACCACGCCAGGGATTATTACCTGACGGTTATTAAACAATTCCACGAGGCGCACCAATGAGCGAAGTCACACAAGCCGATCAAACGAACATGCAGATCATGGAACAGCGCGAAGCGATGCGGTTGGCTATAGCTGCGTTGAATGAACTTCGGTATTCAAGCTCAACATTTATTGCTCACCAGAAATTTACATTGGCCATTAACGCACTGCGCGAAGCACTTGGAGAAACGGAATGAAATGCAACCGATGCGGGAAAGATAACCCCGCTGAAATCCACACCTGCACGGCTAATGCAGAATGGCTTGAGCAAGAGTGCAAGCGGCTGCGGTCTGATAACGATTGGCTACGGGCAATGCTGGTGCAAATCAAAGCCGTCCTGCCGGAATATCGCTGGTCGGATGATGTAATCACGATGATTGATACCGCAATAAAAGGAAAATAATGAGCTACGCCGAACTAGAAATGAAGGTTATCCGCTGGGCAGAGGATCGGAAAATCATCCCCAATGCCACGCCGTCCAGCCAGCTGCTCAAAACCCTGGAGGAGCTTGGCGAGCTAGCTGCCGCCGATGCTCGTAATCAGCCAGGCAAGATCGAGGACGCCGTGGGGGACGTTGTAGTCTGTTTAATCAACTACTGCGCACTACGGGGGATTGACCTGACAACGTGCCTTAAAAACGCATACGACGAAATCAAAGACCGCAAAGGCACGCTGATGCCTAACTGCATTTTTGTAAAACAGGAGTAAAAAAATGATACTAGTAGGAAACATTCGCTTGGGCCGTGACGCTGAAACCCGGCAAACCAACGCGGGAAAAAGCGTGACTACACTTTTCGGGGCTTACAACTATGGCCGCAAAGGCGACGACGGTAAACGCCCCTCCCAATGGGTCGAAATCGCCTTCTGGGGGCCGCAGGGCGAATCTATGGCCCCGTATCTCAGAAAGGGTGAACAGTTCCTGGTGACCCTTTCTGACGTTCATGTTTCAGAGTACGTCAACAAAAACGGCGAGACAAAGACCAAGCTGTCAGGAACTGCTCTAAAGGTTGATTTTGCCAGCACCGGGACGAGGGAGGAACGGGCAGAGCCAGCCAAGCCAGCGAAGCCGTCCAAGCCTGTGACGAGCAATTTTGATGATATGGATTCAGATTTGCCCTTCTAAGGGTAAACCCCTATAAAAAAGATGGCTGGGTTCTACAATCTACCAAAAAAGTAGACTAGAATTTAGCCATCTTAACAAGGAGCTAGAAATGACCTACCGTAACTCATCACACACTGGCCGCTTCCCCCGAACCATGGAGGAAGCCTTTGGCCCGTACACCAACCCAGAATTTGAAGAGCAGCCGCCGACCGACTACGAGGATATTTTTGTCCTGGTGAGCGGGATTGTCGCGCTGACTGTGTGTTTCATCATCATGTATGTTTTTGGCTGATATGCACACAACACTAAACAAACTGCGCCAGCACAAAATGTCTTACTCAAGGCTGAAAGCAATCGGCAATTACACCGACGACGAGCCGATCAGCATCAAGGACATTGTCAAATCCAACGGCCTCGCCGAGGCTATCTGGTGTTTGAGGGCTGTGGACGGAAAAGATCAGGAAATCTGCTTTTACGCTATCCAACGGATGTGGGAAGTCGCCGACCTGATTAAAAGCAAGGTTAGCATTGAGACGCTAGACGAGCTGGAGAAACTAGCGAACCAAGGCAAAACCGACGAGTTCAAAAAGCTGTTGATGTTTGCCTCAAGCATGACAACCGACGAGGCTGCAATCTACGCCATTAGGCTGCTGATAACAAAAAAAGCCTGGGCTAACAATGATTGGCATGACACCTGGGATGCCGAGATTGAAGCCCAAGCCAGGAAACTAATCGAAATTTGCGAGGACTGAAATGAACATCGAAACCATAAAAGCCAAGCAAGCTGAACTGGAAAAGCTCATTGAGCAATTCCAAGCGCAGGCAACCGTCATCGAAATCAAAGAACGCACAATCAAGCTGCATCCTGGTGAGCACTACGCCGGAGCAGTCCTTGATGCCGATGGCAATCACTTGCATGACCTGGTGCTGTTGCCACAGCGGCATGGCAACCGCATGACGTGGGATGGTGCAAAAAAGTGGGCCGAAAAAGTCGGAGGTGAATTGCCAACCTTTCAAGAGCAATCCCTGATCTACGCCAATTGCAAACCGCACTTGGAAGGAGAGTACCACTGGGCATACGAAGAATATGCGAACGAATCCTTTTATTCCATTGGTTTTAACTTCAAAGACGGCAGCAATCGCGGCTATCCAATGTTCACAGAAATTGCAGCTGTTGCTGTGCGTAGAGTTTAAGGATTAAAAATGAAAGCAAAACCCAACACCGTGAACAAAATGGATGGCCTTTATAAACCCGAGCCATTCAACAACCAACGAACCGGAGCACAAGACCATGAGCGAATCAAATCCCGATCAGGCGACACCTATAGCAACCGATACCAGGGCAATGCTGGCGGCAATGGCAATGCAGGCGTTGATTCAAAAAAACCCGTTTCCCGAGGCTGAGGCAATCACATCGCAAGCTGTGCTTTATGCGGATGCGTTAATTAAGGAGCTACAAAAATGACCTGCTGCAACCAAAACTGTCAACAAGGGCGAGCCAATCGCTCAGACATTAGCCAGCTATTGATCGACATGGCGACCGTGGCACTGTCTGTTTTTCTGATCGCTGTTGTGATATCGGTGGCGATATGACCAATTTACTTAAATTCGAAGTCCTGCTGCTTCTGCCGCTCGTTGTGGTATATCCAATTTTCGGGCTCATCTTCTGGAATTGGGACATGCAAAGTTGGGGGGCAGGCACAAGGGCCTCCTATGCCTTGGCTTCGTTGATGTTTTCGGCCATCATGGGTCAGGCGGTTGTGGATATATGACCAACACTATCGACGTAACAGAAGAAACAGCGGAACCAGCAAAGGTTAAGGTAACTGTCTGCATTGCCATGAGTGAATCAGGGACCTTTCTTTCTGCGTTTGCGAATACTAACTGGCTTCAAGAAGAAAAGAGGCACCAAGATTTGCTAAAGCGCATCCGAGAAGATAAGCAGCTTTGGTCAGTTAAATACATTCATACGCAAATTAACTATCCATTCTTGAATGAGAGTCAACTATGACCGACCGTGAACTACTTGAGATGGCTGCTAAAGCTGCTGGACTTGATGTGAACCTTGAACTCAATGGTACTTACAGCCTATGGAATGAGGAATTTGATTGCATTCAATCGGTATGGAACCCACTCACTGACGACGGCGATGCGCTTCGGCTGGCGATCAAAATGGGCATGTCAGTGAACATATTTCCCAATGACGACGCAAGAACGGAGTGCGCATCACATCTGCAAAACAATTTTGTTGATGAGGCTTGGAGGCATCATGCCGACCCCTACGCCGCCACCCGCCGAGCCATCGTCCGAGCATCCGCTGAAATTGGAAAGGAACTGAAATGATAAGACTAATCTGGGCCACGCCCGACGCTGATAAAGCCATAGCCTATATTGCCAGGGTTTCCAATCCTGACAACCAAGCCAACCCGGCGATTGATAGCCTGCTGCGGTACATGATGCGCGAGGGGCACGTTTCGCCCTTCGAGATGGCCAACGCCTGCATTGAGATCAACACCACCCGCGATATTGGGCGGCAGTTGTTGAGGCATCGGAGTTTTGCTTTTCAGGAATTTTGCGTCACCGGGGATACGCTCGTCACTCTGGTTGATCGTTCAGGTGTAGCAAAAAAACGGCCTATTGAGAAGCTGTATCAATATCAAAGCGACAACCGTATGAACGCAATATGGGATCGCGGAATACGTGTATATGACGAATCAAGCAAAACATTTATTCGATCAAAAATCAAAGAAGTGTTTAAGACTGGATTAAAGACGGTTTACAAAGTAAAGCTAGAAGATGACAAGGAAATCACCTGCACCAATGAACACCGATTTTTTACAGAATCTGGGTTTGCAAGGCTTGGGGATTTAAGCGCAGGCGCATACGTTGCAGTGAATGGGCAACTTGTATATCAGTCTGCTGAGTGGATGGCCAATGCAAAGGCAAGAAACCTAAAGCCCGACCTAGGCGTATCAGGAATCGCAAAGGATGCAGGCGTTTCATATCACACCATCAGAAAGTGGCTTAAGATTCACAAGCTCCAATTCACAAAAAAGGAAAATGCCATTGTGGCCGGGGGCGCATGGAATAAAGGCTTGCCGACCGAATCGCAGCCAATGTATAAGCGACTGCACTCAGATGAGACCAGGGAAAAATTATCGCGATCTGCAAGGCGGGGCGAAGATTGCAATTTTTACGTCAATGGATCAGCAAAAAACAGAAGTGATCGACTGTTAATTGCCTCATGGCAAGACAAATATCGATATGCACTGCTGCAAAAGTTTGACAATAAATGCAACTATTGCAACGCCACTGAAAAACTGGAAATTGACCACGTTGTAGCTGTAAGCAAAGACCGCAGCAAGGCATACGATCTTGAAAACCTGCAAATCCTTTGTGATCCATGCCATCGGAAAAAAACCATAGCCGAAACGGTTGCAGCCCGTAAAACCGTCAGATGGAAAAAGATTGTGTCAATTGAGCCAGCAGGCGAGCAGATGACATACGACCTAGAAGTGGAGCATGAATCGCACAACTACATTGCAAACGGGATCGTGACACATAACAGCCAACGTTATGCCGACGCCTCCAAGTTGGGCGACTGGCAGACACGCGAGTGCCGTTTACAGGACACCAAAAACCGCCAAAACAGCCTAGAAACCGACGACAAGGACTTGGCCGAATGGTGGGCGCAAGCTCAGAACGATGTTATCAGCGCCAGCGGCGAAGCGTACAGAGCAGCCCTTGCCAAAGGCATTGCCAAAGAGCAAGCCAGAGCACTGTTGCCAGAGGGGCTCACGCCGTCCCGGATTTATGCCAATGGTACGTTCAGGAGCTGGATCCACTACCTGCAATCCCGTCTCGATAAAGCCACGCAAAAAGAGCACCGCCTGGTTGCCGAGGGCGTGTTAAAAGAGCTTTACCAGGTCGCCCCTGTTACCATAGGCGCATTTTTCCCGGAGCAGGTTCACAATTTACAGGTCGCCACCTGGGGACTGTATGACGCGGAGGACGACGGAAAATGAACTACACAATCAACACAACCAAGACCGCAGCGGTTGCCATTGACAACTATTGGCTACCCGTGGACGAAAATACCCCTAGAGGCGTCAAGGTCTTATTACTCACCCAAGGCGATATTGCCACCATAGGGCAGTATCATCCCGACGCATCATGGGTTATTGCATGGTGTCCACTACCGCGAAAAGCGATCGAAAAGCCAAAGGCAAAGCCGACAAAATGCGTGAAATGCGGAGACGAACTAATGAGTTCTTTCACGAGTACCTGCTACGCCTGCAATCAAAAAGCCGATCGAGCGCCCTGCAGAATTACAACCGATGGGATGTGTGTGGCTATGGAGTGCTTCGAGGATGCGCAACCAAAGAAGCCACTGAGCGTTTTACAAATCCGAGATATACGCGATATATTTGACAAGGACGAACCCATAAGCCTGGTTGCATTTGCCCGGGCAATCGAAGCCGCGCACGGAATTAAATGAAATGAACAAACTAAAGCAATATCTAAAAATGCTGGCCGACAATGGGCCTATGACCATCATTGATGTTCTCAAGGTTAACCCGCAGCTCGAAAACCAGGTGTACTACATCAGGCGCATGGGGTTTGTCGAGATCAAGGGATACGAAGTGTCGCCCCGAAAAAACGGCACACCCTTTATTCAAAAATACGGCATCACAAAAAAAGGCCGCGATTATCTCGCAGCCCCTGACCCTCATAAGTACACAAGACCGGAAAAGCCCGATGCTTGCAAACCCCGAGAGCGTCAACCGTTAGCAGCGCGGGAAACCTATGTTCCTCCGCGCAACTTCATGGTTAATATACGCGCGTGTTAGCAGCGGTCTGCTGGCCTGCCTGCCCCGTCATCGTGCCAAGGTTCACTATCCCTTGCTGGATGTTTTGATGGGAGGCCAGCAGCGCACCGATGCGGTCGTTCAAAACTTGTTGCTGTTGCTGTTGCTGCATCTGGTTCACGTTTTGATTGACCGTGATCTCAGTCGCCCGAGCAGCTGCGGCAGCGCGTTGGTCACCGCGTAGCTCAATAATCGCTGCGTTAGCGTCCGACAATTGACGGTTGAGCGTGGCTTCGTATTGGTTGGTTATCAGTGCGCGGGTTTTGTCACCGTCAGCCGATATGGTCTGATTCACGGTGTTAAACATTTGCATCATGGCGATGCCGTTGGAATTGACCAGGTCTTTTAACCCGCCGACTGCGATCTGAGTCGCCCCGGTCGATGCGTTAATCGCGCTCATGGTGGCAATGGTCTGATTGGCGTTTGATGTTTCCATCTGGGCGCCCCCGACCGCCACGGCTTGCTTCAAATCACCCAGGCCAGCCATGATCGACATATTGGCTTGAGATTGGGCATTATCTCCCCCGAGCAAGTTACCGCCCCTCAGAAGTGTGCCCAACAAAAGGCCGCCAAGCAAGCCACCACCGCCCAGCATACCTCCATCGCCTTTATTCATCGCGGCCATCATCATTGCTGGATCTGCGCTAGTGATATTGAGTCCATCGGTCATAGGGGAACCTTTCATGTAAGAAGAAATAAGGGAATCGTATTCTGCAAACTTCTTTTCGTTTGCAGCGATGTGGGCATCCAATTGGGATTTAATGGTTGGAAAAGGAACATCCATGGCCGTGATTGAAGTTTGACAGGCATCAATCATCGCCCGTTTACCGTATTACAATCATGACCAGCGTATCACCGCGTGTAATACTATGGGATGCAGTCAAAACTAAGACAAGACGCGCCGATGGATGTTTACCCCGTCCGACTAACGGCAGCTCATGCGATTATTGCCAGGCGATTGGGAGGCGGTAATTTATCCGACGGGGTTAGGTTAGCAATCGAGGCACTCAATGGGCAAAAAAAACCAGTCAGTTAAATGGCTCAGTCGCAGAATTGCCGCGCCGGGGCCGTTTTTGACGCTTTGCCTAAGCGATGAGCAATATCAAAAGGTAATGCGGCATTGCAAAATCAAAGCGCCAGGGGACTGGATCTCATCACCATACGCAGACGCAACAACGCACCTGCTCAATAATCAAAATGGCGAGCCTTTGTGTGTTGTGTGCATAAACGCAAGCGACAAACATGACTCCATCGAAATAGCCGGGCTGCTTGTCCATGAGGCTGTTCATGTGTGGCAAAAATACTGCGATCAGATTGGCGAAAGGATGCCAGGCATAGAGCAGGAGGCTTACGGCATACAAGCAATCGCACAAGAATTATTGCAATCTTATTCGGAGCAAATCTAATGGGCAAAGGCAGCACACCGCGCAAGCAACGGGATGACAAAGCTTATGAAACGAATTGGGAGATTATTTTTGGCAGGCTTGGCAAACGTAAGCCAAACAGCGATAAACTCGCCAAACAAGGGGACGAGGGCTACTTTCCCACCAGGGTTGCGCCTGGTAAACAGCCTCCGATGCCATAAGCAAGTCGCCCCGGATGATTTTGGCTTGCGAAGTGGTCAAGCCGTGCCTTCGTGGTAACCATTTTGGCGGCAAATCGGAGGAATAGCTTGATTGAGGCAGAGGCGAGGTTTCTTTATTACAACTACAACATCAAAGCCAAGGAAAGCCGCGAAGGGGCTAATTCGTGGTTTGAAAAGGCTTTGAGACAGTCTGCCAGGTATTACAGCACTGACCGCATCAAAGCCCACATGAGAGAGCTAAGAGAGCAAGACAAGGCCATGAGCGAGGCGCATGATGCCTTACTTAGCAGCCACGCCGTTGATCTTCTCGAATGTCCGCAGGCTACCCATGCCCAGCAAGCCAAATAAGAGTGGCATCATCTCGGATAAGCTGGCGGGTTCAATCACCAGCGACACACCAAACAAAGCCAGCAAAACCTTGCCAACTGGTAAGCCAATCCAGTTCCAGGCACAGCCCATGCCACAAACCCAGCCTATAAAAGGCCTCCAACCGCTCACAAAAACATTCGGGTTAGCGGCTTCGGTTTTGTTGATATCAAGCTGCCCCTGAATGACCATCACCGCAGCGGCAAGTTGTTGCTTTTCCTGCTCAGTTTTGTCAGGCCAGATCTTATTGATTACAACGCCAGCCAAATCCGCGACTGCGCCTATTCCTGTAACGTCTGTCATTAAATCCCCACTTTCACGCCAGTGGCGTCGATTGTCAAAATACGGTTAATCATCTTGTCGGGCAGCCTGGTTGATACGTGCACCCAGGAGCCGAATTCGTGTATCAACTGCCCGATCTTGAGCAGCTCAACCATAGGCACAAGCGCCCGGCTAATCTCTAAAGGACTGCCAAATTCCGGGCACTTGAAATCCACCGCCATAGCTTTCCGATGGTCGCTCGTATCCAATGACCCCACAGCCTTGTTGACCAGGGGGCTACGGTAACCACTAGAGATATAGATAGGACACGGTTTGCTAGCGTGGACGGATAGATGCGTTCGGATGCGCTCCATCAGTTCGGCCGTCTGTTTGGCCGTGTCGTAGAGTTCGATGGGCAGGTCGTTATTTATCCCCTTGCGCGAGGCGATATCAGACGCGCAGAATTCTTCTAGGGTGAAGTGGGGGGAGAGGTTCATAACGGCGCGCCGTTGCGTTCAAGAATCTGCAACAACCCCTCATTCTGTGGAAAAATGACAAAATTGCTAGAGCCTTGCCCTGTGCTGCGTGAGCCTCCGTCTAGGTAGCGGATGCCGGGGATGCCCATATCTCGCAATGTGTTTGCAGACTCGGGATTGTTTGTCAGCATGTCACGGTATAGCCATTCGCCATTGCGTTCAGGGTTTGCAAATGACTTTTCATACATGCCACTTGGTGCACCTTTCCATCCTGCGGAGTTTTTTCCTATGGTTGGATGTTTTGAAATTGCTTCCAATACATGCGGCTGCTGACTTAGCGGTTTATCCCAATCCAGCATTTTGGCTATTTGCTCGTCCGGCAGGTCTACTTTGTAGAGGGATGCAGGAGCATTTTTATAAAAATCAGCCTCACTAATCAATGCGTCAGAATTGGTTTTTGGATCAAAAGAGTGAAAAGTTCCTTTAGAGTCATTTTTCATAAAGTATTTTCCATCGTCAGAAAAATACCCTGCACCACTCAATTTGTCTCGGTAACCTTTTGCAACATCAGGCGATTCGGCCAAATACAACCCATGCCCGTAAGCCTGTGCACCTTCACCCGTTCCAATCTTTGAACTGTCAAACCTGTCAAACTTGTGCGGCGAGCCATGCCAAACCGTCATGCCCGCCATACCCTGTGCCGTGGCTTGATCTGCAAGTTGACGGCGGAAATTATCAATCTGCGCTGGCGTAAAGTTTGCCATTTTGTTTCCGGGTATAGGGTAAGCGTTTTGCATCGTTTGTAGCATCTGATTTTGGTCTTCGCCAAAGTTGCGGATACCCTGTTCAATCGTCCCCAACGGGTCGGAGAGTAAGCCGCGCACCTTGCGCTTCATTGAATCGCCGTAGCTGTAAACGTCTGCAAGTAATCCCATATCACACCTTTAGAGGACAATCATCACACCGACCAGGGCGGGCTCGTAGGACGTCGATCTGGTCATACGTCGAGGCCATTTTGTCGCGCAGGCTTGAGAGGTCGTCAGCGAGTTGCTTATTCTGACCCATGAGGCTTTTTAAGTGGTCTTGTTGGAGCCTGCTCATTGAGGTCGTTGATTCAATATCAACCTTTTTCCACTTGATGAATATCGCACACAGCCCGGCAATGCCACCCAGGATACTCGCCACACCCGTGGAGCCGCTTTCCATTAGGAGCCTGATTAAGTCAATCACCTCCATATCGGTTCCCGGCGAAGCATATTGATATTGATTACAAACCCGTAGAGGTTTCCAATGCCTAGAGTGAATGTCGAAAAATCAGCGGGCGAGGGTTTACCGTCTGCAAACGATAACCAAATCCAGAATATGCCAGATACCCAAGCCAATATACACCTCAAAACCTCGGCAGAGGGATGGATAACCAGCGACCAGAATTGAAGCATCCCGATTAAGGCTAAACACGTAACCCAAAACGGGATATTGTGGGCGGTTGTGAGTGTGTCCACAGTGACAATATGCGCCCCTATCCCCACGCTCATCATCATCATCGCCCAAGCCGAGGCAATCTCGACGGTGCGAGAATCCTGGGGGAGCATATTTTTAATCATTTGCGGCCAATCGCGTTGATTAGAAACGCACTCATCACGGTCGTATTAAACAACGTCCAGAGATTATTGACCCAGGTGGGGTCGTCTGAACCTCCCCCGGTCAACGTTGAATACCAGCTAGTTTGCGCGATGATGAGCATAATCGCCGCCAGGGTGGCCATTATCAACATGGTTCTATCGTGGATACGCCGGGCTTTGGTGTAAGCCGTTGACGAAAAAATAGCGACTGCAAAGGCCATCGCTACGGGGATTAGTTCAAATATGGTGGTCATTTGGGGGCCTGTAACCTCATTTTTTCAGATTCGTACGCCTTTTTGCAGTGCGCATCTTGAATAAACACAAACAAAAAATCAATCACTGGACGGAAAAACCCGAAGAATTTACCGTCACGCTCCATTCTAAATGCTGCGCTGCTCATTGTCTCGTCTGGATAAGCACCGCCCAATGTGATCAGGCTGAAGAGAAACTGATCGAGGCTAATTAGAAGATTGAGTATTCGCATAGTTCAAAACGGGTGCAAGTTTGGCAGTAGCGCGAAGTTTGGTTAGGGTTTTACGATCAAGCAGATTCGTAAATTCGGCATCCTGCAATGCCGCCGCCGCCTTTTTAGGGTTAGCGAACAAATCAGCCAGGACAGCGCCTTTATTTTCTTTGACCATATCGGCCAATTTAGTGCGCAGGGTTTCACCGCCAATGCCCTTCAAGCTCAAACCCTTGGCTACTGATTTAGCAATTGGAGAATCAAGCACACCCGCATCAAGAGCATTACTCATCTTTGCATACGTAGCGGAGTTACGCAAACCCGACACCCTAGCGCCAGCATCAGCGTTGCGAATATCTGCGGCAACATTCGTGACGGCTTCGAGTTGGTGAGGGTATAAGAGTTCCTGCATACCCGGCAAGCGTGATTCAACATACTTCGGGAACGCCGCGCCAAGCTCACCCGATGTATTTGTCTTACTTGCCGCTTCGGTCAAAACGTGACGGCGCAGGCTATCCAATGTCGGACGGGCATTGTCCTCGGATAAGACGTTTTTCAGACTGCGAACAT
>Ga0228698_1001017_pt1 | contig 15292 bp, 11 predicted proteins | sample McNCre117_Aug_MG_FD_178015 | JGI IMG/M metagenome (GOLD analysis project Ga0228698, IMG submission 178015) | Freshwater microbial communities from McNutts Creek, Athens, Georgia, United States - 1-17_Aug_MG | ecosystem: Environmental > Aquatic > Freshwater > Creek | place: USA: Georgia...
CGACATGGTAATGTCAAGATTTAAAAAGGTGTCCGAGGACTACCCAACGCATTACAACCAGGGGGTGTACAAAACCCAGTACATGGCCAATGCCCAACGAATGTTTTATGACCACGCTGTTGATGGTCGATTGATCATCGAAAACGTCCACGGGGAACAAGAGGCGTTCACGCTCGAGCGGTACATGAAACTAGAATCTCTTGGTCTTTTTCTTGCGCCGCATTTGAAATATTTTCTGATGAACGGGGCACGGATTATAACCGATATCAGTGAAATGAGAGGGGGGACAGTTCGTCTCTACTACACATTGCGGTTGCAGTTATTTAGGACATCGTATCGCCGCATGACTAGGATGGAATGGTATAGATTTGCCATGACTATAACCGATGAGATGAACTCACTACCACCGGACCGACGTTTTGTAAAAGTTGAACACTGTGTGCAGCCGCACATACGCAGAGTAATGCATTTTGGGTGTATGACCCCACAGGCACTAATTTCGAATTCGTATGCGATATTCAACGACATCGGAAAGGATTCCAAACTTAAAAACGAGGATCTTCCAAATCTGCGCTATTGCTCCAACGTATTGCCATTTTTCATCGAGTGTAATACCGATGAGATTAAAACCACCGTTAAAAACAACTGGTACCAGGCCATTCGATTAACGAAGAACGTTGCAAACCTCCGTGACCAGTATATTGGAAAACGGGACACTAAGAACTTCAAATCTGCGATGTCGGTCTCGATTGATAAGGATCTGGTTACTGCTTTTCACATGTTTGATCAGGGGTTTCTGATGCATTTGGAACCATACGATCTCGCGACTGTGACAATTGAACCGGGCTTACGAAAACAGAAGAAGACGTCCTACGGGGGGCCTGTTGAGGTATTAACGCCACCACGTGTTGAGGCCGTTCTTGAAGATATCATGTACGCACCATTGCGTTTAAGTGAAGTGGCGAGCCATTGGAACTATGAAAAGGTTGCCGAAAAAACTGGTGAAATACGCCCATTTGTCGTCAATTGTATTCCGACTTTACCAACCACATCGGTTATTGATCCATGGAAGCCGGTTTCGGAAGGTGGACAATACGTACCACCTGCTGGTCAGGCATGGAGGAAGGGTAAACGGGAAAAACGTGAAAGGGTTGATGAGTCCGAGGACGAACTATATAAATAATACATTGATGCATTAAAAGTTTTTCAATACAACCCAAACCTGTCACGTATGCATATAAAATAGTTCAAATAAAACGTATGGTCAGTCGTAACGCTGCTAAGGTCAAACAATGGAAGGAATGGGTAAAGAACTGCTATGTTATGATGGACCTGCATGTTCATATTCACCGCACTGTCGCATTGTTGCTGACTGGTATCATTTATCGTTTGTGGGACACACGTGTTTGGATTCCCAAAATGATTGATGGGTCAATACACCGATTGAACACTGTGTTATGGCGAAGCGATGAACAGTATCGAGTGATCTACGACACGTTGCCGTATTTTGATTCCGACATGCTCGACTACTACCACAACCGGGCCTCTGATATTATGAGCACCGAACGTGAGTTTCAAACGTTGTTGTATGATTTGGCGTGCATTGTTCCGAACTGTGTTGGGTGGGACGGTCGTTATATTCAAATTATACAGACGCCGGATTATCGCCGTGTTTTCGCTCTAGAGTGAAATTCAATAAAGATGTGTTGTGGTGGTGATCATTCTACAGAATTTGTGCGAGGTTGTATTTTTAAAATACACATTCCAACTAAAAAATGTCAAAACGCTCAAGGTCGAGTAGTCCGTTGGCTGACCCTGGAATGGTCGTCGATCGATCATACAGTCCAGAAACTGTTGCACACACTGTATCTGTAATATCGTCGGAAGAAAGTGATAGTATATCCACGTGGTCCGCTGATTCCAGTCTGATTCCTGGATCTATGCGCATTCGTATCGGGTCGTTTGTTTACATTCGAATGGCGATGAACGCATTTGAGGCATGCTGGCGTTTATGGATATCTATGGCGTACGACATGTATGTACGTTCGATGTATGATCACTATCTTGTTGCGAGGTATGGCACAGATAATGAGTCGGTGTATGCAATAACAACTTTAACGGGTGACATAAATTGGGATATTGTGTAGTGTTGTCACATTTGGGTACTGTCATATTGTGTTATCTATCCAAATCTTTATTTCCCCGAGAATAGCACATAATTTCAATGTTGCCCCCGCCACCATTGAGACGCGTTGAGGACATTGTCTGTGATGGTGCACTGGTTGGAACGGGTGTGCCATCGTCCATTGAAACATGTGAAGGGGTACAGTACATAATGTCGCGCTGGTTTGGGCACATGTCGTGTACTTGCCGCTACGTCACTGCCACGGATCTACGTCTGGTTTCAATGTATTACGAAGTGGCCGTACCAAATGGCGAATTTTACAACAGACCCCCGTGGATGTACGGAGATGAATTGTTTTCTGTTGTGCCCGAGTTTGTTTGTCGATGCAGTGGACGTAAAGAACACATGAAAGTTGCGTTTTCGGTTGACATGGACACAATTGTGAACAATACAGTCGAGATGTTTTATCGGGATATGTGCAGTGTTGAAACCGGGATGCGACTTTACGAACACTACTTGCGAATCCTTGCTGGGTACCCAAACATATGCGACTGTTCTCCAAGTATTTCACTTTCCGAGATCGTGACGTCCATTCGATTCAATGTGTTTGAGCGCGTACTACCTTACAGTGAAGTATTGATTGAACGGCGGTGGATTTACCAGCGCTTGCTTGCATTGAGTGACTTTGTATCGGAACGTCTTGTCGACCTTTACAAGATATTTGAAAACCCCAAAACGCTGGAACAGTACCGTTACCGCGAATACGCCATTCTGTTATGGCAGTCATTTATCAATTGTCAAAAACCATTTATGTATAAGCAGGCCATAAAGCACATCGATTCTATTGTTCCACCGTCTTTGTTGTTGGACAATCCGCATGTCTGGACGTCTGAGCGCCATGAGGTAAATGTCGAGTTTCAGCTTGGGAGTATGTGTTCGTTCAATTCTAACGGTTGTGACCGGCCAATTGGTGGGCAGTGAGTGTTTTTTTTGTTTATAGTGTTTATATTTTGATGGTTGTGGTATGGTATTTTGCTCAAATAAAAGATCAGTAACCAACTACAATGGGTGTCGGTGATTATGAGCTTGAAGCATTCGATGGGACATGCCCACGTTTGTGTGAGTGTGATGGACATCGGTTTGGTGGCAAGGTTGACGTTGCCATTACTGCTGTTTTTTTTACAAGTATCGCGACCGCTTCGATGAAACAGTCAGTGGTATACCCGTTTGCCACTCTCGAACGAATGTTGATAAACCGGTCGTCGTGCAGTTGTAATTTGTTGCGCCACTTTACGCACCTCATTGAAGTCATCGATACGTACATGGTCAACCATCCGACATCTGGCAGTGCCCAGTTACTTAAATCCACCATTGGATGTCCCGCATACTGTGATTTGTCCATACAGTTTCAGGTACATGTTTGCCGCATTTACAACGACATGGTTGCCATGGGTGACCTGGTTGACAAAAAACATCGAATTGGGAAGCACTGGGTTGTTATTAATTAGCGCAAACGATATTACTATATTCTTGAATACTACGGTGTATTTATTTGGACTATTGATAAACGTTTAGACCCTTTTCCATATATCAGTACTATGACTTCGAGTTTTACTCCCCCCGAATGGGAAGGTATTTTCGCTTGGATTGATTCCGATTGCGAAAGCGAGTACACGAGTTCGCCGTCCGATGTCCCACTGTGGATTTTTGCAACCGTTGCAGATGCCGAGCGACACTACTTTGGAAGCACCGAAGATCCAAAGGATTACCAAGACTTGCTGGAACGTGACAAATTCCGCGCATATGTGGAATCTGAATTGGCCTATCGTGATTATCTTGTGTCATTGATGAAATAACGAAAAGGGTTCAACATCATTTTAAACAGTATGCACATAAATATCAATTTTATTGAGACGGATACAAATGGTGTGTAACACAATAAAAGGTATGCAAACCCCAAATGAACTCACAGGATGTCACAAGCGAATTTCAGGTCGTCGATGGAGCCAAACTCGTCCGGAGGAATGCAGTGGCCCGAGGTGCCCAGCCGATGGAGGCGTCGACCAACAAGACAGTCAGCCGCCCACCAGTCAAACGTGCCAAGGAGCAACTCCAACAGCAGTCCAACAACAACAGTGGAGCCAACAACGGAGGAGCGACCGACAATGGCCCCGACTGCCCCTATCAGACGTCGCAACAAATTGCTGCTTCCGCTCTTCAACAAACGAATCCTGCGCAGATTGATCATGACTCTGATGGGCCTTTTGATCCTCAATGCGGTCAACCTGATCCTGGCAACCTTTCTTCTGACGCGGACTCCGGTGATGATGGTCAGCAACAACACGTAGATGTAATTCCGACAAACCAGTTCAAGACGGCAACTCAGTGGATGACCGAACAGCAAGCGGCCGAAGCTGCCCAGAAAGCAGCAGAACCCGCAGCAAAAAAACGTCGCGCCCCTGCGGCAAAAAAGGAAGTTCCGCCACCGGAAGTCGTGGAACCCGAGTTACCACCCCAACCAGTGGCACAGCTGTCGTACGAGACGGCAAAGCCGATCGAAGTGGAATACGACCAGTCAGACATCCGAAACAAAACGTGTGTCGAACGGAATTTCAGTCAATCATTGTTGGCTCTGCAGAGTGCCCCTTTGCCAATCTACCAACCGAACTCCACGGAGTACAACGGGAAAATTCGGATCAAGCCGGTTGCGATCAAGTGGACACTAGAGGAAAAGACGGAAACGATGGATGGCGAAATACGGTGGAAGGCAATCGGGTATGGTGCAACCCAAATTCAGCGCGGACCGGTGACATCGTACACGCTAACAAAGGAAAAGGTCGACGGGTACTTTATCTCTCGGGATTACAAGGATCAGTCAGCGGGCATCGACCCACAGACGGGCCAGCCAACCATGGCCGTGACACTGGATCCGCTCAAGAACCGCTTCCAGTACCCGGTCATCTCGGCGTCAATGCCGATTACCCCGTCCGCGTCGTCCAAGAAGTCGGCTCCGCGGGCTCCGAACAAATAACCATAGAACAGCGTTTGCTTTTACAGAGAGAATTTAACTACAGTTATCGAGGTGGGTCGCGTTGGAGCATCGACTTTCAACGGGCCCAAATTCTTTTATCTTACTTGGGCTTAGAAAAACAAAAACAAAACAAACTGACTTAACATACAAAACAAAACTGAAAAGGGACACTAAAAAGGGAACTTTATTTTTATTATGGTGGGAAACATGCGCATCGTGGGTCACTATGTGAACACGACATGGGTCATATTTGTGTTGTATCTAGTACTGTGTTTTTTTATAAACGCATTCAACGTATGGATTTTAATTCCTCCTCCGGACAGCCTCCACCCCAGCGACCGTCGTATGGCTCTGGTTATGGCGGGTCATATTACCAACGGGGGGGATCTGGTTCATATGGCCGTGGAGGGGGCTATTCACCACCCAACGCACCCCCAACAGGAAATACGTACTATGCACGTTCGTACAATGGAACTCCTTCCGGATTTAATGGCCCTCGAGGCTATAGTTCTTGCGGGTCTTACAACGGGGGGGCAGGATCTGCATATGGGGGAAATAGCAAATCCCAGTACTATTCCTCACGCAATTCGTCGATGGATAGCGGATACGTTTCCAGGACGCCGAGCGCTGTTGGTGCTCGAAGTTACACTCGACCTTCATTGCCCCCGCAGCATCAAGACGTATCACCCATTCCCGACATGCCACCAGACCAACCAGTCGAATTTGAGTACGAGCCCATGACTGCAAAACCGTACAAACAACCAGTAAAGAATATCGGATTTATGGCACCACCCAAACGGTTTTCGTCCAATGTTGCAGTTGATCCACTTGATTCGGATGAGCCCGTTGCCATGTTGCCACCAAATTCGCGACAAGTGACACCGGCACAGTCACCGTGTCCAGAACGCATTTTAAATGATGCACCCCAACAGTCGTCCGGTCCGTCTGGTCCGTTTCTCGATGAGTCAATCCAGCGCTTGGTGCAAGTCAAATGCGACCGTATTGAGGAGCAGGAAGAGGTCGCAACTGTGGACCGCTTAACGTATGTTCGTCGGAGGGCATTTCAGATTACGTGGTACAATATGGACATGGCAAAGATGCGTGACGTTGTCCATCGGATGTCCACCATTTATGCTGATGACGGTAAGCGCACCCTCATTGTGACATACGCCATATTTCAACAGGAGGTGTGTTCAACTGGGCGTGAGCATTGGCAGATGTACATTGAGTTCGAACGTCCGATGAGTATCGCATGGGTCAAGCGTGAACTTTTTCAAGACAATGGTGTTCATGTTACAATGCGCCTGCAAAGCCGTGACACGTGCAGAGAGTACTGCGCAAAGGCACGCACGCGTAAACAGGGTCCCGCAAATGAAGTTGGGCCATTTGAGTTTGGTGTGTGGCGAAAGCAGGGCAAGACGGGAGAGAAGATGCAAGAAATCCAACAGGCGATAACGGACGGTCGAAACTTGGTCGACATTGCGGAAGACGACGGTCAATTTGCCACGGTTGTTCGCAATCATCGCAACCTCGAATGGTTTGAAGAGCAGTTCAAAATGCGACAGGCCATGAAGGAACGCAGAGAGGTAACAGTTCGACTGTTTTACGGACCAACCGGAACGGGAAAAACCCATCTTGCACAGGAGGAGGCAATCAAGTACTGCAATGGTAAACGGGAAGACGTGTTCATCCTCGATACATCGGGCCAGAGTAAACAGCAGGGTGTAAAGGTGTGGTTTGATGGGTACAAGTACGGCCAGGTGCTCATCATTGACGAGTACAACGGCTGGATCGACACAGAGTACTTGCTCCGCATTCTGGACAAGAACCCCATTCGGCTGAATGTTAAGTTTGGGACGAAATGGGCATTTTGGCGCGAAGTCTGGATCACGACAAACATACCCCCACAGGAATGGACGGAATGTGGGCGCAAGATTGATGACCGTCACATGGAAGCGATTCTGCGGCGCATTGATTGGATTGTGTTTATTCCCGAACGTGGCAAGTATGTTATTGAAAAGCAGCCCCATGAACCAGTCGATCTAAATCTACCAACCGTCGAACCTTACGTGCTGGATACTGTGGATGATCGCGCAAATGCACCGCCGTCAATTTATCACGAGCCTTCCGCTGCCGAGTTGTACTCCATGGCATGCCAATTTGGAAGTCAGTCTGAAAACAACAGCCAACCGGAAGCGCCACCACCGTCACTTTTATCCGTTGATAAGCGAGAAAGGGATGTGGATGAGGAAATAAAGGATGAAGTCAATCAAACGTCGTAAATTTGGGTTGAGGTGGTAATATCGACACAAAAAACAGTATGTACATGTTGTTACTGATTTGATCGGTGTGTATCCAATTTTTAGTATAGGGTCGTGAATTATACTACAAATAACAAACATCTCTTTGAGCAGACCCAGCGTGTCGGACTGCACAATGTCACAGCCACTGTCACTTCAGGACGAACTGACCCGTGAAGACAGTTGTGTGTCCCCCATTGAACCACTTCCATCGCCATTCAGTGGCCAAGACCCGATGCCAAAGGAACGTATGGATGCATTGCTTCAATTATTTCAGGTCAAAATTGGCGCAGCCCTACAACAGGGGTACACCGACAAGACATTGCCAGAGTCTGCGAAAGAAGTGACTCCGGATGAATTGGATGCCTTTATTGCTTCAGCGGCCACCAATCCCGTTGCAAGCAAGTCCCCCGCGCGGTCGCAACAATGATCCGCATGGAAACGAAAATGTTTGCTCTTAGAACGAAACTCCCAAAATTAAAACGTACTTGTTTGAAAACCCTCTACAATAACAACAAAAAAATCACAACCGTGATGTAGCGTGACATTAGTTTTTTGGTTATTGCTGATTCATAGAGGAAGTCATGGAGGAGAATAGAACGAGGTTTCTCGCATAGATATTGTTGTCGCCAATGTGTGTGTTCGTGGTTGGAAGCGTTCTCACAACGATTTCTCTGACAGGATTCGCAGCAGGTTTGCCGTACGTCTTGGTAGCAATTTTAGTGCTTGGTCTCGTAGGTTATTGGTTGTGGCTTTAGGTTTTTGATTATTAACACTGGTGCAGGAATTAACCGAGTGGCTTGGAAATATTATAAGGGTATGCAATACATCTGTCACGATTAAAATATTTAAACATGAAATGGAAATTATATATACACAACACATGTTCGATGAAATTGAGTACCTGGAACAGATCGTTGCGGGTCATCGCTGGGAACGTGTTATTCGGCCACCCATGACGGAATTTGTCCAGACGGTTGATATACGACGTGAATCAAATGTGGGGACGGTTATTAAGAAGCCTAACGAAATTCCGATTAGTGGGGACTTTGACCTGCAACCATTTATCGTCGGGGCCGGCGCTTTTATATGGACCCCACACGACACGACGTCCAATGTGACTCATGTTAAGTTTATGAGACCTGGTGCATCGTTTCGCATATTTCACCGCAGTTTATATTATGGGCGAATGACACCACCCGTCGAGACGAGTCCGTATCTACCGCCAAGCAACAACTTCCAAGATCCGTTTATACGTTTTTTTTTGGTCGATCCACGTTACAATGGCACGTCCGCCACCGATGATGGTTTGTATTGGACGTTGAAATTCAACTCGTCGTTTCCAGTTCCGTTATTTGGAAGTGAAACCCAGACAATTTTTGATCCAGAATACAGCACAAGTCCAATAGAAAAGTATGACGGGACACCGCCCACCAATGTGAAAGGGACGTATATCGGTGCAATGCGATCCAATGCTGGTATAATGTGCGTATCTGCAGTTTCAAGTGGAATTGGTGTAGCAAACTTGACGGGCAGTTTTTCGGCCGGCCTTGTATCCGATATACGTACCATTTTCCAGCCTTCCACCTACACCGCAGTAGCGGATTCAAATACGTTGCCACTGTCTGGTGATTTTATGAGTCAGGTCATTGCAAACCCAAAACATTGCGTCAATCAAACACCGTTGAGGGATGGTGGCGTTGTGTGTATCCTTGGTCCTGACGTAAGGTCCAATTTACACGAAGTCGATTATGCTGGCGATGTTAGCCAGGGGTTGTTTGTTGAAAAATTTACGTCTTTTGGGTATGCGCCATACACACAAAACCTTGCAGCGCTACAGTTAAACTACCCACCAAACGACGTAGCGACTAAGACCGTCGCAATGCCAATTGACGCAAAGTGGATAACGCCGTACGACTGTGATCTTGTTCAAACGAGTGCCATACCAACTACTACTAGACTGACAGCACCATTACACAAATTGGTGTATCGCAACGGCATGCATCCAAAATCGAGACTGAATATCCGAGTTAACGGCATTGGGATGCACCGTTGGGACTCACCTGATCAGTTGCGCATACTGTCCGTATCGTGGATGCATTGTTACGTTACATTTTTTAATGGTAAATATGCACACTCCGACCTGGAACCGGTGAAAGATACACATGCGGAGCTCCTGGTGGAATGTGGTTCACAGGTATGTAACGCACTTCGCAGGGCCGATGATGGTAAGGGATATTGCTGTGGGTTTGACTGTGTAATTCCCCCTGCACCGTTGAAGCGGGATTCGTTCTATGTTGGTACATACACACAAGTTGAAATTATGGACAGTATTACGATGAGTACCGAAAGTCCTGCCTACATTGCTCTCGGATTAAAGTTCGAATATGAGGTGTCTGCCAGTGAATCTGTTCGTACGTGTGCGCCCGTTCGTGTAGTACAGTACGACAATGTATCGGTTGGGACCCAGCTTACATGTAACACAGTCGAGCATTTTGAAGCAGTTCTTAAAGACCGTCCGTCGACCACAAACAAGTTGAAGTATTCGTACAACGAAACCGACCGTGTGAACAGTTGGAGGTTCCTATATACGTTGCATGACATGTTTGAGTATGAAAATTGTCCACTCCGGTACATTTGGAAGGTCACCGACTACTTAAAATTCATTCGTGCTATTCCTCAAAGTATACCAAGCAGCTGGATTCCAACAGTCAGTTTGAAGAAACGCAAAAGGCGTCAATTTGATACGGATGATTCAAGTTTATTAAAGAATGCACTTCCCGTCGCCGGGTCGTCTAAAACCGAGAATTTGGGGTCGTACATGGGATATTTGTCAGCCACAAAATAGATAGTTTTTTGTTCGTAACCTGATCGCTTGTGTGTTTATATATATTGGATGGCGATTTTTGTGACAGAATACCGTTTTTTATTAAATGTCATATGTTGTAGATTTGCTTAAATGTACGGCCGATCCGACCAACTACAATGCAATTCCCCCGTCCATTGTACCATCTGTTACCTTTTCGAAACGGGTGGACGTAAGTAAACAAATGCGCAATAACGACGATCAGTTGGCTGCGTCGCCTTCGGAACGAGTGTCAAATGCTAAAGGTGTTATATTCTGGTATCCCCATCAAGGAATTGCCGGCGTGTATCGTTTTGGATTTGTCCAAGCTGGAACTGTTTCGACTGCTGCATCCAACACCAATTGGGCAGTTGGCATGAAACCATGTTCATTCGATGACCATGGTGCGTCGTTTGTGTACCACAGTGAGCTTCCGATACCGTACAACCAGGTTCGTGGCGACGATATTGAAATTTTTACGAATGTTGACACAGACGAGGTAGCATCGGGACGTTTGTATGCGGGGGAACTGACACTTGCGTCGGATTCCGGTACGATTGCACCAGGTTCAACTGTTTGTGCCGCATCCATTCCCGATATTCGCACTGTGTTCCAGTCAGGTAAAGCATACCAGGGCGGTGTTTCTGAGAGTGATGTTTTAGTGGCCGATACACAACATGCGACGTCAATTACATCACAAACACTCAGTCGCTCTGTTGGTACGCCAAAAGACTTTGTGCATACCGTTGCATCCGAGCAAGGTGTTTCGTGTATTGTCGGACCCGATTTCAATGATAGGCCAGAAAATCCGGTGTACGGTAGCGCTGGTGGGAATGTCGCGGTTCCACGTGGTGCCAAATCGCAGTTTTGTTCCATGAATGTGCCAGATTATGCAGATCCGCCGACGCTGCCAGTAAGTTTTGCTTCGAACATCGTGTACCAGGGATGGTACAGTCCATGGGATGTGAAGATGCCACGAAACCCATCCAACAATGTTGTACCAATTGACAACCATACAAACATCATGCCCGTAGACCCCATCGGTGGTGCCCTGGAGTTTGATGTCCGATTTAGTCTCACAGAAAACCCACACCGACCACCCCAGGGCGGGGGCGGAGGGGGTGGAGGAGGTGGGGGTGGTGGGGGTGGTGGAGGAGGTGGTGGAACCGCCTTTGTTGTTGGGAATGACGGAGCTGGTGGTCTGCCAACGGGTGCATACTATCTGACTCTCGAAGCAGCTCTTGCTGATCCTGCATGTGTCAACGGTACACAGATTTTTATTATGGATTATACATATGTTGTGACATCTACGATTGTGATCAACAAGGAGGTGCAGATTTACGGCCAGCACATGGCCAACGTGATTTTCGAGACAGCCGCGGACGGTACGGCACCGAACGTGGTATTTGAGATCCAGGTCAACAATGTGACGATCAAGGATTTGACGATCCACCAACGTGGAACCCCTACTGGCGTGAATATGCCTTGTTGCATTGCCGCGCTTGCTGGTGGATACAACAACCCGGACGAGTTTGCGCTGAGCCGTGTGAGCAATACGACGATTGACAATGTTCGAATTCATTCTACCGGTTTTGGTATCTGCCATTTGTCGTTCAATTCGGTTTTTAGGACGTTAGAGTACCAGACGCTTCCCGGTTTATCGTTCCCTGGTGACCTCCGTGTTGGCATTTTTACGTCCGGGTGTGGAGGATACACGTGGGTGGAAAATTGTAGTTTCATCAAGAACGATTTGTCACCCGGTCTTCCCGTGTATGATGCCATTGCAATTCTATGTTCTGGTGGGATTGGACGTCCTGGCATGACGTACGACGGGACACTTCTTGTAACAGGTACCAGTATTCAAGGCATTAGTCCAAGTGATCCGTGGGATACGCTGATCAAGTACGATTCGCAGTACGTTTCACCGAGTCCCGGGGCTTTCAAGATGTGTGTGTTTGACAATGGCCGTTTGTTGCTGAAGAAGCATCTCATTCGCCTTATTGTCCAGGACACGTTCGGATGTGATATTTTTGGTGGATTTAACTACACACAGTTTAGCAGTCTTTCTCTTACGCCACCAACTGGTCCTCCCCGTTGTGGGTTTGTCATCAAAAACACATTTGTGGACTACACGTATGCTACATGGAACGCAGGATTCATCAGCGTCGGACGACAGAGTCCTGGATTGTCCGGTGTGCAAATGAACAGCATGAAAACCGGACTATTGTTGTTTGACACATCTGGTGGTCAGCCCAACTTCGACGTTAGTGTACCAGAACCGTACCCGTTGTACTACCATGACATCAACACATTTGACTTTGGGTTTGGGTCGTACGGTACATGGACAACTTATGGGTTTAGTCGAGAAGCCAACATCAGTTCCATTGATACCGTGTTCGAGGCGCCGTGCTATACCATTGAGGGAAATCCCTCGCTTGTTGGGGTGACACAGGTTATCCCGTACGATGAATTTGCGGGTGGCATGGCAGTGCTACTGACCTCACGTGCAACACAGCCGTACACTGGCCCTGGAGCCGGTGGAGGTGGTGGCGGAGGCGGCGGAGGGGGTGGTGGAGGAGGTGGACCATTGACAACAAATTTGATCCATTATGAACGTTGGGAGGTCGTGTTTCAACATGTAACCGTATCGATGTCGTCCGATGGGTCGTTAAAATATATGAGTACTGTGGACGTCGTACCGGTTGCAAATCTTGGATGGGCCGGAGGAAACTTTAGCAATTATGAAATGTACTGTGTGGCTACATCCAATCCCGCAAAGTATCTGCGACAAAAAATGACACACTACCAAGAAGGCACTGGTTCATCGAGACATCTCGGTGGAATGTACCTCGGTTCTACCATCAGTGTCTGTTATTACCAGTTCGGAGACCCAAATATTCCGTTCAATCCGCCGTATTATGTGTTTGTTGTCAAAAAAGAGACCAACTACGGAAATGGACCGACAAGTGGTCCACACGTTATCGTCAGTCAGGCAAACAAATCCGAAACATTTGGTCCCGTCAGAGTCATGCTATACGACAACACACAGACCGGACAAATTATGTCACTTTCGGGTACCTTTTTGGCTGAATGTACTCCCGGGACATCGGGCAACAACTCAAACTTACAGGGCAGTCAGACAATGGCTATTACGTGTACAAACTTTAACTGTTTGTCGTTTTTGCATACCATGTACAATTGTGACGATACTCAATTTAAGCGTGTGTGGAGAAAACAACACTTGGAGCATTTCCAGCGAAACGTGTTACCGGGGTTGACAGCAAGGACGTTGAGAACAAACATGCCAAACGCTGTGTACCAAGCAGGGGCTGCAGCCGGTGTATTCAAGCGTGTGACCGAAGAGGAGCTTGGAACTTGATAAGTTTGGACGTTGGCTAGATAGTTTTTCATTTCTATTCTGATCGTTTTGTGTCCACCGTTGTTATATCTGTATCATGTTAATTATAAAGACATATATAAAATGTCATCTGTGTTAAATTTGGTGAGATGTACCGTTGATCCGGTGCGTTACAATACCATTCCACCTTGTGTCGATTTAAAACCGTCCTTCACACAACGCATTGATTTCAGTGGCCAGTTTACTGTGCCAGATAACTCGAAGCTTACCAGCGGTATTATTTTGTGGCAGCCTCACCGTGGCATATACAACATGTACCGGTTTGGTATACAGGGAGCAACACCGAATGCTGGACTCGATGCACAGATCTACATGGGTGGTTATGCTGCATACGGTGCGCGCGTGTTACATTATCTTGCACCGTTGCCGATTCCGGTTATTGGATCCAACACAATTCACGTTACTTCGAGTGCGCAGGATGTTAATATGGCATTTGTGCGACCATATTCTGGATTTTTGAAGGTTATCTGTGACACCATGTCAGTCGGAACCCTGTCGTTGAATGGTCAGCTTTCAGCGGCCGCGATATCGGACATCCGTGGCATTTTTCAGACCACGCAAAACCAAAACATACAAAACAACAATGGTACATCGTTGATCTCTGGCCTGAATGTAACAACAATCGACCCCGCTTCATTGTCACAGCAGGCGTGTGGGTTTAAAGATGTGGTGCGAGACGTGCCGATCGGAAAGGGTATCGTAGCAACCCTTGGACCGGACATTGCTAGTACATACGTTGACGTTAACAGTGGCTCTGTGTACAACCGTTTTGGTGAACAAAATATTCAAGCAATCCCAATTGTGCAATTGACGAACGCTATACAGACCGGCGCTCTTGGTGCTGGCATAACATATCGTGCGTCTCATGCATGGATCAGTCCATGGGCGGTTCAACTGACGTCGACTTTGGATGAGGCATTGACTTCGACGGTGTGTGTTGGGAACATCAATCCCATTGGCGGTGCATTGAGGTTTAGGGTTAGTGCGTACTTCGACTTCCCGGAACCGTACACAACACAGCCTGCAGCGTATCAGGAGACGTGGTTTGCCAGATTTACCCATGTAACAGTTGGAATAAAAGAGGACGGTACTGTACAGTACAACTGTGTAGAAGAGTGCAAACCGTTGGTCGTGTATGGTGGCACAAACAATAACAGTTTCAGTGCCCAGAATGTGTGCATTGCGGAATCGGACGCTCGCGAGATTTTGACACCTGATCCACTCAACATGTACACCACCAGCAACGGTGCAACAGACGGTGCACTCACACCCAATTTACTTCTTGGTGGTATGTATTTAGGTTCGCATGTCACGATCGAGGCCTCTAACACCACTACGGTCGATAGTAACCATATCGTGTATTTGCGTCTCAGAACACAATCAAACGGCACTGGGTCTCATATTGTGGTATCGAGTTCATGTGATCGTTCAACTGGTGAACTCGGTCCGAATCGCATTGTGCATTATTCGGGGGCCAATGCAAACCAGACGATTAAGGTCGACGGCGTGTTAATGTGTGACTGTGTTCCGGGTGGTAGCGCTGTGAGCTTTGTCCAACAGGGCAACATTGAAC
>Ga0228698_1001018_pt1 | contig 15263 bp, 19 predicted proteins | sample McNCre117_Aug_MG_FD_178015 | JGI IMG/M metagenome (GOLD analysis project Ga0228698, IMG submission 178015) | Freshwater microbial communities from McNutts Creek, Athens, Georgia, United States - 1-17_Aug_MG | ecosystem: Environmental > Aquatic > Freshwater > Creek | place: USA: Georgia...
AACCCAAAGGTCGTTAGTTCAAATCTAGCCTCCGCAACCAATAGACACGTGGGTTTCCACGACAGTAAAGGCTCACTTCGGTGAGCCTTTTTTGTTTTGTGTCGAGGTTTGTGACGAGGTCTGTGTCGTCACAGAATTCTCAGCATGTGTTTACGACCATTGGGTGCCTATCCAGGACAAATCCTTTGACTCCGTTAAACAGGCTCAGGAAATTTCATCAGGTCAGCTCAGGGCCAGGAACTGCCGGTCGCGATTGACCGCTTTTGGGGCGCTTCGAGTGATGAGCTGCAGCTTCGCGGGTCTGGCACAGTCCAGTAGGAATTTCGCAACAGACTGCAGGAGGCATACGGCTGGTCAAGACGCGATGATCGGACAGGGTTACAGCATTCCCTACCGCGCAAGCGGTACTAACCGCACTAACTCGGCTGCAAAGCCGCCCGTGAAATCAAGTCCTAACCGCGACACCAAATCGCGTAGCAACCACAACCACAATGCAAAGAAGGAGGTATCTATGGGTCGATTTAACTTGAACCTTAACACCAACGCGGAAGCATGCTTCCGCAGCCATCTGACCGCTGTGGCCCTGTCTGGATGCATCGCAGTCGCAGCCGCCGTGCATGGTCCCTCGGGAACCCAGCCGTATGCCTCTTGATTGGCTTTGACACTGTCCATGGCGCTCAGCTATCGCAGTTGAGCTTTTTGCAGAGCCTAGTCGGTATAGGTTTTGTTGAATGTGAATTCTCTGTTTATATAGCGGCAACTAGTAGATAGGCACGAGCTTCAGCGTTTCTGCCGGTCAGTTGTCGGTTTACAACTACGACGTATTGCCTGACCAATTACTTCCCTTGCGAACTTATGTTTTCCGGCTGTTGTGCAAGGTTGGATCAGAGAACTCTGAGAAAATGAACCGACGGCGCACCCAGGAGAGAACGGCGCACGCGCCCAACCAAACACAAGAGAGCCACGGCCGATGGAGATCCCCAACGGAAAGCGGAAGGTCGAACTCGGACTTTCAAACAACAAGGACATCGCGATTCACTCGATCCTTGGAATACGAATTAAGTGCTTCCGATCGCTGAAGGAGCAGTCGCTCATCCTCGGAGATCACATCACTGTGCTTTCGGGGCGCAACGGGACAATGAAGACGTCACTTATGGGGCTATTAGCGCACCCCTTTTCGAGCGACGCGAAAGATGCATTCGGGACTGACCTCAAAACGCCTCTGCAAGAGGTCTTCAAGTTGTCGCCCGAATTCGACACGGATGACTACTCCTACGACATGGTGCTCAGCACCGGCGACGGTGCGATCCTAGCCGAGCCTGTCTCGATCTACCGCGTCCAAGAAAACACCAATCGTCACCGCATCGTGGTATCTGGAGCAGAGAAGGGCGACGGCAACTTTTTCTATAACACCTCGTTCCTCAATCTCAAGCGGCTGTTTCCTCTGGTCGACACCAAGGCTGCACCTTCAACCGATGGCACGATTAGCCTGACTACGTCCGAGGAGGCCGACCTCAAAGACTTCTACGAGAACATCTTTCCGAGCTCGGACTACGAGGCGTTCGTACCCGTCCATCAAAAAAAGGTCAAGAGTACCTTCGCACTTTCGGGTTCCTCGGCTCGCTACAACTGGCACTCGATCTCTTCTGGCGAGGATAACCTTGGCGCTATCTTCAACCGACTAGTCGGCTTTCAGCGGGCCTTCACTGTTGGGCAGAAGACCGGCAACGGCATTCTGTGCATCGACGAGTTCGAAAGCAGCCTCCACCCAGTCGCGCAGTTATGCTTGCTTGACTACCTCTATCGATGGAGCGCCAAATACAAGGTGCAAGTCGTCATCTCGACGCACTCCTTGCATCTGATTCAAGACATCTACCTCAGGCACGCGGCTAACTTGGCTGCAGGGCGCATAGTCATAAACTTTGTCAGCAAATCTAGTGCGCGCGAGGGCAATTTTCCAATCCTCCAGAATCCGAACTACGAGCTTGCTTTCAAAGAGCTCACGCTGTCGACCCCTGCCAAGGTCGCTGCTGCGCGCAAACTACGAGTGTTTTGTGAGGACGAGCATGCGATCCACTTCGCTAAGCGACTGATCAAGTCACATGACGTCCTGTCCACAGTCGAATTTCATTCATCCCTAGATCCAAACGGCGGGAAGGTCGGGACGAGCTGGCCAGCGTTGAGAAAGCTTTGCGTTGAATACCCGCTCTTGCTGGAAGGCTCGCTCGCACTGTTCGATGCAGACGTCGGGGTGTCCGACTTAGCCAAGATCAAGAATTCTGACCTTTATCTAGTTCTTCCAGATCCAGATTCCCTAGCCATTGAGCGACGCATCGTCGTCTTTATCATTGGCCTAGATAACGGAGATGCATTTTTCACCAAGTTCGGGCGCGAACGGGACGCGTTCCTGTTGGACTTCAAGTCTGTCGGCATTAAGTCGCTCTCTACAGCGGACGCGGCCGACCCCGCCAAGACGCCCATTGATAAGTGCAAGGCTTGGGCTGACTCCGACAAAGCAGCATTTAAGAAGTACGTAACCCACTACTGCGAGCAGTCAGGCCTACGTAATGAGTTCCGAGCGGCGTTTGTCGAGAAGCTAAACAAGATCAATCGGCAGCATGGCTTGCCGACGATCGCATAGCATGGCGGTGCCGAGTTGCTCCACCAGACGTAGCTGACCAAGCCCAAAATCAATGTATTCGAACAAGCTCTATACCCCGCTGCGCTACCCTGGTGGCAAAGCTCGCTTCGCGCCATTCATTGCCGAGACGATGAAGGCCAGCGGCTTGCACGGCGGCCAGTATTTGGAACCATATGCAGGGGGTGCTGGAGTGGCACTCGAACTGCTCTTCCATGGGCATGCCAGCCATGTTCATATCAACGACCTAGACCCCGCTCTCAACGCGTTTTGGGTGTGTGCGACGAGTCACACGGAGGATTTGCTTAGGCTTTTGCGTGACACCCCACCCACGATTGAGCAGTGGTTGCGATGGCGTGACGTTCTACGCGAGACTATTCCCGCGACGCTGGTGGAACGGGGGTTCGCCACCTTGTTCTTGAATAGAACCAACCGCTCCGGAATCTTGAAGGGTGGCGTGATTGGCGGGCTGGATCAAAGTGGACCCTACAAATTGGACGCTCGATTGGACAAGACCGCGCTAGCGGCTCGGATTGAGCGCATCGCACAGCGCGCAGGAGACATTACCGTCCATTGTGAGGATGCTCATGCTCTCCTGGAGCGCTGCCATGAATTCTTGCCAAAGAACTCCCTCGTCTACCTTGATCCCCCCTACTACGTCAAGGGGCGGGGTTTGTATCGTAACTTCTACAAGCATGAGGACCATCTCGCAATCGCTAAGCTATTGCAGTCCCGGCGTTTCAAGCGGCCTTGGGTCGTCTCCTACGACAATGCTGACGAGATCTGCGAGATGTATTCGATGAGCAGCTGCATGAGCTACTCGTTGCACTACACCGCGCAGAAGCGTTACTTGGGCGGCGAGGTGATGTTCTTCAGCCGTAACTTGTCAATTGCCGAAGATCTGATCCCGAAGACCAAAATGGCGGCTTGACGCGGGTTGATGCCTTGGATCATGAACTGGCAAGCAGTCATGTCGCATGGGGCTGCAACTAAGCAGCAGCCAGCCTGTTGCCCTCATGCGCTGCCAATGTCCGGTTTCGGAAATGGCGTTTGGCAAATCGACCGTCTGCAGTGGGTCGACATGCGACGGCCAGTCACGGCAGGTTTGGGCCAGTCACGGCAGGTTTGGGCCAGTTGCAGACGTTGGTGAATGTCAGCTTCCGCGATAGTCACGTTAGTATGAATTGGGCTTTTAAAGTGAGACGAGGTGAAGATGCAATTCGTCCACTCTACTCACAAATCCGCAATTTATTTGAAATGCGGCAACGCGTTAAACAGTCTTTACTGCGTGCATGATGTCTGGCGTCACAAGGAGACGATGCCCCCCGTGTTTGAATAGCGACTGAGTTCGTAAGCACGCGTTGACTGGCTCGCACGGCGCAGGGAAGCACCCCAATCACTGGATGGCCTCCTCAAAGGATTCCCCAGCGCGTAATTGATGAAGCCGGCTATAGACAGACCCCTTGCCGACTTTTGTGACCCATTCGGCAACAATTGCGCGCGCCTTGGCGTAATTGCTGACAACGACCTTCTCTCCTCCATTGAAGAACGATGAGAATGAAGTCAACTGACGTACCGCGTCTTTAGCATGCTCGTCTTCTGCCGCAAGTACATATTGGGGACGGTAATCGACTTGCATTGCAAGTCCTTCATCGAACCAAGTCGGTATATGCATGAAGCGATTCCAATATCCCGCACGTTCGTGGATTTCGGCATGCATTAACTCATGTGCGACTACGTCGATATTTTGTCCCTTCGGACCAATCATCACGCAAGCACGCGGCCCGATGAATTGCGTACTGCCAAATGCATTGAGTTTGAAGGGACCAAATCCATCCGGACGACTGAAGTACACAAGAACAGGCCTAGCTGTCGGTTCACCAAACGTATTCGCAATCCGTTCCCGTGACTCAAGAGTTAACCGTACATAACGGTCTTGTTCTTCGGGAGAGCTCGTATCAGTAAGCGACCCATCGGGCAACTCATGAAGATCTGCTAATCCAAGAAACATGCATGCAGCGGGACCATTGAAAGCGCGAGCGGAAGTAAAACCAAACGCCAAAAATAATGCAACGGCTCCGACAGCAAGTTTTCGTAATTTTGGTGACATGCGCATTTCTTGTCAGGTCCAGCGTTTGAGTTAAAGGGCTGCGAAGAGACCGCAACGAATGATCGGCTAAGCCTCGTCATGTGCGATCGCAGCATTGTGGCCATCAACATGCCATGTGAACATCCCTCAATAGAGTGAGTTCAGTGGATTTCCGCTTTTGGGCAGTGCTTCACAAGCTATAGATTTCTGCTTTGGGTCGATTTCTGCCCCGAGTTCGGTTAGTCCCAAAGCTCGGCACTTCTCTCACCCGAGTCACCCCCGTGAAACATTCTTCGTGAACTCACACCTCGGATAACGGGTGCACGCAATGAATGGTCCGTACTTGCCTTTCTTCTGCGTCAAGAATCCATCACCACAGCGCGGGCACATCTCACTGGTCACTTGGTTTCCTGATGCATCCTCTATGGGTATGCCACGGTCTCTCACCAGCTCCGCAATGAATGGAGATTCTTTGCGCTCCATCGTGACCAGTGTGACGGTTTGTTTGGCACGGGTTAGTGCGACATAGAACAAACGCCGTTCTTCTGCAAATGGGTAGTCATCTCCCGATGGCATGGCCAGCAGTAACACCGGATCGTCTGCGACTTTGCTGGGGAAACCCAAGGTTTCAGACGTCATGCGGGGAAGGATGATGTGGTCTGCCTCTAGTCCCTTGGAGGCGTGCACAGTGATGAACTCCAGATCGATACGATTGGTGTCGACATTGGCAGGCAGGTAATCACGGTCTTTTCTGTAGCGGCCCAGGACCAGGACCTTCTGCTTTTTACCGCCGTTGTCTGTTCGTGCAATCTCATCAAGCCGGTTTGCAATAGCGGATCGGATGCCATGTTCATCCGTCACGCGAACGATGCGAACCGGGTCTTGGAGAGCTGGCTGGTGGGAGCGAACCACCTTGGAAAGCTGCTTGGTGTTCTTGCGGACGAACGCACTGCTGATGTCGCACAGGGACTGCGGGCATCGGAAGGTGGTCTCCAGCTTCATGGTCACGGTAGGCCCGAAGCGTGATTCGAAGTTCGTCATGACCGAAAGATCAGCACCCGCAAACCGGTTGATGCTTTGCCAGTCATCGCCGACGGCAAACAGGTGTTTATGTTGCCCTCGGACCAAGGAGGCCACCAAGCGGGTACGCGCCTGGCTGGCATCCTGAAACTCATCGACCATCACCAGTTGGTAAGGACTCTCCCATCGGCCCTGCTCCACGCAGTCGGCGGCCAGATTGAGCATGTCCTCGAAGTCGATGCATTCGGAGGTCTGGAGATCGTCTTCCCACAGGGATGCGATGGTCTCGTAAAGGTCCAGGAACAACTTGTGCCGGAAACGGAAGACCCCGATCACGCCGCTGTCCAACCGCATACGAAGCTCTTGAATGCTCAGCCGGTTGCTTTTGGCATGGGTAAGGAAGGAACGGAAGGTCCTCGCAAGGCGCGGGTTCTCGATGGGCTTGCGGCCCGGTGCTGGGCGTTCAGGGTTGGGGTCCAGTACGAGGCCCAGTTGGGTGAGCTCCGTCTCCAGATAGCGGAAGGCCTGACCGGACCAGAGATCGGCCATGGTGGTTTCCAGCAAGGTCGTGCCGTGCTGGGCATGGAGTTGCCGCTTCCACACCACGCCCTCTTTGTAGCCTACGAACTCTGTTGGCGGTTCCCCGTGCACATCCAGGGCCCAATGCTCCAAGTACGCTTTTGCATCGGTGAGATAAAAGTCCGGACGGTACTGCCGATGCTGTGCATCCGCAGTTTCCACTTCATACGCGGCCTCATACACGTAGTTCACCCCGTTGTAGAACAGCCAGTTCGCGATGAGCTGTTCACCACGGCTTTTGACGACCTCGTTGTTCAAGGTCCAGAAGCCTTCTTCCTTGGTTTGGGCATTCCAGCCATCCGGTGATTCAGCCTCCTTGCCGAACTTGGGCAGGTCTTGGCCCAAGACGATCCGGAACAAATCCCACTGGGTACGGAAGACAAGGTCTTTGTCTTTGCGCGCATCAATCAACTGCAGCAAATGCTCCAGATCCTGTCCCCCTTCGAGCCAAGGCGCCAGTGAAGGCTTCTTGCCGGTAGCAAGGCCAATGACATCGAGTCCGAATGCATGGAATGTCTTGGCCGCGATGCGCTCGGCCGGCAAGCCCAGAGGTTGAAGTCGGGCTTTGATGCGCTGCGATAGCTCTTTGGCCGCATCGTTGTTAAAGGCCAAGAGCAGCATCTGCTCGGGCAGGAAGTAACCGTTGTGCAAGGCGTAGCCTGCCTTGGCTACCATGGTGGATGTCTTACCGGAACCCGCGGACGCTACCAGAAGAACCCGGTTGTCAAAGTTGATGACTGCCTGGGTCTGCTCTTGGGTAAGGGGTGACTTCTCTACCTTCTGGAAGAAGTCCGCTTGTGACTGGAGTTGGTGGGTCTGGTGCTTTTGATTCAGGCGTTTGCCATGGGCGTATAGGTCATCCTTCCAAAGCTGTATTGCCTCTTGGATGTGCGCCGGCTCCCTGCGAAGGTGTCCCACCACCTCAGGTATCTCCAGCATGTCATGGGAGACCGCAGGTTTAGCATGCAGTTGAACTTGCAGTACTTCCCGTGTGATCCAGCCACGCATCTTGAGCTGGGTGTTTAACGCCTTGTTGCATGCCGTCGCCCACTCCAGTACCGGGGCCATCGTTCCCTGGAAATCTTGGAGCAGCGCGGCAATCCGCTCTTTGCGTCGCACTTGGGCAATCGCTGCCTCTACGGTGAATCGCAGATTCTCTGCATCGCCGTTGGAAATGCCATCCAGGGACAAGGACTTCCCACCGGGGCCTTGGATATGAAGAGTGGACCAGAACCACCCTGGCTTGATCCGTAGCCCTGCCAATTCCAGGATGGAGTTGCGTACTACGGTGTTCCCGGTTTTAAGGGCGAACTGATCATTCGCAATTCTCAGTTTCCACTCAGACGCCCCAGTGAACAGCCTCCCCGCGCTGGAAGAACTCCACTCCTGCGGCGGCAGTATTTCCAGCGGTTTCACTGGAGGGCGCGGGTGCCTTTGCAGCGGGGATAGCTGGTACAGCCCCAGAACATATTGCCGGCGTTGGCTCCACGTTTGGCACTCCGATGCACCATGGCGCCACCGCATTCAGGGCAGGCTACTAAAGTTGTCGACGTTTTGCGTACAGGGCGTGGGCTCGCCTGTTGGCGCGGCACCAGTTCATCCTCGGGTTTACCGAACTTGGCTCGGATCAAAGAAACGATGGCAGCGGCTACGAACAGGATGGGAACGATGTACTGGCCTGCGGCAGCAATCCCATGAAACATGGCCGGATAGATTGTTTCGCCCACATGACCTGGCACTATGGGTTTCAAAGGAGTGTTGGCAATCCTGTGTAAAACAAAATACCCAACAGCTGCAATGGTGAGGCAGGCCCACCACGGCAGCTTGGATGCCAAATTAAAGAAAACGTCCGCGCCCGTGGACTTCTTGCGTCGCGCCATTTTTACCCCCTGAGATTTTGTTTTAGGGGATCTTAATCAATTTGCAGTCCGTGAGATGCCGCATAGGCTTGCTCCTAGCATTAAGGTCCGCTTTGGAACCATCTGTCCGGTGTCTGGGGCGGTTGAGAATTACGCGTCACCAGACTCTTGGGAATCGACGTATTCCATTAAGTCTTCTACATGGCAACCAAAGTACTGACAGAGCTTGTCGATGGTCTCAGTGCCGGTGCCATAACCTTTCTGGTTAAGGATCTTGGACAGCGTCATTCTGTTAAGACCTGTCGTAGTCGCAATCTCACTGATCGTCACTCGCCGACCTTCTGCGAACTGTTTTTTCTCGATCATTTCACCTAGCTTGAATCGAATCATGATGCGTTGACCGAGAAAATGATAAAAATTTTTATCAAAAGAGTTGCAAAACGTGCTTTGTTGTGTAATATTTGCATCAAGTGATAAATATTTTTATCACTTGATGCTTTAAACAACACAGGAGTGTAGCAACTATGGAATCAACGTACCTAACCACAGAAGAGCTATCTGAAAAAATCAAATATGACGCAAGAACTATTCGCGAGCGTTTGAAGGACAGCGTGCTTCATGAGGGTGTTCACTACGTAAGGCCCTTTGGTGGTCGAAAAATCTTGTACGTCTGGGAGCGTATCGAGCGAGACATGCGGCTGAGTTCAACCAACAGCCCTGTCGGAGCCAGTGCAATCCCGATGGCTAATGGAGGGGTTCTCCGTGGCTAAAGTGACGGTTCGAAAAGAGACAGGAAAGTTAGTGATCGACTTTACTTTCCGGAATGTTCGTTGCCGAGAGCAGACTGCACTCGACAACACACCTGCAAACAAAAAACGCGTCCAGTCGGTTGTAGATGAGTTGAAAAAAGCACAAAAGACGGGCGCCTTTGTGTACGAGAACTTCTTTCCGAATAGTCCGATGGCTCTTCGATTCAGAATTGAAGTAGACAAAGCTGCGACTGTGCAAGCCTTGGTCGAACCAGAGCAAGTTGCAATTGGCCCCAAGTTCCAAGACTTCGCTAACCTATGGGTCGATGAGCACAGCATTGAGTGGCGCAGGAGCCATATCAAGTCACTGCTGTCCACACTGAACGGTCGCTTGATTCCCATGTTCGGGAACAAGGTGGTCGGCAGTATCACCAAGTCTGATGTACTTGCATTCCGCGCCTCACTCGCCAAAGTAAAGGGACGCGGAGACAAGGAAGGACTCTCGGCCAAACGGATCAATGAAATCATTGGTCTGTTACGTCAAATCTTGAACGAAGCCGCCGACCGCTTTGAGTTTACGTCACCGGTGCTCAATGTGAAGAAGCTCCGCCAGCCTCGTGTGGATGTCGATCCCTTCAGTCTGGTCGATGTCCAGCGCATCCTGGCGACCGTTCGTGCCGACTACAAGGATTACTTCACTACCCGTTTCTTCACCGGCATGCGTACCGGGGAAGTGCATGGTCTGAAGTGGAAGTACGTGGACTTCGATCTGCGCATCATCCGTGTCCGCGAGACCTTCGTGCTGGGTGAGGACGACTACACCAAGACCGATGGCAGTCAACGCGACATCCAGATGAGCCAGCCGGTGTTCGATGCCTTGAAGAACCAGTATGAAGTCACCGGCAAGGTATCTGACTACGTCTTCTGCAGTCTCACTGGTCAGCCCATCGACAACAAAAACTTCAGTGACCGCATCTGGTATCCCTTGCTGCGTCATCTGGACTTGAAGAAGCGTCGTCCGTACCAGATGCGACATACCGCGGCCACGCTCTGGTTGGCCTCTGGTGAAGCGCCGGAATGGATCGCTCGGCAGTTGGGTCACACCAGCACCGAGATGCTGTTCCGTGTGTACAGCCGCTATGTCCCCAACCTGACCCGACAGGATGGGTCTGCCATGGAGCGCTTGCTAGCCAGCAAGCTATCCCAGGGTGCCTTGATCCCCAACGGCAGTTCGTCCTTCTATGTCCATGCCTCCGAGGTTCCCGCCCAGGAGGTCCCCAAGCCACGGGGGCTTCCCGCCCAACGTTCGGTGTTTGCTAAGCCGACTGCGGAGGGTAGACAAGCGAAGCGCACGCCGGACTCCCAGCCACCCCCGGTGCGTTGGAAGCTGCCGAGCTACGCCATGACTGGCATGAGCTTCTAAAGCTTCTCACTTTCTCTCTCTACCAAGACAAGTCAGAACCCCGCGCGTGAGTACGCAGCGGGGAAGGGCAGCGCTTTGCCCGAAGAAACCTCATCGAATTCAGAAAGACCACGCCATGTATTCCAAACAACGCACTTGCATCGCTCCTTGCATTGAAGCCGCCCAACACACCAACAGCCGCAGCTCTGACCTCCAAGCGGTGGATGCCGGTATCACCCACTCCAAAGTCCTGTCACCGCTGCCACCCCAGACTGTCGTGATCGATGTCCTGCAGTCCGTGCGCAATCCGCATTTGCGTGCTTTTCTGGATAGCGTTTTGCATGAACCGCTGATCCATGGCTTGTTGACCCTGCCGCTGGTTCGGGAAGGACATGCGGTGCAGTTCCCGATTCAGATCCTGCGACGTCTTGCCACTACCTACAGCACGGACTACGCCCGTACCTCTCAAGAGAAGGACTTGCTCATCGTTGCCATGGTGCTCTGGGGTGTGCGTTCGCTCTTGCCCTTGTCGATCTACGGAACGACCGATCTGCAGGATGTGTTTTTCACCCTGATCCGGACTGCCTTGCACCAGCTCGATGACCGGACCTGTCAGATCTCCATGTTGCTGCGCAGCCTGATTGGATTGGGTGATGCCGCAGAAGAAGACGAATCCATGACCCATTTGCAGTTCGCTATGACCAAGCGGATTCAGGGCCTGCATGTTTGCAAAGCCTGGTTGTTGCCGGCCATGCAAGCCGCGATTGAGCGCCGCACGGTCCGGGGTGTTCTTCAGTTCGCTGAACGTGCTGCACAGCAGTGATCCCCACCAACCAGACCGCAAACCTGATCTAAGAGCACAAGGAAATTTCCATGACCCCCATCGACCGTTCCAACTACCCCGGTATCCCCGAAGATTTTCCCATCGAGCCCCAAACGGTGGCACTCACGGGTGCCCAACCCAAGCTCAGTCTGGTGCAACACGGAGAGGATTACTACGCGACAGGCACTTCTCCTCAGGAGGTGCAGGAAGACTATGAAGAGATGGTGGACCTGGCCAACCAGGTCATGGTCTTCGTTCGCAAGAACGCCTTCACCACCCAAGAGGCCTTGGATGCTTTTCTGCAACGTGAAGCCATGGTGATGCAGATGAACTATGGGATCCGTGCGATTCACACCGAATGGGTGATGAAGCGGGTGCGGTTGTTGCTCCGGGAGGCCGGGCATCCTGCGTCAATGGACAGTGACGGGCCGTCGTCCAAGGAGGCTCGCTGACAATGGCACAGCAGTTTATCGCACACATGGGTCCTCACGGACGCCTGAAGCTGCCTGCGGCCCTTCTTCCGTGGAAACCGGGGACGCGTCTGTATTGGACCTGCAGACTGCATCCGTCTTCTGGGGGGAAAGCGGTCTTTGCGAGTCCTCATCCGTTGGGGTGTTTGAACCAGGGGCGTTATTACACATCCCGCGTCAAAGCACTAGGCTGTTACTCCCATACACGGGAACACAAACACCACCTAGGATTCCATCAGTACAAGAGGGACATCAAGAACAGATACAGGGGGGCGATGATGAATGCAAAGAAGAAAAGGATTCCAGACACCGCAACCGTCGTGAATTCCGCTCCAACGTACCAGTCACGCCAGACCTTGGCCATCCGACACTTGCTCAGAAGGAGGAAGGCATGAACGCAATCTCGCAATCCCAGCCCAAAGCCGATGCAGCAGTTCAATCGGAAAGCAGTGGCTTCGTGGGCTCACTCGTTATTGCTGTGTGTCTGGTGGTACTTGCCATGGTGATCACAGTGCACTTCGATTCTCGGGTTCAGCGTTGGAGAGCGAACAAAGGATTGGGTCCAGTGGGAGTGGGCGTGGTGAGCCGCATCGACTTGGTGGAAACGCGTGGGCATCACGATACCCAGGTGACCACTGATTCCCGCACGCTTTACCTGGAAGGTGTGACCACGCTTCATCCAGGTGATGTGCTGGAATGGCGTCGCAGTGAACTGCATCGGGACTTGTGCGTGGTGGGTACAGACCGATGCTGGGATTTGATGGCGGAGAAGGGTGACTAGGCCGAACTCCAGAATCTAACCTGAGTAGCAAGTCTTGTTGACTGACTCTAAGTAGGCAAGTATCAATCAAGTAAAGAAGGGGACTGACATCGCTGTCAGTCCCCTTCGTGTTTTTATAACTATCGCAATTGCCAGATAACACCAGCGCAGTTTACTTTTTCTTCTTCGCCACTGCCGCCTTGAACGCTGCTCCTGCTGTGAACTTAGGCAAAGTGGTCGCTGCAATCTTCAGCTTCTCTCCAGTACGAGGATTCTTGCCGGTACGGGCTGCACGTTTGACCGCCTTGAAGGTTCCAAAGCCAATCAACTGGACATCTTCCTTCTTGGCGACTTTGGCGGTAATGATGCCAACCAATGCATCCAATGCACGGCCTGCAGCAGCCTTGGACATTTCGGTCTCAGCAGCCAGTGCGTCAATCAGTTCTTTCTTGTTCATGGTTTTCTACTCCTTGGTTTGAATTACTTTTTAGTGATCAGTTTGAGTGCGCCGGCTGCGTTCTTCTCCAGGTAGCCTGTCTCAATCAATTTGTTCAGTGACGCAGTCACTGAACCTGAGGGCAAGCCTGCTTTGATGCCTTCAGCCGTGGTCTTGACCTCAGTGAACTTGCGGCTGGACAGGATGGATTGGAGGTGAGCCAGCAGCTTCTGGGTATTGGCGCTGAGCTTGGGTGTGGATGCCGCTTTGGGTGTTGCGTCAGCCTTGCTTGCCTTGGTGACTGCTTTCGCTTTGCCTGGCTTCTTGGCCACTACATCGGTGGCCTCGACCAATTCAACCAGGGGGAGGGCGGCAACAGCTTTGGCAACAGGAGCTGAGGCTGGAGCAGCCAGTTGCGGTTTGGGCTTCGCTGTATTGAAGCTTCCCACACCGAGTTGTTGTGCTGCTTGATGAACCTTCCGGAGTTCTGCTTCGATCTGCTCCATGGTCTGGGACAAACGAGCAACCGTCTTCCACTCTTCAAACAAGCTATCGGTTTGGAGGTCAAACGGATTGCTGCTCATGGCCAGACGAACCTGGTCGGCATAGGCTTGAACGACAGATTTCAGGGCGGCATCGGCATGGTGGGCTGCAGCACCTGCAGACTGGATGGCGGAGAGACTATCTTTAGAAATAGGCAAAGTACGCTCCTTAGAGTGGATTCAACGACAGATATAGGTATCAGATAAGTATACGAATCCGGAATAAGGAGCTGGTAGGGGATAACGTAGGTCTTGACTTACTTCAAGCTGTTCAGAACCTGTGCCAAGCGGTATCCAGCCAAGGCAAGTTGATAGGCCAAGATGGGGGTGTAGGTTTCCAGATAGTCCACGGTGACCAAACGCGCTGGATAGAAACCCGGCTTGGACACAATCTTGCATGACTCTTCAGCAATCTTGCTGGTACTGGAGAGAGTCTTCTCTGCGGGTAATGGTCGTATCAGCAGACTCTTCACTATTGCTTCGTTCTCCAAACCGAGGTTCTTAATTAGACCGGTATCCCAGACTGCATGCAGATTGCTGCCACTGATCTTGCCCCCGTATTTCCGGACCCGTCCTATTCGCAGTTAAGCGTCAGGTCCGTGATGGACACTGAGCGCACCTGTGCAGCCTGATGCCGCCTGAACTCCCGGGGTGAGCGCATTTTCAACGACGAATGCGGATGCACCTCGTTGAAGTGCTCAAAGGCGGCGGGCAACTGCGCCAACACGGTGGCCGCATTGCGCAGATCCATGCGCGCTACATAGTCCCGCTTGAACGTGTTAACGAAGCTCTCGGCCATGCCGTTGCTTTGGGGGCTGCATACTGGTGTGTTCACCGGTGTCAGCCCCAACGAGCGGGCCACCGAGCGTGTATCGGCCGCAATATAAGCACCGCCATTGTCAGTGAGGAACTCCAACCGGCGCCCTGTGGGAATGGCCTCGACCGCACCAAAGCGTTTTTCCACTGCCTCGATCAGCATCTCGCGCACCGGCTCACCCGGCAGCCCCTTACCTTCCCATGCGCGCCAAGCCATCACCTCACGGTCGCAGCAGTCCTTGGCGAAGGTGGCTGTCACCGTCTGGCCCGATTCGCACTTGATCTCAAGGCCGTCAGAGCACCAGCGCAGATCGCTGCGACCCACAGCCACTTGGCCATCATGCACACGGCTCGATTGCCGGCGCCGTGGCGCCTTGGGCAGCAGCAGATTGGCCTGGGCCATCACCCGGTAGACTCGCTTGGGGTTGACTCGTGCACCGCCCTCAGCGCTGCGTTGGCGATTGACCAAGGCACAAGCGCGTCGATAGCCGTAGCTGGGCAGATCGGCAATATGCTCCCGAATCTCAGCGAGCAACTGCGCATCTCCCTGTGGGGTGCGGCCCTTGCGGCCATCGCGCCAGTCCTCGTGGCGATGATGCAGCTCATGAACGTGAGAGCGCGCCACTCCCAGCACCCGGCAAAGCGTCTTCACTGCTCGCCCCCGGGTTGCAAGGGCGAGCGCGCAATCCACTTTTTTTCTGCGGCGTACTCCACAGCTTCCTTGAGGATTTCATTCTCCAGGGTCTTCTTGCCCAGGATGCGTTGCAGCTTGGCAATCTCGGCACGGGCTGCTGCCAGTTCCGAGGCTGGTACCACCGCTTCACCTGCCGATACAGCCATCAAAGCACCTTGGCGTTCGAGCTTTCTCCACAGGAACAATAGGCTGGCGGCCACTCCTTCCTGGCGTGCCACCAACGACACGCTCATGCCTGGCTCGTATGTGCGCTGAACTAGGGCTGCCTTCTCTGCGGGGGACCAGCGCCTGCGGCGCTGGTCTTTCAAAATGACTTCAACGGAGTCTGTATGCCTAGTCGTATTCATAGTCCTATTCCTATCTCCAAAGATAAGCGATAGGACGGG
>Ga0228698_1001019_pt1 | contig 15261 bp, 11 predicted proteins | sample McNCre117_Aug_MG_FD_178015 | JGI IMG/M metagenome (GOLD analysis project Ga0228698, IMG submission 178015) | Freshwater microbial communities from McNutts Creek, Athens, Georgia, United States - 1-17_Aug_MG | ecosystem: Environmental > Aquatic > Freshwater > Creek | place: USA: Georgia...
GAGCCCGACTACAAGGTGGTGCGCCAACTGGCCGATGTGGAGGTGCGCCAGTACAGCGCCTACACCGTGGCCGAGGTGGTGGTGCCCGGCCCAGCCGAAGAGGCGGGCAACCGCGCCTTTCCCATCCTGGCCGGCTACATCTTTGGCAAGAACAAGGGCGAGCGCAAACTGGCCATGACCGCGCCGGTCACGCAGGCGGCCGCACCCGTCAAGCTGGCCATGACCGCGCCGGTGACCCAAACCGCCGCAGCCGATGGCTTTGTGGTGCAGTTTGTGCTGCCCAAGGGCATCACGCCTGACAACGCCCCGGTGCCGCTGGACGAACGTGTGCAAGTGCGCGAGGTGCAGCCGGCCCAGGTGGCGGTCATCCGCTACGCGGGCTTCTGGTCCGATGCCAACTACGCCGAGCACCTGGCCAAGCTGCAGGCGGCACTGCGCAGCGCCGATCTGGCCTGGACGGGCGAGCCCGTCTATTCACGCTACAACGCACCGTTCACGCCGTGGTTCATGCGGCGCAACGAGATCTGGCTGCACTTGGTGAAGGCCCCGTAGCGGTTGGCCATGGGGCGGGCAGGCGCAAGGCTGCCGCAGGCTCAGCGTGGGGTTTCACCCGGGGCCTGCCCGAAGGCGATGAAGGCGCGTGCAAAAGGGCCCTTGATGGCCGCAGCCGCCTGCAGCAACTGTGCATTGTCGCCACCCCGCAGGGCATCCGACAGGCGTGCCAGCGCCAGGGTTTCGTCGGCCAGGGCCTGTTTGAGCTGCGCCGCCCGCGCGGCCGACAAGCCGTAGCTGGCGGTGTCGATGCGTTGGCGCTCAACCTGGGCCCACAAGGCCCGTGCATGGGCAAAGTTTTGTGCCATCTCGGCCCGTTGGCGCTCGCTGAGCGAAGCGGCGGGTGTGCTGGTGGCCGCCAGTGCCAGGGCCTCCATGGGCTCATGGAAGGCGGTGAGGCTGTCGACAAAATAATCCATGCCCTGAGCACGTCGAACGGCCATCAGATCGGTGCGAATGGGCTCGAGGGCGTCGTGGGCCTGCTTCCAGTTGGCCTGGGCGGCGGCCGCAGCGGCCGCCTGGATGTGCTGCCCGGCCTGCGCCAGGGCCTGATGCCAATCCTTGGGCGCTTGCGGGCCCCATGTCATGTTGAGGCGTTGCTGCAACCCAGGCCATTGCGCCTGCAGGGCTGCCAGGGCCGCGCGGGCCCTGGGCACGGCCGCAGCGTCTTGTGACGCGGCTGTGGTCTGGGCGAGTGCCGGGATGTAGGTGGCGTCCAGGGCCACCATGTCGTCCAGCGGTGTGGCCTGGGCCAGTGTGCTGGTCAGTGCGCCCAACACCATGAAAGTCACCATTCGGGGTTGAAGTCGCACGCTGTTTTTCCGGTTCATGTTGATCCCTCAGTAGCCTGGTCGCACACCCAGCTTGCGCAGCAGGGATTCCAGCAGGCACCACTTGGTGATGCCGCTTTGCAGCAGGTTGGCACCCACGAAGGCGGTGAAAGCCAGCCACCAGGGGCTGACGAAGGCGGGGCTGCCAGGCAGGCCCAGCGCCAGTGACAAGAGGATGAAGCTGCCTGCGGCGACGCGCACGATTTGCCAGGATGTCATGAGGGTTCTCCTTGGGGGTGGGTGGTGAGGGCCTCCAGGCGGTTCCGGTAGGCCACGAAATACAGGATGGGGATGACCACCAGCGTCAGCACGGTGGATACCGAGATGCCGAAGATCAGCGAAATGGCCAGCCCGTTGAAGATGGGGTCATCCAGGATGAAGAAGGCCCCCAGCATGGCGGCCAGGCCGGTGAGCACGATGGGCTGGGCGCGGGTGATGGCCGCGTGCACGATGGCGGTCTTCAGGCATGCGCCTTCACGCACCTGCAGGTTGATGAAGTCCACCAGCAGGATGGAGTTGCGCACGATGATGCCGGCCAGCGCAATCATGCCGATCATGCTGGTGGCGGTGTACTGCGCGCCCAGCAGCGCGTGCCCGGGCATCACGCCGATGATGGTCAGCGGGATGGGGGCCATGATGATCAGTGGCGTGAGATAACTGCCAAACTGTGCGACCACCAGCAGGTAGATCAGCACCAGGCCCACGGCATAGGCCGCGCCCATGTCGCGAAAGGTTTCGTAGGTCACCTGCGATTCACCGTCCCACTTCAGGGTGTAGTCGCGCAGCGCATCGGCCGGCTGGCTGATGAAGGCTTCTTGCAGGGTGCCGCCACCGGGTGTGCTGATCTGGCCGATGGCCCGGCGCATGCCAAACATGCCGTACAGCGGGCTGTCCACGCGGCCGGCCATGTCGGCCACCACGTAGCTGACGGGCAGCAGGTCCTTGTGGTGCTGGGGCTGCTCGCGCAGGGTGTTGCTCACGGTCACCAGCTCGCGGATGGGCACCAGGCGGCCTTCACCACTGCGCACGGCCAGTTGCAGCAGCGCGTCCAGGTCGCCCTGGCGCTCGGCCGGCAGTTGCACCGTCGCGGCGGCCGGGTACTTGCTGGCGTCGTGCAGGTATGCCGTGGCCTCGCCAGCCAGGCCGGCACGCAGCGTGGTCACGATGCCCTGCTGCGGGACCCCCAGCATGGCGGCCTTCTGGCGATTGACCAGCAGCAAGGTCCTGGGGGCATTGGCAATGCTGCTGTCGTCCACATCCACGATGCCTTCGGCCTGCTCGAACACCTGCCGCACCGCCTGGGCCACCTGTTGGCGGCCGGTGGCTTCGGGGCCGTAGATCTCGGCCACGATGGGCGACAGCACGGGCGGGCCGGGCGGCACTTCCACCACTTTCAGGTTGGCACCAAAGCGGCGGGCGATCCTTTGCAGCTCGGGGCGCACACGCGTGGCGATGGCATGGCTTCGCGCATGGCGGGCGTGCTTGTCCACCAGGTTCACCTGCAGGTCACCCACTTCGCCGCCGGCACGCAGGTAGTACTGCCGCACCAGGCCGTTGAAGTTGATGGGCGCTGCCGTGCCGGCATAGGCCTGGTAGTCGGCCACCTCGGGCACGGTGGCCAGGTGGCGGCCCAGTTCGTGCAGCACGGCGGCGGTTTGCTCCAGCGGCGTGCCGGCCGGCATGTCCACGATCACCTGAAACTCGGATTTGTTGTCAAAGGGCAGCATCTTCAGCAGCACCAGCCCGGTGGCCGGCAGCGCCAGCGAGATCGCGATCAGCGCGGCGATGCCCGCCCCCAGCCAGGCCCGGTTGCGGGCACCGCGCTGCGTATCCAGCAGGGGCTTGAACACCCGCTCAAACAGGGGCGTGATGCGGGCAGCCAGGCCATGCGGCGCGGCATCGGCCGCATGGGTCGGGGCGGCTTTCATCCAAAGCCGGGCCAGCCAGGGTGTGACCACGAAGGCTATGGCCAGCGACAACAGCATCCCCATGCTGGCGTTGATGGGGATGGGGCTCATGTAGGGGCCCATCAGGCCCGACACAAAGGCCATGGGCAGCAGTGCCGCGATCACGGTGAGCGTGGCCAGGATGGTGGGTCCGCCCACTTCGTCCACTGCGCCGGGGATGATCTGCGCCAGGCTTTGGCCCGGGTGCAGCGCCTGGTGGCGGTGGATGTTTTCAACCACCACGATGGCGTCGTCAACCAGTATGCCGATGGAAAAGATCAGGGCAAACAGCGACACCCGGTTGAGCGTGAAACCCCAGGCCCAGGATGCGAACAGCGTCACTGTCAGCGTCAGGATGACCGCGCTGCCCACGATGGCAGCTTCGCGCCGGCCCAGTGCGATGAACACCAGCGCCACGACCGATGCGGTGGCAAACAGCAGCTTTTGAATCAGCTTTTGCGCCTTGTCATGGGCCGATGCCCCGTAATTGCGCGACACCACCACCTGCACATCGGCGGGGATCACGGTGTTGCGCAGCGCATCCACCCGCTGCACCACTGCCCGGGCCACGTCGATGGCGTTCTCGCCAGGCTTCTTGGTGATGGTCAGGGTGACCGCCGGGTGCTCTTGCGCGGGCTGGTCACCCTTGGTGGCCATGCCATGCCACACCATGCGGGATGCAGGCGGCGGGCCGTCGCGCACGGTGGCCACATCCCGCAAGAACACCGGTTTGCCGGCGCGCAGGCCCACCACCAACTCGGCCACATCACCGGCCTGCTGCAGGAAGGGGCCGGACTCGATGGACACCGTGCGGTTGCCGCCCAGCAGATCACCCACCGGCAGGCCCAGGTTGGCCGATTGCAGAGCCTGGCGCAGATCGGCCACGGTCACGCCCACACCGGCCATGCGGGTGGGATCGATCTCGACCATCACCGCGCGGCCCGGGCCGCCCAGGGTGCTCACTTCGCGGGTGCCGGGCACACGCTTGATGTCGGCTTCGATGCTGTGCGCGACGCGCTCCAGATCAAACGGGCCGGTGGCCGGGTTGGCACTGAACAGCGTGAGGCTGACGATGGGCACGTCGTCGATGCCCTTGGGCTTGATGATGGGCGGCATCACACCCAGGCCGGCGGGCAGCCAGTCAGCATTGGCATGGACGGTGTCGTGCAGGCGCACCAGGGCTTCGGTGCGGGGCACACCCACCTTGAACTGCACGGTGATGATGGCCAAGCCCGGGCGAGACACCGACATCACGTGCTCCACACCGGATATCTGCGCCAGCACCTGTTCGGCGGGGCTGGCCACCATCTGCTCGACATCGCGCACGGCCGCCCCGGGAAAGGGGATCAGCACATTGGCCATGGTCACGTTGATCTGGGGCTCTTCTTCGCGCGGCGTGACCATCACCGCAAAGATGCCCAGCAGCAAGGCCACCAGGGCCAGCAGCGGCGTGATCTGCGCCGCCTGAAAAAACGCGGCGATGCGGCCCGAGATGCCCAGGGCGGGGGGGTGGGTGGGCTGATTTGACATGGTGCTTGTGCCTGTGTCAGCGCGCGGCGGGCGCGGTGGCGCGGGCGGCTGCCTGCGCGTCAGCGGCCACGCGCTCGCCCGCGGTCAGGCCCGACAGCACCTGCACCTGCGCCCCGCTGACCGCGCCCAGGCGCACTTGGCGCAACCAGGGCTTGCCGGTGGCATCCAGCACATACAGGCCCGTCAGTTCGGCGCGCTGCACGATGGCCGTGCGGGGCACCAGCGGGCTGCTGGCGGACAAGGTGGCGGTGCTGCTGCCCGCCAGCGGCAACCAGAGCCGGGCGTACAGGCCAGGGACCACGCCGGCCAGGCCTGCGGGCAGGTTGGCCCGCACCGTCACCGTGTGGGTGGCCGGGTCCATCGTGGGCAGCAACTGCGCTGCGCTGGCCTGCAGCCACTGCTGGGCCGCCGGCAACGAGGGCAGCTCGATCCTGGGGCGCTGTCCGTTTGTCCAGCCGGTGCTGGCGCTTTGCGGCACGGCGGCCACCACGCGCAGCGCGGCGGGGTCATACAGCGTGGCCAGGGGGCGGCCAGGCATGGCCATGTCGCCCAGGGCCACCGGCACGTCGGCGATCACCCCTGCAAACGGCGCGCGCACCACGTACAGGCTGGTCTGGGTGCGGGCGGCGCCGGCCTGGGCCATTTGCGCCTGCACCTGGGCCTGTGTGGTCTTGAACTGCGATTCGGCCTGATCCAGCGCGGCCTGGCTGATGTACTGGCGTGCAAACAGCTGGCGTTGGCGCTCGACATCCTTGCTGGCTACCTCCAGCGCGGCGCGGGCAGCGATCACCTGCGCGTCGTTGGCCGCTGCCGATTGGTCGGCGGCGCGGGAGTCCAGCCGCACCAGCACCTGGCCGGCGGCCACGTGGTCGCCCGTCTTGACCAGCAACTGCACAACGGCGCCAGGCACCTGCGCGGCCACCACGGTCTGCCGCACGGCCTCGACCACGCCGTCAAAGGCCGTGTTGGACTGATCCGACGAGGCCTTGGCCACTACGCTGGCCAGCTCGGCAGCGGGTATGGGCGCTGCCACGCTGCAGGCCAATGCCAGCGTCATGGTCTGCATGAGGTGTCGGAAGGAGGGCGTCTGCATGGTGCTTGCGATGGGGGCTGATGAGTTATTATTTGCGCAAACAGTTAAATACGCAAGCAGGCAATTGCGCATCAAGCTGCCAATTGGGCCATTTCGAGGCATCATGACGATCCAGACCTCACCAACCTGCCCCAGCATGGAAAACCTGCCCGACGAGGCCCTGACCCAGGTGGCCGCCTACTTTCAGGCGCTGTCCGAGCCCACGCGCCTGCAAATCCTCAACCTGCTGCGCCAGGGCGAGCGCAGTGTGGGCGAGCTGGCGCAAGCTTGTGGCTACAGCTCGGCCAACATCTCGCGGCACCTGTCACTGCTCACACAGCACGGCCTGGTGACCCGCGAAAGCCGGGGCACCAGTGCCATCTACAGCATGGCCGATCCATCGGTTTATGCGCTGTGCGATCTGGTATGCGGCAACATCGCACGCCAACTCGACAAGCTGGCCGCCGGGCGCGCCGCGTTTGGCCAAACCGTGGTCAAGCGGGGGCGCCAGCGGGTGGGGTGAGGGTATGGCGGTGGGCACTGCAAGCTGAAAATCAAGCCAAAAAGTTTCTCATTTTGTACAAAATTCATGCTTTGTATAAAATAAGAATCATCATGCCCTCCAAAGCGCCTGTCATCGCTGATGCACTGCTGGCTCGTTTGAAAGGCCTGGGCGCGCAGGTTCGCGCGCAACGCAAGGCCCAAAAAGTCTCTGCCAGCGACACGGCCGAAACGGCCGGCATGTCGCGCGTCACGCTGCATCGCATCGAGCGCGGCGAGCCCTCCGTCACCATGGCCGCTTACCTCAGTGCCGCCGACGCGGTGGGTTTGACCCTGCAATGGCTGGATGCATCAGCGCCCAAGCCGCCGCCGGCCAATCTGCCGGGCCAACTGCGCCTGGACGACTCCCTCAACTCAAGCGTCTGGCCTGGCAGCGGCCGGGTGCGCAGGCCATCAGCCCCACCGAGGCCCTGAGCCTGTACGAGCGCAACTGGCGTCACATTGATCAAGGCCAATTGGCACCTGCCGAACAAGCGCTCATCCACCTGCTCGCTCAGCAACTGGGCGGAGGGCGGCTGCTTGTTTGAGCGTGAACACCATCGGCGCATCGCCGTGGTGCTGGCGTGCAGGGCATCGGCATCAAGTTTGAAGTCGTCCTGGAAGCCCGCGTGGAGCTGGACACGCCCGGCCCAGCAACTGGATCGATGCATGCAGGGCTTGCAGTTGCACACAGTCAGCAAGGCAGCGCTGTGGGCGCGTATCAAAGCCTTGGGGCGAGCCAGTGGCCAGGGCGGTCAGCCTGGTTGATTCAACAGCCAGGGCTGTGGCGGCGCGCTCGGTCACCCCCATCAGGGAAGACCCGGCCATGGCTGCGCCAGCGCAGGACAAGGCCTACCCCTGCCTGTGACAGCGCGCTGCGCAGGCCGCGCACAGTGCGCAGCCGCAGCCCGGGCTCAGCCGATCTTCTTCCAGGCCATGCACCAGCCCGCGCCGTTGATCTGCTTGCGGCCAAACATCGCGCAGCCTGCCCAGGTGTCGGTGGCGCTGCCTTGCCAGAAGCCGCAGTTGTGGCACTTCTGGTCAGCCTTGTGGTTGGGGTACTTCTTGCCGTCCACCTTGGTGGTGTCGTGCTTGTAGCCCAGGGCCACGGCGTTCTCGTCGCCTTCTTCGACCTTGGTCTGCGCACGGGCACCGGCGGCGGCGCCGGCCAGGCCAGTGGCCGCCACTGCCTGCATCAAAAAGACACGACGGGGTTTCGAGGGTTGGAACATGGCTGTCTCCTGTTGCATGAGCCGTTGTTGGAGCCCGGCTTACCGCAAATCACGTGCCAGAGGCTCAGGCAAGCCTTCAGGCCGCACGCCCCGCCGCAGCCAGCGCCCGCACATCCGCAGCCTGCCCGGCTGCCCAGCAGGCGCTGATCAGGCGGGCCACGGCGGCCTGGCCCAGCACCGGGTGGGCCAGAGCCTGGAACTTGGCTTCAAGCTGGGCGTCGCTCATGGGGTTTTGCAATGAGCCGATGGCGTGCTCCACGCGCACCTGCACACGCTGGCCATCGTGCAGCACGGCGGTCACGTCCACGGCGGCTTCGTCGATGCTGTCGTCCACCGTGGCCACCACCTTGCGGCGCAGGGCCACCAGGTCGGGGCGGTTGACGATGTCGTCGGCAAATTCTTCTTCGCCGGCGCGGCCAAACACCAGGCCGGCGGCGCAGCCGTGGTACACGCTGAACTTGGCCTGCAGGCCGTCGGCGGGCTCCTTCTTGCCTGTCAACTCCAGCACCAGCGAATGCACACGCAGCTCGATGCGGGCCACGGCCTCGGGCTGCACACCCTTGGCGCGCAACTGGGCGCAGGCGTCGATGCTGGGGTGGATGACGATGCCGCAGGCAAAGGGCTTGTAGGCGTTGAACGAGACCTCAAAACGCTGGCCCAGCTCATCGGTGATCTCGCGCCAGTCGTTCTTGGTGGACACCGTCTGCATCATGCCGCGCGGGGCCTCCAGGGCACGCGGGCTGGCGGTGAAGCCTTGCTGCGCCATCAGCGCCGACATCAGGCCGGCACGGGCCGCGCCGCCCGGATGAAAGGGCTTGGTCATGGTGCCAAACTGCTCGCGCATGCCCACCGGCTGCGAGGCGGCAATGCCCAGGGCCATGGCGGTGCGGGCCGCATCCAGGCCCAGCAGGCGGGCGCAGGCCGCAGCCGCGCCCAGCGTGCCGGTGGAGCCGGTGATGTGCCAGCCGCGGTCGTAGTGGTCGGGGTACATGGCGTTGCCCACGCGGCACGACACATCGATGCCCAGCACCAGCGCATCGATCAGCGCGCGGCCGCTGGCACCCGTGTGCTCGGCCAGAGCCAGTGCGGCCGATGCCACCGGCCCGGCCGGGTGGATGATGGTCTTGAGGTGCGTGTCGTCAAAATCAAAGGTGTGCGAGCTGATGCCGTTGATCAGCGCGGCACTGGCCATGTCTACCCGCTCGGCGCGGCCCAGCACCGTGGCCTGGGCCGCCGGTTGCAGCAGCTGCACGGCAGCCAGCGCGGCCAGCGTGCTCTCGTGGTGGGCGGCGCCCACGGCGCAACCCACCCAGTTCATCAGGGTGCGGTGGGCTTCGTGATCGACCGCCTCGCTCCAGCCGCGTGAGGGGTGCTCGGCCACGAAGCGGGCCAGGATCTGGGTAACGGGCGGGGCGTTGTGGTCGGCGGCGACCTGGGTGTTGCGGGCCATGTGGGCAGTGCTCGGTTGGAAGGTGAAAAGGGCTCAGCTGTCGAGCTGGATGTTGCGTGACTTGGCCAGGGCCGTCCAACGCGCGACTTCTTCGCGGATGTAGGCGCCAAAGCGCTCGGGGCTCATGGTTTGCGGCTCCAGGGCTTCGACCGACAGGCGCTCACGCAGGTCGGGTGCGGCCAGCACCGCGCCCAGCGTGTCGTTGAGCTGCTTGACGATGGACGCCGGGATGCCAGCCGGGCCCACCACGCCGTACCACTGCTGCGCGTCAAAGCCTTTCAGGCCGGATTCGTCCAGCGTGGGCAGATCCTTGTAGAGCGGGTGGCGCTTGGTGCCGGTCACGGCCAGTGGCCGCACCTTGCCGGATCGGATGTGCGGCACCGCAGCCGCCAAACCGGGAAACATCGCCTGGGTCTGCCCGCCGATCAGATCAGTGAAAGCCGGTGCGATGCCGCGATAGGGGATGTGCACCATGAAGGCATTGGTTTGCAGCTTGAACAGCTCCATGGTCAGGTGCGTGAGCGAACCCGGGCCCGCCGAGCCGTAGCTGACCTTGCCGGGGTTCTTGCGAAGGTAGGCCATGAACTCGGCCAGGGTGTTGACCGGCAGCGCCGCGTTGACCACCAGCACATTGGGCGTGGCACCGATCAGGCCGATGGGGGTGAAATCCTTGAGCGGGTCGTAGGGCAGCTTGCGTGTGGCCGGGCTGGTGCCATGGGTGGCCACATAACCTTGCATCAAGGTGTAGCCGTCGGGCGCGGCGCGGGTGGTGGTTTGGGCCGCGATGGTGCCGCCACCGCCGCCAATGTTGTCGACGATGATGGTTTGCTTGAGCACGGTGGCCCAGCGCTCACACACGGTGCGGCCCACCATGTCGCTGCCGCCGCCCGCGGCCACCGGCACGATGTAGCGCAGGGGCTTGGCCGGATACGCAGCCTGGGCGCGGGCCAGGTCGGGCAGGGCCAGCAGGGCAGGGGCCGCTTGCAGCAGGGTTCGTCTTTGCATGATGGCCCGATGGTCGGTCAGGCATGGCCTGGTGCACAAGCGAGTAAGCCCGGGGGCTGTCAACGCCGGGTGTTCAGCCGAAGCAGCACCAGCACCGCGCTGCCCAGCACCAGGGCAAAGCCCAGCCAATCCAGGCCCGACGGCCGATCACCCACCAGGGCCATGGCACCCAGCACGCCCACCACCGGCACGGCCAGGGTGGTGAGCGACGACACCGTGGCGCTGGCCGATGCCAGCAGCCGGTACCACAGCACATAGGCCACCGCGGTGGAGATGCCCACATGCCAGGCCAGCGCGGCTAGCACACGCGGTGGCCACACAGTGGGCAGCTGTTCGCCAGTGGCCAGGGCGGCGGCCATGGCGCACAGCGCGCCAATGCCCAGCTGCCAGGCGGTGAGCACGATGCGGTCGCCGGGTGGTGGCCAGCGCTTGGTGGCCACCGTGCCCAGTGCCCAGGCCAGGGCCGCGCCCAGCGGAAACAGCAGGCCCCAGGCCGAGCCCGATGCACCGGGCCGGCCCAGGCCATGCGCCGCCGGCCAGGCCAGCACCGCCACACCCAGGCCGCCCAGGCCCAGGGCCAGCACGCTGCGGCGGTCGGGCCGCTCGCCCAGCAGCCACCAGGCCAGCACCGCCGACATCATCGGCATGGTGAAGGTGAGCACCGCCGCACGCGAGGTGCTGGTGGTCAGCTGCGCAAAGGCCGTGCACATGTTGAACACCGCCACGGTGAGCACGCCGCCGATCAGCACCGCCGGCCAGGCTGCCCGGGCCGGGCGCAGCGGCAGGCGTCGCCACACCGCCAACGCCAGCAAGAGCAGCACCCCCAGGCCCAGGCCCATGCCACGCGCCACAAAGGGCGGCATCACCGACAACATGATCTTCACCGCCGGCCAGTTCAGGCCCCAGGCCAGGGCCAGCATGGGCGGTATCCAGGCCGGCGACAGCGTGGGGCGTGGATCAGCAGGGGAGGGTGCGGCCATGGCCCGATGCTGGCATGGCCCCAGCCCGGCGCGCGTGCCCCAGGTGACAGCCGGGGCAGGTCGCACAATCGGCACCAGCCCAGCTTCTTTGCCCGCCATGTCCAGATTGCCCGATCACACCGTCGTCATCGTCGGCGGTGGCTACACCGGCACCTGCGCCGCCATCGCCCTGGTGCGGCGCGCCACGCAGCCGGTGCAGGTGTGCCTGGTCGATCCATCGCCCCAACCCGGTCGGGGCCTGGCCTATGCCGCCACCGATCCCGACCATCGGCTGAACGCGCCCACCTTTGTGCACACGGTGATCCCGGACCAGGCCTGGCACTTCTTGCAGTGGTGCCATGCACAAGGCCTGATCGAGCAAGACCCCGACTGCCTGTGGGCCGATGGTGGCCACTACATGCGCCGCGCCGACTTTGGCCGCTACCTGCAGCACACGCTGGATGCACACCGCCACTGGCCCGCCACCGGCTCGCGCATCAGCACCGTGTGCGATGTGGCCACGGCCCTGTCGGCCCCTGGCGAGCCCCTGGCGGTGCACACGCAAGGCGGCGCGGTGCTGCGCGCTGACATGGTGATCCTGGCCACGGGCAATGCCCAACCCGGGCTGCCGGCGATGTGCGAGCCCGCGCTGGCGCAACACCCGGCGGTGGTGGTCAACCCCTTGAACCGTGACTGGGCCAGCAGCCTGCAGCCCGATGCCCGGGTGCTGGTGCTGGGCACGGGCCTGACGGCACTGGACATGCTCTCAACTCTGGTGCGGCGCGGCCATCAGGGCCCGGTGCTGGCGGTGTCGCGGCGCGGCCTGCGCCCGCGCCCGCAGGCGCCCATGCTGCCCGCGCTGGTGCAGGCCCAGGCCTTGCCCGCGTCCGCGCTGGCGGGCCTGCCCGGCACCGTGCTGCTCGACAAGCTCGCCCAGCCTGCGCCGGCCTTTTTGCAAACCCCGCAGGTGGCGGGTGATGTGCGCCAGTGGCTGCGTGCGCTGCGCCGGCAGGTGGCGCAGGTGCAGGCCCAGGGCGGCGTGTGGACACAGCCCTTCGATGAGCTGCGCGACGCCTTGTGGCGCCTGTGGCCTGGCATGCCCGCAGCGCAAAAGCAGCGCTTTCAGGCGCGGCTGCGCACCTGGTACGACGCCCACCGCTTCCGCTCCACCCCGCAAAACCAGGCCATGGTGGACGCCGCCGTGGCGCAGGGGCGCATCACCTTTCAGGCCGGGCGCGTGCGGGCTGTGAAGGCCGGCCATGCCAGCGGCGCAGCCTTGTCGGTCACCTGGGTGCCGCAGGGCCAGGCGCCGCAGCATGATCAGCCCTTTGATGCGCTGATCAACTGCACCGGGCTTGATCCGGCCGCCGGTGCAGCGGCCAACCCCTTGCTGGCCAGCCTGCTGCACCAAGGCCGCATTCGGCGTGACGCCAGCGGCATCGGTTTGGAGGTGAACCCGCAGTGCTGCGTGGTCGATGCGCAAGGCCGGGCTGATGCACGGGTGCGGCTGTTTGGCCCACCCACGGCAGGCACCTGGGGCGATCCGCTGGGCGCGCTGTACATCGGCACGCACATCCACCGGCTGATGCCCGATGTGCTGGCCAGCCTGGGGGCCGGGCCCTAATTGAACTGCATGCGCGGCGAGCTCGCCGCGTCGGCCCGCCGAGGCGGGTTGCTGGCTATCAGGGGATCGACCTGGCCGGGGCGCAGCGGATACGACAGCAGGTAGCCTTGCCCGAACGGCACCCCCATCTGGCGCAGGATGTCCAGTTGCTCGGCTGTCTCGATGCCTTCGGCCACCACCTTGCGCCCCATGGCGTTGCCCAGGGTCAACACCGCCCGGACGATCTCCACGTTGTGGGGCTGGTCCATCAAGCCCATCACGAAGGACCGGTCGATCTTGAGGCTGTCGATCGGGAAGCTGCCCAGGTAGGCGAGTGACGAATATCCGGTGCCGAAGTCATCAATCGAGCACCTGACGCCAATCCGGCGCAGCTCTTCCATGGTTTGGAGTGCCGAGGTCTTCTGCCCCATCAAGGTGGTCTCGGTGATCTCCAGGGTCAGGGTGCCGAAGGTCGGCGTGTGCCGCGCCAGGGCTGCCTCCACGGCCGGCACCAGGCCCTCACGCCCCAGGTCACGGCCCGAGATGTTCACGTGCATCACCAGGTTGGCGGTCTCGGGCCTTGATTTCTGCCAGCGCGCCAGCATGTCCACGCTGCGGTCGATGACCCAATCGGTCAGGGCACCCATGTGGCCGGATTCTTCGGCCAGCGCGATGAACACGGCAGGGCTGATGGGGCCGCGCCGCGGATGGGTCCAGCGGGCCAGTGCCTCAAAGCCGATCAGCGTGAAGGTGTCGAGCTTGTACATGGGCTGGAAGTCGACGCTCAGTTGCCCTTCGCCGATGGCGTGGCGCAGGTCGGCCTCCAGTGACAGCTTCTCGGCCACCCGCCTGTGCATGACCTGGTCGAACACGGCCACCCGGTTGCGCCCGTTGCTCTTGGCCTCGTACATCGCCAGGTCAGCGTCGCGCAGCACGTCTTCCGACGAGTGGTAACCCAGGTCGCTGAAGGTGATGCCCATGCTGCCTGCGGGCAGCACCTCGGTGCCGTGGATGGTCAGCGGCTGCCCGATGGCGGCCAGTGCACGCTGCGCCATCTCGATGCCTTGATCCTGGCTGGTCAGGTCTTCCAGCAGGATGGCGAATTCATCGCCGCCCAGGCGTGCCACCACGTCATGGGGCCGCACACCGCTTTTCAGGCGATCAGCCACCTCACGCAACATCAGGTTGCCGGCTTGGTGGCCCAGGCTGTCATTGACCAGCTTGAACCGGTCAAGATCCAGGAAGACCACTGCAAAGCGCTTGTCCGGCCGGGCTTCTGAACGCTCGATGGCGCCACGAAGCATCTCATTGAAGCAATGCCGGTTGGCCAGGTCGGTCAGGCTGTCGTGGAAAGCGATGTGGTGCAGGCGGCTCTCGGCCAGATGGCGCGCCGTGATGTCGTGCAACTGGAAGATCAGGCAGCTTTCGGCACCGTGTGCATCCTGACCCTCCTGAAAGTGGCTGCCGTGGATCGACACCCACTGCACCGGACCTTCCCGGGGCAGGCAACGCAACTCCAGGGTGAAGGCACTGCCCTGGCTCGCGGCCAGGCCGTCGGCCAGCTGGCAGAACAGCGGCACATCACCAGGGTGCAGCAAATCGACAAAAGGCTGGCCAATCAGCTTGCGCTCGGTGTCGCCCACCAAGCTGCCCAGCGCCCGGTTCGCCTGAAGGATGGTGCCGCAGGTGTCGACGACGGCCATGCCGATGGCCGCATGGGTGAACGCCGACATGAAGCGCTGCTGGTTCACGACGACTTCTTTTTGGGTGCGGGCGATGACCGCATCCTTGACCTGCTGTTCACGCTCCTGACGGGCCAGGGTCAGCCTCAGCAGCAGCACCATGCTCATGACCACGGCCCCTGCGATGGCGATGAGCGAGAGCCCGAACTGCCGCGCATTCAAGGCCAGCAGGCCGGCCAGCAGCGCCGAGCCCTGGGTCATCGCCGCGATGCCGGTGCTGGCCTCGAACCACGCAGCCACCGACAGGGCCTTGCCACGCTTGAGGCTGATCATGTTCATCAGCAGCCCGGTTGTCAGCGTCACATAGGCCGGAGCGGACAGGCACAGCGCCAGGATCTCGGCGGCCGCCACCGACAGGCCCAGCGACTGCAACGCAAACCGGCTGGCCACAAAGAGCGCCTGGCAGACGGCCATGGCGCCCATCGCCGCCGCAGGCCCGCTCATCCAGGTGCTCAGGCGGCGCGATGTGCGCAAGGCACCGGTGAGTGCCTCCACCCCCGCTGCCAGCACTGCAGCGGGCCCACCCATGGTGGCCAGCATGATGAACACGAAGATGTCGGCCACCAGCACGGTGTGCTGGGTGCGCGGGATCTGGATCGGGAAGCTGCCTGCCAGGATCACCAGGGCCAGGCCGCCGGCGATCCGGATCAGGTTGGGCGCCGGCTGCGTGAGCAGTTGGGAGGCTGACCACAGCAGGGCAGCCGAGCCGGCGACCACGATGGCCAGCCACAGACTGGTGGCTGCACCGGTGTAGTCGGGCAGGTGACGCAGCTGGAATCGCGACCAGACCTTGGTGGCCA
>Ga0228698_1001021_pt1 | contig 15252 bp, 18 predicted proteins | sample McNCre117_Aug_MG_FD_178015 | JGI IMG/M metagenome (GOLD analysis project Ga0228698, IMG submission 178015) | Freshwater microbial communities from McNutts Creek, Athens, Georgia, United States - 1-17_Aug_MG | ecosystem: Environmental > Aquatic > Freshwater > Creek | place: USA: Georgia...
GACGCCCGGCCCCGGCGAGGTGCTGGTGGACATCAAGGCAGCCAGCCTGAATTTCCCCGACCTGCTGATCGTGCAGAACAAGTACCAAATCAAACCGCCCCTGCCTTTTGTGCCCGGTGCCGAATATGCCGGCACCGTGGTGGCGCTGGGCGATGGCGTCAAACATCTCAAGATAGGCCAAGCCGTGGCCTGCCTGAGTGGCACCGGCGGCTTTGGTACCCACACACTCGCGCCCGCAGCACTGTGCATGCCGTTGCCACCCGGCTTTGCGATGGTGGACGCCGCCGCATTCATCATGACGTACGCCACCTCTCACCATGCCCTGGTGGACCGCGCGCAACTCAAGGCGGGGGAAACGGTGCTGGTACTCGGTGCGGCCGGTGGCGTGGGCACAGCCGCCATTCAAATTGCCAAGGCCATGGGGGCCAAAGTGATCGCGGCTGCGTCGAGTGCAGAGAAATGCGCTTTGTGCACCACCCTGGGCGCGGATGCAACCATCAACTACCAGACCGACAACCTGCGGGATGCGCTCAAAACACTCACCGGCGGCAAAGGCCCGGATGTGATTTATGACCCCGTAGGCGGCGATTTCGCAGAACAGGCCTTCCGCTCCATCGCCTGGCGCGGGCGCTATCTGGTGGTGGGCTTTGCAAGCGGCCCCATTCCTGCGCTCCCGTTCAACCTCGCATTGCTCAAGGGAGCCTCCGTCGTGGGCGTGTTCTGGGGAGACTTTGCCAAACGCGAGCCACAGGCGAATGCCGCCATGATGCAAGAGCTCGCCCAATGGTACGGGCAAGGAAAAATCAAACCCGTCATCGACCGCACCATGCCCATGGCCGACCTCAAAGCCGCTTATGCCCACATGGGCTCACGCCAGGTCATGGGCAAATTGGTGATGGTGAATGGTCAGGTGTAAACACCACGACAAAAGCACAGACGAAAAAAAGCCCGCTTGCGCGGGCTTTTTTATATCTTGGGGTGGCTGATGGGGAGCCACTGGCCAAGCCGCAAACCCAGTATCCATGCGGGTTTCAAGCCGGTTGCTACACAGCCGTGTGTAACAAGTAGTGTAACAACTTCCGGGCCAAAACAGGAATTCCTGCAGAGGGATTTTGCTTACTAAGGTCCCTACACCTTGCATGAAACCCATCCAATGTAAACGTCCCGCCCTGCTCCTGCCCAAAGCCATCGGCGAGACGCAGATTTTCAATTTCTATGGTCGGGCAGGACTGCTGACGGTACTCACCAGGAACGGGCGCTTGTACACGGCATATGAATCTTCAAGTGGTATCGAGTTGCGTGACACCGATGGACACGTCCTTGAAAAGGGGCCGGTGTACCGCTTCATCCTGCAGCATATTGATGCACTCAAGGATGGCGTCCCCCCCGCCCTACTGACCAGTGTCCACGCACGTCGTAAAACCCAAGTACGAGCGGAAGTCGCCGATTTCGAAACCCTGCGACCAGGCTCTTTTTGAACTCTTAGGCTGGGCTGATATGAGCTGCCAGTGTCGCTCAGCGTAGCTCCAGAACCTGTATACAAAAACAGTCGAATCTCTACAATTCAACTGATGGACAAAGAGCGAATTTCTAACCTTGAGCGTCTGCGAGCTGGGGTGCAAAAGGGACTTGACGACAGCGATGCGGGCAGGTTCACTGAATTCAATTCGAAAGAAACACTGTCTGCACATCTTGCCGCACTTCGCGCATCCGAGGGGTTGGTTCCAAGTATGACTACAGGGCCGGAGCGCACTCCCCTGCAGCCATGGACACAGGCACAGGTTGCTGCATACAAAAAACAGCGATTGGAGGAAGCAAACGATGCCAATTCGGCTTGGGAAAGGAATGCTGAAATTGCTCAGGCACATGGCGAAAAATCAACAGCAGGGAATTCGGGTGAACTTCCTGATAGACCCGCTGACGTCGGGGGAGCGCAAAGCGATTCGTCAACTAATCAAAGAGAACGAGCGTGAAGCGATGGCCGCTCATGTGCGAATGCGCCTAGAAAAATCCGAACCAAAATCGGCATGTGGATTGACTTCGAAACCCCACAGGGCCGTCCGTGCCCGACTCTTCCCGCGAGACTGGAAACCCTTGGGTTTGAAAAATGACTATCCAGATAGGAAGCGCAAATGATACGCATCAGCGATAAATCAGCGTTTGCGTACTTTCATCTGTACATTGCCAACAAGCTGCCGCAGACTGATTTGACTAAGCGAGAGCGCAGACTTGTGCGTGAACTGGCGCGCAATGACGGCTGGAGAAAGTTGCTGTTGAAACAGGAGCGCAGGTAATGCCGTTGCGATACAGCAAAGTTCTACGCGGAATTTTCAAAGAGATTTTGCACATGCAGCACATCGGCCTGCTTGATGCGGCTACTGACGACAAATTGCGAGAGTATTTGCATACGCATCGCAAGGCCATCCGTGAGTTGACCGCGGATGACGTCAGCCGGTTTGGCGGTGGCATAGCACGCAGCGCAAAAATCAAGGGGGAGTTGACATGAGCACAGACCGGCTTGGCTACAAAGAATACAAGTGCCGCCGCTGCGGTTGGGTACATGCAGCAATTACGCGCGAGGCAATGGCGGAGCGTACGGATTTGGCTGAGAGATACCTGCGTTGCTTTAAGTGCGGCGCGCCCAGCAACACTTTCGTGCCGGCTGCGCCAGGGGACGCGCCGCTTGGCAGCACGATACAGGGCGTATACGTGCCTGGTGCCTGGGACGACTTTTTTTCAGATGGGCCGGCTGTAAGCGACGACTTCGGGGACGGCATCAAATGACAGTAGCTGACTTGATTGCAATATTGCAAACACTCGACCCTGCCGCAGAGGTCGTGGTAGGCGCTCATACCGACAAAAGCGATGCGCATACTGTCATCGAACTGCGTAGAGATGACGTACGTGCAATCGCTATGAACGAGATTTTGTTTGAACGCCCTTGGTTCGACGTCGACCACGGTGCGAAATTGTTCGAAGTTGCCGAGGATGGCCTTCTGCAGGGAGTAGAAATTCGATAGCTGCTGCATGCACTTGAACTACTCAACTTACAAATTCATGGCCAACAAAAGCGTCAGAGAAGAATTGCACGAAATCGGGCAGTTGTGGTGCTTTCACATCAAATATCGCACCAATCGAACCCGGCGGTATGACCTGCTCGCACGGCTGATTCGCAAGTTCGAAAAGAGACCAAAGCCGACCTCATATCCGTTCTAGCCTCCCACAAGCGATGATTTCCAAGGAGCTGTAGAGTAACGGCACAAATGTGTGCGAACTACGTCCCAGTAACGTCAGCCGAGCGCTTGCTTCAGTTCTTCGGAGTGATGCGCGGCACTGACGAGCCCCCTCTCGACGTATTCCCAGCCGGTCTGGCACCATTTATTCGCCTTGCACCGGACGGCACAGACTCTGGCGAGCTTGTTCGAACGGTGGCAGACGGCATCTTTCGCTTCGTTCCAGACTTCGTTGCAAAGGTTGAATGGGCACGGCGGACCTACAACGCCCGCTCGGAAACAGTTGACACCAAAACGACGTACAAGAAGGCTTGGGCCGAGGGCCATCGCTGCATCATTCCAGCAGAGGCGGTCTACGAACCAAACTACGAGTCAGGCGAATCAGTGCGTTGGCGCATTCGCCGAAGTGATGGCGAACCCATTGGCATTGCTGGCATCTATCGCAAGTACCTCGCACAGGATGGCAGCGGCCGAAAAATGTTTGCCTTTTCCATGCTGACCGTCAACGCCGACGACCATCCCTTCATGCGTCGCTTCCACGCCCCCAATGACGAAAAGCGTATGGTCGTTATTTTGGAACCAGAAGACTTTGAGGGCTGGCTTACGTGCCCTGTCGCTGAGGCTAAGGACCGCTATTGCAAGCAATGGCACGGAGAGCTCGTTGGTGACCCTATGCCACTGCCAAAGCGCCCCAAGAAATCACCACCTATTCCTGCTCAGAAGCCGGCGGACCCTACTGGGGACCTTTTCTGACTGGTTGAAGGATGCGAGTCAAATTTGCTTGATATCCAATTCAAACTTCCTGCCATTGGTGCTGGCCTGGTACAACCTTATCGGGGTGACTCGCTTTTTTGCCCATTCCTTAACCTTCTGCTGGGTCGCGGTATTTGCCAACGCACCAATGATGATGCCCGTTAAATTCTGAGGGCGAAACTGAACCACGCCAGGACCATTCTCATATCGGCATAAGCGCCACTCCGACTCGTAAGACCAATTCGCAGACTTAGTGAGAAGAGCCTTCTCCATCATGGCGTTTGAATCGTCTTCATATGGATTAATTGGAATACGGCTGTGCGTGTACATGACTTTTTGAGCATGGGCCATGAAGGCAAACATTCCGTCAAACTCAAGGCAGACACCCCTGTGTGAGTCAGCGTAATGCGACCACATGAGAATGTCGTCACGCTTTGTCGATACACAAAGAATTCCTACATTTGTCGACAAGTAGTGCGCGTGAAGTTCCTGTATGGCTGCGGTAGTGTGTTCAATATTTTCTGCACTGAGTGATGTCTCCATGACCCGCCGTGCTTCGCTTAGGCGTTCTGACTCACTGAGGTGTGGCTCGAACTTCTTTGACATCCTCAGAAAGTCATCTTTTTGACGAGCAGGATTTGCATCGAGTGAGAAAACTGGTCTTAAGTCGAAAGGGTCATTGAAGCTTGAAGCCGGAGCAAAATAGATTTCGTTCTGCAAGACAGTTCGCTCAACCCACTGGGCAGACTCTCCAGTCATAGACCTGTACTTGTAGAACATTGGAGGGACGTCATCCTTAGTTTCAGGCATTGTTGGTGCTTTCGACGGTCGGCAGTGATGGACTCAAAAAACAGTTTCTGAAATTTGCAGCACCTTAGTATACTGTTGTTTTATACAGCATCATGCTAAGCACCCATGCCTGCCCTGCTTCAACGGATAGTTAACGCCGAGCCGCATCTAGGCTCCGATACGTCACAGCCGTTCGACGTCGGACAGCTACCGAACAGCGTTTCGAGCGCAATCTGGCGAGGCACCGAAGTCGGCCAAGCCGGACAAACAGTCGTTTCCAGCGGATTCGAGGCTCTGGATGCGCATTTACCGGGCGGCGGCTGGCCTTGCAACGCCATCACGGAGTTGCTGCAGCCACAACCCTCACTTTGCGAATGGAGACTACTTTCGCCGGCCCTGGCGGGGTTGGTAGCCAGCGGAGGGCAAATCTTGCTCGTCGGTCCCCCAAAGCGCCCGCATGCCCCCGGGCTGGTCAAGTTGGGGGTCACTGAGAAGAATCTAGTCTGGATTGCAGCCGATACGCCTGCAGAGCGGCTCTGGACGACTGAACAGCTGGTCAAGGCAAATCCCCGCGGGGGCGCCATCTTGGCCTGGCTGCCTCAGGCTCGTGCCGAGCAACTGCGACGTCTTCAAGTGCATGCGCAGTCATGCGACTGCCCCGTTTTCGTGTTCCGCCCAGAGGCCGCCCAAATGGACGCGTCCCCTGCCCCGCTGCGCTTACTGGCAACACTTGGTACCGACTGGCAATTGCAAGTGCAGATTTTGAAGCGCAAGGGGGCGCTGATGGATGGGTCAATTTCAATTCCGTCTATCCCCGGCACCCTGGCAAGCGTTTTCACGCCCCGCCTGATGCGTCCCAGTCAACTCATTGCAAAAACGGAGCCCACCAATGTCCACACATTGGGCAGCGCTGTTAACCGACGCCGACTGCGACAGCTCGCTGCGCATTGACCCCATAGGCATCTCTGTCTGGGCCCTTCAATTTACTCCTCGAGTTGCGAAGTCGGACCATGCAGTGCTGTTGGAAGTCGAGCAAAGCCTGAGGCTGTTCGGTGGCGAAGAGCACATGCATCAGCTTGTGGAAGCCGGCGCGTTCGAGCTGGGCGTTTCTCGTCTGGCATGGGCTCCCACCAGCTTGGCAGCCCTAGCCTGCGCACGAGTAGGTATCCGTGACGGCTCCGCCGGTCCGCTTGCAAAAGTCCTGGACCCAATGCCGTACCAGTGCATTGATGCGGTGAACAAGCACGACGCCACGCTTGCACGGCTTGGATGCAGAACTCTGGCAGACGTACGGAGACTTCCGCGCGGAGGTATCAGCAGGCGTTTCGACAGCCAACTGCTACTGGCGCTCGACCAAGCCTACGGCTTGCGCCCCGAGGGCTACCCGTGGGTAACTCTGCCTGAGACATTCTCTGCAAAGCTGGAACTACCTGGGCGAGTCGACACCGCTCCAGGGCTGATGTTTGGCGCTAGGCGTCTACTGTTGCAGATGAGCGGATGGCTCACGGCGCGCCAACTTGGAGTAACGGCATTCACCCTGCACTGGTGCCACGACACTATGCGGTCCAAGGATGCAGGCGATGGTGGCGAGCTCACTGTGCGAACGGCACAGCCGACACAGAACGTAGAACACCTGTCTCGCCTGCTTGGCGAAAATCTGGCGAAGGTAACTCTCAAGGCCCCCGCCGGTGACTTGGTGCTGAGTGCAACGGAAGTCACCCCCATCATCGAGCAAAGCCGCTCCCTCATCCCAGATGACCGAGCAACTGGTGAGGCGATTGACCTGGTTCTTGAGCGCATTGAGGCTCGCCTGGGCAAGAAGCGTGTGCTCCGACCAGTGCTGACCGAAGACACGCGCATGGAGTGGATGAACCACTGGCAACCCATGAATGCCAAGCGAGTTGCGACCAAAGTACGTCAGGTCCCCGGGCCGCAGCCTACTTGGATTCTCAAGAAGCCATTGCGGCTGGACGTCCATGGCGACCGGCCGCTGTACCAAGGACCGCTGCAGCTACTGCTGGGCCCTGAACGCGTGGAAGGTGGCTGGTGGCACCGAATCACTGATGCAGAAGGCAACCAGCACGCCCTGAATGTCGCGCGTGACTACTGGGTGGCACTCAGCCAGCACGCAGGTGCCCTATGGATTTTTCAGCAGCGATTGCCAAAGGACACTGCTGCGTCCTGGTTTTTGCATGGACTGTTCGCGTGAACCAGTGCGCCTGCCATGTCCCATCTACCCGCCTACGCCGAGCTTCGGTGCCTCTCAAACTTCTCTTTCCTAAAGGGCGCAAGCAAGCCTGAAGAACTGGTGATTCGGGCGAAGGAGCTGGGATACGCTGCCCTGGCACTGACTGACGAATGCACCATGGCGGGCATCGTGCGGGCCCACGTGCAGGCAAAGGAGTGCGGGCTAAAGCTGCTGGTTGGCTCTCAGTTCCAGGTCGACGCTGGAACACACAGCGAGCTTGGAGCACCATTCAACCTAGTAGTTCTGGCCCGCAACCTGAACGGCTACGGCAATCTGTGCGAGTTCATCACAGGACTCCGTCGGGCAACTGAGAAGAAAGGCACCTACCAACTCGGGCTATCTGCCATCGAGGGTGCAGCCTTAGCTGATTGCCTCGTGCTCGTGTCACCGGACCGAGGCAGCACTCCGGAACAGCTCGTTTGCCTGGGACGATGGACGCTTCAACACTTTATGGGCCGGTGCTGGATGAGCGTGGAGCAACTTCGCACCCTTGACGACGAAATCTGGCTCTACAAGCTCCGCCAAGTCAGCGAAGCCACAGCCATTCGCCTAGTAGCGGTAGGCGACGTACACATGCATGTGCGCTCACGTAAGCCACTGCAAGACGTCATGACTGCAATTCGTGTTTGCAAACCACTCACAGAGTGTGGACTCGAACTCCAGCAGAACGCTGAGCGGCATTTGCGCACTCGACTCCGCTTAGCCCAGACCTTTCCGCAGGAGCTCATGGCCGAGACCCTCAATGTCGCCAATCGCTGCGATTTCTCTCTGGACGAACTGAAGTACATGTACCCGCAGGAGGTCGTCCCCACGGGAGAGACTCCAGAGTCATACCTGCGAAGGGTGACCTACGAAGGCGCTGGCCGCCGCTGGCCGGGAGGCATGACGTCAAAAGTTCAGCATCAAATTGAGCATGAACTTTCACTGATTTGCGAGCTGAAGTACGAGCAGTACTTCCTCACCGTGTATGACATCGTTGCTTTCGCACGCTCCCGCCACATCCTTTGCCAGGGGCGCGGCTCTGCCGCCAATAGCGCGGTCTGCTACTGCCTGGGTATCACCGAGGTGGACCCCGCACGTATGTCCGTTCTATTCGAGCGGTTCATCAGCAAAGAGCGCAATGAGCCGCCGGACATCGACGTTGACTTTGAGCACGAGCGGCGGGAAGAAGTCATTCAGTACCTGTACCAAAAGTACGGTCGAGACCGCGCCGCCCTTACTGGCGTGGTGATTTCGTACCGTCCCAAGTCGACCATCAGAGACGTCGGAAAGGCACTTGGTTTCGACCTAGAGTTGCTTGAAAAGTTGGCGAAAGCCCATCGCCACTGGGACGGACGCGAGATACACACAGACCGACTAGCCGAGCTGGGGCTAAGTACCGATGACCTAGGCGTTCAACAACTGTTGGACATCACTAGGCAGCTGATGAACTTCCCGCGACACCTGTCCCAGCACCCGGGCGGCTTTGTACTGACACGCGGACCACTGTCACGCATGGTGCCAATCGAGGCCGCGTCGATGGAGGACCGCACTGTCATTGAATGGGACAAAGACGACCTTGATGCCATGGGCCTGCTCAAGGTCGATGTGCTGGCACTTGGCATGCTCACAGCTATTCGGAAGTCGCTGGAATTTGTCAGCATGCGCCGAGGCTTTCAATTTCAGATGCAAGACATCCCCCCTGAGGACCCCGACACATACGCGATGATTTGCAAGGCCGATACCGTGGGTGTCTTCCAGATTGAGTCCCGGGCTCAGATGAGCATGTTGCCGCGTCTGCAACCTCGCTGCTTCTACGACCTGGTCATTGAGGTTGCGCTTGTGAGGCCAGGGCCCATTCAGGGTGGCATGGTGCATCCTATCTGAACCGCAGGCAAGGCAAGGAACTTGTCTCATACCCCAGCGCTGCGCTGGAGGAGGCACTGGGTCGAACCCTGGGCGTACCCGTCTTTCAGGAACAGGTGATGCAGGTCAGCATCCTGGCGGCTGGTTTCACCCCCGGCGAAGCGGACGGTCTTCGCCGTGCGATGGCTGCTTGGAAGCGCAAAGGTGGCTTGGAAAAATACTATGACCGCATCGTGGACGGGATGACAGCCCGGGGGTATGACAAAGAGTTCGCCATGCAAATTTTCGAGCAAATCAAGGGGTTCAGCGAATACGGTTTCCCCGAGTCGCACGCCGCATCTTTTGCTTTACTGGTCTACGCCAGCTGTTGGCTAAAGCACCACGAACCAGCCGCATTCCTTGCAGCAATGCTCAACTCACAGCCTCTGGGTTTTTACTCACCGAGCCAGCTTGTCCAGGACGCAAAGCGACATGGCATCGAAGTGCGCCCGGTAGACGTGATGCAAAGCGATGTTGATGCCACCCTTGAAGACTTGCCACATTCACCGGCAGTTCGACTCGGGCTGCGCTTGATTTCTGGTCTCAGAATCACTTCTGCGCAACGCATTGTTGACGCCAGAGCGAATGCTCCGTTCGATGGGGCTGAGGACCTGTCGCGCCGTGCGAACCTAGAGCAACATGAGATGCGACTACTGGCAGGCGCAGATGCACTCGCAAGCCTCTCAGGACATCGCCGTCAACAGGTGTGGGATGCAGCGGCCCTCCACGCCCCGCCAGAGCTGTTGCGTGAAGCTCCAGTGGAAGAAGACATCTTGGAGTTACCCGAAGCGCCAGAGGGTGAAGAAGTCGTCTTTGACTACTCTGCGATAGGACTGACCCTCAGGCGCCACCCGATGGCGCTTCTGCGAGACCGATTGACTGCAATGCGCTACAAATCTTCAGGAGACCTGCATGACCTCCCAAATGGGCGACTGGTACGCACCTGCGGAATCGTCACCGTCCGGCAACAACCTGCCACAGCGAATGGGGTCCTCTTCGTGTCGTTAGAAGATGAGGATGGTTCGGTGCAAGTGATTGTCTGGAAATCTGTGCGAGAGAAGCAACGGGCTCAGCTGATGAACGCAAAGCTGCTAGGTGTGTACGGAACCTGGCAGCGCGAGGGCGACGTACGCAATTTGATTGCTGGTCACTTGGTGGATTTGACGGAACTGCTTGGCCGCCTGGCTGCGCCAAGCAGGGATTTTCACTAGCAAGACTGGTGTCAACCGACCTCCGCTACAGTGAATTGTCCCGGAGTTCAATAGGCATCCCCAAAGACACTCTGAGTTCGACAGAGGGCCAATCGGCGCAGCCATTTTTGGCAGTTATAACAGCACCGAAACCCCATCGATTCGCGTAAGTCATTGATTTAAAAGGGTGTCAGATTCTGACCACCAATCAGTGAGACGCAAATTACAGCGAACGACGACCCTAGATTAGGGCACACACATATAAGCATGAGCCATCAATTTAGGCTAACCAATATTTACCGCTAATGCAGTAGCGGACCTGAACAGTCCATTCAGAAAGGTATGTCCCCTTCATCTTCCATATCCGGCGGAGGCGGAGGTGACTGACGCGCAGCCCGTGCCGGCTCACGCGCCACCGTCCCGGCATCGCTCAAGGCTTTTTCCAATGCCTTTTCAACAGCGTCAATCCGCTCCTTACAAACCTTGTAAGCATCAACTGACTCAGTGACGATTTTCAGAAGGTCGTCGATATTGGGCTCTTGCTGCTCGCGCAACGTTTCCGCATGCCCTTGCAATACGCCATAGGCTTCCTTGAATGTCTTTGTTGCCATATATGTTCCTAGAGTTGCTGCCCGGTAGTGGCACTTACTTTGCCATCACTGAACTGAATTTCAATCGATGAGCCGCTCGAAGTCTGCACAGCTCGAGTCAATGGCTTACCACTCGGGTCGCGAACCAGCGCAAAGCCTCGGCTAAGAGTCTTCTCTGGCCCCTGCCCGGCAATTTCACGCATAAGGGATTCACTTCCCACCGATGCAGTCCGGACCAGTTGCCTTGCAAATACACCCACTGAAGCTACCTCAGCGTCTGTCTGCCCACGAGCGACGTTAGCATCTCGGCGCGCTTGGTCGAAAACTGTAGCTACCATCGAATCCGAAGAAGCTGCTGCCACTTGCAAGCTTCGTTTGGCGTCAACGGCGACTTGCTCCCAAAGCGAAGGCACAGCCTGCCTAGCCTGCAAAACCTGCAGTTGAACATCTGCACGAACCTGCTCAAAAGCCTTGGATGACAGGTCAGCCGCTGAATGGACCTCGTGCATGGCATCCAACTTGATGTCATTCATTAGTTCCGCGACGGCCTGCTTACCTTGGGAAATGTGGCGCATGGCCTCTGAACGAACCATGGTGTCCAGAGCCGTGGCATTGGCCTTCACCGACTGAACAGCCCGCGCCGCGCGAGTGGAAATTTTCTCAAAAAAGGTTTTAGCCTCTGAAGTCCGCTTTGCAACAGTTTGCTCAATGCCGGCAATGACCTTGGAAGGCGTGTCGTACTTGGCATTCGCCACCTCATCAAGTACCGTGCTATCCCGCTCATGACCGATTCCGGTCAATACAGGCACTGGAAGGTCGCAGATGTAGCGTGCCAGGTCATAGTCATTCAGCCATGCCAAGTCATTCACGGCACCACCGCCACGAATGATGACAACCGCGTCGGGTCGCCCCCCGCTTTTTCCCGTCCATTGGGACACCGCCATCTGCAGGGCATCGCAAATCTCCTTGGCAGCGCCCTCACCCTGAAACCGACTGTATGCGTAGACAAAGCGGCAAACACCGAACTGCTCGAGGCGATTGGCTTCTGCTTGGAAGTCACCAAGTCCAGCGCCACCAGCCGGCGCTACGACCAAGACTTCATTGAAATCCCAAGGTACCGCCAGTTGTTTGTTGGCTTTAAAGACGCCCTCCGCCTGCAGGCGTTCGCGGATTTCCCTCTTGCGAGCTTCGAGGTCACCTAATGTGTACTCGGGGTCGATGGCATCGACTTCGATGCTGAAACCATGAAGCGGCTTAAACACTGGGTGAGCGCGGACAAGCAACTTGATGCCAGGAGCCAACTGAGCACCCGTGGCGCGTTCGAACTCTGGAAGGATTATGTTTGCAGTGGATTGCCATATGACGGCACTGGTCTTCGCCAAAACGGAGCCACCGGAGTCGCGCTCCGACACTCCCATGAATACGTGGCCACCGTTCGAGCGGAGTTCCACGACTTCAACCAATACCCAAACGCCAGCCCGGTAGGCCTGGGCTACTGCCTGCGATACACCAGCCAGCAGACTCGACAGGGAGACGCCCTTCTTTCCAGCCACTGAGAGTTCAGTGCCCCCGAAACTAACTGTGGCAATTTGACGGGTTGGCGATTTGGCTGCCGCCCCGGAATTTGCGGGCAACCATTGCGCGAACGGAGCAAGTTCGCGGCCCTCGGGCACATACCACTGGCGCTGGGCTCCATCCCAACGAGCGCCAAGAGCCTTGGCAGCATCCTTTTCTTTGAAATCAACGATGAGGTACGTGTTTGCCATTAGCGGATTTTGCACGTCTTACGAAGCATCCACCGCCTTGATACGAGGCTCCGTGTTTTCAGCAGCGGCGTGGCGGAGGAAGCTCATTTCGAATCCATTGTTCGATTCAGGATACGGGCGAGCCTCCGCCCTGCCAATACGAGTCTGGCCTCAAGCACGGGAGTGAAGCGGTCTATGTAGTCCTGCCCTACCCGGCGCTCAGGGTAATAACCAGGTGTTCCAACAATCTGACAGGACTCTTCCGCTGCGATTGCCGCCGACGCTTCAATGTCTGCGCTACTAGGGGCCTTCCGGCTCAAGCGCGCAGCCATCGCATCAGTCGCCTCGTTCAGACTTTTAATAATTCCGCTGTCCCAAAGAGCATGAAGGTTGCTCCCGCGCATGAACGCCTGCAGCTGAAACGTGTTGCCTCCCTTATCGTAAGCATAGCCAGCATGCAACGGTTGGTGCACGTCCGCCACAAAATGGATGAGGTACTTCAGGGCCGCCAATCGACGTTCATCACTTTCGGAGGACTTGAGCACTTCGACCTGCCGGTCAATGGCACCAACCACACACCTTCCATCTGGACAGTCACGCTCAGCCACGTATTGGCAAGTGTTTCGTGGAAAATTGACGTAATGCCACGCTGACGTGGCGGGGTTGCGGTGCTCATCCGCCCATGTCGATACAGATGCCAGCGACTGCCCTGGCTCCAGGGCCAATAGGCGGTCAACCTCGCTCCTCGTCTTGGGGCTCAAGTTAGCCTCTGCAATAAGAGCAACGACCTGATGCCCCTCGGAGCCCCACAAGCCAAAACGGTATTTGGAGCCAATGCTGAGGCCAGCAACGAGATGGTCGCAATGAATTTCCAGCGGCGATTCATCAAAACCTTCCCCTTCGACCAAGCTGCATTTTCGTGCAGTGTCTTTCGCACAGCTCTGCGGAGCGCACGCCCAGAAAGACGGGCGAAATCCTGGCGAACTTGAAGCATCCTGTCGCGCATTCGCTTCAAGCCTCCTGCATCAGATGGCACATGCTTGTGAACATGCTCCTGAGTTGCGCAGGCACAGTGGTCAGGTCACGCAGGTCAAGTGATGAGACGCAAACACGCTGATTCAATTCGCAGTTTCCTCCAACACCGTTCACCCAGTACTCCGCCCTACGTGGCGTCCACTCGCCCAAATCCCGATGATGGGGATACAAGAGAAGCACATCTGGCGAGGCATATTGAGTCGAATAGGCATACATCTGATATACGTCAGAGGATGTGACTCCTTCTCGGTAGACCTGTTCTTTCAGACGCTTCCATTTGGTGTCAATGATGAACGCAATGCCATCATCACTACGAGCAACGATATCCGGTTTCAACTGGAATACCGGACTGCCGCTTGCTACTCGGGCAAGGTGCCGCGTTGGCCCTTGCAAAGTCACCTTAAGCCCGTCTTTGGCAAAGACCCGTTTGGCCACAACTCCGACATAGCTTTCGAATAGCTGATTCATATCGAACAGCAAGGCGAAACCGTCGCCGCTGCCCGATACAACGTCCGGTGACCTTCCCTCTATGAAAAGTCGAGCTATTGCCAGTAGCGGTTTGTATCGTGCAGACAGACGATTGGTACCCGCTTTCGACCAGTCAATGGTTGCTGGCATAACGTCATCTACATCCTGAAAGCAAAACAGCAGTTCTGCCAAATTGCGCTGATTCGCCTGGGTCTTTGCAACCCGTCTGAGCACCTGCAAGGCAGCCTTCAATGCCTGATTCAACGGGTTGTTTTCAGAAAACTCATCGAACACACATGCCAGTCTGTCCGGTCGGGCAATGTTGAGACGAATTTGCTCTGACATCGAAATCCGCCCCCGAAGCATGGCCAAGTTCTCGTTGCGAACCTCGTACTGGCGAACTATGCCCCTGCGTACACTCTGCCAGAGTTTCTGGCAAAAAAGCCCTATGAGAACTTCCAAAATGCTGCCGGTGTGCTTTTCTACCTTGCTGGCGTCCGAGTCATAAAGCGAGAGGTTCAACACAGTGGAAATCATCCGAACCAAGTTGTGTCGAACCTGCGGAACCTCACCTTCAATTTTGGGAAGAATCTCGACTTGGTCACGCCCGAGATTCACCACACCAACAAAGTTCTGCGCCACAAGGCTCTTCCTTGGCCCATGCTGAAACACCGTGACGTTGTGCTGCTTCTGATACTCCTCAGAAAATCTCTCGAGCGCCATGTGTTGGCTAGCTGTGACAACCCGCTTTCCGGGGTCAAAAACCTCTCCGCAGGTGATTCGCTCAAACTCTCTGAGCTCCAAAACTGCCATGGGTCACTTCCCAGCGTAAATGCGCTGAAAGGCATCCACCGGGAACGGAGCTGGGTTTACCCGGTACACCACCCTTGGCTCCTCAGAGAAGCTTTCCTCACCATCTGAGGCCAATAGGTCAAGTTTGGCGCTCAAAATGAAGTCTCCATTTTTGGAATCATTCAGTGCCCGCCGTACGTTGGACCAGTTCTCGTAAAAGTACTCCTGCAACAGTGGAATCACTTTGCGCCGGAACACCATCTCCAGACCATCTAGGTCTTTTACACCCAAGAAAAAGGCATGGCCAATTCGATGGTCCCTGTCAAAGAGCGTCTCAATTCGCAGATTCAGCGCGGTCAACAGTTGAACCAAATCAACGCCGGGGACACTGACCGCGCTCTGTTGATTCCAAATGAACTCTGGGCCAAAAAGATAGAAATTCCAGTCGGAAACTGAGCCACGTTATCCACAATCCTTGCTTCATTTTTAAGCAGGGGTACATAGGAGTGATCGACGTGGGAACCC
>Ga0228698_1001022_pt1 | contig 15241 bp, 24 predicted proteins | sample McNCre117_Aug_MG_FD_178015 | JGI IMG/M metagenome (GOLD analysis project Ga0228698, IMG submission 178015) | Freshwater microbial communities from McNutts Creek, Athens, Georgia, United States - 1-17_Aug_MG | ecosystem: Environmental > Aquatic > Freshwater > Creek | place: USA: Georgia...
CGTTGGGCATAGCGGCGGCGCGCATGGTGTCCACTACGCTTCTGGCGTCTTGCACTTCGTAGAGCCATTCACCTTCGAGCCATTCTTTCCCGTAGCAGTTTCGCCACGCTACGCCCTGCCTTATCAGCCAGCGGAAGCGTTCGGCGTCAGCCACATCGTCCGAGAAGTGTTGCTCGATTATTTCGGCCACCCCTTCGACATATTTCGTGTGAGTGTATTCGCTGGCGATTTCACTCGCGCACGCCACATGGCGGGACGTTACAGGTTTCGGCCAGTTGTTTTCCGGGTGGCAGGTATCGCAGTCGAGCGCACCACACATTTTATCTTTGCAGTTCATATAGTTTCGCGATTATGCCCAACCAATTACCGAAGCGAACGGCTATTGGCCGATTCAGTTCCGCCTTCGCGGGCAGCGTCATTGCTGCGCCGTTCGCTTGGTGCTGCGTTATTCGTTTTCATTCCGCATCCTTAATTTTAATTTCCCCCCCGAATAACGATTTCCGTTTTTTCTTCCGCTTGCGTTGCAGCCTTTCGGGACACGATTCGTCCAGCAAGAATGTCCCATCGGTCGTCTTTAATGATTCCAGCTTTGACGAGAAAATCTTGCAGAGCCTTGATGTCGTATCCGTCGTAGTCGGCGGGTCGGAATGAATAGACAGTAAACGTGATTTCAAAGCGTTTAGAACCATGATGCCAGTCCGCTTCTTCTGCGCGGCCAGTATCGTCCAATGGCAACCGTTCAACTGGTTGCGGAGCGGCGGGACGTAGCCCGGTATCGTCAGGGTCAAGATTGGCTTTGATAAAGGCTTCACTGGCTTTTGGAAATCGGCGGGTTAGTTCGTTGCGGGTCACAGCTTCACGTTTCGTTGAAGTTTCACGCCGCGCTTTGAGCATTCCTTTTCCAGAAAGTCGCCAACCTTCTTTTCAAAATCTTTCTGGTGTGCTTCATCGCCATCCATCGGCAACTTCGGCTGATTCGGGTCGTCAATCGTGTGGCTTGTTCCGACGGTTTGCTTGAGATTCCAAGCGAGGTCGCAGAAAAACGCGCCAGCATCGAGGTCAACGGTGATCTTGAAGCCGAGCGAGAATTTAGGCTTCGCGTCGTTCGCTTGCGCTTCTTCTTCGGTTTTGTGAATGGCTTTTAGAATGTCATCAGCCTTTTCCTCAATCAGTTTGGCGAGGTCTTGTGATGCGTTATCGGCGATTTTGCGGAGTAGTGCGTTCATGGTGTGTTTGGTGGTAATTACGGTTCAAACTTTTGCTTTGGCGAAATCTTTTTCTGGTGAATACCAATCATCTTTGACGATGTGCCCTATCTGTAAAATTCCGCCCCAATCGCCTTTGGTTTTCACGCGGATGGTTTTGCCAATGAGTTCGCTCCATTTTTCAACGCCAGCAATTTCCATGATGCGAAAGATGTGATGACCAGCCACGGACATAACCGAGTGATGGTCAAACGATGGCGGTAAATACAAAGCATAACCGCCAAAACCTTGGCCTGTTCCGCCGTAGTCCAGTTGCAACCAGCAATCCAAAAATCCACGGTCGCCAGTTGTAATTTCGGCGCGTTCAATAACGGCGTTTTTTATGACAATTTCTGCATTCATATAGTTGGTTCAAAATGGAACGTCGTCAGACGGCGGCGGGCTGTCGTGCAAACCTTGCTTCACTTGCTCGCGGCTCATGCGCTGCGGCGTGTCTTTGGTTTTCGGCAGTTGAATGTTTCCAAGAATCGGCATTTCCGTTCCCTTCGGCGCGGATTGCTTGATGATGTGAGAGCCGTATTTGCTGGTCGGCGTCTCGATGATTACCAAGTCCAGATAAGTGCCTTTCTCGCCTTTGAACAGGCGGGCTTTGTCAATCTTGGTAACGTCAATTTTGGCGTAGAGGGGCATAACAATTAAACGTCGACGGTGAATTGCTTTTGCGAGCGGACGCCAATCTTCAAATCTTCCTCGGCGATGACACCGGGCAACGTGCCGCCTTCGTTCAAAATCTGCTTGATGGCAACCATGTCCCATTCAACTTTGCGGATGAGGTCAGGGCGGGACCGCATCAGTTGAAGGTCATTGATCTGTTTAATGTTCCAAACCTTGCGGTTGGCTTGGCCGTAAGCGCGTTGCGTTTCAACCGGCTTGCTTTCAATGCGGGCTTTCAACTCCGCGTTTTCGGTTATGGTCTGCGTCAACGCGGCGGCTTGCGCGGCAGCGGCTTGCGCGGCCTTGGCTTGTTCCTCGGCAGCAAGTCGGGCTTTCTCGGCCTCGGCTCGCGCTTTGGCGTTGGTAGCTTCGCGGGCTTGGCGTTCGGCAGCTTCCCGCGCTTCCCGCGCTTCGCGTTCAATCCGTGCTTGCTCGTCAGCAATGCGTTTAAGCTCGGCCTGCTTCTCGCGCTCGATCCGTTCAAGCTCGCGCTGCTGGGCTTCCTGTTCTTCGCGGATGCGACGTTGCTCGGCTAAGGCAAAATCTTTCGCCAAGCATTCCAATCGGCCAAGCTCGCGCTCAAGCTCGTCGCGCTCGGTATCAACGGCACGTTTCAAAGCGCGTTGCGCTTCAAGTAACGGCTCGGTCAGTTCTTTGCGCTCACGCTCAAATTGCAGGCTCAACGCTTTCAAGTCCTTCATCGCTTCGATGGCGGTCTTGTTCTCGGCGGCGTTGGTCACGCGGCCAATCAATGCGCTGGTGGCAAGGGCTTGCTCCTTTTGCTTTACGGCTTCGGTGGTCAGGGCGAACACCGGCAAGATCGCGGCGGTGCGGCTGGTGATAAGTGATAGTTCTTTGCTCATGGTATTTATTTTTTTGGTGGCCGTCTCTCCGACCTGTCACGCCTGCTGCGGCGTTTCATCTGCCACGGTGCTTTTACGTCGAACTTTCTGGCAGCATCCCGACGCCAACTTGTTTAAGCCGTCTGCGGTTGCAGTTTCTTCAAGTTGGTAATCAATCCAGCTTTGGCGCGAAGCAAACGGGTAGCGTCTGCCGTGGGGATTTCGGAGAAGGAAGCCAGACTGTCCGCGTCTTTCACGAGGTCTTGCGTGGCAACATAGTCACGGAATAATTCAAAGCTGAATCCTTCGGTGGTCAGTAATGTTTCAAGCTCGGCCTGCGGCGTAATCGCGGCGGGAGCGGCAACCATCTTGGGCAATGGCTCGGCAGGCATCGGCACGGCTTCGACGGTGATTGTCGCCGCTTCTTCTTCGTGAGCGACACCGGAGAAACCAAACGCCATGCGAGCGGCTTGGCAAAGGGTGCGGTTCCGCAACATGCGGTGAGGCATGTTAGCCCAGTTGTCCGTGTTCCGTTTGCACTCGGCAAAATACTCCGTCACCTTCACCGGCTTGCTGCGGTTCTTGACGTAAATCGTCGCGGTGCAAGCCATCGGTGCGCCGTTCTGGTCGTGGTCAAATTCAAATTCAATCCCGTCAAAATCGGGCTGGCGAATCAACATCTTGTTCCAACCGTCAACGCTGACAATCGGCGTGATGCCGCCACCTTTCGCGGGGAAGGCGTAAAGCTCTTTCAAGAGCGGGTTCAACTGGTATTCGTTGGCAACCATCACCAGCGCCATCACTTCTTCGTCGTTCGCGGCCTTGAACACCGTGCTTTTCAAGGTGGTAAGAAGTTTGGTCGGATCAATTGAGAGACGCGAAGCCATCAGGCTTAAAGCTGACGGACGGGCGGCGGGTTGCTGTGCTGGTTTAGTTAGTGCTTGTGTCATGGTATTTTTGTTTTGGTGTTAAGTGGTCTGCAAAATTATTTGAACAGCTTGCTCGCGGGTTCCTCTGTGCGCGGCAACTTTGTCGGCAACGCGCAAAAGCAAATCCCGCTTGGCATCGTCCAGCAGCCCGCGAATCAACGTCTCCCGATTGACGGCGGAATCTTTCGCCAGTTCCGGCACAAGGCGGGCAATCTCGGCGGCTAGTAGGTGGGGTTTCATAAAAATCGTTTCGTCAACCGGCATTTCTTCCCTGTCGTTTCGCAAGTGGTCGAGCCGACTTCATGCAAACGGCCTTGTTCAATCAGCTCGGTAACTCTCGGACGAAGCGGCTCAAAGTGATTCAACTCATTCGCAATTTGCCGATCTGTCCGCGCCTTTCCGTCAGCCATCAAACCGAGAATCTTGTTTTCAAGATTGGCGCGGCGGCTGGTCGTCGCGTGGAAGGCTTCAAGGCTGTGCCGATGAAGGCGGACGTTGCATTCGGTCATGCTCATTGCTGGCCTTTCTCGCGCTCGGCAAGCATCGCGTCGGCGTATTCGTAGGCGCGCCGGGATTTCTTTTTGGAAGTTTCAAGCCGTTCAACATCGGTCAGCTTCGTCTTTCCTTTGCTTAACAACTTCGGATTAGACAGAAGCCCCTGCAACGCATACGCCGCAAAGTAATCGCGCAGGGTCATGCCCGACTCGATGAACCCTTGTTGTAGCGGTGCGCCTTCGGGGTGGTATTGGTCAGGCATCGCCAACGGAAACGCCGGAGGATTATTCACAAACTCACCCCTTCCTTTTTCAGCGACGGCAACTGGTGAACAATATCGCCAGCCAGCGTGTCAGCGGTTTTGCCTCCGCTATTTGCGTAATCCCCGTCCTGCTCGCCAGAAGGGGTGAGAGTAACAATACGGCTAATGTCGCCGTCCATAGGCCGCGCCAAGTGATATTCAAGCTCCTCGGCAATGTCGTTCCGGCGCATCATCGCCGCGTATTTCTTCATCGTCGCTAGCGTGTTGCGGTCGTAAGCTGTGATCTCGCAATCGAGCCGCTCACGAAATGTCGCGTTAAACTTCGCAACCACCGCCGCCACGTTACCAACGGAATTGCTTCCGTCGTATCTCGGCACTCCAGTATTGGGCAGGCCAGTGGCGCACGTTGGATTTGAATGGGCGGTTAAGCCGCGATGGTTGCGGAAAGTCAGGGGGAGGTTGGTTGTGATGGGTGTCATACTTTTGCCTCACTTTTTTCTTGAATGACCAAACGCAGCAACGCCTTTTCGCTAAATCCATGAATCTTTTGATTGGTGGACTTACAATGGCGCTTAACGTCTTTGTGCGTCTTGTCGCTGATTTTGATGTTTTTGAGTTTCATTGGAAATTTATTGGCAGACTCCGCAACCGGCCTGCCAGCGGTTCAACCTGACGACTAGGAACAGGTTAAGCAGCGTAAATCTTACCAACCAATTGAACCTTAGACGCCAGCATCAATTCGTGGCATTTTACTTCTGCCGCTTTCCGGCATCCTTGGCCGATGAAAGTTGCAAAGAACACGGTGCGGTTGTTTTTGGTTTGAAGTTTGAGCGTTGTTTTCATTTTAGTCGTTTTGTTAGTCATCGGCTTCATTACCGGCTGACGAGATGAATCTATCAGGCTCGCGGTTTCTTGCAAGATATTTTTTTATCTTTTTTTAGCCAACATAAAAAACCGCGAAATGCTAGGAAATTGCGGGTAAAACGGGCTGAAAATAATTTTGAAGATGCCGCTATTTATTGAATCGCCCCAATTTCAATCCCATGAATGTCCGAAGTTCCAGACTGGCTGCGCGTTGGCGTGACTAGAAATTCAACGTGACCGAGATTGGCCGGAGCAAGCGCAGCGTCAACAACGTAGTTCGGTTCGTCTTCAACGTAAGCCCGAAGGAAAGAGCCGGTGCGACCAATCCAAGTCGGCTTTGATTTGACAAAAAGTTTTCCGCCGGAATCGCACAACCGTAATTTCTCGCCAGCCGGAAAGCAGCCGCGAGCGTGATTGTCTCCCATCAAAAAAATATCCGCATCGCAAACCTGTTGGAGCTTTTCGACGGCGTTAAATTTTCCCGCTGCCGTCGTCCCGCCGCCCTTGCCGTGGTGCGCGAAGATGTCCAGACTCACGCGGGCTGTGCCGTGAAGTCGAAACGTGATACGCATGGCGCAACACGCGCCCAAGTAATCGGTGTCCAGCATGGCAGCTAAATGTTGATCGCCACTGATGCCACCTTTTAGAATCGGAAAATGATTGCCGCCGATGAAGCCGATTAGCTTACCGCGCATAAACTCAATTTCGCGGGCGAGCGATTCAACTTTTTTGCGGGCTGTCTCGGCGTGATTTTTGACCGACGATTCGTGCAATCCTCCGCCATACATAACCATGCGTTCGCTGGTCGAATAGCTGTCGAGATAATCGCCCATGCCGAGAAACAAAACATCGCCTTTGCGGGCGAGTGCTTTGGCGCGAACGAGAAATTTAGACCATGCTTCTTCGGAGAAGCCGGGGCTGTCGCGATGGATGTCGCCGAATGGAACGATGGTCAGAGTTTTTCCCGACTTCCATTCTGGAAACAGGACTTGCTTGGTTTTGAAAACGCCATCGGTTCTCATGGTTTAATCAAATTTTTACAGATCGAAATCCAAGTTCGCCATGCAAATAACCGCCTGCATTTGCGAGAAAATCGGCTGGCGTGAATTGATATATCCCTCGTTGCACCGGCTGCGGAATGGATGCTGGGGCGGGCGTTGATAAAATCAACGGATTCGGCAGCGTCACGCCGCTGGCTCCGAAATTCGGTAGCGTTGGGTCAAGCCGCATCATGTAAATGTTCTGGTGATCGTTTTGGTTATCCGTGGCTTTGCCTGAATTGAAATTGCCGAAAATTTTCCAGCGGCTTTTGTAGCTGATGCAATAGCCTTTGTTATTGTAATTGTCGCTAACTATTGAACCTTCTGAAATTGTTGGAATGTTTTTATTTCTTGAAACAAAATAATCGGCTGCGGTTCCTCCGATATAGGGAACTCCGCGTCCGCACGCGCCAGCTACCGTGATATAGTTTTGAGGCGTCAACAGGTAGTATTCATTGATTGACCCATCAGCCAATTTTAATTTTTGCGTAAGATTTACTTGGCTTAATGGTTTTCTAAACGGTTGATCTATGCCGGAGTTATAGACAAACGTAAAAGTCGATGTTCCCGATGGCTCGGTTGGATACGAAATGCCAGACAGAATTAAATCGGCAGCTTGTGCTGCAATTTCCCAATCCGCTGGATTTGACAGTGTTGCCGAATACGATCCGCTGGGGCCGGTGCTGCTGATTGTGGTATTGGTTACGAATGAAGATGTCGAATAGTAATCGCCGCCCGGACGACTGCCCGTAACTGTAGGAGATTGAAAACTCAGCACGTCCAAAAAATAATCGTTTTGGTAAACCGTTGTAACCGTAGTCGAGCCATTCCAGACCTCCGTCAATGTGGTGTAAACATTAGGCCATACTTGTTGGTAGGTAATGTTTCCAGAACTGTCCATTGAAGAAAATGGACACAAACCCGAAAATGGAACCATTGCAATCGCAATTTGCGCCCGCGAATAAGTGACGTTATCCGTGATTCTTGCTTGCGCCGAAGATCGCAAAAAAGATTTCCCGATTGGAGTTCTTTGAAATGTGATACCCATTTTATTTAGCCCATGCGCGGCCATCGGCATTTATGTCTAGCCAAACAACATCCGACAAGCTGCTTGGTGCGGTTGTGGAAAATGTGATTCCGTAAATTATGTCATTGGTTAGCGCGTCAGGAATTACAAAATCAGTTTCGCTTGTTCCATCGCTGCCGCTAACCGCCCGCGTGTAATAAATCGTCACTCCGCCTGAAGTAACGGCGGTGTAAGTGTAAGTATAGGTCACACCTCGAATCACTTCGCTGGCGATTTTTCCAATGCCAGCACGCAATTTGTAAGGCTTGGCGACTTTTACAACCGTGCTTCCGAGCGTTTTCCCGTCCCACGTCTTGCAGTTCCAATAATCGCCACCATCGGAAACGATTTTGAATTGTTGAACGCTGGCCGATCCGCCCCCATTGCTGACATTAGAAAACGCTTCTTTCGGAAACGTCAAAACCGTTCCCATCTCCGTCATCTTCACATCGGCTTCGGCGGTGCTGCCGTCGGGCTTTTGAACCATCACGCGCAAATTGCAAATCGCGTTTACAACGCGGATGATGGTGTTGCGGTAAGTCGCGCCTAAAAATCGTCCGGCGTTTTTGCCGTCCAAAACTTGCAAACGCAAGCCGCGCAAAATGGTGGCGGGAAGTGGCATTTAGCGGATTTGATAATAGATGGAGTTGGTTGTAAGCGTGACGGTCAGATTGGTCACATAACCGCTCGCGTTCGTGATTCCAGAAACCGCACTGACAAAAGCGATGGTGTTGGTGCTGGGATTATTTGTCGCTGGCGCAAAACCGAGCGCATTGGTGATGCCTGCATAATTTCCAACTGCCGGAGCATACCCCAGCCAATTGGTTATGATTGCGTAACCGCCAACAGCATTGATGACCGGCGCGTTAGTAAGGCACAAGGCCAAGCTGGTGAAGTTAGTCGTCTCGGGGATGGTGGCGAAGGTTGCAAAGCCCAACGCTGGAACGCTATAACGGTAAGTGCCACCGTAAATGCTGTTGCTAAAATAGCCCGTGACATCCGGCTGGTTGGTGATGGCATACGCGCCGAAAATAATGTTTGTGCCAAGCACGGTGACGCCGTTGACCGCTGGTGGATAGGCGGACAAAACAACGGCATTGGTCTGCGGTGTGCCGTCGCTGTTGTAACCACGTTGATAGATCGGCGTGACCGCGAACGCGGCGATTGAAACAAAAAGGGCAAGTGTGAGGAGGATGGTTTTCATTTGGCTAAAACGTAAATGGTGATGCGTTGGATGATATTTCCGGCGTAGGCTTCGATGCGGGAATCTTCGGCGACGAGTTGTCCGACCGTGCCGATGGAGTCTGATGTTCCATTCCATACGGTGCTATTCCATCGGCTTGTGCTGGCATTGCTTGCCCAGCCGATGAAGGTTTCTTTTTTGGGAAGCGTTTGCTGCCAAAACAAATCTCCGACGCCAATTCCGCCGGCAGGCGCAAGAACCATCGTTCGGCTGGAATAGTTCGGAGTGTAAGCTCCTCCCTCGGTGATGCAAAAAAAGCTGCGATTGATTTGGGGAATGTCGCCCAATTTGTAAACGCACGTTGGAGCCGCGCCGCTGCTATCGAGAATCGCCGTCGCTGGCGCAGGCGTTCCATCTATGCAACCGCTCAATACATTCGCTGGATCGAGGACAAAATAATCGTATTGAATGCGGCATGGGACGGTCAGAGTATCAATCGGACGCCAGCCAGCGTAACCTTGCGCGCCAGCGAAGCCGGGGAAGGTGTAGGGAAGTTGTTTGAAGTCTGACCAGCTGGCGGGGACGCGGTGGAAAGATGCGTCAAATTCGCACAAGCCGCCCATTTTATCGGCGGGCTGTGAGTAACTCGTCAGGATAGCGTTTGCATCCGTGCAATCGGTTGAGAAAGTGCTGGCGGGCGTGTTCTTTGGCGACGGGCCGGACGAACCAAACGAGCTGACCGCCATTTGAAATGATTGGTCAAAGGCGTAAGCGGCTAGCTGAATCGTCGCTTCCTGCGGCAATGGAAATTTGATGCGTGGCTGACCGGACGCGGTAACGTCTGACCATGCAGAGCTGCGATACGGTCGCGGGTTGGGTGCAATGTAGCTCATAGTTTATTCGCCGGTGTTGATTTTAATGCCGTCCGTTTTTGCGGTGGCAAGGAGTTGTTGCATAGCGTCTCGAGTTTCCGACATGCGGTCAATCAAATCGCGCTGCTTCATTTCGGGCGTTTCCAATCCTGCGGCTCGCAGCATGTTTTCGTTTTTCATCCTCAAAGCGCGATCTTGAAACGCCGCACCTCCCATCAAGTTTCCATCTTTGTCAAAAATGGCATTGCCTGAAATAACATCGGCCATTTGCTTGTTCTTGAAATAAAGCGCGTCCTGTGCGGCACGAGCAAAAGGCCCGTTGCCAGCCTCCAAATCCATCGGCCCGCCTTGACCAAAATAAGCGTGCAGCTTTGCCATGTAATCGCGTCCGGCTAACTGTTCAACAGACGGGGCTTCGTTGTCAATCGCGTTATACGATTTGACAAGCGAACGCATTTGCTTGCGGTCAGCGTTGTATTGTTTCTGCAAAGCCAACCGCTCTTTTTCAGCAGCCGCAGAACGCTTGGCAAATTCAGCGTGTTCAATTTCAATTTTTAACCGTTCGGCAGATGCCGCGTTGGCGGCGTTGATAGCCGCCATGAGGGGTGCTAGTTCCTTTTGGGCGCGTTTGATTCCTCGAAAGGTTGTGAGGTCGCCAGCCAATGCTTGGGCGCGGTCGCTGCCCATCGCACCAGCCGCCATCGCTGCGGACAACTGCGCTTTTACTTTTTCGGCTAAAATGCCTTTGGTTTCGCTGGTCTGCGCTTGCGCTTCGCGTTCTGGTTCGTTGATGTAAGCATCATTGATTTTCATGCCCGCATAAACGCCCGCCGCCGCCGCGCCGATTGGCCCAATGACGCTCATTGCGCCGCCGCCGAAAACTCCCTTGCCTAATTTTTTGATGGCTGATTTTGTTAGCCCGTTCACGACCGCCATCAATACACCAAAAAATCCCGCTTCGACGGCTGCGTTGGCGACTTCTTTGCCAAGCTTGCCCGATTCTTTACCGCTTAAAATTCCTTCGGCTGCGGAGCTGGCAACCGATGACGAAATGTTTCCGCCGACCATTTCCGCGCCATAGCGTCGGCCATAGTTGGCATTGATGGTTTGCTGCCGTTTCCAAGATTCCGGCGTGTAGCCTTGTTCCACTTGCGCCATATCCCGCGCATGACGGCGGGCTTGTTCCACCTCGCGCTGGCGCATCAATTCCCGCGCCCGATTGCGACGAGTCGCGCCTTCAATCGCTTTATCGGTTTCAAACCTTTCTTTTTCTTCAATTGCCTTTTTCCAAAAGTTCGTATAATCGTTCGCCGCTTTTTTTTGGGCGTCCAATAGCTTTCGCGTGCCGGATTCAATGCCGGTTTGATCCATTCCAACGCGCATCAAAATTTGTTCGGTGTTCGTTGCCATTTTAGTTTTTCTTTCCGCTGTTCATCCCGCGCATCCATTCTTTTACCCGCTCGTCCGATAAACGGTTCGTGAAGATGGTTGGGTTTTGACTGTTGCGGTGAGCGCGAACGTATTGGCGGACAATCTTCAAAGGTATGTCAATTGCGTTCGGGCGTCCGGTCATGTGGCGATAAATCCGCCGCAGCCATGAATTTTCCCAGAGGTCAATTTCCAGCCCGAACAATTTGTGACACAAAAAGCCGATGCTGGCGGCGTTGCTATAAAACGATTTTTCGGCAGGCCCTTCTTCGGAGTCCAAAAATGATTCGTCCATGTAGGTTTTGATTTCAGAAATGACGTGATTGCCGTCCATCTTCATCAATCCAGCCTTTTCCAATTGCCGATCAAATCGTTTGCGCTTCCGTTTGTTTCCAGCATCGAACAAGGGCGACACTACCCAAAAGAATCCAACGATGTCCGCCGCGATGTTCGGTTTTGCCTTGAGCTGTTCCACGGTGGCAGAGGTGAGAAATGGACACTTGACCATTTGCAACCACATCAACCGCCGCAACGTCAACGGAGCGCAATCAATGCCCGCGACTGTCTCCGGCAGGCCGAGGAACGGCACGTCGCGAATTTCACGTTCACGACGCGCCGCCTCAGCGTAGCCGGGACAATCTCGAAACAAATCAACTGCGGGCATAATCGGTTAAGAATTAGCTGCCGCCGTATTGCGAGGAGTGGTAGGCATCTTCGGTGGCTTCCAAGTTGTAGGTGTGCGGATTGCCAGCCGTTTCGTCTTTTGTGCAACTTACGACCACAAAGCGCACCTTGTTGGCAGAAGCCGCGCCAGCATCCACATCAATGATTTCCTCAAAGTAATCGCCGGGGCGCACGGTGTTTGTAAGCGCAACGTCAATTTGAACTTTGGACGACCACGTGATCGAATTGCGGATGATGGTCGGTTTTGCTTGGTCTTCGCCATAGATGCCCTTGCGGTCAACTTTCGTGCCGGGGCGTCCGATGGTGATGTTTTCGGCGAGATAATCGCCGACGCTGGTGGGTGAACCGCCGCCGCCAGCTGTGCTTCCGTCGCCGCGTTTGACGGCGAGGATGCGGGTATTGATCGGCATTAGCGTTGACTCGTAAGGAGTCGCGTTGGGTGCTGAATAGGCCATAATGGTTTATTGGGTTGGTTGGTTTGTTTCGGTTGTCGTTTTTCAACTTGGCAGCATATCGCGCCGCCAAGCGAAAGTGGTGTTGTAGGTGAGGCTGGACATATACGCGCCGTCCTCGGGCGTTATTGCCGTGCTTTGTCCGCCGTCTTCCAGTTTGGTGAATAGGTGATGCGTCAGATATTGGTTTACGCCAACGGTCGAATTGATGCCGGTTGGAATGTAAGGACAAATCTCCATCGCATACGCCGCAACTTTCGCTCGCAACGCCGCGTGAGTGGCGTAAACCGATTCGGTGATGATGGTAAGATTAACCGTGGCGCGATAAAGCGTGGCGCGGATTTGGCCGTTGGAATCCACCTTGCCTTGAGCCTGAAAACTAACGGGCGCGATGTTGTTGATATCAAGCGCAACGGCGGGACGATTCTTTTGAAACACGGCGGATTGCAACGCGGTAAAAAATGGAACGATGCCAGCCGCAGGCGTCCAGTTTTCGCGGTTGGTTTCAGTGTCGTCTGGTGGCGCGGCAAACTGGCCTGTGCCGACAAAGTAATCCTGCAAGCCGGTTTCCAGCTTGGAATAGTCGTAGAACGGGATGAAATCTGCGGTGGTAGCCATGTTAATTTCGGTCAAAAGTTTCGGATTTAGGACGGAACACCGCGCCTGTTTTGAAATCGTAAGCGTATCCGTTAAACAGTTTTTCAACTTTGTTTTTCAAAATTGCAACTGTTGAAGCGACCCCGCCATTGATAGCGGCAACCATGCGCCGATTGCTTTCCACGCCTTTTGCTCGGGAGCCAAATTCAATGAACGGCTGCAACGAGTTTTGAGTGCGGTCAGTGAATAGTGCTTTGCCATTGGCTTCGGAACCTAAATGCCGGGAAATCCAAGATGGAATCCGTTTGGCGGTTGTCTTGGATGCCGTAAATGCAAACGATGCCTTAGCTTGTCCTACATTGGCCTTGATCGCTTTGAAAACTTGATTGAACGCTGATTTACTGATGCGGATGCGGTTGGATATAACGACGTTTTGATTGCCGCGTTTTCCGACTGATGACCATGCGTTTTGCGGAGCTTTCTTTTTTTCAGCGTAATAAATTTTCATTGCTTCGGCGGCAGATGCTTTTTTCTGATCGTTTTGCGACGGAATGCCAGCGACAAAAGAGCTTCCAGCATAAAGCCATTTCACATCGCCGCTGCCCTGATGTTCGCCTTTGATGTTTTCTTTTACAGGCTTGATTGTGAGTCGGCTTTTGATGTCCTTTTCAATTTTATTGTTTCCATCGGATGCAGATGTCGGCCCAATTTTCTGCGCAATACGCCAAGCCATTTGACCCGCCTCGATACGGGTCAACTCGCCAAAATCTTTTTTTGTGACAGCCGCCAATTCAGACATCGCCTGATTTAGCCCGGTCAAATCAGTTTCAATTTTAATCGCGCTCATTGCCCCCTCCGTTTCGCCGCCAGCTCGCGGCCTTGATCGAACGCCGACTGACCGCCAAGATGGACGGCTTCGTAAAAAGCCATCGCTTGAACGACTTTGACGCCTTCGCCCGCCGCAAGAATCAAAAGCAATTCATAGAACATCTCGTCGCATTCCTGTTTAGTGATGGCGAACGGCTTCCATTCGCCGTTCTCGAAAACTTCCAAATCATCGTGATAGCCGCCATCGTGCGCGACAGCAGCGGGCAATGCCCAGCCGTAAGGTTCAACGCCACTGATGATGTGCGTGAACTGCGGCGAACTCATGCCGTCCGTGTAACCGTTTGGCTTGTGGCGAAGCGATTTGCCGCGCCAATAGAACTCAAAGCCTTCGGGCAGCAAGTTAGGCGCATTGAACCGGTGAAGGATCAATACATCTAAAATCGGAATGGCTGCTAGTTCGCTCATTTTTTCAGATTCACCAAAACCTGAACCGCGAGGCACACAAATAGAAACGATGCCGAGGCGGAGAGGATAGTGAAGTTGATGGTCAACATATCATTTCGCCGTTGCCGCCGCCGCGCCTAACAGCTTGCCACCGGCCTCGAACGCATTCACCACCGCTTCGCCTTGAGCTTTTGTAATCTTCGCTTGAGCATCGCCGGTCGTGGTGATGATGTCGGGGTTTGTGCGAGCGTTCAGTTTGTTCACGTCCAGAACAACGCTTCCGTCCGGCTTGGCTTCGATGTGAAGTGAATCAAGCGCAAGGTCTTTTGGGCCGGTGAAGCTGAACGGCTTCCCTCCGACGCTGCCGGTTATTTGCGTAGCAGGGACGGAATCGCGAACGGTTTGACAGCCGCACAAGCTGGCGGTGACAAGGATGAGAGCGATGGTTGTTTTCATTGGTCGAGTTTCTTTCTTACTTCGGCTAGCGTTTGACTGCCGGTTGTTTCTTTAGGCCAGTTTGTTTCATCTTCCACATCTTCAAGCGGCGACTTCTGCAAATACGCGCCGATGTGCGTCACCAAAGATGTGGCGACAACTGCCGCAAACGCCTGCCAACTCATGCCCGCCGCCAAGCCAGCGCAACCGGATAAGACGCCAAGCAGCACGGTCAACAACAGCCCGACGCGCCATTTTTTCCAAGTGGTTTTAGGCATATTATTTTCCAAACACTCTATCCGCCAAAAAGCCAGCCGCCGCGCCGATGCCAGCGGAGAACCATCGCCACGCTTTCAGGTCTTCAATCTGCTCGGCTTGTTTACCTTGCGTGGTGATGGCAACGTCTAGCTTGGCTTCAATCCGCGCTAGCGTTGCATCAACGGATTGCGAGTTGTAGTTATCGTCGCTCATGGTTTGCGGGTAACTTTAAGAAATCTCGGTGGAAACAAGTTCAACTGTTTAGCCACAACAAAATTGTTGGTGTCGAAAAGATACGGCTCGGAATAGGCCGATTGATTGGTGCTTCCGAGGTTAGCGGTGACGGCTAGCAAACACGGATTGCTGGCGGGCGCGGCGAAGGTGATTGCGTTGGTGGCGGATTGCCCCAGCCAAAACCATTTATTCGTGTCGCTCGCATTCACCGGCTGATACCAGAGGTGGAATGAATCAGCGGCATCGCCATTTGTGGCGGGCGTGAATGTCGCTTCAAAGGTTTGTGCGTGAGCGGCACACCCATGAGACAACAGACCGCAGGCAAGCACGATCAACAGACCGCGCAGCCAGTTTGGTTTTTTGATGGCGGGCTTCATCGGTTTGCAAAATGCCACGCTAGACCGGCGAA
>Ga0228698_1001023_pt1 | contig 15234 bp, 11 predicted proteins | sample McNCre117_Aug_MG_FD_178015 | JGI IMG/M metagenome (GOLD analysis project Ga0228698, IMG submission 178015) | Freshwater microbial communities from McNutts Creek, Athens, Georgia, United States - 1-17_Aug_MG | ecosystem: Environmental > Aquatic > Freshwater > Creek | place: USA: Georgia...
TTGGAGTGGAACGCCAACAGCGCAGCGTCTGCTGCCGCAGCAACAACCAGCACCTTGGCCGGAACCACCGCGCTCACTGCCGCCAGCACAGCAGCCCCCGCAAAGGCCGCCGCAGAAACTACTGCTGCTGCCGGTAGCGGCCTGTCCAGCTTGGTGTCGTCCTTCCTCTCCACCACGGCGGCCCGTCCGGCGGAGCCTGCCAAACCACAAACCCAGCCTGAGAGTTTTGCCGTGGGCGATATGCGCTTCAAAGGCCAGTTTGTGCGCGATGCCGACGCCCCCACTTTCTCGGGCACCGGCCAACTCAGCTGGGCCAATGGCGATGTGTTTGAAGGCACGCTGCAAAAAGGCAAGCGCCACGGCAAAGGCCAGTTCACCTGGGCCAATGGCCAGCGCTACAACGGCGACTGGGTGCAAGACGTGCCCACCGGCCAAGCGGTGGTGGACTTTGCCAATGCCAACCACTACGAGGGCGCGGTGACCGACAGCGTGCCCGAAGGCTCAGGCCGCATGGCCTACGCATCGGGTGACAGCTACGTTGGCCAATTCAAGCGCGGCGAACCCGAAGGCAGCGGCAGCTACATCTGGAAAAACGGCCAGAAGTTTGAAGGCAACTGGAAAGGCGGCAAACCCAATGGCGAAGGCAAGCTGGTGTACGCCAACGGGGACCGCTATGAAGGCTTATTCAAAGACGGTGAGCCCGACCAGAAAGGCACCTTCACCTGGGTCAACGGCGACCGCTACAACGGCGAATGGAAGGTGGGCGCCAAAGAGGGCAAGGGCGTGTTCACCTGGGCCAATGGCGACCGGTGGGAAGGCGTCTTCCAGAACGATGCCCAAACCGCCAACGGCGAGTTGATCCGCAAAACCCCCTGAACATCCGGCCGCCACGTGGCAGTGTGGCGGCCAACGCGGCCCGCAGGCCGCGGGGGCCTACAGCGGGTGGTTGACTTCCTGCGGCGACATGGCCAGCAGCATGGTCAGCGCGCCAGCAATCGACACCGCCAGCCAGAACACAAAAAAGCCCAGCGTGTAGACCGCCTGGCGCGACATCTCAATCGGCTGCCCGAACCAGTGCAGGCTCTCCGGGTCCACCACGGCAAACACCAGCAGTTCCAGCACGGCCGCCATCAGGAACGAGGGCCACGCAATCCACATCAGCTTTTGTTTCATGTTCTTGTCTCCGGTTTGGTGGGGGCTTCAGCGTGGGACGATGAAGACAGCCTTCTCCGACACGCTCTTGCCCAGGTCTTTGGCATCGATCTTGAAATGGATGGTGTGTGAGCCGGGTGGTGCGCCTTCATAGGGCAACTGCAAGCGCACGGCCACCCAGCGTGACTGTGTGGATTCGACGCTGATGTCCTTCTCGCTGGCCACCTCCAGGTTGGGCAGCCCCTCCACCGACAGGTGGAAGTTTTGGGTCTGCTCCGAGGCATTCATCACCTGGATGCGGAACACGTTTTCGATCTTGCCGCCCTCGGCAATGCGCGCCAGTGAGCCGCGGTCGCGCACCACGTCCACCTTGAACGGAATGCGCAGGGCCAGGCTGATGGCCATGGCCACCACCACCACGCCCAGGATGCCGGAGTAAATCAACACCCGCGGGCGCAGCACATGGCGCAGGGTCTGCTGTTTGGTCCAGTGCTGCTCCAGCGCATGCTCGGTGCTGTACTTCACCAGGCCACGGGGGTAGCCCACCTTGTCCATCACGGTGTCGCACACGTCAATGCAGGCGCCGCAGCCTATGCACTCGTACTGCAGGCCGTTGCGGATATCAATGCCGGTGGGGCATACCTGCACGCACAGGCTGCAATCCACGCAGGAGCCCAGGCCCAGGGTGGACAGGTCGGCCTTCTTGCTGCGTGCGCCGCGTGGTTCGCCGCGTTCCCTGTCATAGGTGACGACCAGCGTGTCTTTGTCGAACATGGCGCTCTGGAAGCGGGCATACGGGCACATGTATTTGCACACCTGCTCGCGCATAAAGCCAGCGTTGCCGTAGGTGGCAAAGGCGTAGAAGAAGGACCAGAAGATTTCCCAGGAGCCCAAGTCCCAGCGCGCAAATTCACCCGCCAGTACCTGGATGGGCGTGAAGTAGCCCACAAAGGTAAAGCCGGTCCACAGCGCCAGCGCAATCCACATGGCCTGCTTCCAGGCCTTACGCGCAAACTTCTCCAAGGTCCAGGGCGCAGCATCGCGGCGCATGCGCATGGAGCGGTCACCCTCGGCCAGCTTCTCCAGCCACAGGAACATCTCGGTATACACCGTCTGCGGGCAGGCATAACCGCACCACAGCCGCCCTGCCACCGCCGTGAACAGGAACAGCGAATACGCCGCAATCACCAGAATGCCGGTGAGGTAGATGAAGTCCTGCGGGTACAGCACCAGCCCGAAGATGTAGAAGCGCCGCGCCTCCAGGTCAAACAGCACGGCCTGGCGCTGCCCCCACTCCAGCCAGGGCAGACCATAAAAAATGATTTGCGTCAACCACACCAGCAACCAGCGCCAGCGCGAAAACAGGCCCGAAACGCTGCGTGGATAAATCTTTTTGTGCGCCTGGTAGAGCGAAACCAGTTCCGGGTCCGCACCCGGCGGCGGCTCTATGGGCGCCGTGGACACGGTGAGGGGAATGACCTTTTTGACCGGCGGTTTGGATTCAGACACGGGGACCTTCTCAGCTTCAACTTGTTGCACCAATAATACCCATACTAGTATCAACGAGGCTGACATACATCAACCCGATACCAAGTAAAAAGAAGCGTGCATGCAATATACCCCCTTCACAAAAATACCATAGGGGGTATAAAATCACCGCATGAACACTGCCACCTCCTCCCTATTGTGCCCCCGCCGTGTGAAGCGCACGGTGGCCCTGTGCCTGTTGACCACTGCGGCAGCCCTGGCTTGGGCGCAAGGCCAGCCCGTGCCTACCGCCACGGTGCAAAGCAGCGCAGCGGCCAGCAGCTACGGGCTCGATGGCGTGATCCAGGCCGTCAAGCAAAGCACCGTGGCCGCGCAGGCCACCGGGCGCATTGCCAGCTTTGCGGTCAAGGCGGGCGACAAGGTGCGCGCAGGCCAGGTGCTGGCCACCATTGACGACCGCGAAGCCCAGGTCGGCACCCAGCGCGCCCAGGCCCAGATCAGCCAAGCCGATGCCGAGCTGCGCAACGCCAAGGCCCAGATGGAACGCACCCGCGACCTGCAAGCCCAGGGTTTTGTGAGCAAAGCTGCACTGGACACAGCCAACATGCAGCTCCAGGCCGCCCAAGCGCAGCGTGAACAAGCCGCTGCCAGTGGGCGCCAATCCAGCCTGGCGCAGGGCTACACCCGCGTGACCGCGCCCATGGACGGCTGGGTGCTGCAAACCTTTGCCCAGGCCGGTGACCTGGCCGTGCCTGGCACACCGCTGTTGGTGGTGTACGCACCCCAGCCCTTGCGCGCCGTGGTGCAGGTGCCTGCATCGCGCTCGGCCGCCGTGCGCCAAGCCAAACAAACGGCCGTGGTGGTGGACGGTGGCAACGGCGCACAAAGCATGACGCCGCTGAACCGCCTGGAAGTTCCGTCCAGCGACCCGGTATCGCAAACCACCGAATGGCGCATGGACCTGCCTGCCAAGGAGGCAGCCAACCTGCTACCCGGCCAACAAGTGCGGGTGAACTTCGCCGTGGACGGCAACGCCGCCAGCCCGCGCCTGCTGGTGCCCGCCAGCGCCGTGGTGCGCCGGGGCGAACTCAGCGCGGTGTATGTGGCCTCCGGCAAAGCCTTTGTGCTGCGCGCAGTGCGCCTGGGCGAAACGAAAGGCAGCGCAGGCGTGGAAGTGCTGTCCGGCCTGCGCGCGGGCGAGGTAGTAGCCACCGATCCGGTGCGCGCCGCCCAGCCAGACGCCAGCCCTGCGGGCAAGTGAGCACGTCATGACACAGCCGCACACCCTGGGTATTTCTGGCCGCATTGCAGCGGCTTTCCAAAGCAACGCACTCACGCCCTTGCTGGCGCTGGTTGCGCTGTTGCTGGGCCTGTTTGCCGTGCTGGTGACCCCGCGCGAGGAAGAGCCGCAGATCAACGTGACCATGGCCAATGTGCTGATCCCCTTCCCCGGGGCCAGCAGCACCGACGTGCAAAACATGGTGGCCAAACCGGCCGAGCAGGTGCTGGGGCAGATTGCAGGCATCGAGCACACCTACTCGGTGGCGCGGCCCGGCATGGCCATCCTCACGGTGCAGTTCAAAGTGGGCGTGCCGCGCACCGAAGCGCTGGTGCGCCTGTATGACGTACTCAACGCCCACCAGGACTGGCTGCCGCGTGACCTGGGCACGCTGGCCCCCATCGTCAAGCCCAAGGGCATTGACGATGTGCCCGTGGCCGCCCTCACCCTGTGGGGCAAAGACGCCAGCGCCGCCGACCTGGAAACGGTGGCCCACGCGGTAGAGGCCGACCTCAAGGCCGTGGCCGGTGTGCGCGAAGTGCAAACCATTGGCGGCCCCGGCCGCGCCATCCAGATTGCCGTGGATGCGGAACGCCTGCGGGCACGCGGCGTAGATGTGCTCACCCTGCAAAAGACCGTGGCTGCGGCCAACTACGGCATGCCTGCGGGCGCTGTGCTGCAACCTGCATCGGGCCAAGCGGGCTCACAGATGCTCACGGTCGATGCCGGAGAGTTCTTGCGCACCGCAGACGACGTGGCCGACATCGTTGTGGGCGTGAGCAATGGCAAGCCCGTGTTTCTGCGCGACGTAGCCAGCATCACCACGGGCACCCAGCAGCCGCAGCGCTATGTGTGGTTCACGCCCGGCGCGGCCTATGCCCTGGGTGCCTCGGCCCCCGAAGGCGAAGCCAGTGCCCCCGTCACCGGCCAGAGCTACCCCGCCGTGACCATCCAGGTCAGCAAGAAGCCGGGCGAAAACGCAGTAGATGTGTCCAGCGCCGTGCGCGCCCGCATGGACGCGCTGCGCAACACCGTCATCCCCGCAGGCGTGGAAGTCAGCGTCACGCGCGACTATGGCCAGACCGCGGCAGAGAAGGCCAACAAGCTGATCCAGAAACTGGCCTTTGCCACCGGCTCGGTGATTCTGCTAGTGGGTTTTGCGTTGGGGCGGCGTGAGGCAGTCATCGTCGGTGCGGCCGTGATCTTGACGCTCACCGTCACGCTGTTTGCGTCCTGGGCCTGGGGCTTCACGCTCAACCGCGTGTCGCTGTTTGCGCTGATTTTTTCCATTGGAATCCTGGTGGACGATGCCATCGTGGTGGTGGAGAACATCCACCGCCACCAGCAGCTCAAACCCGGTGCGCGCCTTATCGACATCATTCCGCAAGCGGTGGATGAAGTGGGCGGCCCCACCATCCTGGCCACGCTGACCGTGATTGCCGCGCTCTTGCCTATGGCTTTTGTGTCGGGGCTCATGGGCCCGTACATGAGCCCCATCCCGATCAACTCCAGCCTGGGCATGGCTTTGTCACTGGCGATTGCCTTTACCGTCACGCCCTGGCTGGCGCTCAAGTTCATGCGCGAGCATGGCGGCCACGCGGGGCACACAGGCCATGGTGCGCAAAGCACGACCAAAGTGGCGCGCATTTTCAACACGGTGCTGCTGCCGTTTTTGAACAGCGCACGCAAGCGCTGGCTGTTGCTGGGTGGCATTCTGGCTGCGCTCCTGCTGTCGGTGGGCCTGGCCGTGGTGCAACTGGTGGTGCTCAAGATGCTGCCCTTTGACAACAAGAGCGAGTTCCAGGTGGTGGTGGACATGCCCGCTGGCACGCCGCTGGAAGACACTGCCGCCACGCTGCAGGAGCTGGGTGCTTTCCTGGCCACGCAGCCCGAAGTCACCAACCTGCAAGCCTATGCCGGTACGGCCTCGCCCATCACCTTCAACGGTCTGGTGCGCCAGTACTACCTGCGCGCTGATACCGAGCAGGGCGACCTGCAAGTCAACCTGGTGGACAAGCACCACCGCAGCGACAAGAGCCACGTGATTGCCCAGCGCCTGCGCCCCGCGCTGGAGAAGATCGGCCAGGCCCACCACGCCCGCGTGAAAGTGGTGGAAGTGCCGCCAGGCCCGCCGGTGATGTCGCCGCTGGTGGCAGAAATCTATGGCCCCGACGAAGCGGGCCGCCAGAAGCTGGCCGCTCAAGTGGCAGCGTCGTTTGCCGCAACACAAGACATCGTGGGCGTGGACAGCAGCCTGCGCGAGGACGCGCCGCGCGCCTTCCTGCGCGTGCGCCGCCAGCGGGCCGAGTCGCTGGGGATTCCGGTGGCAGCCATTGCGCAAACCGTGTCTTCGGCTTTGGCGGGCGCAGATGCGGCCTATTTGCACGACGGCATTTCCAAGTACCCGGTGCCGGTGCGCATCCAGTTGCCCTTGCAATCGCAAGTGGGTTTGGATGCCATCCTGGCACTGCCCCTCAAAGCAGCAAACGGACAGCTGGTGCCACTCTCCGAGCTGGTGCAGGTGGAGCGCGGTGTGATCGACAAACCGCTCTACACCAAAGACCTCAAGGGCGTGAGCTATGTGTTTGGTGACATGGCGGGCAAGCTGGATTCACCGCTGTATGGCCTGTTTGGCATCCGCTCCACCATGGCGAGTAAGGCAGATAAGGTACAGATGGAAACCGGCGAATACTGGATCCACCAACCCGCCGACTCCTACCGCCAATACGCCCTCAAGTGGGACGGCGAATCGCAGGTGACGTACGAGACCTTCCGCGACATGGGTGCTGCCTATGGCGTGGGCCTGATCCTGATCTACCTGCTGGTGGTGGCGCAGTTCAAGAGCTACCTCACACCGCTGGTGATCATGGCGCCCATTCCGCTCACCATCATTGGCGTGATGCCGGGCCACGCGCTCTTGGGCTCGCAGTTCACCGCCACCAGCATGATCGGCATGATTGCGCTGGCCGGCATCATCGTGCGCAACTCCATCTTGCTGGTGGACTTTATCGAGCTGCAGGTGCGCGAGGGCGTGGACTTCAAAACCGCTGTGCTGCAGTCGGCCATCGTGCGCGCGCAGCCCATTGTGCTGACCGGCCTGGCCGCCATGATTGGCGCCTTCTTCATCCTGGACGACCCGATTTTTAACGGGCTCGCCATCTCCCTCATCTTTGGCATTCTGGTGTCCACCCTGCTCACGCTGGTGGTGATACCGGTGCTGTATTACGCGTTTTTTTCAGGAGACCACCATGACCGTTGACCGCTATATCCACGTCTTTGCCGGATGCTTCATCCTCATCTCGCTCGCACTGGGCGTGGATGCCAGCCCCTTGTTCGTATCGCACTGGTGGCTGGCCTTCACTGCCTTTGTGGGCGCCAACCTGTTCCAGTACGGCCTGACCAACTTCTGCCCCATGGGCCTGATCCTCAAGAAGTTGGGCGTGCCGGAGTCCAGTATGGCCTGCAGCCGCTAAAGCCGGACCATTCCACTCCAACATCTCGCAAAGCACCGAAGTCAGGGGACAATCGTGACCACTAGCTTTAGCCTACCGGAGAATTGCGCCATGAGCGTTTTACAGGACCAATCCGCCAGAACCGATGTACTGAACCGCCTACGCCGCGCCGAAGGCCAGCTGCGCGGCATCCAGCGCATGGTGGAAGAAGGCGAGAACTGTCTGAAGATTGGTCAGCAGTTCTCTGCGGTGCGCAAGGCGCTGGACAGTACCTATTTGCGCATGACGGTGTGCTTTCTGGAGCAGGAACTCAACGCGCGCATGCAGCCCGATGAGGCGCAAAAGACCGACCTGGACGCCATGATCAAAGACATGGAAACCCTGTTGGCCCGCATCAACTAAAAACTGCGTAACCGCAAGGTAACCCAGAGGCCTAGGGTAAACAGCAGGCCAAATCATTCGCGGCGCGGCATTTGGCGGCAGACAAGTGGCTACACTGCCAAGCAAATTCGCCGTGCTTGCCATGCAACCCTTACAGCTTTATGACCCCGCCTCCAGCACCTACACCTATGTGCTGTGGGACCCCACCACACGCGATGCCCTCATCGTGGACCCGGTGGACGAGCAAATCGAGCGCGACCTGGCAGTATTGCGTGAGCACGGTTTGCGCTTGCTGTGGACAGTAGAAACCCACGCCCACGCCGACCACATCACCAGCGCAGGCCTGCTGGCCGAGCACGCAGGAGCCCAAACCGCCGCGCCCGCAGGCTGCGGCATCCTGACGGCAGCCACACAGTTGCAGCACGGCGACACACTCCGCTTTGGCGGTGAAACCCTCCTGGCCCTGAGCACCCCCGGCCACACCAGCGGCAGCATGAGTTTTGTCTGGCGTGACCATGTGTTCACCGGCGACACCTTGCTCATCAACGGCTGCGGCCGTACCGACTTCCAAAGCGGCAGCGCCGAGGCCATGTTCCACAGCCTCACACAAATTTTGTTCGCCCTGCCCGATGCCACCACCGTGTGGCCCGGCCACGACTACCAGGGACGCACCCACTCCAGCATCGGGGTTGAAAAAACACACAACGCCCGCGTTGCCGGAAAAACCTTATCTGAATTCATTGCCATCATGGACGCACTCCACCTCCCCAAACCCAAGCGCATCGACGAAGCCGTGCCCGCCAACCTCACCTCCGGCGTGCGCCACGATGCCGACGGCGCCAGCACCAGCGCGGTCAAAGCCGCTGCGGGCTATGCCGGTGACATCCACAACACCCTGGCCTACGCCTGGTTCCAGGCCGGTGAAGCCGTGCTCGTGGACGTACGCACCGATGCAGAACGCGAGTGGGTCGGCTTTGTGCCCGGTGCCACTGCAGTTGCCTGGAAGCAATGGCCCGGCATGGCCATGAACGCCAACTTTGATGCCGACATCCAAACCGCTGCCGCCGGCAAAAAAGTAGTGCTGCTGTGCCGCAGCGGTGTGCGCTCCGTGGCAGCTGCCAAGCGCGCCACCGAGCTGGGGCTGGAGGCCTACAACATCCTCGAAGGCTTTGAAGGCGACCCCGATGGTGATGCCCACCGTGGCAACAAAGGCGGCTGGCGCTTGGCCGGCTTGCCCTGGCGCCAAGGCTGACAGGCCCCTTCAATATGAGTTTTCTCGCAATCGACATTGGCAACACGCGCCTGAAATGGGCGCTGTATGAGTCCCCCCACAGCGGCGCCAAATTGCTGGACCACGGCGCCGAGTTTCTGGAACAAATCGAAAAGCTGGCCGACGGCCCCTGGAGCAAGCTAGCGGCGCCCAAGCATGTGCTGGGCTGCGTGGTGGCCGGTGACGTGATCCGCCGCCGCGTAGAAGAGCAAATGGAAGCCTGGGATGTGGCCCCGCAATGGGTGGTGGCCAGCGAAGCCGAAGCCGGTTTGCGCAACGGCTACGACCACCCCACCCGCCTGGGCGCCGACCGCTGGGTCGCCATGATTGGTGCCTACCAGCACATGCAACAGCAAGGCGCCAACCAACCCATGGTGGTGGTGATGGTGGGCACTGCGGTAACGGTAGAAGCCGTGGACGCCAGCGGCAAGTTTTTAGGCGGCCTCATCCTCCCCGGCCACGGCATCATGCTGCGCGCCTTAGAGTCCGGCACAGCCGGCCTGCATGTACCCACGGGGGAGGTGAAGCCCTTCCCCACCAACACCAGCGACGCCCTCACCAGTGGCGGCACCTACGCCATTGCGGGCGCGGTGGAGTGCATGGTGCAGCACGTGCGCCAGCACTGCGGCGCAGAGCCCAAATGCATCATGACCGGCGGTGCCGCCTGGAAGATGGCACCCAGCATGACGCGTCCGTTTGAGCTGGTGGACAACCTGATTTTTGACGGGCTGCTGTATATCGGGCAGAAGCGGTTTTCTTCTTAGCGCTTTGCATCGTGCCTGTGTGTAGGTGGGCAAGCAGACCGGACTGAAGTATCAGTCCGGGGATGAGATGCAACTACGTGGCCGCTCTTCAGCTGCCGGTGAACGTGGCCGGTGGATATGAAAATCAGTTGCTGAGAAGCGGCTGTCAGCGCGCTATAGCCGCAGCAATAAGTTCACGTGCATCCCAGGTGTATCCGGCGCGTGCCAGGCCTTCGGCCACATGCAGCCGGACATACGTTTCGTCCGGCTCACCCGCCAGCTCTTGCGCCAACGTGCGCTTGAGTTCGACAGCCACTGATGCGGGCTCCACAATGAACTGTCCGTCATAGCTGGCGCCCGAATATTCCATGTGCCAGCTGTGCTTGCTTCCGGCCTTCAACACCGCTACGGGAAGTTTCAGGGACTGTGCCGGACCAACCTGTCGGTAGCTGGACTTGCCATTGCTCTTGAGTTCAAACAGCCGCAGGTTCTGATCGGGAAGCGGGCCCAGGGTGATGACCACATCCGATGCTGGCTCGGCCAGTTTGTCGCCGGGCAAGGCCTTGACCAGATATTCGCCTTCCGCGCCACGCGATGAGCCATTCTTGGTGCGGCTAACGCCTTGCAAGACGACCGCGATTTCCTTCAATATGCCCAGCGTGTCAGCACCGCCAGGCCCGGCCCCGGCGGCGGCCAACACGCCGTTACTGACCCGTTGGGGCTGGCCCACGGAGCCATTCGCTCCAAGCGTATAGACCAGCACCGAACCCGACACCACGCGCAGACGGTTGCATTCCAGTGCCGTCAGAGCCGTGGGGTGGGGGGTGTAAATCTCGCCCGAGCGGTTGATGACACGCGCTTCAGCATCCTCCCCGCTGTAAAGGCAGGGTGCGGCAAAGGCCGTTGAAGACAGCAACAGTAGACCGAGTAGTAGCCCATGGCGAAGTTGAACCGGCATCTACTTTTCCCTTATGGTTTAGCGGTGACCAGCATCACATCCGCTGTCAGTGAGCTGACCTCGGTGGGCTCCTGTCGATCTTTGGTTTCAGCCTTGACCGCCTGGCGCACACGCTTAAAGAGTTGCTCCACGGTCTGATTGGGCACGCCCACCTGCTGAGCGAAGTATTTGCTGAACACGCTGTTCTTGCCGGTGCCATCCTCGGCCACTTTCCCGGGCGAGGTGGCGAATGCAATCAAACCACCTTGGGGTGGCTTACGAATCGCCGCCAGACCACCGCCAGCCAGGCTGCGGTTGGCAGAAGGCAGCGGATTGTCGCGACAGGCATCAATCACGATCAGCTTCACCGCCGGTGCAGCCACCTCCAGTTGCGCCAGCACCATGGCCAGTTGCACGCCACCACCATCACGCACATCCTCCATGGTGCGCATGTTGGCGTTGTCCACCGGCATCAGGAAGTTTTCACCATCGGCCTGCAAGGCATGGCCGGCGTAATAGAACAGTGCCACATCGGCGCCCTTGGCACGAACAGAAAAATCCCTCGTGGCGGCATTGAAGCGGGCTGCGTCCAGGTTCTCCAGCAGGGTCACATCGAAGCCAATGCGCGTCAACCGGTTGGCCACTAGGCGGGCATCCTGCACAGGGTTGATCAGCGCGCTGCGTTGGTAGCGCGCATTGCCGACCACCAGTGCGACTTTGGGGCCGTTGCCAACCGCCGCATGGCCTTCTGCCACCAGACTTGGGGTGTCGTTGACCGGCATGAACACGGCCGGGCTTTCGCGCAGGGCCAGCTCCGTTGCGGCCAGGCGCCGGTCAATCTTGGCATCGGGTGCGTTGACCAGCTCGGAGGCACGGCGGTAGCCCTGGTTGGCGCGCAGGAGGTTGCCACGTGCTTCCTGGCAGAACGCGATGTTGAAGGTTAGCGCCTTCGATTCTTTATGGTCCAAATACAACTCTTCAAAGCGCTTGCATGCCTCATCCAGGCGCTTAGCCTCAGCGAAATTGACCGCAGCCTGAAACTCCTTCACCTTCTCCGCAGGCACACCGGCATCGGCATCCATCATTTCAAGCGGGCGGAGTTCGTATCCTGGTGCCACGATGCGCATGCCCAACGCGGTTGCGTTCTGCGTTGCGCCATAAGCCAATTGCCCGGCATCCATGCGCGCCGTCTGCTGGTCATCACAGTAGTTGCCCTCAATGCTGCCCTGCAGGGTATTGGTGTAGACGGATTTGCCATCGGCCGCCCGCAATACGCGCAGGCGCACGGCAGCAAAGCCCTGCTCGGTCACACAACCCACTTTGGAATTGCGCTGCTGGTTCTGGGGACAGGGTTCGAACAACTTGACCTGCACGGCGCAGGTGCTGCGGTCTTCGGTACGGCGCAGGGACTTGTTGCTAGTGGCTCCGCCGGAAAACATGTAGACCGCTTCCACACCATTGTTTTTGGCCAGCGCCACCAGCTGCGCGTCCGAGGGTTCGCCATTGAAATGGGGGCCGGACTTGAGGTTGCTGTAGTAGGGACGCTCCTGAATTCGCAGGGCGCTCATGGAGGCCTCAAAGCCCTGTGCAACTTGCTGGGACACCACTTGGTTATCCGTTACCAGCAGGACCGACTTGAGTGAAGCCACCTCGGCATTTTTGGCGGGGATCAGAAAGTTAACCTTTGTGGCAAAGGTATCTGTTGTGGCCTGGATGATGTTGGTAATACAACCCGCCGTCATGGTCAGCACTGCCAACATGCCAACCAAACCCACGCCTTTGGCCCAGCCGACCAAGCCTTTGCTTTGCACAGTTTTCAATTCCGCACTCCCATTTATTTTCGGCTGATCGTACCGTAGCTTTTCAGCGCCTTCGGGCACGAGCCGTACAAATTGGTTTGATACACTGAAATGCAAGCCTAGGCTGTGTCAGGGACGCGTTCATTCCAGTGGAAGCACCAGCTTTACTGGCATTCCAACAACAATATAAATATTCAAAAATAGCAATGTTCGAGAACTATTCGGCGATGCGTAAGTCGCTTAGTCGTGTTTTGATAGGCCAGCCCTTTTGGGGTTTGTGGGGTGGCAAGATATTGGCGACGGTAATCATGGCCTGCGTCGTGACCCTTTCCATGCAGTCCCTGGAACACGGCGTCAAAGAACTGGTCGACACGACGGTTCAAAACACCCTGATGGCTGACATGGTGCAAGACACCCACGCCCTGCCGGCCTGCGATGGCAGCCAGCTGATCAATTGCATCAGCGTGATCGGCATCGACAACGACGACTTCCGCGAGACCTTCAAGCAAACCTCCCCCCTCAATCCGGACCTGTTACGCAGCTTGGTCGACGCCCTGGCCGCACACCCGCCCAAGGTCGTGGCCATCGATCTGGACTTATCACCGGCATCTGTGGACGACAAGAAGGCCCGCGACGCCTTGAGAACAAGCCTGCATGCGCTGGCACGGGTGAGCGGTGTGGTGATGGTGTGTCCCCAAGGGTTTTCTACGACCGAGCCGGGGCCGCTGGACAAGGAATGGGTTGAGCGCTTCGGACCCGAGGTGCAGTTTGCCTCGCCCACGCTGTCGGAGGACGGTCTGTACTACGAACACAACCCCGCGCTGAGCCCCTTGGGCGTCGTGGCCACACAACTGGCCAGGGGCGATGGACCCAAGGAGCAAGCCAGTTCCTGGCTGGAAGCCTGCAATAGCAAGGAAGCAGCGGACACCGGGCATTCGGGCACTGAAGAGAAACAGCCGCTGCTGATTCGTCCCTCGCATGCCATGGCACACAGCTTTGCGCAGGCCATGCAAAAGCCCGAGGCCTTTGCCGGGCACGTGGTGTTTATCGGTGGCAAGTGGGGCATCAACGACCAGTTCCACCTGCGCGGCCAGACCGACCCGGTCTACGGCGTCACGCTGCACGCCTGGGTGGCTGCCTCTGAACTCATGGTGCTAAAGGCATGGCCCAATGCGGCCATGCTGGCCTTCGAACTCGGTATTGGACTGTTTTCCGGTTTTGTATTCAGCCAGCTGTGGGACGCCATAGCAAAAACCAAGAAGCGAAACGACGGAACCGGCTATGGCTTGCGTTCCTGCCTGTACGTGCTGTTCCTGGTATTAACTGTCGCAGTTCCCATCGGATGGATTGTGGTGTCGGCGCATCTGGCCAAGGCCGGCATTGTCTTTGGCGCAGCCGGCATGGTTCTCGCCGCCTCGGCAGACAGCTTCCTATCGGCGCACGAGCAGCCAATGTCGGGAGAGGAAGAGAAAGAAGAAGAATCCCGCTCCGCGCAATTTTGGCTGCGGCTGGGCAGTGCAGTGCTGGTCTTTGGGGCAGTCTTTTTCGTGCTGCACGGTCATGGTGAATCGCTTGGCTTCGCCGCGGCCTGCGGGGCAGCGGTGGGGCTGTTCGCAGGTGCATGGGACCGGAGCGTAGCGCCCGCCGAGCACCATGAAGGAAACGACAACTGGTTCGACCTAGCGATGCGTGTCGTCTGGTTCCTGCTAAAGGCAGTAGCCCTGGCCTATATGGCCATGCACCACTATGAAAGCCCCACTCGATTGATGCTCATCAGTTTTCTGCTGGCCTGGTGGGCTACCTACTTCTGGCCCACGAAAGCGCGCTTGGCGAAAGCGGCAGTTCCTGCCAAGACCTGAGCCTGCGTTGCCTCAGGCAGGCAACGGCGCGTCCGCTTAGACCAGATGCGCGATCTGCACCTGGGCCGCAATCTTGCGGCCGATAGTGCGCAAGTCTTCAACGTGCTCGGTGGAGTCGATCGGCATCACATCGTCCAGCGCAATGCCGCTGATGCCCATGCGTGCAAAACCTGCATCCGACAACTCTTCGTTGTAGCGCACATAGGTGAACAGGTGCTTGCCGCCGGGTGACTCGATTCCGATCAGATCGCCAATTTCCTTGTCGATCTGCGGGCCGCTGAGGCACTTGCCAAAGATGCGGCATAGCGTGTCCTGCTCCACCACCGACGACAGGATCAGCGAAGTCGGCACGGTGGTGGCGGCCTGCACCAGATCGTAGTCCTTGGCCTTGAAATCTGCGCGCTTGTGCGGCGCCGTTCCGGTGCCGACCGAGACCACGAGAATCTTGTCCTCGCCCGGTTCCCAGCAAATGTCGTAAGGCTTGGCCACGGCACGCAAAAAGGCGAAGAAGGCCGGATTGGTGTAGGACGAAATGGAGCCATCCACAAACACAAACTCGTGCGCCCCCACTTGGATCGTTTCTGGCGGAAAGAAGCTGGGCGCTGCGGTGCTGGCCCGCACCAGTTTCCACAAGGGGAGGTTCAGTTGGCAGTCGCTGCGGTCGAGCCGATTGAAGCGGCAGTTGGGATTGTTGCTGGTGATCCAGGGCTCGTCGGTGGTGACGTTGCGCATGACCAGCAGCAGCAAGGTTTTCAGATCGGCCGAGGCAAGGGTGGCATCGCCAAACTCGGCTTTGAGCATGTCTTTCAGGCGCTCGCCGCTGTAACGGTGGCGCAGCACCTCCCACCAGTGCGAATGGTCAAACATTTCCTTG